>Ga0194119_10002495_pt1 | contig 31027 bp, 27 predicted proteins | sample TA2MahC100mmetaG_FD_148620 | JGI IMG/M metagenome (GOLD analysis project Ga0194119, IMG submission 148620) | Freshwater microbial communities from Lake Tanganyika, Tanzania - TA2015018 Mahale Deep Cast 100m | ecosystem: Environmental > Aquatic > Freshwater > Lake | place: Tanzania: Lake...
CCTATGTAAATTTCTTTTTTGTCAAAGAACGAAACTGAATTTTCCGATACTTTCATTTTGAGTTCTCCTTTTTTTGTTTGTTTTCCGAGAACTCAATTTATTATTTTCTTTAAACATACGTTCTTGCAACTAACAAGCGGCTGCAACGTTTATGTTGTTTATATTTTGTTTTACTGACAATGTTATTTACTTACTAAAAATCTTTTCTTACCGAACCAACCCGAACTGCAAATGCCAAGACCGACTGAAGCCGTCTTGTTGAGTTGCAGGTTATACCACGTCATTGATTATTAATTTTATAAGTAATACCTAAGCCAAGATATCCAGTTTCTTTTTTATTAATTGATAGTGCCCATTTTAACATCAGTCCAACTATGTTTTTATACAAATTGTATTCCCACTCCATTCCCCATTTAATTAAAAACTTATCGGATTTAGTATCTTCGTGTAGTAGATGAAACGACAAACCAATAAATGGTGAGACGTTAAAATTCTTTCCTCTAATACTATGACGGCCATAAAAACTAATATCCCAATTAGTATATGAATTACCTCCACCTCCAACATCTAAACTGAGTCTATTATAGTATTCTGTGCCTATTAAAAATCCTATACTATACTTGCCGTTACTATAACTTATTAAATCATAATCGAATAAAGCACCAATTTCGTTTGAAAATAATAATGAAGTTGCTTCAAATTGGATTTCCCAATAATTATTCTGTTCAATACTATCAGAATTTTCTTGACTAAAAGAAATACTATAAAAAGCTGACCAAAACAATAAAATCAATATCAAGTTTTTCAAATTCATTCTGCTTTCTTTATTGGTATAACTATTAATTATCCTGCACAGCTTTATTATATCTAGAATGATATACTGCGTGCAGGTGCATGATATCATTCCAATTGTTTTGTTTTTCTTTCAAATTCACAATATTTAAAAATAGGTCTTGCATATCTATAATCCTTGTATTATTCAGTCTAATGGACTCTTTACTCCCAATCCCCAGTTTAAAACATGCGTATATATCATTGTCGTTTTTACCGACTTTGGACTGTAATAGTTTGCTCGCAGATTTATTCTAACTTCATCAAGTCCGTTAGCTAACGGATTTGGCTTTTGCCCGTATGATTGAATTAAGTTCATTCTTTAATTCTCCCAGAAGTATTTTAGTAATCATTCGAATGAATGTCAAGCTGTTTAGTTAAAAAGTTCATAAAGTTTGAAGTTCATAAAGTGGGAAAGTTCTCCTTCGCCGACTGGAATCTTTGTTTTTTGTTCTCTCGATACGTTTCGATAAACCTGTCTGCCGACAGGCTAGATCGGGACTACTCGAGAACCAATATAAATTTAGGGTTTCGCGTAATCCGTCAACTGACGGGTATATCGAGAAGTCGTAATTTGCAGCCGCTTATGAAGCGAACGAATGTGTTAAAAAGTTCTAAAGAAGTAATGGAAGATTATTAATCAGTTAAATCTCGGTCCTTTACTTCATCAACACCATTTTTTTCGTTTCAACATACGAGCCGGTACGGAGCTGATAGAAAAACACACCGCTCGTGAATGCAGAATTTGGAATGCGGAATGAGGAGTTGTGAATACCTGGTTCTAATACTTCGTCGACTAAAGTTGCAATTTCCTTACCGAGTATATCATGAACTTTTAATGTTACATGACTTAATCTTGGAATTTGAAATTTGATATTTGAATTGCCATTGAACGGATTCGGATAGTTTTGATAAAGATAAAATCCATTGATCAACGATGAGCTTCCGGTATCAAGTGTTAGGTCACGATTAATTTGTTTTAAGATGTAATTATTTGGGTCCATCACTACGTTTGTCGGCTGCTTCGAGAGCACAAAAGAAAAGCTTTGATCTATAACATCATTAATGACTCTGACTGTGGTGTCTCCGTTTGCGAACTGGATTTTAATTTCAAATGGCATTTTGTAGAGAGGATAATGAGTCTGCTTTTGTTTGAGAAAAATATTTAATGTATAACTTCCTGCGCCGTTATCCATCACATTCCAATTATATACATACTGCGGATGATTTGGCTGGTGGACCCACTGATTTATGAAATAAGAGAAATCCGATCCAATTGTCGCGGAAACAGAATTCTTAAAATCATTTGTCGTAGCAGTTGAGTAAAGATGATTGAGCTTGTAATCCATCAATGACTTGAAGAAGAGTGAATCGCCAAGAACAAAACGCATCATGTTTAGAACGAGTGCGCCTTTGTAATACGAAATTGAAGCATTGAAGATGTATGCAGGATTATAAATCGCATATCCCGGATTATTACTAAAGTAGTAATTCGCTTTTGCTGTCATGCTCGAGAGGTAAACCTCTTTCCCCTGAGTGAATTCTCTGTACAAGTCTTCAGAGAAAGTTGCGAATCCTTCGTTTAACCAAATATCTTTCCAGGTTTCGCATGTGACCAAATCGCCCCACCACATATGAGCGAGTTCGTGTGCAATTCCGCTTTGACTGTCGTTCGTGATCCAACTTCGGTTTATTGTTGAAAGCGTTTGGTGTTCCATTCCGCCGAAAGAAAACGGGCGAACATAAGCATGACCATATTTAGCGAAAGGATACTTGCCGTAGTAAGTTTCAAAACATTGCATCATTGTTGGAAGGTTTCTTGCGACATAAAACGCTTGCGTTGAATCTGACTTCCAGAAGTAATGTTGAATCTCGATCAGCTCATTTGGCGGATAAATAGAATTTACAAATTGAGAAAAACTTGAATATTTAGAAGCAGTTACAACAAGCAAATATGTAGTAATTGGATTTCTCTCAAACCAGATAAATGTTGATGAATCTCCAATCGTTGTATTTGATTGGAGCAGTCCATTTGAACCTGCGGTAAAGCCATTCGGAACTTTAATTGTAACTCGTGCAGAATCTGCCTTATCGGAAGGGTCATCGTAACAAGGAAACCAATATCGCGCATCGGATGGCTCAGTCATTGTATATGCCAGATGCTCGAATGTTTGTGAGGATTGAGCATAGTAATAGAATCCTAGGTTATCAGTCCGTGTCCGTTTGAAGAAAATTTTTACTTCGAAAATTTCATCTTTGCTGTAAGTTCTGTTTAGGTTTACAGTCAATACATTTGAAACTAATCCGTAAGGAACGCTAGTTCCATTTTGAGTTACACTGTCAACTGCCAATCCGCAGTCGAGTTTCATTTGGTTGAGTGCAGCTGCTGTATCGACTTCTGCACGGATTAAAACATATCCGGTGTAGTTTCTGTTTTCATTTTTTAAAACTTGATACCAATCGAGATAAATATCATAAAATAAAACATCGTACTCGTGCGGCGTAAGAATTACTTTGTTCATTTTGTTAACAACATGCGGTTTCGAACAATGTAACTCGATAAATTCACTTTGTACCTGTGAGAGAAGAATTTGCGATGTAATTGTAACTGCCATTAAGGCAGAGAAGAATAATTTCATTATGTTCCTTATGACTAAATTTATTGTGGATCAATATAAAACAAATCATAAAAACTTTCAGGAGAAAAACTAACAAATAATTTGAGATTAATGATTTGGGATTTATGATTTATGATGGAGCAACTATCTGATTACACAAGAATAGTCAATGAAGTTATTATTAATTGAAGTCATGCAAATTCAAAAAATATTGAAAAAAATTGTCTCAGCGAATCGCTGCTTGGTTTTCTCGATACATCCCGACTCATTTCGCAGACAAATTTTAGTCGGGATACTCGAAAACCACTAAATTTTTAAAGGTTCTCGAGTAGTTCCGAATATTTAGCGGAAAACGACTAAGAATCGGGACGTATCGAGAGAACTCATTCGAAGCTCAAATGCAGGCAGTGCGTAACTTCAGTTAACAACTAACTAGCATGAGGTCAACAGGACAGAAATTATTCCTTGAGAATCTTTGTGACTTCGCGACTTAGTGGCAGAAAAAAGACTCGTGAAAAAATAATACTATAGCTATACGCTTGAGATTTGGATTATTAACTCGCACAATCTGTGGTTCCATCAATTGCTTTTCAGAATCAAATGAACTATTTTGAAGCGAATTATTAACAAATTTTTAGTTTGAATGACAGATAATCCACAAGAATCAAAGTCTGCTGGCCCACAGCAAAGTGACGGCAAGAAAAAAAGACGTTTTTATTACCGCTCACGTTACCGAAAAAAATATTCCGATTCAGTTAGCAAATCAAGTTTTATTAAAAAAATATCAATTGTAATTCCTTTTTTGAATGAAGAAGATAGTCTTCGTCCATTAACTATCGAAATCAAGAAGGTCATATCAGCAATTCGAAATGTTGAGTACGAAATAATTTTCATCGATGACGGAAGCAACGATAGATCAGTTGAAGTAATAAACAATCTCAAAAAAGATGATAAGAATTTAAAGCTGATCCAATTTCAAAAGAACTATGGAAAATCTGCTGCACTTTCGATTGGTTTCAAGCATGCAACCGGCGACGTGATCGTCACAATGGATGCCGACCTGCAGGATGACCCGCGTGAAATTCCAAATCTTATAAAAAAAATAGAGGAAGGTTTCGATTTAGTCTCCGGCTGGAAGAAAGTCAGATTCGATCCATTCATAAAAAGAACAACGTCAAGATTTTTCAACTTTGTAACTTCTAAAATGACTGGAATTAAAATTCACGACTTTAACTGCGGATTAAAAATGTACCGTAAAGAAGTCGTCGAACGAATTAAAGTTTATGGAGAGATGCACCGTTATCTTCCCGTGCTTGCCCATTGGAATGGATTCAAAGTCGGTGAAATCGTTGTTCAGCATCATCCTCGCAGATATGGAAAGACAAAATTTGGTGCGAGCAGATTTATTAAAGGTTTTCTCGATCTAATCACAATTTTATTTACCACACGTTATTTAAAACGTCCGCTTCATTTTTTCGGAACAATTGGAGTGCTTCTCTTCTTAGCAGGATTTCTGATTGATCTCTGGCTTGTATATGAATGGGCGTTTCAACAGACTTATCTCACAAATCGTCCGATGCTGTGGCTCGGTATTTTATTGATCTTGCTTGGAGTGCAGACAATAACAATTGGACTTGTCGGCGAGATGATTGCACACAATTCCCAAACTCACGAAGATTACACAATTAAGTCGATTAAACTTTAATCGAGTAGTCTCATATGGCGAAGAATCCCAAAAAGAAACATTTCACAAAAAATGTTAAAGAGAAAGATGCGTCTGGTATTTTCGATTTCCTGAACGCTCTTCTCGCAAACCAGCGATTTCCTTATATACTCTCCGGAATTTATTTTATTGTTATGCTGATTGTAAGTCTATCGTATCATACAATCGGGGATTACGGCGTCGAAACGGATTTCTATGAAGGTATGGTTTATGAAGCAAAAGAATTTCTGAAAGGAAATTTGATCATTGAAGGATACAAAGGTCCGCTTTATCCAATTTTTCTTGCACTGCTTGGATTTGTTTTCAAAGATTATTTTACGATTGGTGTTATAATCTGCGTAGTGTATGCGAGTTTGTTTATTTTCTTTACTTACAAGACAATTGAAAAAATTTATTCCGCCCAGATCGCATTTGGTGCTGCACTGCTGATAATGTCTAATTCTGTGTTTATACAGTACTCATACTCTGCTGGTACTGATTTATTTTTCTGTGCACTTGCAATGATATCGATCTATTTTTTGGTGAAAGGAGAGCAGCTCAAACTCTCATATATATTTCTATCAGGATTCTTCGCTTCACTGGCATTCTTAACTAGAACCAATGGATTGTTTTTGCCAGCCGCGGCATTATTTTGCTTTGTGGGAATTAGATACACATCGAGGCATTGGAAAAAGATCTTTCAGCAATCTTTGATTTACATTGGCGGATTCCTAATCTTAAACATTCCTTGGTCAATCTATAAATACGTTCACAAAGGAGATTTTTTATACGATAGAAACTTTACGAACACAGCTTGGGAGTTATTCGGGCAGGGAAAAATGAGCTGGGATTATTTTCAGGCGGTCGAGTCGCCAAAGTTCAATTCAATGGCTGATGTTTTTCTCCGCGATCCGGTTCATTTTTTGAAAGAAATTTTTGTAATAAACTTTTATGAGAATTTTGTCGGTGACCTTGAGAAACTTCTATCAATTCCTTTTGCGGTTTTACTTGTAATTGGAGTGATTGCTTTATTCAAGAGGAAATATCTTAAAAATCAAGTTTTCTTTTTTATCAATATCTTGTTCTCATTTTTAATTCTGCTCCCAGCATTTTACAGTGAAAGATTTTCAATGTTTCTTATCAGCGGTTATGGATTGATTGTTCTTTTATTGCTGAATCGAGAGCAGTTGCTGAAGATCAATCTTGGCGGATTAAAATTATCGCTCATAATATTTTTAGTTGTCTTTGTTTGGTCAATGGTCGAAAGCATCACACACAATTCAAAGCAGATAGATTTCGGACCGCAAGAAGTTCTAGCAATTTCAGAAGCTGCACCTGACAGTATTAAGACAGAAACGAACTGGGTGATCGCACGCAAACCTCACATCGGGTATTATTTGGATATGTCGTACAGAAAAATTCCTTTTGTAAGTACATACGACAGCTTAATCACTTGGATGAGAGAAAAAGAAGCCGATTACTTTTTCGTCAGTTCATTTGAAGCACAGACTTTAATGTCGTACACAACAAATCAAAACGAGCAGCAGAAGTTTTATAATTTGTTGAATGCAGAAGCCCTAAAACCAGAGTTGATCCCGGTCACATATATGAATTATCCGCCTGCGGTTCTGTATAAATTAATTAGATGACATAATTTTTTGCGTAATGAATCCGAATCAAAGTTTTTCCAATGTCATTCTGAGCAGAACGAAGAATCTCAATAAGTCATTTAGAATCAGAGATATTCCGCTTTTCTTGTGGATAATTCTATCCATCGGATTTATCGCGCGAATTATTTTTTCAATCTCACTTGAGTATTCAATCGTTCATGGAATTTCATCTGATGACAGCTATTATTATTTCCGAATTGCTCAGAACATTGCGAATGGTTTTGGTTCAACCTTCGATCAATTAACACCGACCAATGGATACCAACCTTTGATAATGATCCCATTGATCTTAATTTACTCACTATTCGCTTACACTGAAATTTTATTGCCAGTAATCATTGGGCAAATTTTCCTCACAATCGTTAATCTCTTTGCGGCGATTTTAACATATAAATTGATGATGCGATTGAGTGATGGCTCGAAGCTTGCTTCAATTATGACTGTTACTTTTCTTTATCTTAATCCGGTTTTTATTGCAATTAATTTTAAAAGTCTTGAAACAAATCTCTATTGGTTTTTCCTTGTTTTGTTTCTTCTCTACTATTTTAAGAACAAAGAGATTGAATCATTTAAGATTGATTTTATTTCTGGAATTTTAATTTCACTCGCTGCACTTTCGCGGCTTGATGGTGCCTTTATTATCGCAGCGTTGGCTTTGTACATTTTTTTTAGAAAATCATCTTCGGTTTTGGTGAGGATTAAGAAAATATTTAATGTTGGATTGGGGTTCTCATCACTTTTCGTTCCGTACTTGATTTATAATCAAATTGTTTTTGGACATTTTGTACCGATAAGCGGCAGGGCAAAAGTTTTTCATAATCACAGAGCAGTGCTGGAACAAGTCGGAAGCTACTTCTCGTTCGATTTTATTTTGTACGAAATAAAAAGATTTTTCTTTCCGTTCAACTTCGATCTTTTCAAACATCGGGGATTTGGAACATTTGAACAAATTTTCGTGGTAGTGGGATTAGTTATTTTATTTTTGATCGTAATTTATCTTTTCAAATCGAAACTAATTCATCAAATACTCAGCCGTTTTAATGTACTCGGATTCTTCTTTCTATTCTTGTTGTTCCATTATTCATTTTACACACTCTACTTTTGGGAATATCGATTCTATTATTTCTTGCCTGAGATCATCACAGCGGCAATTTTCTTTGGTCTGCTCATTGATGAAATAAAAAACAGATGGAATAGAAATGAACCGAAAAACAGAATTGTCTGGAATAAGGTATCCCTCTCAGTCATGATTATTTTGCTCGCGGGTTATGTTTTTGCTGCGAGACAAATTTTCACAGCCCAGCATGAACAGTCACTCGCATACAAATCAAGTTTGTGGATCAAAGAAAATATTCCTTTGGATAAAATTCTTGGCTCGGCGAATACAGGAATTCTTTCTTACTTCACGCAAATGCGTTTTGTGAATCTTGATGGAATGGTGAACAACGATGAACTTATAACCGCCATAAAAAACGGGGAAGAAAGTTATTTCGATTATTTGAAAAAGTATAAAATCGAATACTTCAGCGATTATTTTTTGGGTTCGATTCCTGAAAACAAATATAATTTCCCGAAAATCTTGAATGACAAATATTCCATTATTCATGTAGTTACTGATGAAAATCTGAAATATCAATTGCTGAATCACATGTTAATCATCAAATTGCAGTTATGAAGAAGAAAATTTGCATCGTTGGCCCAGCTTATCCTTACCGCGGAGGAAATGCTTTGTTTGTGGCTCATCTTTATTCCGCATTATCCGAAACGTACGACGTTCAAGTAATTAATTTTACAAAGCTTTATCCGAAGCTTTTCTTTCCGGGAACCCGGCAGGAAGATGTAAGTCAAGTAGGAATTAAAACTCATCCATCAGAAAGAATAATTGATTCGACAAATCCATTTACTTGGTTTAAAGCTGTGCGAAAGATTAAATCACTTAATCCGGATTTGATCGCATTCATCTGGTACAATCCATTTTTCGGAATGGCGTTTAACGTTATCTCCGGCAGATTAAAAAAATATTTTCATGGTAAAGTATTGTTCATCGCTGAGAATATTATCTCGCACGAAGCACGGTTCATAGATTCGTTTTTAACTAAAATTGCACTCCGCCACGCGGACAAGTTTTTGGTTCTTTCTGAGATAGTCGAGAAAGGAATTAAAGAACTTTATCCAGGCAAAAATGTTTTCCGTTCATCGCTTCCGATTTACGATTGTTACCAATTCGATAGCTTGATAACAAAAACAGATGCGAGAAAGAAAATTGAACTCCCAACAGATAAAAATGTGATTTTGTTCTTCGGGTATATTCGTGCATACAAAGGACTCATGTATTTGATAGAAGCAATGCCCAATGTTTTGAAGTTCGATCCTGATGCAATGCTATTAGTTGTAGGAGAATTTTACGAAGAGAAAGAAAAATACTTCGATGCTGTAAAAAGTCTTGGATTAGGAAGAAATGTGAAGTTTGTGGCGGAATTTGTTCCGAATGAGGATGTCGGTTTGTACTATACGGCTTCGGATCTGGTTGTGCTGCCGTACAAGTCAGCAACTCAAAGCGGAATTTTGAACATTGCGTATGGATTTAAGAGACCTGTTGTGGTAACGAACGTCGGTGGACTCCCAGAATTAGTCGAAGAAGGAAAAACAGGTTTTATTGTTGAGGCAAACAATCCAAACACAATTGCCGAAGGAATTATTAAATATTTTTCTTCTAAGGATAAATCAAAATTCGAAAAAAATATTGAAGAGTTCGTCCAAAAGAGTGGATTCAAATCGATAGAAGCCGTATTCGAAAAAATATTTAATTCTCCATGAAACTTTGTGGTCTCTGTGATGAAATTCTTTTCCTTTCACAGAGATTTACTGAGAAGGCACGGAGATGCATTGAGCAGCAGAATAACTTCTACTATATTTTTCTATTGAGATACTTGCTTAGATAAATTCTCAATTTTTTAAAAAGTTGAGTTTACAACTAACTCATTTAAGCTGATACCTGTATAAACCTTTTTTTACACCGTCCATTACAACATACAAGAAGTTGTTTTTTGGGTCATATCCAAGTAGTGTTTTCTTATTAATATCTGAGCCAAGCTTGCTCCAAGTACTGCCTTTATCTTTTGAGATATAGACGTAACTGCTATCACTTCCTTTGTAGGTTGCAGTAACGAATAATTGATCCTCAAGATTTATAAGGATATCACTAAATGATGAGCGGTTAAAATCATCATTATTGATTTTTGTAAATGTTGCGAATGCGTCATTTGTAATGCCAAGAAATTCATTAACACTTTGTGAAATAATTCCAAAACCGAACAAAGAATATTTACTTAAGCAATGCTGTATAAAATTATTATCTGGGTAAGAGAAAAATTTCCATGAATTACCAATGTCGGTCGTTCTATATATACCTCTAGATGCATCGGAATATAAAATTGTTGGTGGAGTTAAATAATTTATTGAAATATCTAATGGAATTTCGCCTGGTCTTGATAATTTTTCGCTTAATTCATACCAATAACTACAATTTTCTTTGCTTTTTATTAGACTACCAGAAAAGAATGGAGCGCATTCTTCAGTACCTCCATAGATTACACCTCCTACATACGGATCAACAGTAAAAACTTTTATGTATTGTGTCGAACTTTGGGGTATGCCTGAATCTGCCGGCATCCATGAATAACCATAATCTGATGATTTAAAGAAATAAATTATCCATCTATTAAATTTTTCATTGAAAATACGAGCTAAGGCATTTCTATTTGAAAAATAAACCATATTTGAATTGACTTTATCCCACATAAGATAAGCAGCTGGATAATTGAACATTTCAATATTGGACCATGTTTTCCCATAATCATTTGTGACGTAAAGCATGTTTTCATCAGTTGAGGCAATTATTCTCCATGGTTCTATTTCGTTAATCGCAAAATTAGTTACCTTTTTATTTTCTAGACCAATTAAATCAAATTCACCAGTTTGAGGTTGAAACTTTGGAAGATTAGAATCTGTTTCAACAGGGGACTCTTTTTTGCAGCTAATAAACCCAATAAAGACAATTAAGAAAAGGATTATTTTTAACACTTCTTTCATTTTATATCTCCTTATAATTGATAAAAATGTACTCACTGTTTATTTAATAATTATGAATTTCTTTAACTAAGTAAAAGAATTTGAGTTTAGGACGATTTTAGTGTGCCTAATCATTTCAATTTTCCTTATATGAATCCTGTCGTATTCTCATCAATATTATCAATAGATGAGAGACAAGCCCAAACCTCCGCTTTTATTTGTGAAACTAAGGAGTGCGAAACTTTTCTTCTGTCTGGAACTGAACTCCAACAGAGGGTATATATATAATAATGTAAGTAAGTAAGTAAGTAAGTAAGTAAGTAAGTAAGTAAGTAAGTAAGTAAGTAAATATTCGCCCTAAAAATTTTTAAACGAGAAACATAAAATAGCAACCGACTATTTAGTTTATATGGGTTCATTTTCCCGTCTTGCTTCTGTGTGAATTTGCATAAAATCATTTATCTTGTCGAGTAAAAAATGCGATTATTCACGGTTTTAAAATTTACAGTTTTGCTGCAGTCATCATAAAAGAATCAGAACTGCGAACAAACTTTCAATTTCTCTGTACAGCTTTGTGGTTCTCTGTGTAACTCTGTGGTGAATTTTTTTTCACAGAGGAGGCACGGAGAAACACAGAGAGGGAAAAAATATTCTGAGTACCAATCAATAAACCTCATCTGGAAAATGATTAAAAGATTTGTTTACCCTCTCAATTTCTTACAGATAGCTCCTCGGATCCTGCCTGTTTCTTAACACTATTGTAAATAAATCAACTTCTTAGTCGTAGTAAATGAGCCAGCAGTAAGTTGATAAAAATATACTCCAGAACTCAAACCATATTTACTTGCATTGAACTCAATTTCGTATTCGCCGGGTTCCTTAGCCTCATTGACGAGCATTGCGATCTCTCTGCCAAGTAAATCATAAACTTTTAATTGTACATTGTACATTCTCCATTGTCCATTAACAATCGAGTATTTGATTATAGTTTTTGGATTGAATGGATTTGGATAGTTTTGAAATAGCTTGAAATCATACGGTTTAGTTAAATTACCGTCGTCAACTCCAATAGTTCCGTAATGGTCTTCTCTTCGAACGCCAAAGAGTGCTAACTTACCATCTGAACTATCTTCCCAAACAGTGTAGGTGATTAATTTGTAAAATCCATTTTGATATTCAACTACACCAACTGTTGGCTTCGAGTATGGATATTTTACATAAATCAAAGAATCTTTCAAATTACCGAGTGTACCGCCAACTACATAAACAAAATTTGAGTCGCCTCGTTTTAGTTTATAAGTATGACGAAATGAAATACTATTTGTATCATAAAGTTTGTTCGCTGATCCAATAGAAAAATGCATATTAACATCCGAAGTTTCGATAAAATCATCTTGGTTTATTCTCCTTGCCAGATAATTTTTTCCAAAATCATTCGGTTTTGTGAAGTAATAAACTTGCTTCTTTTCATTGATAATACTTTCGAAGGTCAAGTAGTATTGATAAAATTTTGGATTACTACAATACCCACTATCAAAAGTTGTTTTTTCCATACTCCATAAACTATCTCCAAAGGATTTAGATTTATGAACAATTTTAGGAGGTTTACCTAATTCGTCTCGTACTGCAAACATATAACCTGATATTTTCCCTTCTACTAAATAAACCGATCCAGTCGGACTATGATATTTTACACTGTCTGATGCTTGAAAAATTACATTTACAAGCTTATCGACGCCATTAAATAACAAGTGAAAGACAGTATTGTTTTTTTTATATGTTAAGTTGATTTCGTCATAGTTTTCGAACGAATGAGATATTTCACTTGCTTCTTCTTCGTTATCACTCGAGTTAACTAAATATTCCCGTGGATTCCAAAAAGTATCAAATCCTGAACTATAAGCAATATCCGCATTACCGGATTCATCTGACTCCCAAATAATATAAAAACCAGCCATTTGTAAAAACTTGCCACTCGTATTTTTGTTATTGAAATTATTATTTGTAATTTTTATTCGATTCATGAAACTGTCTCTATGAGTATCATAGTTTAGAATACAAATGTTTGATGTTGTATCATTTTTTTCTTCAAAGATCAAAATTGATCGGTCTGCTGTTATGCTTGCCGCTATCGAAGGACGAACACAATTAAGTGGAAGATTAGTTAATTTTTTTACAAGTATCGACTGGCTTTGTGCATTTAGTAAAGGTAGAATCAAAAAGATTAAAGTCATTTTTTTCATTTTCTGAACCTCCTTAATTACCTTAATAAAATCATTTTTTTTGCTTCGGTATATTTTCTTGAAGTAATTTGATAGAAGTAAATTCCACTTGGATTATTTGTTGCATCCCAAATGATTTCATAACTGCCTTTTTGTTTAACTTCATCCATCAAGGTAATTACTTCTCGACCTAATATATCAAATATTTTCAATTTAATTTTAGTAATTTCATTTACTGAGAAACTTATCTTAGTTTTACTATTAAAAGGATTGGGATGATTCTGTCCCAGATAATTTTCTATTAAATTATTTTCGCTAACTGATTTTTCAATCGGTAAACCCCTGACTCTTGTAGATACGGAATCAGATGGTACTGACTCTTTAGATTGATTATCATTTGCTGTGACTTTGTAATAAATGTTACGCTCATTGGGAATTGGCGGACCTGTAACACATCGTTCGGCTACATCTATGAAGAACGTATCTGTGGTTGTTGCGTAATACTGGAAGCCTGATTCACTCGAGTTTCTCTTGTATATTTTATAGTTCGTAATATCAGGCTCGGAATTCCTATACCATTTTAGAATTGGATTATTATCTACACTGCAAGATATTATTAAATTTTGTGGCTTTGATGGAGCGGCAAGTTCAGGATTCGAAGTATAGAAGTTTACATAAAAGATATTTAGAGTATCTTTAATTATTTCTATACAAATGTTATTTGTGTCAAGTATACTTTGTGAGTTTCTTCTAGTGATTGGATTGCTCCAAGGAGAAAAAACTCGATTTAAACCTATATTGAAAAAATCATGTTCATCTCCCAAATAGTCATTATGATTAGCTGTAATATTACAAGAAAAATATGAAGACTTTTTATCTCGCAAATTCATTTCATTTTCACCAAAGATTCCATTCATTGATATTTTATTAAATGGAAAATTATATATCCAACCTGAATCTGTAGTAGTTGTGCCATCCGGAAGTAAACAATCAAACCAAGTATGCCAAGTCTTTTCCCAATTCCATTTACCGTCGGCACACTCTATATGAGAAGGACCACCAGTTATTCGGGTAGATCTTGATATTAATAATCCGTTACCAGGATTTCTGAGTGGACCGTCATTATACTTCAACCAACTACTTAAGTAATAAGATATTGGTTTTCTATTTTCGATTAAGAAATGATCCTTGTAAAATGAATAACCTGGGGTAACGACAGGTACTTTTATTACTTTACCCGATGTAATTCCATCTGAGATTGGAACGTTTGATTGGTTTGAGATAATCGAATCTATAACAGCCCAACCCAATTTAATTCGTTCAAAAGCATGCATAGGGCCCGCAGTATTACCGTCCATTAAACTAAAATTACCAAATTTGTAATGTGTGGGTCCAAAGAGATAATGCCCAATTTCATGAACAAGAACAGGTAATCCACCATGTAAATCAGTTACACCATTTTGAAATGTACCTGATGTTAATACACTTGCGCTTATAGTAACATTATCAAGTGTTAATGTTGTTAGTCCGTTTCCAAATCTTTCTCTTGTTCCAGTAAGTCCAGAGATTCCCTGATAGCCACTAATTGCGTTGATGTCTTTTAATTTCCAATCCAATTCTAAGGTATTAGCAAAACGAAAACATATCATTATCATATCAACTACACCGTCAGGTTCATTTTTTATCCCATTACAATTGTAGTCATTCGGGTCCCAATTATCATAATCATCGAAGCATACCCATGGGTCTATATTTGTTAATATTTCTTCAACTAAGTATCCGAGATGACGACCATTATCAATCCAGTAGTGACTTTGCTCATGTTCAGGTATATAGAGTTCTGGGTAGACATCTCCAATTACATCAAACCTGCCACCGGACATATCTCGAAAATAACCGCTTATACTTGGATGAGGATAATTTAACCACAAAGCAGGGGCAATGATGCTGCTCGTCCATGAGGGAAGAGTATTTTGGGAAGAAGGCCAAAGGTCGGTAAAAGGAGATAAATCAAATGTGTCATCAGAAAATTTACAGAAGACAACTAATGCTCTTACAATACCATTTGGGCCAAATGGAGAAATTTTAACAGACTCTTTGAAATGTTCTTCGCCCAGTTCATAATCTAACTTATCAAAAAGTTGGGCATATGTAAGATTTGAACAAGTAAAGATAGAAAGTAATGTAACACTCAAAAACATTATTAAATGTAACTTGTCGATATTAAAAGAAAGCTTACTTTTTTTCATCTTTTACTCCTTTAGTTTCTAAATTGAAGTTTGATACTATCTTTGTGTGTCCAATCATCTCAATTTTCCTTATGTAAATCCTGTCGTATTCTCATCAATATTTTCGATAGATGAGCGACAAGCCCAAACCTCCGCTTTTATTTGTGAAACTAAGGAGTGCGAATAGGTTCTTCCGTCTGAGAACGAAGCCGCTCCAACAACGGGTGTATATATAATATAGTAAGTAAGTAAGTAAGTAAGTAAGTAAGTAAGTAAATATTCGCCCTAAAAATTTTTAAATGAGAATCAATAAATAGCAGCCGACTATTTAATTTATATGGGTTCATTTTCTCTTAATGTTACTGTGTGAATTTGTGCAATAAAAAGTCTTATGTCAAGTAAAAAATGTGTTTTTTCACGGTTTTTAAAATTTACAGTTTAGCTGGAGTCATCACAAAAAAAAGAAGCAGAACTGCGTACAAGCTTGTAATTACTCTGTGCAACTTTGTGGTCTCTGTGGTGAAATTATTTTCTTTCACAGTGAATCACAGAGAAGGCACGGAGGGGCACTGAGAGGAGTAGGTACTCCAATTTTATTTTTCTATTTGCCTAGTTCTATCCAACCATTTTTTCCCTAACTGCGTCAACCTCTTGGGTAATTTCGTTAAACGTTAAGGGAATTTTTTCAAGTGCGTTCTGCAATTTCTCGAATCTTTGCTTTAACGTAAGCTTATCGATAAACTTGGCTAATTCAATTCTTGGTGTATATTAAAACTTAGTTGAAAATTAAAAGGAGAGCCCCCAAATTAAATTATTAAAAAATAAAAAAAACAAACAAAAGGAGTCTCTCAGATGCAAAATAGTAAAATCAATAAGGAAAAGCTTGAAAGGTTTTTAAGTCAAACGAAGTGTGCTGGATACATCAGTATTTTGAAATGGAAAAACTGCAGACCAATATCCAATTAGGTATTATATAAATTGTAACTACACAATAACTTCCTCTGTGCAGCTTTGTGGTTCTCTGTGGTGAATTTTTTTTCTTTCACTGAGACTCACAGAGAAGGCACGGAGGAACACGGAGTAGGGGAATTGCCAACATCGTTTCTCCCTAAAGCTCAAACCACTTAATTAAATCAATAATCGGCTTTGAAATTCACTATTTGGCTACTCATTTCAGTTATTGAATCTTCTAAATCATTCCTGTAATTTTACAAGCCAAAACAAGAATTTTCAGAAAAGAAATTGGAATTATCCGAAAGAGAAAAAAATATTCTTAGGTGTGTGGTTCAGAATTTTGTTCTGACTGCCAATCCTGTAGGTTCACGAGTGATCAGCAAGAAATTCGAACTGGGACTAAGTCCCGCAACTATTCGAAATGTAATGTCTGACCTTGAATCAATGGGATTGATCTATCATCCGCACACTTCGGCCGGTCGCGTTCCGACGGACAAAGGATACAGATTCTATGTCGACCTTTTGATGGACACTCCGCATTTAACTGCACATGAGAGGAAATCAATTGATAAAGGAATTGCATTAGATTCTGAACCCGACGACGAAATCCTGAAAACTGCATCTAATATTTTAGGAAGAATTTCGTCGCAGCTTGCAATGGTTTCGTATCCAAGCATTAATAAATCAGTCCTTGAGAAGATTCAATTAGTAAAGCTTCCGCACAATGTACTTATGGTAATCCTTTCATTGAAAAGCGGAATTATCCGAACAATCAGCTTAGAATTTTCTATTGAGCTTGAATCTCGAAAACTTGAACAGGCTCAAAGTATAATCAATGAAAGAATTGCCGGCTTGACTCTCTTGGAGATCAAGAAGACTTTTGTAGAAAGATTCGAGGATCTGAAAAACGAAAAATCCGGTGTTGTGAGACTTTTCCTCAATTCGGTTGAAAAGATTTTTTCGGAAGAAAAGGAAACTGACAAAGTTCATATTTCCGGAATGGGAAACATTTTCAAATCACCGGAATTTAAGAGTGCTGAAAATATTCAAGGCATAATCGAGCTCATGGAAGACAAAGAGATAATTCTGCACATCTTGGATCGTGCTAAAGAAATGAGTGATGACGAGATTATGGTCTCAATTGGCGCCGAGAATGTTTATGATAAATTGAACGATTACAGTCTGATAACGGCTTCATATAAATCTGGCGATGCAGGTGGAGTTTTAGGAATGATCGGACCACGAAGAATGAACTATTCGAGGATGATAGCAATTGTTGGTTATATGTCCAAAATGTTAACAGAAGTTTTAAGTAAAAAATTACAAGACTAAATGAAATTCAAATCGAAAAAGATGGAGAAAAAATTGACCGTAGAAAAAAATGAACAATCAAATTCAAGCACAAAAGATGAACAATTGGCTGATGAACAAGTTAGTGATAAATTGAATGGAGATGAAAAGGAAGCAGCAGCCGAAAAACCTTCAGTTGAAACGGAAATCCAAAGACTGGAAGCTGAGAACAAAGAATTGAAAGACAAATTTCTCAGAAAGGTTGCTGAATTTGAAAATTACAAAAGAAGAATTGAGAACGAGCAAATAAACTTTTTCAAATATGCAAATGAAAATCTAATCAAAGATCTTTTAACCATTCTAGATGATTTTGAAAGATCTCTCAATTTCACAAATGGAGAGACGAATCAAAACAACGTGCTTGAAGGAATAAAATTAATCCGAGATAAATTTCAAAAAATTCTGTTGAATTACGGACTAAGACATATTGAAGCTTTGAACAAGCCATTCGATTTTCATCTGCACGAAGCTTTGCTTCAAGTTCCGAAAGAGGGAGTTCCTCCACATACCGTGATTGAAGAAGTTGAAAAAGGATACATGCTCAAAGATAAAGTCATTCGTCACACGAAAGTAATTGTTTCATCGGATGAAGAGCAAATCGATGAAAGCAAAAATGATTCAAGTGAAAACAGAAATGAGAAAGAAAAAGAATAAATGACTAAACGTGATTATTACGAGATACTTGGTGTTTCAAAAAATGCATCCGGTGATGAAATAAAAAAAGCGTACCGCAAGCTTGCGATGCAGTACCATCCTGATCGTAATCCAGGCAACAAAGATGCTGAAGAAAAATTTAAAGAAGCCGCGGAAGCTTACGAAGTGCTAAGCGATCCTGAAAAACGCAGAAGATTTGATCAATTCGGTCACGCGGGAATGAAGGGAACTGACTTCCGTGAATACACAGACATTAATGATATCTTCAATTCATTCAGGGATATATTTTCAGGTTCTGGATTCGGTGGTGGAATTTTTGACGACTTCTTTGGCGGCAGCACTTCAACTCGTTCCAGAAGAAGAGGCAGCACAGGTCAGCCCGGAAGCGATTTGCGGGTAAATTTAAAATTAACTTATGAAGAAATTGCTGCCGGCGTTTCTAAAAAAATCAAAATCAAGCGTCATAAAAAATGCGGCGAATGCAATGGAACAGGCGCAGATAAAGGAAGCTCACTTGAAACATGTTCTGCATGCAATGGATCGGGAGAAGTTCGGCAAGTTTCCCGCTCAGTGTTTGGACAATTTGTAAATATTGCGACTTGCAGCAATTGCAGCGGCGAAGGAAAAGTTGTCAAAACGCCATGTTTGACTTGCAAAGGTGACGGCAGATTAGCAGAAGAATCAACAATATCAGTGAATATTCCTGCAGGCGTCTCGAATGGAAATTATCTTACACTGAGAGGTGAGGGCAATGTCGGCAAGAGAAATGGGCCCGCTGGCGATATAGTTGTTGTCATAGAAGAGAAGTCGCATGAAGTTTTTACACGCAACGGAGATGATATTATTTATGAGTTGTACTTATCAATTCCGGAAGCAATACTTGGCGGCGAAGTCGAAGTGCCAACTTTAAATGGTCGTGCAAAAATTAAGATTGATGCAGGAATTAGTCCCGGAAAAATTCTGCGGATGAAAAATAAAGGATTTCCAAATTTGAACGGTTACAAAACCGGCGATCAATTAATCTATGTGAATGTCTTCATACCAGATAAACTCAGTCCAAAAGAAAAGGAAATGGTTAAATCGATGATGGAAAGCCCGAATTTCTCACCAAAAGAGAGAAGCAAAAAAACCAAATCGATTTTTGAACACATCAAAGATGTATGGAATTGAGATTAGTCGTTTAGACTTTGAGTTTTCGCGCCGTTGCGAATAAAATTATAAGTTTGCTTTAAGAAGATTTTATAGACACGAAGACACCAAGGCACGAAGTGGTGTAAAACATTCGCCAATAATTGAAATACTTGATAATTAATAAAATATAATCTGATATGTTTAGTTTAAAAGATCTTTCACCAAAAAACTATTTAACAAAGAACGAGATCAGAGTTCTTTCAGTGATTCTTGGATTGGGAGGTGTAGGAATTGGCGTAAATCTTTTTAACTCTTGGCAGGCTTCAAAAAACAATCAATTTGAAAAAACAAATATAGATAGTATATTTACTGAAATTTTTCGTGCAGATTCTGTTCAAAAAATAAATGTTTATTCATCCGATTCGCTGCGAAGCATGTACTTCAAGGTCGAACAAAAAAGCAAAAAGGATGAATTAAAACCAGGAAGCATAAACATCAATACTGCTTCAAAAAGTGATTTGACTAAATTACCCGGTATCGGCGAAAAGACTGCTGATAGAATTATTGAATATAGAACAAACGTAAAGAGATTTAAATCAAAGGATGACTTGATGAATGTGAAAGGTATCGGGCAAAAGAAATTTGAAGCTTTGAAAGAATTTATAACCTTAAAATAAAAGATCCTTGGAGGAAAGATGACCTCGCGGAAAGAACCGACATACATCCACGTAATTTTATTATTAGTTGCTGCAGGCTTAGTTTACTTATTAATTCGCGTTGCGATACTTGACCCGCAGGAAGTAATTGAGCAAGAAAAGTATTTCAGAGAAGAATCAAGACTTCGAATGACAAATATTAAAGAGGCAGAAGTTCTTTATCGAAACAAGTTCAGTAAGTTCACGGATAGTTTTGATTCGCTGTTTAATTTTATCAACACAGACACAATTATCAGTGCAAAAAAAGATTCAATATTTAAGAAGTTAAAATCCGGTACTTTTGTATTGGATTCTTTAATGTTCTCACCGAAGAGTAATTCACGCTACATTCTTCAAATAGACACAACTACAACGAGCGATACTGTGGTAAATCAAAGAGGGAAATTCCTGCGCGTTGATACAAAAACCACTATGGGCAACCGCTATTATCTTGAATGTCCGGATGGTTATGGTACTGTTGGAGATTTAAAGAACGATCTCAAGATCAATGTTCCATCCTGGGGACAATAAAATAAAAGTTTAATGGATGAAAAAATTTACTCAGTGGGATTTTCAATTTCAAAAGAAAATCTCTACTGGGTAATTTTGTGCGAAAAAGACGATGGACGAATCGAACTTAAAAACCTTGATAAATTTCAATTCAATTCTCCGCTCGACTATTCCGATCTCTTAAGCCAAGAAAACAGATTAAAAATTTATAACTCGATTCAAAAGCAGGCAGAGTCCGGAAAATTCGTCGGGCTCAAAGCTAATCTCTGTTTGGATTCCGCAATTTCGTTCATCACTAAAATTCCAATAGATGCAAATTTAAATACAGAGGAGATAGAGAATCAGCTCCATTGGGAATTTACAGTTCTGATTGGGGAAAAGAACATAAAAGATTATCATTTGTTCTATCATAAAGTAAAATCTCCACCGAATGATAGTGCAAATTCGCTAATAGTTTTGATTGTCAGAAAAAGATTTATCTCCTTCTTCAAAAACATCTTTGAGGATTTAAACATTAATATCAGTGTAACGGATGTTGATCACTTTTGTGCAGAAACATCCTGCAGATATAATTACGCGGATTTCAATAATCGTCATTCAATTCTTGTATCGGAAAAGAATTCATTGGTGGAAATTAGTGTGATCGACAAAGGGGAATTTTTTAATTACCGACACATAAAGAAAAGCAATGACGAAACACTCGTCGATATTTTTCAGAAACATTTTCTGGATTTAACAAAAAGTAGATCGCAGAATTCACCTCCGAAATTTTTTCTGAGTACAGAAAAGATTTCAAAGAAAGCGTTCACAGAACTTACATCTAGTTTCCCGGTAGATATTGAATTAATAAATCCCTTCAAGCAATTCATTATTAACAAGGAAGTGATCAACTCGCCCGCCTATGAAAACTTTCATTGCTTTGCACCATCGGTTGGAATTGCTCTAAGGCGGAGTTAGCATGAGGATTATCTCAGGTGAATTCAAAAGCCGAAGAATCAAGTCCGCAAAAATTGATGGACTTCGTCCTGCGACTGACCGATACCGTGAAACTCTATTTAACATTTTAAATAATCACTTTGATTTTGAAGGTATCAGCGTCTGCGATATTTATGCAGGAACAGGTGCTGTCGGTTTTGAATGCCTGAGCAGAGGTGCGGCTCATTGCACTTTCGTGGAAAAACAAACTCCGGTTGTTAATCTTTTAAAAGAAAATGCTGCTGATTTGAAGGTGCTGGATAAAATTCAAATCATCAACGATTCGGCAGATAGGTTTACAGATAGAACATCCGCCAAATTCGATCTAATTTTTGCTGATCCGCCATATTTCACTTTTGATATTTATAAGACATATGACAATATTATGCAAAGAAAACTCATCGTTGAAAACGGAATTTTGATCATTCAGAGAAGCAAAGAAACTTTGAAAGAAGACGAGGAGCATTTTTCGAAAAAAGTTTTTAAGTTGATTGGTGATGATGCTGTTTATCTTTTCAAATTTTAGAAAGTAAGTCAAATGGAAAAAATCGTAATTTATCCCGGTACATTCGATCCTATTACACTTGGACATCTTGATGTGATCCAACGTGCTGCGAGTTTATTCGATAGAATTATAGTTTCAGTTCTAGTGAATGCTTCTAAAGCTCCGCTTTTCACTAAAGAAGAACGAATGGAAATGATCAAAGAGGCAGTCGCAGATTATAAGCACGTCGAAGTGGATGAATTCGATGGATTGCTTGTTGAATATGCAAAGCGAAAAAATGCAGTCGCGATAATTCGCGGGCTTCGTGCAATAAGCGACTTTGAGTATGAGTTCCAAATGGCTTTGATGAACAGAAAGATATCCGATGGAATCACTACGGTTTTTCTTATGCCGCATGAGAAATATACTTATCTAAACTCTACAATTGTACGCGAACTCGCCCGGCTTCATGCAGATGTATCGGAATTTGTACCTAAATGCGTCATAAATAGATTGAACAATAAATTTAGTTAAATGGCTATGTTTTCTCCGTTCTAATAATGGGATAGAGAAATCCATCGTTCAGGAAGATGTTTCCGCACTTCATTTTTTGACAATTCCGAAATATTTCTTAACTTTGGCAAGCTAAAATTTCAAAGATAAGTATGCCATTTGGAGAACTTTAAATATGAAACAGGAACGAATTACCAAATCAGCAAGAGAAATCGATATAGATAAGAAATGGTATGTCGTAGACGCTAAAGATCAGATCGTTGGACGATTTGCTTCGAACGTAGCCCGCATTTTAAGAGGCAAGCATAAACCAATTTTTACGCCTCATGTAGACAGCGGTGATTTTGTTATCGTGATTAATGCTGACAAAGTAAGATTTTCAGGAAAAAGAGAAACACAAAAAACATATTTCAGGCATTCGATGTATCCAGGCGGAGCGAAGACTGTATCATTCCGCGATTATATGCAGAAAAATCCCGAATACATTTTAGAGCATGCAATTAAAGGTATGATTCCCAAAAACCGGCTTGGAACCAGAATTTCCAAAAAGCTGAAAGTTTATGCAGGCGAATCGCATCCTCACGCAGCTCAAAAACCTGAAGTATTAAAATTTTAGTTTAGGAGAATTTAATGGCTGATAAAATAGCTGTTGGAAGAAGAAAGACATCTGTTGCACGAGTAACTATTAGACCCGGTTCTGGCAATGTGACTATCAATGATAAAACTATCGATGAATATCTTCCTACTGAAGTCGATAAAAGAATGGCTTTAGCACCGGTTGAAGCAGTTGAAGCTCAGGGAAAATATGATTTCTTAGTCGCCGCACATGGCGGTGGAATTGCCGGGCAGGTCGGAGCAATCAAACTCGGAATTGCACGTGCATTGCTATTGGTCGATGAAGAGTTTCGACCAAAGCTGCGTCAAGGTGGATTTCTTACACGAGATTCGAGAATGGTTGAACGTAAAAAATACGGCCGTCCGAAAGCTCGTAAGAGATTCCAATTCTCGAAGAGATAAGATTTTTATTAATAAGCATATTCGTGGATCTGATTGAGTGTGTCCCGATCGATCGGGATCTCAATCGGAGTTGAAGCGGATAGAAGAAAAACAAAAAAGGAGATATATGATCAATATTGGTTTAACCGAATTGTTAGCATCAGGTGCGCACTTTGGGCACCTAACCCGCCGATGGAATCCCAAAATGAAACCCTACATTTTTATGGAAAGAAACGGGATTCATATTATTGATTTAAACAAAACAAAAGAATATTTATTTAAAGCTGCTGATGAGCTTGAGAAAGTTGCAATGGAAGGGAAGAAGATCCTTTTCGTTGGAACTAAGAAACAAGCAAAAGATGTGATTAGAACTGAAGCGTTGCGTTCTGGAATGAATTGGGTAAGTGAAAGATGGCTCGGTGGAATGTTAACGAATTTCGTGACTATCCGAAAATCTATCAAACGTTTGCAGAATATCGAAAAGATGGAAAACGACGGAACTTTTGATCGTCTTGTGAAAAAAGAAAAACTAGTTCTTTCACGCGAGAAAGAAAAGCTGCAAAAAGTTTTTGAAGGTGTTTCTGAACTAACAAAATTACCTGGCGCACTTTTCGTTGTTGATATTAAAAAAGAGCACATTGCGATTAAAGAAGCGAAGCGTCTTGGAATTCCTGTATTTGCTATAGTAGATACGAATTGTGATCCCGAAGGAGTTGATCATTTAATTCCTTCCAATGATGATTCGGTGAAGGCAATTGAGCTAATCATTAAAGTTATGGCGGATAAAGTTCTCGAAGGAAAACAAAAAGCGAAAGATTTGAAAGCCGAACTTCAAGCTCAAGACGAAAGAGAAAAGAAAGAAAAAGAAAAAGAGAAAGAATAGGAGAAGAAATTTCATGGCTGTTACTGCTGAACTTGTTAAGAAACTACGTGATAAGACTGGTGCCGGTATGATGGACTGCAAAAAAGCATTGGAAGAAAGCGGTGGTGATTTTGAACAAGCCATTGACTATTTAAGAAAAAAGGGTGCAGCTGTTGCCGCAAAACGAGCAGAAAGAACTGCCAATGAAGGCGTAGTTGTAACAAAATTATCTGATGATAAAAAGACCGCCGTAATACTTGAGCTTAACTGCGAGACGGATTTCGTTGCTAAAAGCGATGACTTTTTAGCACTATCACAAAAGCTTCTTGATTCGGTATTCGAGAATAATTTTTCAACTGTTGAAGAAGTATTGAACTCTAAAATTGGCGAATTAAAAGCTTTAGATTTAATTAACGAAGTTCTCGGAAAGATCGGCGAGAAAATTGAATTATCTCGATTTAAAAAAATTACAATTCCTTCTGGAGTGCTGATCGATTATATTCATCCAGGGGCAAAACTTGGCGTTTTAATTTCTTATGAATCTTCAAAAGAAATTCCAGCTGAATTCAATCAGCTTGGCAAAGATGTCGCAATGCAAGTTGCCGCTATGAAACCGTTAGTTGTAAGAAGAGAAGATGTCGATAAATCAGTTCTCGAAAAAGAACTTGAGATTTATAAATCCCAAGCACGCAACGAAGGAAAGCCAGAGCAGATTCTTGAGAAAATTGCAACTGGTAAGCTCGAGAAATTCTATCAAGAGAACTGTCTTGTTGAACAGGCATTTGTGAAAGATGGTTCAAAAGTTGTTGGTGATCTTCTGAAAGAATTTAACAAAGCAAATGATACTGATATTAAAATTTCACAGTTCTTCAGATATCATCTTGCGGATGAGAAAAAATAATGCAAAAAGCAATCTACAAAAGGATCCTTCTGAAACTCAGCGGCGAAGATCTTCTCGGAGAGAAAAAATTTGGTATTGATCCAAATGTTCTCCAACGGCTTGCAGATGAGATTGAAGAAGCGAGAAAACTTAATGTAGATATTGCGATTGTAATCGGCGGCGGAAATATTTTCCGCGGAGTTTCCGGTATAGATCAGGGATTTGATCAAGTAACCGGCGACCAGATGGGGATGCTTGCTACGTTAATTAATTCACTCGCGCTTCAAACAACTCTTGAAAATCGAGGAATTCACACTCGATTGCTTTCTGCAATTAGAATTGAAGAAATTGCTGAGCCGTATATCCGACGCCGAGCAATGCGGCATCTTGAAAAAGGAAGAGTGATAATTCTTGGTGCTGGAACTGGACATCCCTATTTTACTACTGATACTGCTGCAGCATTGCGTGCCGTAGAAATTAGAGCAGACGTAATTTTAAAAGGTACACGTGTAGATGGAATTTATGATTCAGATCCTGAAAAAAACTCAAAAGCCGTGAAGTTTTCCGAGATCAGTTCACTCGATGTTTTGAAAAAAGGTTTGAAAGTGATGGATCTGACTGCTATTACCCTATGTCAAGAAAACAAACTTCCGATTGTAGTATTTAACATGAACATTCGAGAGAATTTGAAAAAACTTCTGCTCGGAGAAAAAATCGGAACTATTGTTAATCACTAAAATAAATATTTTATAATTTTATCGAGGTATGTTATGATGAAAAACCAAATTCTAAATGAGACCGAAGATAAAATGAAAAAAGCCGTCGAAGTCGTACGTCAAGAGTTGGTGAAAATTAGAACAGGTAAAGCTACCACAGCTCTGCTTGATGGAATAAAAGTGGATTATTATGGTTCGCTTGTGCCGCTAAATCAAACTGCGAATGTAAGCGTTGGGGATATTCACACTATACTTGTTCAACCTTGGGATAAATCAGCCATCCAAGCCATAGATAAAGCAATTCTTGCATCTGAATTGGGCTTGAATCCAATCAGTGATGGAAATGTTTTACGCATCCCAATTCCTCCTTTAAATGAGGAGAGAAGAAAAGAATTGGTCAAGCTCGTAAAAAAATTCGGTGAGGAAGGCAAAATCGCAATCCGAAATATTCGCAGAGACGGAAACGACCATTTAAAAAAAGCTGAGAAAGATGAACACCTCCCCGAAGATGAACGGAAACGTGGAGAGCAGGAAGTTCAGAAATTAACAGATAAATATATTCAATCGATTGACGATATCCTCGCACATAAAGAAAAAGAGATTATGGAAGTGTAACCAAGTGTGGAATGCAGAATGCGGAGTGCAGAATTAAATCTCACTCCTTACTTTAATAATTGAGAATTTGAGCCGTTCAAGTGAGCGGCTTTTTGTTTATACAATCAAGTTTTTAAAATCACTTACTAAAACTTATTCTTAAATTAGTTGAGCTTGTATAATTTACAGATGTTAACGTATAATTTTCCCACACTCCTGTATAGTAATCTTTGAACCTTCCAAACCATTGAATACTCGATACTTTCTCTGATGCTTGTGGTCCAATTGTTACGGATTGCACGGCATAAGTTCCAATTTCTGTTACTGGCAGATTAGTACACGTAATTTTCTGAGTTCGAATTAATCCTCCTCCACTTTTTGTGCTTGTGTATAACTCTGCTGTGATATTGTTGATAGTATTCCCATCAGCTGAAACAGAGCCAAACACTTTGCCGGTATAGTAAACTGAATCGTACATATCTCCTGTTTTATAATTGAAATCAATCGAAAAATCATTTCCTGACCAGTTCATTTTTTGGCCGTGATAGATGTAATAATCCTGACCAATTGTAAAATTGGTTGTCGTGTAATTGGTATTATCAAATACCCATAAAGCTGTAAAATAAACTCCAGCAGATTTCGTAGTGAAAATATCTGCACCAGCAATTATAGTCGGTCTTACTATCGAAGATGATGCTAACAAACTCCCTGTTGAATTATCATATAGATACATCCAAACTGCATAATTTCCGACCTTAGTAAATTTGTAAGTTACAGTGTTCTCATTAATTTTAGTAATAGAAGTTGGAATATCTGAACCAAATTGAAAATTCCAAACATATTTTAAGTTTGAAGGAGCAATGCCTGTCACAGTCGCAGTGAATGTATAATCTGTATTCACTCTCCCAGTAAATGGATTTGGGGTGATTGATACGCTTACTTTTTCAGTGTAATTGATTGTTACCCACTTGAAATCAACAAATTCTGGTGTGGAGATTCCTTTAACATTTTTCAATCCTTTAATGTAGATGCCAAATTTGTTTATTCCAGGTTTTAATTTTACAGATGCGGCTCCATAGTTATGAATATCTCCCGTCTCAATTGTTACGCCAGCAGTGTCAATTAATTCGAAGGGTTGTAGGTAATCTGTTCCCGCCATTATACCATCACATGCTGTAGAACGAACAGTGAATTTTATTGTTTCTTGATCATAGTCCATTGTTTCAGTAATTGTTCGACCGGTAGTTTTATCGATAATTTGATAAGCTGGAAATTTATCATCTCCAATTGTTCCGAGTTCGACTTTCGTCCATTGATATTTGACTTTACTCATATCTATAAAAGTTGATTTTCCGAAATAACCTATTTGATTAAAAGAGCTGATCGGATTTCCGACATTGTCCATTGATTGGTAAGGTAAAAAATTTGTCCCATCGAATTCTATAACACGTACAGAAGTTGAAGTTTTATCATAATCTCGATTTCCCGGGAAATTTGGGTCTGCTACATATATTTTTTTTAGAATTGGATCAATTTTATATGCAACAACTGCATGCCCAGCGGTATCGGGCGAGATTCGTCGGATACAGATTAATTGAGGCTCCCCCGTTTTAAGCATCGAATTTATTATTGAGTAAAAAGTATTTTTCGGTTTTGCGCTTAGGGTATCCATCTTCTTCATCCAACCGCTAAAATTTAATTCTTCTTGAATCACCGATGAAAATCTATATCCTTTTGGATTATCATACCAAAGGTATTGAGGTGGAAAGCTTTTATCGCAAATTTTATCATAGCCATGGAAAAGATCTTTTGCTCCCCGTAATGCTTTTTCATAGTAATACCAAATTGCGGTAATTGATTGTCCAGCACAGTGTCCATTAGGAGAAATGTAAGAACCCCAATTAGGAAATTCCCAATCATCGTAGCCTGGGTCGAAGCCTGTTGCAATCACAGGATGTCCGGCTAATTTTGATTCAAGTATGCTTGCGATGATCAGAGAACCTTCGGAAACTTCATCTGTAGGAAATACACTTTTACTAACCTTTGTTTTTGATTCAAAGTGCCGAGTGGAGACCGTGATGAAATCATTTGTTAGATCCTCTAACATCAATCCCTCAAGTTTTCCGGTTGTTTCATCGTAGAAGAATCCCATCGCGAAATGACCAGTCGGAAGCTTGATCGGGATTTTTAATTTCATTACCGAATCTGCATATCCTCCCTCATATTTAATTTTAATGAGCGGGGAAATCGGATTAAAGTCATCTCCAAACTTGTGGCTTTTAATCTGAGCTTGAGAAATGCTAAAATTTCTCATAGTCGTAAATGATTTTGAAGGGATTGTGATTTTCATCCCATTCAACGGATCGCCGGGTTTTGATACAGTGATTTCACCACCTCCAGTACCGATTGATTGAGTGGTTATATCGACAAAATCGCCGACGTTTATTTTTTTATCATCTCCAGGAGTTACTGGGTTATCGGAAGGTTTTTTGCAGCTTGTAAGTAAGAGAAAGAGTGCAAGCAGAGAGCCAAAGAAGACTTTCATTTTCAACTCCATTAATGTTATAAATAACAACACCTGCACAATAAAGGAAAGACTACACTGCAAACGTGGTTAAATTAAAAATGATTGTCAATAGCCAACAAGCAAAAAAAAGTAGAAATAAAAATTACTCGAACTTAGTGTGAAAATTAGATCCTGAAGAATTGTCTTAAACAATTTGTTTCAAAATCAAATTTCAAGGTCGCATAACTTCGTAGTCATTTTAAGATTACAGTTTCTTATATTTGTATTAAGAAATTCTTATTATTTATTGAAGTTTATCAGTCCTATCAAAAACATCCAGGAAAAAACATGAGCTTAAGTCAAATAGCAAAAAGCATTCATGGATCGCCTACCTTAGCTCTGAATGAGAAGGCAGCAATTTTGCGGGAGAAGGGAGATCCGGTTATTCATCTCGGCGGCGGAGAGCCAAAAAGCCGTGCACCACTCGATGCGGTTTTAGCTGCTGTTCAGAATCTAAACACCGGTGAGGTTCGTTATGTCCCACCTGATGGAATTCCTGCTTTGAAAAAAGCAATCATTCGATACACTGAGGAATTCTACAATCGAAAAGTTGCTCCTCAAAATATTATAGCATCAAGCGGTGCAAAACAGGCAATCATGGTAGCACTTCAAACAATATTAAATCCGCAAGAAGAAGTAATTTATCCAGCACCATACTGGGTTAGCTATCCGGATATGGCTCGGCTCTGCGGTGCAGTAGGCGTACCAGTTTACGCAGAAGATGGTTCTTTTTACCCAACAATAAAGGATATTGAGCAGCGTGTCGGTACATACACAAAAGCAATAATTTTAAATAGTCCAAACAATCCATCTGGCGCGATGTATCCGGAAGAATTCATTTCAGATGTAGTGCAGTTCTGTGAGAAGAAAGATATTTATCTAATCATGGATGATATTTATCATCGATTGATTTTCGATGGAAAAAAGCCTGTAAACTGTTTCAATTATGCAAAAGATTTTTCTGAAAATTCAAAGCTTATCGTAGTTAACGGTGTCTCGAAGCAATATGCGATGACCGGATTCAGAGTCGGTTGGGCAGTTGCAAGTAAAAAAATTGTTGAGGCGATGACGAACATTCAAGGACATCAAACCGGTGGTTCATCTGTTGTATTGCAGCTGGCAGCGGCTGGTGCGATCAATGGCGTTCAATCGAGTGTAGAGAATCTTCGCGTTGCACTTGAAAACAATCGAAATGTATTAATCAGTTTGCTCCGTTCATTCAACGGAGTGAAAGTTACAAATCCTGACGGTACATTTTACTCGTTTGCAGATTTCAGTTATTATGAGAAAAGTTCACAAAAACTTTCTGAATTTTTGATCGATAAAGTTCAAGTGCTTACAGTTCCCGGTGTAGAATTTGGAATGGAAGGATATTTGCGAGTTAGTTTCTGCGGAGCAATAAAAGATATTCAAGATGGAATCGAGAGAATGAAATGGGCACTTGATCCAAACGCACCGAATGAACTTTACATTGGCGATAGAAAATTAGTGAGGGATTGGTCATGAGTAAATATCTCGAATTCAACACACCCGCATCAAAACAAGCTCTGGAGCTTGCGTCTGATTTCAGATTGAAGAATCAAGGGCTGACTTTTCTCGACAGAGTATATTGGAATCTACCAGATGAAGCTCTCTATGAGGAAGCAATTTTCCGAAATGAAGGAAAGCTTGTTTTAAATGGACCCCTTTTAGTAAATACTGGAAAGCATACTGCACGAGCAGCTGCGGATAAATTTGTAGTTCGCGAAGAAAGCACCGAAGAAAAAATTTGGTGGGGTTCATACAATCGCCCGTTCAGCTCGGAA
>Ga0194119_10002498_pt1 | contig 31016 bp, 30 predicted proteins | sample TA2MahC100mmetaG_FD_148620 | JGI IMG/M metagenome (GOLD analysis project Ga0194119, IMG submission 148620) | Freshwater microbial communities from Lake Tanganyika, Tanzania - TA2015018 Mahale Deep Cast 100m | ecosystem: Environmental > Aquatic > Freshwater > Lake | place: Tanzania: Lake...
CTCTCTCCGCGGTGGACACCCGGATGGATGAGGCGGCCCAGAGCTTGGGGGCCTCTGCCCTGAAGACCTTCTATAAGGTGACGCTTCCTTCAGCGAAATACGGAATTGCGAGCGCGGCCGCGCTGACATTCAACCTCACCATCACCGATTTCGGGATCCCTGTGGTGATTGGAGGAAATTATCCTGTCTTAGCCACTGAGATCGTTTCACAGGTCTTCGGACTCCAGCGTTTTGACTTAGGGGCGACCATCAGCGTCATCCTCCTCATTCCCTCTATCAGCGCATTTGTCGTCAACTATTACTTGACTAGAAAGAGTTATGCCTTAATCAGCGGCCAAGCCAGGCCTTTTCTGCAGCCTTCCCGCCCTCTCAAGAAGTGGGGGTTTACGATTTATTGCGGATTCATCTGCCTCTGTATTCTCGTTGTTTTTGCCACCGTCTTTTTAGGATCGTTCGTGAAAACTTGGCCTTACGATTTTTCACTGACCCTCAAACACTTCGACTTCCCATCGCTGGGAGCCCATGCCCCTCTTTGGACAAACTTCTGGATCTCGGTTTTGCCCGAAAGTACTTTCCGAACGATGATTGCCTATAAATATGCCCCGATCTGGACCAGCCTTTTGGTTTCCATCGTCGTTGCCATTGCCGGCGCCTCTCTGACTCTTCTTGCAGGTTATATCATTGAGAAGAAAAAACCAAAAGGAGAGCAGATCCTCTATACGCTGAGTGTTTTGCCGGCGGCCATTCCTGGGGTGGTGATGGGGCTGGGGTATGTGTTGGCTTTTAACAAGCCTTACTTCTTCATCTATGGGACGATCTGGATCATCATCATCAACATCATCATCTGTAATTTTACCCTGGGCGTTCTGACCAGCATTGCCAATCTGAAACAGATCGACAAATCGATAGAGGAGGCGGCCGTCAGCCTTGGGGCTGGACCGATCTCGACTTTTACAAGGGTTGTTTTTCCCCTATCGAGAGTGGCTTTCCTTTCTACTGCCACTTTCTTCTTCATGAGGGCAATGACAACGATCAGTGCGGTGATCTTCCTCATCTCCGCAACGATCAAGCTGGCGGCCATCGAAATCATCTTCCTCGATGTGGACGGTCGGACTGCCAGCGCCAATGCGATGTGTACGGTTGTGGTCGCCATGGTGATCGGAGCGCTCCTGGTCATGCGTCTGGTGACTGGCAGGTCCGCATTGAGCGGAATGGTTTCGGGGAAGTGATTGCCCATTGGCATTAGGTTATTCATGAACCATGAAAATGGTCTGTGGGCAAGGGGTAAAAAGAAAATGGGTTTACGGTGACGATGCTGGTATCGAAGCAAGAAGCTCGGGAGACAAAGCTCGAGCATCCAGATTCTATTCACGAGCTTCGATACGAGCGTCGACAACGATAAACGTAATTTAACAGCTCAGACACCGTTGCCTTTACCGTTGAGCGGACTACTTATTTTCCTAATTAAAAGGCGAGATATCCATGCCAGAGACATTTCAACTTGATCCGGGAGTTCCCAAGTATTTACAGATTAGCCACTGGTTGATGGAGATGGTCCAGAAGGGTCGCTATGCGGTGAATGATAAATTGCCTTCAGAGTCGAAATTAGCGGAGTTGTTCAAGGTTAACCGCAATACAGTCCGGCAGGCCATTTCCGATCTGGTGACCAAGGGAGTCATCCAGAAGCGAAATGGCGTAGGATCTTTTGTCGTTGGCCAGGCTGCCCAGCCCGTTAAATATACCCTTCAACACATCTCCAGTTTTACCGATGACATGATCCACATGGGGATTTCCCCAAAGACCCGGCTCCTCAGCAAATCCGTCATCGAAGCGCCCGCTGATGTGGCGGAGAAGATGATGCTGGGGAAGGAGAGGCTGGTCATTCTTACAGAACGGCTCAGGCTTGGAAACGGCATTCCCCTGGTCATTGAACGGAGTTATCTTCCACACAAGGAATATAAAACCATTTTGAAGATGCGACTGACCGGGTCTCTCTACCATCTTTTAACTAAAAAATTTCGTGTAGTCCTTCATCGGTCGATCCAGACCTTCCGCGCCACTCTTCTCTCTAACAAGGATGCCAGATTGTTAGGGGTTCCTCCTCACTCGCCGGGGATCTTTCTTGAAAGCGTGATTTACGATTCGAAAAACATCCCCGTGGAGGTTCTCCACGCCTTTCACCGGGGGGACAAATATATTTTTGAAGTAGAATCCGGGAAGTACCGTTATGATCTGAAGGGATGAAATAAGGCTTGACAAAAATTTTTTTCCTTGTTACCTGTATAGATAGGTAGTTAGGTAAGGATGAAATCCGAAATTCGAATATCGAAATCCGAAACAAATCCAAATTTCCAATTTTCAAAATTTAAGGGTTTTTGTTTGGATCATTTGATCTTTGAGAATTCGTGCTTGTTTCGGAATTCGGATTTCGTGCTTCGAATTTAATTATTGAGGAGGTTTTATGAGTGATTTGAAACGTTATCTTGTGCCATGGATTGATCAGATCAAGCCCTATGATACCGAAGACCTGGTGGTCGCCTGGTCCAAACCGGAACTCAAACGAATGATGATCAATGAAAATCCCATCGTTCCCTCGGAGAAGATCGTCCATGCCATTACAGAGGCGGCAAAGATGGGGAACCGTTATCCTGACAATGGACCACGTGTTCGGGCGAAAATTGCGAAACAGTATGACCTTGGACCGGAGAACGTCTATATCAGCCATGGTTCTTCGGAGATCATCGATATGGTTATGAGGCTTTTTGTCACTCCCGGAGACGAAGTCCTCCTACCCAATCCCACTTTCTCCCTTTATGGCATTCGGGCCAAAACCGTGGGCGGGAGTGTGGTGACTGTGGACCTGGGTTCCGACCTCCAGTATGATGTCCCGGCGATGCTGCGCGCCGTCACCCCCCGTACCAAATTGATCATCGTCTGTACTCCCAACAATCCCACAGGCGATTTCATCCCGGACGACGAGCTGATGAAGATTGTTGAACTCGGCATCCCGACCATGATCGATGAGGCTTATCTAGAGTATCATCAAGAACATGAGTCTAAGGCCCCTCTGATCAGAAAATATAATCATATCATTGTTGCCCACACGTTCTCCAAAGCCTTCGGGATGGCGGGGATTCGATTCGGATATGCCTTAGCCGATGAGAGTTTGATCGGTTACTTCCGGAAGATGCAGATCCCCTGGAACACCAGCCTCCTCTCCATTGCTGCAGCCGAGGCAGCTCTGGAAGAGGAAGAGGAGTTGAAGCGGAAGGCCGCTTACAACAATGCAGGCGTGGAATATGTTTGTAAAGAGCTCGCAAAAATCCCGGGAGTCAAGCCTTATTTTTCCCACGGCAATTATGTGATGATCGATGCCACGGATGCAGGAGTAACCGGCAAAGAGATCGTCGAATATGTCTTTGAGAAGGCAGGGGTCATGATTAAATACTTTGCTCCTTTCCGGGGACGGAGCGGATTTTTCCGGATCAGTTTGGGCACGCACGAAGAGAATTCGCTCTGCGTCTCAGCCATCAAACGTTTCTTCGAAGACAGGAGGAAGGAGAAGTGAGCATGAAATTGACACCCCTTGAACAATTGATGACGACCCATCCTGGTCTGGAAATCTGGTGGGATTCTTCGCCCCTGATTTACTCTTCATGGGCAGAGGGAGTTTTGCAAAAGACAGCTCCGGGCCGGACCGAAGAGGTCCGGGAGCAACTGAAGAGACTTTTTGATCCCGAACAACCTGGGAAAACTATCTTTCGTGGAGTGACGACCAATCCCCCTCTTTCTCTCGGAGTGATCAAAGCACGAGAGGCTTACGTGGCAAAGATCGTTGATGACCTGATTGAACAGAACGCAGGTATCGATAAAGAGTCTCTTTTCTGGATGACTTATAAAGAGATTGTCCGTATGGGAGCGGAGATGTATCTGGAGGTGTTTAAACAATCCGGATACAAGTACGGATATCTTTCGGGCCAGGTCGATCCCCGAAATCTAACTGATCTGGAGAAGATGAAGTCTCAGGCTCTGGAGTTGGCAAGCCTCGGTCCGAATGTGATGGTTAAAGTTCCCGGAAGCAAACAGGGATATGAGGTCATCCGGTTTCTCACCTCGAAGGGAATTTCAACGAACAATACCCTCACGTTTGTCCTTCCCCAGTTGATGGCCTGCGCTAAGGCGGTCAAAGAGGGGTTGGAGATTGCGAAACAGAATGGTGTTGATTTGACTCGCTGGAGATCTGTGATCACCCATATGACTGCACGATACGGCGACTTAGGAGATCTTAAGAAGGAAGCAGAATCGCTCAAGATTAATCTTACCGAAGCAGATATCCGATGGGCTGAACTCGCCATTTTCAAAAAGGCTTATTGGTTGCTGAAAGAGAGGAATTATCCGAGCAAGATGCTCATCTGTTCCATGAGGATCAGTCCGGAGATCGATGGGAAGAAACATTGCTGGCATCTTGAGAAGTTAGCAGGAGGCGATATTGTTTTCACCTGTCCGCCTTCTTTTATCGAAGGGACGTTTGAATTTCTTGATGGCGTTGAGTTTAAGTCTCAGATTGAAGAGGAGATCCCAAAACCTGTTCTGGATAAGCTGTTGCGTCTTCCCTATTTTGAAAGGGCCTATCGTGAGGATGGTTATACTTATGAAGAGTTCAATACCCATCCGGTCACGATTGTTACAGCCAATGAATTTTCTAAAGCCACAGAGGGAATGGTCGAATTTGTAGCAAACCGCTTAGCCATAAAGCACAGTTGAGATCTAAGATGATCATTGGAATTCCAAAAGAGATCAAGACCGGAGAGAGGCGAGTGGCGATGACGCCCCAGGGAGTCGATGCCCTGGTTTCTCATCATCACAAGGTTCTGTTTGAGATGGGGGCAGGGGAAGGGAGCGGCTTCGGCAATGGGGAGTATGAAAAAGCAGGGGCCATTCTCACCGAAAACGTCAAGAAGATATGGAAAGAAGCAGACCTTATCGTCAAAGTAAAAGAGCCACAGGATCAGGAGTTTCCTTTGTTGAGGCCGGGGCAGGTCCTGTTTACCTATCTTCACCTCGCGGCCAGCAAGACTCTTACCAAGGCATTATTAGCTTCCGGTATTATCGCCATTGGTTATGAGACCGTTCAGGAACGGGATGGTTCGCTCCCTTTGCTCAGACCCATGAGTGAGATCGCGGGAAGGGCTTCGGTCCTTGCCGGAGGCATGTGCCTGGAGGCGAAGTACGGGGGCAGGGGAGTCCTGCTCTGCGGGGCATCAGGCGTTCCTCCTGCGAAGGTGGTCATCTTTGGAGCAGGAGTGGCGGGAGCCAATGCCTGCAAAGTTGCCCTGGGCATGGGTGGCCGGGTCAGCATTTTTGATATCCAACCGGAAAGGCTCAGCTACCTCCACGACATTACACAGGGTCATATTACTACTTTCATTTCAAACCGGATGACAATTGCCGAGGAGATTACGGATGCGGATCTGGTCATTGGCGCCGTGCTCATTCCAGGGGCTCAGGCTCCCAAGCTGGTAAGCCGGGAAATGGTCAAAAGGATGCGGCCCGGATCTGTCATTGTTGATGTGTCGGTGGACCAGGGCGGCTGTTTTGAAACGGCAAGGCCAACGACGCATGAAGACCCCACCTATATCGAAGAAGGGGTGGTTCATTACTGTGTGGCCAATATTCCTGGGGCTTATCCGAGGACTTCCACATTCGCCCTCACCAATGCCACTTTCCCATACATCCTCCAGATTGCGGATCAGGGATTTAAGAAGGCGCTAACTGAGAATGAAACATTGCGGAGAGGCCTCAACCTCATTGATGGAGAGATCGTCTGTGAAGGCGTGGCTAATAGTTTTGGAATGTCCTGCGCAGTCAATCCTTTTTCTCCTATTTCTCCTATCCTTGAAAATCCCCCTCCAATATGATAAACGATGGACAATGGACCATGAACCATGAACAAAAAGGACGATAAAAAGTTCATCGTTCATCGTTTAACGTTCATTGTTCGAAACGGACTCATAACCATCATCCCACCTGAAGACAAAGGATAGAATTTTGGAAGACAGGAGATTGATCATCGCTATTGATGGGCCTTCTGGTGCGGGCAAGAGCACAGTCGGAAAAAATCTGGCAACACGATTGGGTTATATCTACATCGACACAGGAGCGATGTATCGTGCGGTTGCATTAAAAGTGAAAGAAAGTGGCATCGATCCCAAAGATGAAGTCGCCCTCTCCCGGCTGGTTTCATCCCTCCGGATCCACTTTGTCGCCGATGGAGATGCAAGCCGTATCTTCTGCAATGGCGAAGAGATCACTCATGCCATCCGTTCTCCTGAAATCAGCCTGATGGCTTCAGAAATTTCGAAGGGCAGCATCGTGAGAGAAGCGCTGGTCAAAATGCAGAGGGAGATGGGAAAGGATGGGGGGGTGGTGCTGGAGGGAAGGGATATCGGAACAGTCGTATTTCCGGAGGCGGACGTTAAGTTTTATCTGGATGCGGATCCGGAGGAGAGAGGAAGGCGGAGATACAGAGAGCTTTCAGAGAAGGGTGTGGAGGTTGATTTTAAAAAGACGCTCAAGGAAGTGGTTGAGAGAGACCAAAATGATATGAGCCGATTTCTTTCGCCCTTGAAAAGGGCAAAGGATGCTATCTTCATTGACTCGACCTGCCGATCGGTTGAGGAGATCGTGGAAGAGATGTGCCGTATTGCCGCTGAGAAGAGGAGATGGAGTGAAACTGATTACCGCTAAATCGGCGGGGTTCTGCTTTGGTGTCAAACGAGCCACGGAGATTGCCCTTGAAGCAAGTAAAAAGTTCCCCCCACCTCTCTATACGCTTGGGCCTCTTATCCATAATCCTCAGACAGTGGAATATCTGGAGCAGCAGGGAATCAAGGTGAAGAACAAGGTGGGCCAGATTTCCCGGGGGACAGTGATTCTGCGCTCCCACGGCGTTTCCTCGGGAGATCTTGAGAAGATAAAGAAAAAACGATTGAAGATTGTCGATGCTACCTGTCCCATTGTGAAGAAGGCCCATTTTTTTGCAAAGTTCCTGCGCCGGAACGGTTACTTCCTGTTGATCGTTGGAGATCAGGATCATCCAGAGGTTGAAGCCATCCGGAGTTACCTCGACAAAGAGGTGGAGGTCGTTGAACAACCTGAAACATTGAGCCAACTGGGTCCCTGGAAGAAGTTAGGAGTCATTGCCCAGACCACACAATCTTTTGAACTTTTTAAGGAGGTAGTAGCTGCCAGCCTTTACCGGGCGAGAGAGGTAAGGGTGTTCAATACAATCTGTCATGCGACAACGGTTCGCCAGAAGGAAGCGGTGGAAATTGCAAAGAAGGTAGAGTGTATGATCGTTGTAGGCGGTTATAATAGCGGGAATACTCAGAGGTTAGCAGGTATCTGCAGAGAGGTGCAACCCGAGACCCATCATATCGAAACAGCCCTTGAATTGAATCCGGGATGGTTGCGCAATAAAGAGAGAATCGGTCTGACTGCCGGCGCCTCTACCCCTTCCTGGATCATCCATGAGGTGGAGAGGGAGATTAAGCGCTTAACCGGTCGAAAGGATAAGAGAAAATAAGTTTTTAAGAGTCCTCTTAAAGGATTTGTATTTTTTAAATGGGTATGGTATAAACGTTCGGAACGCTTGGAAAAGGGGGTTTTATTGAATGGTTAAAGACGAATCTACTACAGCCTCGGAAGAGTTAAAAGAGGCTCCTCCTGTCAAAGGAGAAAAAGGCGATGGAGCCAGTGACCTCCCTCGCAGAGAAGAACCAGAAAGTTTTCAAACGCTTTATGAGGAAAGTGTTAAGGAAATTGCTGAAGGCCAAATTGTCAGGGGAACCGTCATCGAAATTACGCCTGATCATGTCACCATTGACGTAGGCTATAAGTGCGAGGGGCAGATTCCCATGCAGGAGTTCCTGAAGAGGAACAGGAAGCCGGATGTCAAAGTGGGAGATCAGGTTGATGTTCTCTTAGAGAAGAAGAATCGAGAAGGGGGACTTCTCGTCCTCTCGAAAGAAAAAGCGGATAAAGTCAATATCTGGAAGGATATCAGCCGTTCCTGCCGTGAGGGCGAAGTGATTGAAGGCGATATCGTTTCCAGAGTGAAGGGCGGACTCTCGGTGGATATCGGCGGCATCCATGGTTTTCTTCCGGGATCACAAATTGATCTGAAACCGGTTCGAAGTCTAGATGACCTGATCGGACAGAGATTGACCTTCAAGGTGATCAAGTTCAACCGGAAACGGAATAATATCGTCCTTTCAAGAAGGGTTCTTTTAGAAGAAGAGAGAAAGGTTCAGAGAGAAGAGACCCTCAAACATCTCGCAGAAGGGGAGATGGTCGAAGGAACAGTCAAGAGTCTTACCGACTACGGAGCCTTCATCGATTTAGGAGGGCTTGATGGGCTTCTCCACATTACAGACATCAGTTGGGGAAGGGTCGGGCATCCTAAAGAGAAGCTGACCATCGGGGAGAAGATCCGCGTAAAAGTTCTTCATTTTGATCAGGAGAAGGGGAAGGTTTCGTTAGGCCTGAAACAGATTCTCCCTGATCCTTGGAATTCGGCCCTGGAGAATTATCCTGTGGGAGCGCGGGTTGAGGGGAAGGTGGTTAACGTCACCGATTATGGGATATTCATCGAACTCGAAGAAGGAATTGAAGGACTGGTTCATATCTCTGAAATGGCCTGGGGAAAGAAGATGAAGCATCCTTCCAAGATCGTCCGCATCGGTGATGAGGTGAAGGTGATGGTTCTTGATTGCGATCCGGTGAAACGCAGAATCTCTCTGGGGATGAAGCAGGTTGAACCCAATCCTTGGGACCTCATCGCCGATAAGTATCCGCCCGGTATGCGGGTGACGGGAAGGGTGAAGACGATAACCGACTTTGGAATCTTCGTCGGGTTCGGCGAAGGGATCGATGGGTTGGTCCATGTTTCCGAGATGTCGTGGACCAAGAAGATTAAACATCCAGCCGAGCTCTTTAGAAAAGGGCAGGACGTGGAAGCCGTGGTGTTGAGCATCGATCCCAAAAACGAGCGATTCTCCCTCGGAATTAAACAGTTAGCCCCGGACCCCTGGAAGGAAGTGGCTAGACGCTACCGGAAAGGAGAGATGGTCAACGGGCGAGTGACCAATGTGACCGATTTCGGCGCTTTCATTGAGCTGGAAGAAGGGATCGAAGGACTGGTCCATGTATCCGAAATCAGCAGGGAGAAGGTAGAGAAACCTTCGGATGTGTTGAAGCAGGGAGAAACGGTGTCTGCTATCGTCCTTCATGTGGATTCCCAGGAACGGAGGATCGGTTTGAGCATGAAGGGGTTGAAGGAGAGGATGGAGAAGGCGGAGATCGAAAAATATATGTCGAGCCAAGGGTCAGCTTCAAACAGCCTCGGAGCATTGATTCAGGAAGAGATGGAACGTCGCCGCGGAGAAAATTCGAATAAAAAAGAAGACAGTTAATTCTTTAAGAAACAATCAAGGTTTAGCGGTTATCAGGATATCCGATTATCAGGTAGTGGGTATCAGGACATCTGGGCATCAGGTTTGAATTATTTTTATCTTGTATTTTCCTGATATCCTGGTAGCCTGCCTTCTGATTTCCTGGTAACCCGCTCTCTTTTTAAAATCCGCTTCGGATTTATCTGCCAGCCTATACCTTCTTCACATAAATATCCCTCACGACTTCGCTATCGAGAGCGAGCGTCGTTTCCCCGATCTGAAGCACGTAGGAAGGATTCTTCTGGTGCATCCGGAGGATGCTTCCCGGGACAATCCCCAGGGTGCTCAGCCGATCAAGGCGCTGATGTGACCGCGGTGCAATAAAGACGATCCGGCCCTTCTCCCCCAGCCCTAATTCCTCAAGGGGAATGACAAGAGGTTTCATCTCCTTTTTGAATTTGGCGCAACACGCTCCCCTTGGAATCGGTTTTCCATGGATGCAGGTGGGCGGATGGCCGAGAAAGGTGCAGACGCTATCCGTCACGCCCGGACTCAAAATATGCTCTAATTTACATGCTTCCTTCTCCACTTCCTCCTCGGACATTTCAAATATTTCTAAGAGAAGTCTCTCGGTCAAACGATGGCGCCGGATGAGTTCTCTGGCCTTCTCTTCTCCGAGTTCTTTTAGGATGATCCGATTTTCATGGACTTCAAAGAGACCGTCCTTGATCATCTGCCGAAGGATTGATTTTGCCTCCAGATCCTTTGTCTCCTCAAACAGCTTGTCCAGATCGGAAACGCCTCTCTCTCTCAATGTCCAGATGAGTTCAAGGATCTCGTCGATCCGATCCTCCTCAATATCGCTTCTGCCCCTCCACCTCATTTGATGGGGTCCTCCTGGCCAGTCTGAATTTTGATTCATGGTTTTATCTTCCTCCATAACGTTTTGAAGAAATCAACGATTGCAGAACGTTCCTTATAGGAATATCCACAATGAGGGCAACAGAGAAGTCCGCAGTCCTTGGAGATGAGACATCCCTTACATTTCTGCTCCGCCTCTGTGAACTTTCTTCCACAAAGGGGGCATTGATGAAAAGAGTCTTTTTCCATATCAGACCCCCAAAAGCCTCAATAAAAAATTTAACAAGCCTCCCACACCAAAAGCAATGGGAAAGACCACAGCGGATATGTAGACAGTCTTTTTCCATCCCCTCTCTTTAATCATCATGAAGAATTGGGCAACACAGGGAATGAAGAGGGTGATCGTCACCAGGCTGACCAGAATTTGACGAGGGTCAAGGAGCCCTTCTCTGGCAAGAATGAAGAGGCCAGCCGCCCCATAATCTCTCCTTAAGAACCCGACAATGAAAGCCTCTGTAGCTTTTGCCGGAAGCCCGAGGAGATGGACAATGATAGGAGTAGAGACCTGTTCAAGAAATGCCAACCCTTTAGTCTGGTGCATGATAAACAGGAAGAGGGTTCCCAGGATGAAGAGGGGAACCGCCTCCTTCAGATACCATTCGATCCGGGCGAGGGTTTTCACAACGATGTTTTTAAGCTGAGGAATCCGCAGAGGTGGAATTTCCAGGATGAAATCAGAACCTTCCCCGGGGAGGAGCTTAGCTGCCAAATATCCTACCAATACGATGATAAACCCGATGAGGAAAATCCAGGTGAGGAGATAGAAGATCGGAAGGCCTGAAAACATGCCCAGTATGACGCCAAGCTGAGCTGAACAGGGAACACCCAGTGCCAATAAGAGAGTGACGATGGTACGATCCTTGTCAGTATCAAGGATGCGGGTCGTCATCGTAGCCATGGTATCACATCCGAGGCCGAGGACCATGGGCAAGACCGCCTTGCCGTTGAGCCCCATCTTCTTGAAGATTTGATTGCTCATCACCGCCAGCCTGGGTAGATACCCCGAATCCTCCATCAGCCCGAAGATGATGAAGAAACAACCCACAATTGGCAGGACAATGGCAATCGCATAGGTGAGGGCCATGGTCAGGATTCCATAAGGACCCACCAGAAGTTCCTGAAGAATCGGAATCCGGATATACTGTTCAATGAGTTGGGTCAGGGGCGGAAGCAGCCATTCTCCAAAGAAGGTTTCTTCGAGGAAATCGACGCTGATCTGTGCACCGAAGACCCCAACAAATTGATACGTAAGAAAGAGAACGAAGAGTAGAATCGGGATTCCCCAGAAAGGATGGATCATCAAATTTCCGAGAGAAGTGGAGAACGTCTTTGGAGTTTTCTCCGATGAGGTTCTCACCCGGGAAAGGATTTCATCCACTCTTTTGAGGCGCGCCTGATTGATCAGATACCCAATGGGATCGCTAAAACGGGCCTGGACCTCATGTCGAATGTTATCAATCTTGAAGATTTCTTCTTCCGATAGATTCTGGTGGAGCCATTCGGCGAGACTTTCGTCTCCCGAGAGAAGCATCAATGCAAGAGAGCGTTTTGAGATAGGGGTTTCAGGAAGAGAGGGGATAATTCGAGAAACGCCATCCTCGATAGCCTCTGGATAGGTGATGGCAGGAAAAGAAGGAGGATCGGACTGTAAGTTTTCCTTTATTTTATCGAGGCCTTTCCTCCGTGTGGCCACCGCCTTAAGGGCTGGCATTCCCAGATATTCTGAGAGTTTCTTAAGGTTGATTTCGATGCCTCTGCTTTTTGCCTCATCCCACATATTGAGGACCGTAAGAAAGGAGAGTTCCATTTCAAGAAGTTGAATCGAGATGAGAAGTCCCCGTCTGATATTCTTTGTGTCGATGACCTGGATCAGATACGTGAAGGGTTGTTTTAGGAGGATGTCACGGGTGACCTTCTCATCTTCTGAGGTGGGGATGAGGGAGTTGATTCCCGGAGTGTCAACGACCTGGTATCTTTTTCCTCTGCTGGACATCGTGCCGGTGGCCACTTCGACCGTTGTCCCGGAGTAATTGGAGACGATGACATATTTTCCCGTAAGGTAGTTGAAGATGACCGATTTCCCCACATTGGGATTACCAATAAGAATCACTTTTGTGTCTTGGGTGCTATTTTGTTTAAGTTTTTGATTGCAGGAATCCATCAACCTTTTCTCCGTGAAGGGGACTTTTTACGGGAACACGGGTCGCAGTAGCCATAAAGCTCCATGCGGTGGTGAAAGTATTTGAAACCATGCCGTTTTGCAATCCGCTCCTGAAGGGATTCAATCGCCTCCTCCTTGAATTCGATGATCTTGCCGCACCGGAGACAGATCAGGTGGTCATGGTGAGTTCCTTCGGAGGTGGATTCGTATCGGGTCTCCCCATCGGCAAATTTTCGTTCTGTGGCAAGGCCCAGGCGGGTGAGAAGCTTTAGGGTCCGATAGACGGTGGTATAACCGATCTTCGGGTTAATCCTGGCCACCTGGGCATAAATCTCCGTCAGGTTTTTATGGCCAGTGGAACTGAGAAAGACGTCGAGAATGTCTGCCCTCTGCCGGGTGGATTTCAGTCCCTCCTCAGAAATCAGGGCTTTAAATTGGTCGGGCTCCATGGTTTCCCCTTTTTGAAAATGAATTTCAATTTCATTTTAAGGGGCAAACTCCTCTTTGTCAAGGGTTACACCATTGACCCGACCTTTGATCTTTGTTAAATTTAGTTCATGGAGCATGCTTTCCTTAGGGATTCTACAGGGAGTTATGAAAAGATCGTCACCCACAACGATTTTGATGGAATCGTGAGCGCAGCCCTTTGCGCGCGGGCGTTGGGCGTGGGAAAGATTCTCTTTGCCGGACCCCTGACCATCCTTCGGTCCCAGATCACCATCACCGAAAAAGATGTAGTCTGCGACCTTCCTTACCCACTCCAATGCGGACTCTGGTTCGACCACCATGAGGGAAATTTCCAGGAACTCGAATACCGAAAGATTGAGCCAGCGTCTATCCCCGGTCGGTTCGACCTGAAACTGAGTTGCAGCCGGGTGGTCTTCGACTATTTTTCAGAAAGAATGGAACTTCCGCCACACTTCGCACAGGCGGTTGATGAAGCCGATATCATCGATGGATTTACTTATTCCTCATTGGAGGAGTGGCGGAGAGAGACCCCGGGAAAAATGATTGATCTGACGTTAAAAGTTCACTTTTCATCTGCGGAAGAACAGGCCTCGCATATGAGAAATGTAGTCCGTGAACTCAGGGACCGACCCATCGAAGAGGTCTCTCAACTCGATTTTGTCCAAAAACGGCTGAAACAATACCGGGAAGAAGAAGGAAGAATGCTGAAAGTCATCCGCGATTCGTCTTATTTTATCGAACAGGATGAGAAGCGAGAGATTGCGGTCATAGATCTCACTTCTTATCAGCGGAGACCGCTTCTCATCAAGAATTTGGCTCTTATGATTTACCCTGAGGCATTAAGCGTATTGGAAGTTTACAACTTAGTGGAGCAGGGGGTAAAGAGCAATCATCTTGGTTTTTCGATGTCCCTTTCCATCGACGGGAATCGGGGAAATCGAAAAAAGAATATCGGCGAAATCATGCGTACCCTCAATATGGGGGACGGCCACCCCGGGGCTGCGGCAGGGAACACACGATGCCGGTCGAAACAGGAGATGCTCAAAAAGAAGAAAGAGATCTTGGGCCAGATCTATAAGCTCTGGTCCAATCAATGAGGTTCATTATTTCCCTCACCTTATGCTCTTAATTCACCATACATTTTAAATCTGTGTAATCCCTCCCCTATCAGTGTAATCAGATATTTCTGAACCTTTTCAGAAATCTCCCCTATTTTCATTGACACCCCTCTCTAAATTTAGTATGTTCCTTTTTAAATACAGGGGATTGGGAGGCCTGCCCTGAACATGATTCAGGATCGGTGTCGAAGGGGTTTGGGACGGTGAAACGAGTGAACAATGATCAGTGTGGAGTGATCAGTAAGAAGGAGATAAGGACTAAATGAAGAAGTTGCGGTTAGATAAGGGCCAAATCGAGGTCATAGATGATAAGGTTGCAGAGATACTGAGGGCCAAATCGGGTCAAGAACGACTGAACATGGTCTGGGATGCATGGACTTTTTATGAGAAGACAGTCAGAGCCTTTCTAATAAGCCAACATCCTGAATGGACAGAAGAGCAAATCCAGAAGGAGATTGTCAGGCGGGTGTCCCATGGATCAAAGTGAACTTATGAGATTAGTCATACAAGCGCTGGAAATCGTGGGAATCCCGTATATGATTACCGGCTCTCAAGCCTCCGGATATTACGGTGAGCCTCGCTTTACAAGAGATGTTGATATCGTGGCTGATATAGACCGTGAGCAGGGTGAAGATTTTATAAAGTATTTCCCTTCGAATGAATTTTATTGCGACAGGGAAATGATAGAGGCGGAAATTAATAGGCGTGGTCAATTTAATATTATTCATAGCGCTTCAGGGATGAAAATTGACATCATCCTGACAAAGACAACGCCTTTTTCTCAAACGGAATTTGCCCGCAGAAAAAGGAGCACAATCTTCTCAAATCAAAACACGTTTTTTGCATCTCCGGAAGATGTGATCATTAAGAAGATGGAGTATTACAAGGAGGGTGGTTCCGAGAAACATCTTCGTGATATTACAGGAATTCTGGAGGTGAGTGGAGAAGAAATCGATCTATCTTATATTGATCAGTGGGTCCAACGTCTGGATCTCACCGAAATTTGGAAGGCTATTCAAGAGAGGCTTCATGAAAAACCTTAAGGTGTTTCTAACATGCAACTCGTGATTAATATGTTTGGTTCTTATCTCAGAAAGAAAGAGGGGAATTTCCTGGTCAAGACCGATGACCAGACCTTCGAGGTGTCGGCCAAGAAGGTCTAGTCCATTATGAACACCAAGAGCGCCTACCTTTCCACAGATGCCATCAAACTGGCCATGGATAACAACATCGATGTGATCTTTCTGGATGAATTCGGCGACCCTTTTAGACGGGTGTGCTATTCTATATTCAAGGGTGGAGAAAGCTTGAATCATCGCAGGCCTTGACCCTTACGTTGGGATGATCCACACAGACCACTACAATAAGAAATCGCTGATATTCGATTTAATTTTGTTTTTTGATTTGAGTAAAGATCATGAGTAGGGCGAGGCTGCTCATCTTGATGAGCGCGACCGTGAAACAGGAAATGTTGAGACCGAGGAGGGGCAGGAGGAGGACGCCACCTAAAAGACCGCCAAAGAACCCTCCAAACAGATCAGCTCCGTAAAGAAGCCCTGCCGTATGACCTATCTTTTCTCCCTCTGAACGCGCTTTTAAATAAATCTTTGTTGCCAGTGGAAACTGGAGTCCCACCAGAGCGCCGCAGAGAAAAGACATCAAAAGAAAGGTTCCATAGAGGAGGATGTAGACGCCGGCCTTTTCGAGGTGATGGGAAGGGATGGTAAGTACAAAAGGGAGAAACAAGGCAAACAGGATAAATGCTAATTCGGTTCCTAAGAAAAAACGCTTATCTTTTTTAATTCGATCGAGGTTTCGAGTGACAAGAAAACTGCTCAATGCGATGCCCACCATGAAGAGGGTGATGAGAAGGCCAATCTGATGGTAGAGGTAGCCATAAAGGGTTTGAAAAGTGAAGATGATGGCAAGGTCAAGCATCATATCGGCAAAACCGGATGTAAAAATGGCATAGGGAAGGGAGTAGCCTGATAAAGAAGGTTTCTTGATGAACAGGATGGAGAGGAAAATGGTAAGGAAAACGATCACCCCAATCATGAACTCCAGCTCCAGTTTCTCAAACCATTTAAATAACTTTGAAAGATAAGGGGAGAAGAGGGCATTCCAGTAGGAGAGGCTGAAAAAGACGCCCAGTGGCCGAAAATCAGAGTTGATATGAACCTCTTTTCTTTCCATTGATTTTGAGTACCAACTGAACCACCTCTCATGAAGCCTGTGTTCGATATAACCTCGGGTGAAGAGGTTCGTTTGAATCTTCCTCTCATCAAGCCTTTTTATTATCTCCTGGGGCGTAACTTCTCCAAGGGTTTTTGAGTCTGAAGCAAGGTATAGGTTCGTCTCTCCCGGAATGATCCTCACATATTTGAAAACGCTCTTTAGGGTATCGAGAATGCATCCATTTAGATCTCTCAGCTCTGGACTGATATAAGTCAATGACCCTGGAAGGGTTAAGGTGATGATGCCTACGGTGTTCATTTTCTCCCGGACAATAGAGAAAAATTCAGACGAAAAGAGCCTGTTACTTTGAAGCTCCTGAGGAGCTGAAAGTCCAATAAAGATGAGGTCGAAACGATCCGTCGTCCTTTTGACAAAAAAACGTCCATCCGTGTAGTGAATTCTCACCCTCGAATCCGAGAGTTCAGATTGGGTCAGGGGAGTTGGAAATCGATCAATCAGTTTTAAGAGGAGGGGATCGAGTTCAACATAATCCACTTGGCTAACCGGATATTTTAAGATCTCATGGATCATCCCACCCGCGCCACCACTCAGAATCAAAACCGATTGAGGTTTTTCATGAAAGAGCATCGGAAAATGAACGAAATCTTCAATGGAAGCCAAATCAGGGACAGGGGTGGTGACCGAGGGAATGCCGTCAATGTAAAAAGTAAATTGTTCACCTCTCTGGGTGACTGTGATGTTTCCATAGATCGAATTTTCGTTATGGATCACATTTAATCCTCTCCACTGCAACTGAAGGGAAGCCCGGTGTATTTTGTCGGACAGAGGAGTGAAAAGGATCAGGAGGAATAGAAGTGCATAGAGAAAAGAGAGCGCCCAGGCGAGATGTCGTGTTTGGAAATAGGGTTTCTGCTCCGGCCAGAGGAGGGAGGAGGAGACGAGAGCATTCAGGAATGAAATCATGAAGGCGATCACAAAGGAGTTGAAATATTGGACTAAGACGAAGGTAATGAGAAAACCACCAATGATGGAGCCGAGAGTCTCCAGGACATAGACTTTCCCGATAGAGGGGGCGTCTTTCTTTTCATACTGCGAATAGAGTTTACTGCCGTAGGTGAAGAGGGCTCCATGGGAAATAGAGACGGGAAGAAGGATGAGAAAAGAAGAGTAAAGGATTGGGACAAATCCAAGCCCTTCTCCTGGACTCATGAGGAGGAACGTTTTAAATATTCGGCAGAGATAGAGGGAAAAGGGAAGGGCAACCGAAAAGAAGATCTGAAGGAAGACATAAACCTCCATCTCCTTTTTCACCTTCTCCACTGTTTTACCGATGAGGAATGAACCGATAGCCTCCAGGATCAGCCAGTTCGCCAGGATAATGCCAAGGGTGAGTTCGTTACCCAAAAAAGAGATCAGGAGCTCTCTCAGGAGGACGATCTGAGCGACGATGCCGCTCAGACCCATGATGAGGATGGAGAATTTAAGGGATAGGATTCGCATCAGTCAATTTATTATCAGCATCGTTTGTTTTTGTAAAGAGGCGTCCCTGATAAGCACCAAACTCCAAGCACCAAATAACAAATAATTTCGAATGTACGAAATTCCAAAGAGGTTCATTTTATTGCTTGAACATTGGTTATTGGAACTTATTTGGAGTTTAGAATTTGGGATTTGGAGCTTTAAACGACGAGGTATTTTTTGACGATCTCTTCGTTCTGCCAGATCTCTTCCATGAGTCCCTGGTATTGAATCATCCCTTTTTCGAGAATATATCCACGGTCAGAGGTCTTTCGGCAGAACTTGAGATTCTGATCTGCAAGAAGAATGGTCACCCCTTCTCCTCGAATTCGGCTGAGGACTTCTACCAGGTTCTGGACGATCAAGGGAGCCAGTCCCTCAGAGGGTTCGTCCAGAAGGAGCAGGTCAGGGTTCTTCATCAGCGCCCGTCCGATGGCGAGCATCTTCTGCTCCCCACCGCTCAATTGAGTCCCCTTGCGGTCTTTCAGGTCTTTGAAAACGGGGAAGAGGTTGTAAACCTTTTCAAAGGTCCAGAGGATCTTTCCTTTTTTTGACAATCGTCGGGCCAGTTCGAGGTTTTCGTACAGGGTGAGGTCAGGAAAGATTCTCCGGTCATCCGGCATATAGCCTATTCCTAACTGTGCAATATGATAAGGGGGTTTCCCTGCGATCTCTGTTCCATTGAAAACGATTTTTCCAGTTCGTGGAGGGGTGAGGCCAATGATGGAGCGCAAGGTGGTCGTTTTACCCACTCCATTCCGACCGAGAAGGCAGACCACTTCTTTTTCTTGAATCACCAGGGAAACGCCCTGGAGGACATGGCTCTGCCCATAGAAGGTGTCGATCTTATCAACGTGAAGGAGGGGTGAGTTCTGTTCAGCCTTCATATTTTTTCCCAGAGGACTTCTTCTCCGAGGTAGACCTTACGGACATCGTCGTTCTGCTTGATCTGATCAGGAGGACCGTCTGCCAGAACCTGACCGCGATGCAATACGACAATGCGATCCGACAGGGAAAAGACGATGTCCATATCGTGTTCCACGATGACAAAGGTGGATTGTTTCTCCTTTGACAATCGCCTGACATTTTCCAAGACCTTCACCCGTTCCACCGGGTTCATCCCCGCGGTAGGTTCATCGAGGAAGAGGAGCTTGGGCTCGGGAGCTATGGCTAATGCAATTTCAAGGAGCCGTTGATCTCCATGAGACAGTGTTCCCGAGAGAACATCTTTTTTATCGAAGAGGCCAATCTCCCGAAGCAATTTTTCAACCCTCTCGTTTACATCGACATGACGAGAAAGGGGGTTGAAAAAACTTAAGCTCCGATTGAAGAGGGAGAAAATAGGGATCTGCAGGTTTTCGTAAACTGAGAGTTTTGGAAAGATATTCATAATCTGAAAGGAACGGCAGATTCCCTTCTTCACCCTTTTGTGAATTGGGAGATGGGTGATCTCCTCGCCATCGAAAAAGACCTTTCCAGAGTCAGGGAGGATATTACCAGTGAGAAGATTGATGAAGGTCGTTTTACCTGCCCCATTAGGGCCGATAATAGAAGTCAGCACTCCCCTCTCAAGGGAGAGGTCAACGCCATCTGCTGCGCTCACCACTCCGAAATATTTCTTCAGTTTTTCTGTTCTGAGGATCTCTTGCATTTCTTGCTGGCCCGTTATTTTTTAATGAACCGTGGCAGGATGTTTTCGGAAAAGAAAACCACCACCCCGCCTCGAAAGACCAGAACTAACAGGATAACGATAGAGCCAAAAACGATCAGCCAGTACTGAGTAAATCTGACAATGAGGTCTTTAATGATGTAAAAAAGGATAGAACCGATAATCGGCCCTGAAAAGGTATGGATACCTCCGAGAAGGGTTACCATCACTGGTTCTGCAGAATGTGTCCAGTGGGCAATGGGAGGGGTAACCGTATTTTCAAGAGGAGGGAGAAAGGAACCGGCGAGCCCCGCATATAGCCCCGCTATTACAAAAGAGAGAAGACGGTAGGCTCTGATCGACACTCCTGCAAATGCAACTCTATTTTCACTATCTCGAATCCCCTTTAATGTGAGGCCAAAAGGGGAGTTGACTATGCGGTAGATGAGGAAGATGGCCACGATTGAGACAACCAGGACAAAGTAGTAATAGTTTTCCATGGGGTTCATATTGATGCTAAATATCCCAGGGATCTCCAGGGGAGCTCTCGGGATACCTACCAATCCGTCATCACCACCTGTTACCTCTCTCCATTTCCAGGCCAGTGAGTAGACCATCATCCCAAATGAGAGCGTGAGCATCGAAAAGTAGATTCGAGTGTGACGTATGCAGAGGTAACCGAGGATGAGGGCTGAAATACCGCCAGCCAGCGTTCCAACTAATGTCCCAATGAGAAGCGATGGAATGACGAGAAGAATTTTGGCGGAGGCATAGGCGCCTACAGCAAAAAATCCTGCCTGGCCGAAGGAGAGAAGGCCGGTATAGCCCAACAGGAGATTAAAACCGAGGGCAAAGACGGAAAGGATGAGGATGTGGATAACCATATAAAGGATATATTTACCCCCCAAGATGGGAAGGAAGAGAAGGAAGAGGAGCAATGCGATGAGGAATATAGTCCGAGGTTTCATTATTTAAGAATCACACTTGTCAATGGAAAAATACGGCAATCAGGTGACCAGAGTATCAGGGTGCAGGATAGCAGGGTATCAGGATCTTAGAGAAATAATAACCGTCTATTTACTTAACCTGATATCCTGATATTCTGATGCCCACTTCCTGATAACCTGATCATCTGATAGCCTCTCTAAAGGGCTATTGTTCATTTGCCGAACAGTCCTTCCGGTTTTACCAACAACACAATTGCCATGACTACAAAGATGATGAAAAGTTCGAAGACCGGAAAGAGCAATATTCCAAAGGAGGTTAATATGCCGACGATCAATGCGCCTACGAAGGCTCCTTTTAAATTCCCCAATCCACCGATCACTGTGATGACAAAGGCCTGAATGATCATGGCCGTTCCGATTCCCGGCGCCACTACTCGGACAGGTGTTCCCAATGCTCCTCCCAGAGCGGCAAGCATCGCCGCAAAGATAAAAACAGTGGTGAACAGGCCGGGAATATTGATCCCAATTGCGCTCGCCATTTCGCGATCGGATGCAGAGGCTCGAATCATCCTTCCCCACCATGTTTTCTCAAGGAGAAGCCATAAAACGATGGCAACAACTACCCCTGCGATGATGATGAATATGTTGTAGATGGGATAAGGCCTGTCCAGGATCGGGAGATTCCCTTCGAGGAAAGAGGGCATCGGAGGGATCATGGCCACACCGCCCCAAATCATTTTGACCAGGTCATCGAAGATGAGAATGAAACCAAAGGTCAGAATCAATTGGTAGGGGAGATCAATCTCATAGATACGGCGGAAGAAAAAGCGTTCAAGAACCGCTCCGATGATACCCACGCTAATCAGGCTCAAGAGAATGGCGATCCAGAAATTGAGCCCAAGCTTTCCGTAAAGAGTAAATGTGGCATAAGCCCCCAGCATAAAAAGACTACCATGGGCAAAATTGAGAACGCCCAGAACTCCAAATACAAGGGTCAGTCCGGCGGCCAGTAGCCAGAGATACATCGAAAGGCTCAAACCAATCAAACTCTGAAAGAGTAGTTTTTCAAGCATATTTTTGTAAAATTAAATCCGAAATACGAAACTCGAATTTCGAAACAATTCCCAATGATTAAAAATTAAATGTCCCAAGCAAAATGTTTTGAAAATTTGGATTTTGAAAATTCGAATTTGTTTCGGACTTCGATATTCGAATTTCGAATTTTAATTGGGGAGGAGCTTTCCATTCCATTGGATTAGTGTTTTCTCCTCCCCAATCTTGTAGATTCTATTTTGTTGCAGCGACAGGCGTAAAAGGTGGATGTCGGAAATACTCTCTTGCCGGAATTACCCTCAAATCACTCAGGATTGGGATGACGTGATCCGGACTTTTAGTCGCCCTTCCGGCAGGCACCGTGTAGATCGCCTGATGGTCCTCTTTTCTGATGAGACGGATTCCCGCAGGAGTTTTTAATTCCATGCCTTCCAGCGCAGCTCCCACTTTTTCTCTATCGAGGGATTTTGCCTTTTCAGCTCCTGCCTTGATGGTAAAGATTGTGGAATAACTTGCCTCCGCTGAGTAGTTGGGATATTTCCCCCATCTCTTTCTAAAGGCATCGACAAAAGTTTTGTTTTCAGGAGAGACGGGATAATTATGGATATATCTTGCAGTGGCCCAGAGTTTTCCTTTAAATTTATCCCCCTCAATCTCTCTGGAAACGCCTTCAAGAAGATCAACGGAGCCACCCATCCCCTGCCACCATGCATGAATTTTATCAAAGACGCCGAGCATGAGAGCCTGACGTAGAAGCATGACGCCTTCACCTGCCCATGGGGTGGCGAAGATAGCATCCGGTTTTTCAGCCATGACCGCAGCGATATGGGAAGAGAAATCCATGGTCCAGAAAGGCGCCCAGGCAGCCGCTACAAATTCCACGTCGGGGCGGAACTTTTTAATATTTTCTTTAAACAGGTTCCAGGTCACATAACCATATTCGTAATCACAGTTGATTCCAGCCCAGCGTTTGATCTCCGGGTTATCCTTGAAGACCCAGGCGGCAAGGGCATCCTGATAGACAGGGGCGACCATCCGAAAGATCTGCGGGATGCCTCTCTGAGCGACGAGCTCTTCTGTCAGGCGGTGTGTGGCGGCATGGCAGAAGAAATGGAGGCGGTTTAATTCAGCCAGAACTGGACCCAGAGCCATGGCGCTTCCGCTTGAATCGACGCCGAAAAGGAAGTCGGCACCCCAATCCGTTACAAGGTATCTCGCATTCTTAACGGCAGTGGCAGGTTTCAGTTCCTCGTCCATAAATTTCATTTCAAGTTTCCTGCCAAGAATTCCCCCTTTTGCATTTACCTCTTCAATAGCAAGAGTGGCTCCGGCCATCATCTGCCATCCGTAATCGGCATGGGCACCTGAGATGGCGCCCTGACCACCGATCTTGATCGGCCCTGAAGGTTTCTTAGACTGGCCATAGGTGACCTGATATCCTCCCAGACCGGTTCCGATAGCCACACCTCCGACGACTGCATTCTTTAAAAATCTTCTTCTTGAAATATTCTTAGCCATCTTTAGCCCCTCCTTTCTGAACTCTCATCTATTAAGGTTTTATAAACCCCGTTAGAAAGTTTTCGACTTTTTAACGGGATGGCTCACACAGGGCTTTCTAACGGGGTAAATTTGAAGTCATTCCTCCCACCCGTTGCTTGTCAAATTATCAAAAGAGTTTTAGCTTGTCAAATTAAATATTAATTTCGTTTTATAGTGACGAGGCTCGTATCGAAGTATGAAGCTCGAAGAAAGAAGCTCGATAAAAAAGTCGAGTTTCAAGCATCGAAAATCGGGCATCGATACGAGTTTCTACAACGATAAACGTAGCCTTTATACAAGCCTATATCGGAATCCCTTCAGGGTTCCAGCCCCTCAGGGCATAGTAGTCCTGAAGCATTCTTCGGAGGTCTTCTCTCCGGATTGTCTTTCCTTCTTTTCCGAGGGGTTCATCGAAATATCTTTTGGGAAGAGTGTCGTCTTTGGGATCGAGGCCTTCGCGGAGGCTGAACCTCCGGGTTTCGTTCTGAATGGAGGAAGAAATCTTTCTTAACCCCGCCTCATCCAGCTTGAGCCCTGTGGTCATTTCAACCATCGCTGAAAGGTATGTCCAATCCCAGTAAAGGTCCCGATAGAATCTGCATAAGATGAGTGCGTCGTGAATGTTGAAGCGGTCTTCAAATTCAAGAAAGAGTTTTGCTTTTCCTTCCATCTGATCCATTGGAATCATTCCGGCCAGTTCGGCTTTATAAAAGGTTGCCCGCAAATGGCAAGCGCCCCGATCGGAAGTGGCATTGGCGAGGCCCATCCCTTTCAGAACTCTCGGTTCGTAACCCGCAGGATCAAGACCTTTCACATGGATGGCGACATCTTCCATCTCCCAGGTCTTGGCCGCATGGCGGATCCCCTCTGCTAAAGTGGCCCCAACGCCTTTTTTGACTGAAATGTCATGGAGGAGCTGGGCAATCTTATCCACATCGCCCCAGGAGATTTTTTCTCTTATTCTTCCCATCTCAGATGCTTCCATGGCAAAGGCGCAGAGGCTTCCGGCAGAGATGGTGTCCATGCCGAGGCGGTCGCAGATATCATTCAGATAAGCGATTTCCTCAATCTCATGGATCATGCAGAGTCCTCCAAAGGCATAGATCGTCTCATATTCAGGCCCTTCGATCTTCAAGCCCTTATGCCTTCCCTCTTTGATCTCACTGAGATTCCCGCAGGCAACAAAGCAACGGAAGCAGGCCGTAGGTTTCACCCGGCAACGTTCAAGAAGGGCTTCGGCGCTGATCTTCTCCCAACCCTCAAAAGTCCCCAGATGCCAATACTTCGATGGAAAGCCTCCTACTGCGTTGTTCATAGCAACCAACATGGGAGTTCCCATCCTTTTATAGTTTTGGACTCCAGGATTATCTTTTCCCCGCTCTAATGTTTCTTTTGCAAACTGCTCAACCCGGTCAGGATAAGCAAGCTCTTTTTTCTTTTCTCCATGGAAGACGATCGCCTTAAGTTTTTTTGAACCCATCACCGCGCCCACTCCTGTTCTTCCGAGAGAACGCCAGTAATCGTTTTCAATGACGGCATAGCGGACGAGGTTTTCACCCGCAGGGCCAATAACAAGAGCTCCTGCCCCTTTCTTGTTGGTTCTTTTTAGTACTTCGTCTTCAGTAGAGTATGTATCTTTTCCCCAGAGGTCTTTTCCGTCGTGAAAAATGACACCTTGATCGGAGACTTCAACCCAGGCCGGTTCTTCAGATGCTTCCTCAAAGATGAAAGCGTCATAGCCTGTCCGGCTCATCGGCTCTGCGGCCTTGCCGCCGGAATAGGATTCGGAGAAGATTCCGGTTAAAGGAGATTTCGTAAAAACCCCATGCCGGCAGGACCCATAGATCCGGCTATCGGTGATCGGACCAAGGCAGAAGATCAGTTTGTTCTCAGGAGAGAGTGGATCCACCCCCGGAGGATTCTCCTTCATAAGGAGATAGGTACCCAGCCCCTTTCCCCCCAGGTAGGTTTCATAAACCGAATCCGGAATAGATTCTTCATTAGAAGTCTTCGCTTTGAGATTGACCCGCAAAATTTTATTGAAGAAGCCTTTCATGTGAGTTGCCTTTCTTCTGAATGATTGGTACCTTTTTTGTAAAGAGGGATTTAACAGATAATCAGCTTTGCGTCGATCTAATTCGATGCTTCCAGTAGTCTGGTCGACGGCTCATGTGCATAACCGCATAGATGAATATGCAATCATCCTCAATGCAGTAATAGATCCCAAATGGAAAACGATTGATTAGATGGCGACGAACATCATCCTCCACGATTTGCCAAGCTTCAGGATAGGTCAGGATATTCTCGATGCCTGTTTCAATGTCCTTGATGAAAGATTCGGCCAATTGAGGGTTAATGTCTGCGTAATAAGACACGGCGCCCAGGAACTCCTCAAGGGCTTCGGGATGGAAGGAATGTTTCATTTATTGATGGCTTTGCGAGCTCGATCCAAAGCTTTCTGTCCGTCAATTGGTTCCACTCGCCTTTCTCTTATTTCATCTCGCCGTCTTTTTACAATATCAAGATGGATACGTTCCAGATCAGGGTTTACATGAGTTCCCAGGTATTCAACAATGCGCTCGGCCAATATAGCTTTGGATTTATCTGGAAGTCTCATGGCTTGTTCGTAAATCTTATCAAGAGTTGTTGCCATCGCGTCTCCTCCGTGAAGAAAATCGGTTTTTGGCCCCCTTTGATTTAAAATCTTACCACACAAAACTTTGTAAAACAATCCTTATAGGTTAGCTGTTCGACCTGAGGATATCGAATGACGATCCGTCTAAAAATCGATATTTCTGTAAATTTACGCTCATCATCGTAAATTTTACAGGATATTTTCATAAAGTCGAGCACAAAAAGCGCTTTTTATCTGATTCCTCCTTTTTGAACTGGAATGGGGGGCGAAGAAGATTCCCGTGAGAGGCGATTTCGTGAAGAAACCATGCCTGCAGGATCCGTAGTTTCGGGTGTTCGTGATGGGTTCGATGCAGAAAATGAGCTTATTGCCTGGAGAAAGCGGGTCCACTCCCGGAAATTTCTCTTTCATCAAGAGATAGGTGCCCAATCCCTTTCCCCCAGATGGGTTTCCTAAACCGAATCAGAAAGGGTTTCTTCCTGAAAGGTTTTGCTCTTCAGATTGATCCGTAGAATTTTGTTGAAAAACCCACACATGGTCGTTTCCTCCATTAGAATATCTTCGCATCACCCAAACCAGCAGTACCCTATTTTCCCAGATAGGCCTTTTTGATGTGTGGGTCATCTATCAATTTGGAGGCTTCACCCTCAAGAACGATCCTGCCAACCTCTAACACATAGGCATATTGGGCTACCTCGAGAGAAAGAAAAGCATTTTGTTCCACCAGCAGGATGGTCTGACCCTGGTTATTGAGCCGATTGATGACTTCAAAGACCATATCAACGATGATGGGAGCCAGCCCAAGGGAGGGTTCATCGAGAAGCAGGATTTTTGGATCGGACATGAGGCCCCTCCCGATGGCCAGCATCTGCTGCTGACCTCCGGAAAGCGTACCTCCCAACTGACGTTGCCGTTCCGAAAGTATGGGAAAAAGGTTAAAAACATTGTTTAAGATTTCCTGGACTCGTTTTTGCCCTTTGTTAGGCAAAACCCCCATCTTGAGGTTTTCAATCACTGTCAGATGGGGGAATATTCTACGTCCCTCAGGCACATGGGCGATTCCCATTCGGGCGACCTGGTGAGGGGGGAGATGGTCAATCCGCCTTCGATCGAATTCAATGGTTCCTTCCACAGGATGGACAAGACCGGAGATGGTCTTCATCAACGTGCTCTTTCCAGCCCCGTTAGAACCCACGATGGAGATGATCTTTCCCTCCGAAACGGAAAGGGAAAGGTCCCATAATGCAGGTGCAAGGTCATAGCTGACGGTGATCTGTTTAACTTCGAGCACGGTAACGCTCTCCTAAGTAAGCCCGGATGACCTCCGGGTGATTCACGATCTGTTGAGGCGTGCCTTCGGCAATCTTTCGTCCATAATCGAGCACTGCCACACGGTCACAAAGGGACAGAATGACATCCATGACATGTTCCACGATGATGATGGTTAAACCCTGACGATGCATCTGCCTGATGAGATGGATAGCCGATTTTACCTCTACGGGAGTGAGCCCGGACATCACCTCATCGAGGAGGAGTAGAGAAGGCTCAATGGCTAATGCCTTTGCCAATTCTAGCCGTTTTCTGTCTTCAAGGGTTACGTTTAGGACTTGAAAATCAGCTTTCTCATCAAGACCTACTTTTTCCAAAACCTCCCATGCCTTCTTTTTTGCGATTTTCATTGAAGAGGTGTGGATGAAGGAGCTGACCATCACATTTTCAAGTACGGTCATCTTGCTAAAAGGGGCAGGGATCTGAAAGGTTCGTCCGACTCCCAATCGGGCAATCCGGTGAGGCCGGAGTTTGGTTATATCTTCCCCGTTAAAGATCACTTTTCCAGAATCAGAGGGTATCATGCCCGTAATAAGATTGAAGAAAGTCGTTTTTCCACTTCCATTGGGGCCGATGATGCCGAGGACAGTTCCCTTCTCCACAGTCATCGAGAGTTGATTAACTGCCACCAGCCCTCCAAAGGCTTTGGTCAAGTCACGGGATTCTAACAGCATGGCACACTACCATTTTACCTTCTTACGAATCTCTTTCCAGGCAGTCCTGGGCTGAAAAATTTGGGATTCTAATAAACCGATGATTCCACTCGGAATAAAAAGGACAACCGCACAAATGGCGGCTCCGATGACAATGAGATAGAACGTTCCTTCACCCCAAACTAACCATAGGTACCTGTTGACGAGTTGAACCACACCAGCGCCTAAAAACGGTCCCCACAAAGAACCAATTCCCCCTAAGAAGGCCATCACTACCATAAAATCGGTGATAACTGCTCCCAGGACACTGTCTGGATGGATGTAGGTGACCCAATAGGCATAGATTCCCCCTAATACTCCCGGGAAGAAAGCGCTCAGGCCGAAGGCTTTAATCTTGATCATAACCGTGTCAACCCCCACCATCTCGGCAGCTTCCTCATGCTCCCGAATGGCCAATAGCTTATAACCAAAAGGGGACCGCTCCAATAAAAGATAAATGGTGAGATAGATGAGACCGGTCATAAGGAGAAAGAGATAATAGAAAAAGGGGAGATTGAGGTAGGCGGGAAGCTGCATGCCGAAGGCCCCTCCTGTGATTTCCAGTATCGTGGCGATCTGTCGGATCATCTCCCCAAACGCCCATGTGGCAATTGCAAAATAGGCTCCTCTCAAACGCAGAGTGGGATAACCGATAATGACTGCCATCAGGGCCGCAGCCATACCTGAAATGAGAAGCCCCAACCCAAAGGGCAATCCCAGATGCAACATGGTTATTCCAGTTATATACGCTCCTACACCGAAGAATGCTCCATGTCCAAAACTAAGATAACCTGTGTATCCACCAATAATATTCCAGCTCTGGGCCAATCCCGCCCACATCAGGACTTCAGTGGCAATCCGAATCCATAAAGGAGATAGGGTCCAGGGAAGAAGAAGGGAGATCAAAAGAACCAAACCGAGCAGACCCCATCGCAAGAAAGATGGCGATGAGTGAGCTGGGGTTTGAGCGTTTTTCAAAGACTTCAAATGCCTCTCCTTAAAATTCCTTTGGGTGTGATCAGAAGAACTCCGTACATCACCATGAAGAGGGCGACAAGGTTATAGCGCCCTCCGACATAGACTCCCACAAAAGATTGAAGGAGGCCAAGGATGAGGCCGGCAATGATCACGCCAGGAATATATCCCATTCCGGCCAGGACAACGACAAAGAATGCGAGCGTGCAGTATTTGACCCCCATGGCTGCATGAATAGAAAAAAGCGCTCCGATCAGAATTCCTGACATGCCTGTGACTCCTGCATAAAGGCTATATACAAGAGCGCCAACCTTTCTGACATCCGTTCCGAGGAGACTTGCCATTTCCCTGTCCTGAGCTGTAGCCCGGATGGTGATTCCAAGTTTTGTTTTATAGAGGAAGAACATGAGTAGGAGAGTGATGAGAATACCAAAGAGAAACCCTGAAAATCGAAGAGCGGGGATGGTTATTGGACCAAGGGCTAAACTCTTTCCGGACAACCAGGTTGTGATGGATTGGATATGATATCCCCAGATCGAAAGTGCTCCTCCTTTGGCCAGAATGGAGAGGCCAAAGGTGAAGACCAACCCCATCAGCACCGGATTATGCCGTTTCCCGCTTATGGCTCGGTAAATGAGCGGATAGATGGCCCATCCCAGGACAAAGAAGATGATAAAGAGCACAGGCAAGTAGATCATGGGGTCCTGTCCGAAATAGCTAACCAGAAGAAATCCTGTGAAGGCGCCCAGCATGACCCACTCGCCTACGGCAAAATCAACGATATGCATGACACCGAAGCATAGGGAAAATCCTATCCCTACAACGATAATGAGGCCTCCAATGAGAAGGCCGTCAATCAGGGTCTGGAGAAAGAGTTCCATGGCTTACCTTTTATCCCATGAAGGGGTAGGGAATTTAGGAGCAACAACCTGAAGTTTGCCAGGGCCAACCTCAACAAGTTTCCCTCCCTGATACTGGATTGCAACGGGTTGAAGTCCGGCATTGCAATGATAGAAATCACCTTCAACTGCAAACTTCACTTGGCCATAGAAGGTCATGATATTTAATTTTTCCAGTGCCGAAATGAGGGCATCCTTGTTCTCCTGAGTCAGGGGCGGTTTTGCCTTGATCATGCGAAGAGCTTCCTGGAAGGCAATCCCCGCAGCCGTTGAACCAGCATTCGTATACTCCGGCTCATCCCCAAATTTTGCCTTAAAAGCGTCGGCATACTCTTTTGGGTTTTTAAAAAGGAGCGTTGCCTGGTGCTTCATATTGGGAGTCCAGACAGAGGTTCCAAGAACGAATTCTGCATCCTTACCCAGACCTTTCCGAAAGTCAGGAGTGGTCATTCCATAATGCTGAACAAATGCTTGTGGATTGAATTTCAGTTCCTTGGCTATTTTAATCATTTCGATTGCTGCTTTTTCATGAGATCCCATCGCAAATATATCGGGTTTGAGCGCCTTGATCGCAGAGACCTGCGGAGTATAATCACTCCCCTCGGGAACGATATCATACTTCAAGACCTTGAATCCTTCTTTTTCCGCCGACATCTTGAATGCCTCGGCCGCAAATTTGGAGAAGGCATCGTCAATACCTAAGATCGCAACGGTCTTGGGTTTCGGAGTCACATCCTTGGCCAATGTCTGGATCGAGGCCTGGGCGATCAATGAAACTGCGGGGATGGTCCCAAAGGTGTACTTGAATTTCCGCTTCCAGATCAGAGGCGATTCAGCAGACCCTGTGATATGGGGGATTTTATACTTTTCGGCAATGGGTGCAAGGGCAAGGGTTGTTCCGCTGGCGTAGGGGCCCAGGATAAAATCCACGTTTTCCTGTGTAATCAACCTTTCGGCTGCCACAGCAGCAGTGGCTGGTGTGCTCTGATCATCGGCATAAACCAGGGTCACCTTATATTTTTTGCCTTCAATTTCTATTCCGCCAAGGGCATTGACCGTATCCGCCCAGAGGTCATAGCCTCTCTTGGTGACGGTTCCACCAAAGGCAAGTTCGCCGGAAAGGGAGGTTACGACTCCCACTTTGAAGAAGTCCCTTTTCTCTTGAGCCAATCCAAACTGGGGTATTAAGAAAACAAGAATAAGCACAGATAGAATAAGTTTGAAACCTTTCTTCATGGATAAGTTCCTCCTTTAGAATATTTTTTTATCTAAATTCACTACCTCTTCTTCCCCCTGTTTTATCCCACCACCTCCTTTATTTTATGGCAACGCATTGATGCCTTTTACTATGAATCCATGCTCGGTAAGCTTCAACGCTGCATCTCTCATGTCTCTTACATTTAATTTAAACAACACCCAATATGTGGAGAGGCGATTTTTTGAAACAATTTGCAGGCCAAGGCTC
>Ga0194119_10002500_pt1 | contig 30985 bp, 21 predicted proteins | sample TA2MahC100mmetaG_FD_148620 | JGI IMG/M metagenome (GOLD analysis project Ga0194119, IMG submission 148620) | Freshwater microbial communities from Lake Tanganyika, Tanzania - TA2015018 Mahale Deep Cast 100m | ecosystem: Environmental > Aquatic > Freshwater > Lake | place: Tanzania: Lake...
CCGCTTCGCCAACCGAGGACCATTGTGGCGGAGAAGCGGCTGTTTGAGTAGGAAAAACCGTTAAACGGCAAGTGTGACTAATTCGGTTTGTCTCAATGACGGGGTTCACCCCACAAGGCGCGATGCTCGCTGTGTCGAACACGGCCGAAATTCAGTTCGTCTTTGCGGGTGGTGGCGCGCTCAGACCGGGCCTGGAGCGGTTTTGCGCGGCACATGATTTGAAGGCGGCGGCCTTTCTCCCCTATGGCAGCAACGAGTCTTTCGCGGAGAACCTGCGCGCCAGCCACATTGGGCTCGTCACCCTTCGCGACGGCTGCGAAGGCACGGTGGTTCCGAGCAAAGTCTATTCGCTGCTTTGCGCCGGACGGCCGGTGCTATTTATCGGGCCAGCAGCGGCCACTCCCGCCCGGCTGATCGCGCAGCACCGCTGCGGCTGGCACTTCGAAAACGGAGATAGCCGTGGTGTCGCGGAGTTGCTTCAAAAGCTGTCCAATGAACCCGAGGCGGTGATCGAAGCCGGCGCCAACGCACGGCGGGCGTTCGAAGAGCATTTCACGAAGGCGGCCGGCACGCAACGCATCCTAGAAGTATTGGCGGCGAACCCATGCTGATCCTATTTGATCTCGCCGCCGTAGCGTTCCTGATCTCGCTCCTGCTCACGCCCTTTATCCGGGACCACGCGATCCGGCGCGATTGGGTGGATCACCCGACCGAGGCACGAAAGATCCACACACGTCCCATCCCCCGCCTGGGCGGCGTGGCGATCGTTGTGGCATACCTGACTGCGTTGGGTCTCGCCCTGGTCGCCCCCTACAAGAGCCTTCCGTTCGACCTGCCCACGGCCTTCGCCGCCGGCATCCGTCTGTTGCCGGCGGCCACAACGATTTTCGCGGTCGGATTGATCGACGACATCTTCAACCTGAGACCCTGGCAGAAGCTGGCCGGACAGGTTGCCGCGTCGGGTATGGCGTATGCAGCGGGATTCGGCATCACCGTATTTCAAGGGGATCCACTGCCCGCATGGATCAGCCTGCCGGTCACAATCTTCTGGCTGGTAGGGTGCTCGAACGCACTCAATCTAATCGACGGCATGGACGGACTGGCCGCCGGCGTCGGGTTCTTCGCAGCGATGACGACGATGATTGCCGCGCTCACTCATCAAAACGAACCGTTAGCGGTGGTCACGGCGCCGCTCGCCGGAGCTCTATTGGGTTTCCTTCGCTATAATTTCAACCCCGCGTCGATCTTCCTCGGCGATTGCGGGGCGCTCCTGATCGGGTTCCTGCTCGGCTGTTTTGGCGCCGTGTGGAGCCACAAATCGGCGACGCTGCTCGGCATGACGGCGCCCTTGATGGCGTTGGCGATTCCGCTCCTCGAGGTGCTGATTTCGATCGCCCGCCGCTTCCTGCGCGGCCAGCCGATCTTCAAGGCCGACAAGGAGCATATCCACCACCGCCTGCTCGCCCGTGGCCTGACCACGCGGCGCGCGGTGCTCATTCTATACGGTTTTTGCGGGCTGGCAGCCCTGTTCTCCCTGCTGCAGGATGTCACGCCAACGAACTTCAGCGGCATCGTTGTGGTCTGCTTCTGCGCCGCCGCGTGGATCGGAGTCCAGCATCTGGGCTATGGCGAGTTCGCGGCCGCGCGCAAGATGGTGCTTCGCGGGACTCTCCGGAGCATGATCGACGTCCAACTCCGGCTGCAGCAATACGAGACGACCTTAACCGAGGCCGAGAGCGACGCTGCGATTTGGGACACGATCCGGCTGGGCAGCGAAGAGTTCGGTTTCGAGGGTGCCCGTTTGTTGTTGCACGGCAAGGTCTACGAGCGCACCGTTGTGGCCGATCAGCCCACCTGGCAGCTCCGAATACCCTTACCCCAAGGCCAGTACGTCAACTTCTACCGGAGCGTCGAGGCCACCATGCACCCGCTCGTTCTCACGCTATTCTCGCAGGCGACGGAGCGGATTCTCCGGGAGAAGCTTCGCGAAAAGGAAGCGCCTGGCGGCGAACCGGTTACGCCAGCACCTCTTTAACCACGCGCGCGGGCTCCACCCCAGTCAGCCGGAAATCGAGACCCTGGTGGCGGTAGGTGAACGTCTCGTGATGGATGCCCAATAGGTGCATCACGGTGGCGTGCAGATCCCGGACGTGAACCGGGTTTTCGGCCACATTAAAGCTGAAGTCGTCGGTGGCGCCATAGGTGATTCCCGGTTTCACGCCGCCGCCGGCCATCCAAATCGTAAAGCACCGCGGATGATGGTCCCGGCCGGCTTCGATACTGTCCCACTGTCCCTGCCCGGCGACGCCCCGGCCGAATTCCCCGCCCCAGATGACCAGCGTGTCATCGAGCATTCCGCGGCGGCGAAGGTCCAGGATCAGAGCGGCGCTGGCCTGATCGGTGTCCCGGCAGCGCGCGGTACACCAGGAAGGCAGCCGGCTATGGTGGTCCCAATCGGGGTGGAAGAGCTGAATGAACCGGACCCCGCGTTCGGCCAGCCGCCGCGCCAAAATGCAGTTCGCGGCGTAGCTGCCAGGCCGGCGCGAATCCGGGCCGTACAACTCGAATACTTCTTCGGGTTCGGCGGATAGATCCGCCAGCGCTGGAACGCTCGCTTGCATCCGGTAGGCCATCTCGTATTGGCGAATCCGGGTGGCGATCTCCGGATCGCCCGTCTCGTCCAGCCGTTTTTGGTTGATCTCCGCGATGCCGTCCAGCATGCCGCGCCGCAGCTCCCGCGGCAGTCCGTCGGGATCCCGCAGATAGAGCACGGCGTCCTTGGCGTTTCGAAGCTTCACGCCCTGGTAGCGCGACGGAAGAAAGCCGCTGCCCCAGTAGTGGTCGTAAAGCGGCTGGTCGGATGGGCGCTGCATCTTAGACAGCATCACCAGGTAATCGGGCAGGTCCTTGTTCTCGCTGCCGAGCCCGTAGCTGACCCATGCGCCAACGCTGGGCCGGCCGGGAATCTGATGCCCGGTAAGGAACTGCGTCATAGCCGGGGCATGGTTGATCTGGTCGGTGTGCATCGATTTGATGAAGCACACGTCGTCGGCGACCTTCGCCAGATGGGGCAGCCACTCGCCGATTGCCGCGCCGCTCTTTCCGTGCCTGGCAAATTTGGTTACGGCGGGCATCACCAGTTGCTTCTGATTCGCGGTCATGGTTGTGACACGCTGACCTTGCCGGACCGAGTCGGGCAGTTCCTGGCCCGCCCACTTCATAAGCCCGGGTTTCTCGTCGAAGAGCTCGATCTGCGAGGGGCCGCCGGACTGTGTGAGAAAGATTACCCGCTTGGCTTTTGGCGCAAAGTGCGGCAGCTTCGAGGCCGGGTTGGCGAGCAGCGAATGCAGCGCCATCGCTCCCAGCGAGACGCCCGACGCTTGACCCAAAAAGTAGCGGCGTGTGGATGCAAGCATGGTCATCCTTCCCGGTGCAGCTTGTACGGGTACACCTGCCCGCTGGCCCACTGGCAGACATAGAGGTCGCCCTGCGTGTCCACGCATACATCGTGGCAGTTCTTGAAGACGGGTTGATCCTGCAGCAGGATCTGAAGCTTCCCCTCCTTGTACTCCGGCGCGTGGCCGCCGGGGTTGGAGACAACACGGTCTTTGCCGTCGAGAATCGTGACAAAGCCGCGATTCTGCCACATGCGGAAGTCGTTCGGAAACATGCCGAAACAGACGGCGGAATAGAGGAAAGGGCCGGCAATCACGGGGCGGCTCATGTAGGCGCCGGGGAGATACACGGTCCGTTGATGGACGCCGTCGAGCGAGAACCAGTGCAACTCGTTCCGGATGCGGGCCGTGCAGACCACGAGCGGTTCGGGTCCGCGGGTGTCGATCGCAACGCCGTGCGCCTGGAGGAACTTGCCCTTGTTGATTGGCTGCGAGCTCTTGCCGCCAAACTTGCCGAGATACTTGCCGGTCCGGTCGAAGCGCAAGATCCACTGCGAGCCGTACCCGTCGGCGACATAGATATCACCGTTGGGACCCACCGCCGTTTCCGTGGGGCTGTAGACATCGTGCTCTCCGTAGGCGCCGCACTTTGCCGGGTGCGGCAACTCCATTTGGATCTCACCGGTCAGCGTAGTCTTAACGACGCGGCCCGTGCCGGTGTCGGTGATGTACAGGAACTCTTTGCCGTTTGGTTCGCGATGCAGCGACAAGCCGTGCGCCCCTGCAAAACCAAGCGTCCAGGCATCGATCAATTGGCCACCGGTGTCGTAGATCAGGACGTTGTTCTGCTTGTGGTTCGTCAGCAGGAAGAGGCGCTTGCCGGAGTCCTGCACCATCTCATGGCAGTCCCGGACCGGGTACTTGGCGGGGTCGGCTTTGCTCCAGTGAACGTCCACTCGATAGCGATGATTTCCGTGGCCGATCAACGGAAGCTTTCCTGGCACTGCGGCTGCTAGCATGGCGCGGCGTGTCCTATTCATGGGTAATGGTTTCGTCGAGGTTCAGAACCATGCTAGCGACCAGCATGGCCGCGGCTTGGTCTGGAGTGCCGCCGCCGGCGCGCAGGAGTTTCGATGCCTCCTGCGGATGCGCGCCGTAGTGCTGGCGCGCCTTGGAAAACTCGCGCCGGAGCACGGCCAGCTCTTTCGCATCGGCGGGCCGGCTGAGGATTGTTTCGAAGATGACGGCCGGATCGGTGGAGCGGAGCGCAATGGCGCGGGCCGCCTCCAGATAGGTTTCGTCGTTCAGCAGCGTCAAGGCCTGGAGCGGCGTATTGGTCCGCGGGACGCGCACCTCGCAGGAGCGGCGCTGAGCGTTGTCGAACAGAAACGTCGGGGCGATGGAACGCCGCCAGAAGGCATACAGCGTTCGCCGGTGCTGGGCGGTGCCTTCGCTGGGCAGATACTGGAACCGGCCCATGAACAGCTCTTCCCAGACGCCGTCCGGTTGATAGGGCCGAATGGGGGGGCCGCCGATGGCGGTATTCAATAGGCCCGCATAGCTCAGGGCGGCGTCGCGCAGCATCCAGCTTGGCAGACGATAGCGCGGCGCCCGGGTCAACAACCGGCTATCTGCGTTGCCGCTCCGGTTGGACGCCTGTTGATAGGTTCGGCTGTTGGCCATCAGCCGCAGCATATGCTTGACGTCCCAGCCGCTGTCGATGAATTCGACGGCGAGCCAGTCCAGCAACTCGGCGTGGTACGGCTGCTCCCCTTGCAGGCCGAAGTCTTCGGTGGTGCGGACCAACCCTTCACCGAACAGGAGCTGCCAAAGTTGATTGGCGATGACCCGCGCGGTGAGGGGGTTCCGCGGCGAGACCAGCCATTGGGCCAGACCCAGGCGATTGCGCGGGGCGCCCTCCGGCCAGGGCGCGATGGCGGGCAGAGCGCCGGGCGCAACCGGGTCACCCTTCTTGTCCCAGACTCCGCGGAGCAGCACATGGGAGGTCCGCGGCTGCGGCCGTTCGCCCAACACCATCACCTCGACCTCCGCCGAGGCCTTGACCTCATCGAACTGCTTCCGGGCCCGGTCAAGAGCCTGCTTCGGGGCCCGGTACGGACCATGGCCGAGCAGGAATTGGGTAAAGAGCCGCTCGCGAACGTTCGGACCCTCCGCCATTTTCGACGCCAACTGTTCGAGCGGCGTAGGGCCCAAACTCTGGACGGCCGGACCGGGCTCTCCAGTGTAGAACAGGCGAAAATTGGCGATATTGGAGTCGCCCATGGTGGAACGTTGGCGCAGCTCGAAGACCAGCTCCTCACCGGCAACCAGTTCCAGCGGCTCGGCCAGTTCAAAGACCGCGGTATGGGTCTGACCGGCCGGCGCACCGGCGGTGGTCCAACCGTTGCGCGGGTCGTCGTCGAGGGTGCCCTTGATGTCGCCGTAGTTGCGGGCTTCCTTTTGCGGGGCGGAGTAATCGGCCACCGCGCCGGTCACCAGAATGTCACGGACTTGGGCGGAGCCGCGCCGACGCACCTGGACCTTGATGTCGCTTAGGATGAACTCGCCGGAGGCGCCGCGTCCGAGCTTTCCATCCTTATTAGGGATCACCTCGAGCTTCAGGCCGGTCAACGTGGCGGGGGCCAGGGAGAAGATGGCGCGGTAGTCGTCCTGTTTGGGGTTCGGCCCGGAAGCTGTGACGATACCATCCGCAGCGGCGCTGAGTTGGGACCCTTCGACACTTTCCAGGGCGGACGGCACGAGGCGGCGCCAGGCCTGGTAGCCGTGGCGAACCTCTTCATAGCGGGCGGCGAGCCAGCGTTCGAAGGGCTGTTGCGCCGCGGCGCGAGCGGCGGCTTCGGCCTTCACACGCACGTCGAGCAGCGCCTGCGCTTCGTCGATGGCGCGTGCGGCGTGCGGCGAACGGTACTTGAGATAGGGCTTTGCCCGCTTACCGGCCCGGCCGTCTTCGTCGATGCTGTCGAAAAAGGCGGTGAGCGAGTAGTAGTCGTGATGGGAGACCGGATCGAACTTGTGACTGTGGCACTGGGTGCAACCGAGCGTGAGGCCCAGCCAAACGGTGCCGGTGGTGTTGGTTCGATCAATGACATAGTCGACGCGGGACTCTTCCGGATCGCGGCCGCCCTCGCCGTTGGTCATATGGTTTCGATGAAACGCCGTGGCGAGGATCTGCTCCGGCGCGGCATTGGGCAGCAGGTCGCCAGCGAATTGTTCGATTGTGAACCGGTCGAAACGCATGTTGCGATTGAACGCGGCCACAACCCAATCCCGCCACGGCCAATTGGTCCGCGTCTCGTCGGCCTGGAAGCCATCGGTGTCCGCGTACCGCGCGCCGTCCAGCCACCACATGGCCATGCGCTCGCCGAATTGGGGACTTTCGAGCAATTCGTCGATATAGCGCGCGGTTGCGGCCGACGAACCGTCCGGCAGGGCACCGGGCCGGGGCGGAAGGCCGGTGAGATCGAAGGCAAGCCGGCGGGCCAGGGTGTGGCGCGGCGCGCGCGGAGAGATTCGCAGATTCTCCTTGGCCAGGCGACTAGCCACGAGATCGTCGATGGACGCGGCCCGCGGCCGGGTTGGGGTTTCGAAAGACCAGTGCCTGCCCCAGGGAGCGCCTTGCGCGATCCAATCCTTGAGTAGGGCCACTTGCTTCGCGTCGAGCGGAGCCTTGTGCGAATAGGCCGGCGGCATGAGGCGTTTCGGATCCTGTGGAGCGATACGCGCGAGGATCGCGCTGGCCGCGGGGTTGCCGGGCACGATGGCGGCTCCAGACTTGCGGGCGGCGGTCGCGTCCTCGCGCGTGTCGAGGCGCAGGCCGGCCATGCGGCCGCGCTCCTCCTGCCCGTGGCAAGCGAAGCACTTTTCGGAGAGGATGGGCAGGATGTCCCTGCTGAAGCGAACGTCTTCGGCGCAGAGGGTCATGCCCGCTAACGTGAGTAGCAACCACCGCATGTCTCTATTCACGATGACGGAAGGGCGGGGTGGGGCGCAAGTGTTGGGTTTGCTGGGAGTGGCGCGCAGAACATCGCGTGGTGGCCTGTAAGCGCGAATGCGGGCGAGACTCGCCGGCCGCCGCCCTACCGCCCCTTAACGTCGTAGCACCACAGGACGCCGAGGTCGCGGATGTACAGCCGCCCGTTGGCCACCACTGGATACGCCCAGGCCATTTCGCGGTTGCGGGTGTGTTTGGGCGGGTTCGGGGGCGTGAAGCGGCCTTTCTCGTTGTAGGCGGCCGGAGAGGCTTCGACCAGCGTCATTTCGCCGGATTCGCTGTGCACGTACAAGTGGCCGTCGGCGAACAGAACGGATCCGGGGCCGTCGGCTTCCGATTGCCACTTCAACTTACCGGTCATGAACTCGGCCGCGGCGAGCCCCTTTGGGTTAGTGCCGTAGATCACTCCGTCGAGCAGCACTTGGCCGCCGAGCGTGTTGGGCAAGTCGCGTTCAAAATAGACCTCTTCGGCGCGGACGCCGTCAGCCGACGGATGGAGTTGCACGAGCGCTCCGCCAAAGCGGCGCGCATTGGTGCTGTAGACAAAGTTCCCACTGCCGATGGGCGACGCGATGTTGGCGGGGCCGGTGGCCGTTTTGTCGTAACGCCAAAGGTATTGCCCTGTGTTGGCATCGACGCCGACGATTCCTTTGTCGAGGAACTGCACATACTGCTTCCGGCCGGCCGCTTGGATGACGATTGCCGAGGCGTACGCCGCGACGTCGCCGCCGGGGACCTGCGACTTCCAGATGGTTGCGCCGGTCATCTTGTTGAGCGCGACGAGCGTGGCGTCCTTGCCGCCGGGGGAGACCACGAGCTTTTGTCCATCGATCAACGGCGACTCGGCGTAGGCCCATTTTCCGGGCACTCCGTTGAACTCGGCCCGGACCGCGCGACGCCAGTGTTCCTTGCCTGTGGCGGGATCGAGAGAGACCAGATCGCCGTCGGAACCCATGGCATAGAGGCGGTTCTGGTCGAGCACGGGGGTGGAGCGGGACATGGGATAAGGCGGCTGTTGATCGGGATTGCCGACGCGGCCCAGCTTCACGGTCCAGAGCGTCTTGCCGTCCTTGACGGATATGGCTTGCAGGTATTCATTGTCCAGGCCCCGATTGGCGATGAGAAAAAGCCTGTCACCGGCAACGATGGGGGTGGCGTAGCCTTCGCCGAGATCGTTGACTTGCCAGAGGAGCTTGGGACCCTCCTTCGGCCACTGCGTAAGCAGACCGGTCTCCCGGGAGATGCCGGTGCGTTGCGGGCCGCGCCATTGGGGCCAATCGGCAGCGCAGACCGAGAGAGAGAGGAAGAGTGCCAGTCGCATCGGTTCCTTTGTATCATGGCCGTGCTAGGCGTGCGGCACTTTAATGGGAGTTTGGGGTGGCAAATATCGTAGCGAGCTCCAGCGGCTGCGCACTTCCGCAGTTCCCAATGAAGGCACGCCTGCTTGCCACCGGCCACGGCAGGAGTTAAGGATGCACCTCGACGAAAGCGTCGTAGAACCCACTGCCGCCGCCCCAATCGGTGGGCATTTCCGGCGTGAGCTCGTTCACCGCGTACGCGCCGCCGAAGGGCATGGAGACCACGCCCTGTCGCACGCGATCGGTGATTCTGCAGATGGCGCTCAATTGCCCGGAAGCGTTCGCAACCTTGACGGCGGCGCCGTCTTCCAGATTCCGGGAGCGCGCGTCGGCCGGGTGGATCTCAACAAACAGCGGCCCGGAACGGCGAAGGTGCCGCTCCATGTTGCCGTAGCTTGAGTTCAAGAAGTGAAGCGACTTTCCGGTTATGAGTTGCAAGGGGTAGTCGCGGTCCGCCGCAACGATTTCGCCGGGGCCGATTCGCTCCGGGTGAAGGTTGGCCTTTCCTGCGGGCGTATGAAAACCGCCGTTTGCGTAAGGGCGCCAGTCCTCCGGCTGCGCAAGTTTTTGGTAGCCGCGCGCGGCCAGGTTTTCGTAGGTGATGCCTTCGAGCCAGGGATGATCGCTATCGAGCGCCTGACGCAGCAGATCTTCATCGCTATCGAAAAGCCAAGGCTCGGCGCGGCCGAGAGCGCGCGCCAGGCGCCGGGCCAGTTCCGTGTTGGAGACCGCCTCGCCGCGCGGCGCGATGGCCGGATGATTGAAGGAAAGATAGTGATGGCCCCAGGAGGTGACGATGTCGAGATGTTCGATCTGGCTAGTGGCGGGGAGGACGTAGTCGGCGAAGGCTGCCGTCTCGGTAATGAAGAGATCGTGGACGACAGTAAAGAGGTCGTCGCGCAACAGGCCCTGGCGGATGCGGTTGCGATTCGGCACCGTGACCATCGGGTTCACGCTATGGACGAAGAGGGACCGGATAGGCGGCTCTGCGGAGCACAGATCGTTGCCGAGATTGGCCATGTTCAGCACGCGAACGCCGGGCTTGTAGACCTCGGGCATCCAAAGCTTTCGTGTGTTCAGCGTGGAGTACTGCAGAGATCCGGAGGAGCGGAACAGGCCGCCGCCGCGCTCGCGCCAGGCGCCCAACAGGATGGGCAGCATGGCCAGTGTGCGGAAGAGTGTGCCGCCGTTTCGATGATGCTCGATGCCGATGAGCGGGCGGAGCAGCGACGGCCGCGTGGCCGCGTACTCCCGCGCGAAGAGTTCGATATCGTCCGCGGAGATTCCCGTGACGTCCGCCACGGCCGCGGGGGGAAACGAACGGAGATACTCCACCAGTTCGCCGTACCCTTCGGTGTGTGACCGCACGTAATCCAAGTCCACAAGCCCGTCCCTGACCCAGACGTGCATCATGGCAAGGGCCAGAGCGCCATCGCTGGCGGGTTTGAGGGGGATATGCCAATCGGCTTGTTCAGCAGTGCGGGTGCGAACGGGATCCACGACGATCAAGCGGGCGCCGCGCTCCCTGGCCTGCTGAATGAACGGCCAAAGATGCAGGTTGGTGACGATGGTATTGGTTCCCCACAGAACGATGTAGCGGCTGTGGACGATGTCTTCCGGATCGATGCCCCAACTGTGACCCTGCGTTACCTCGAGCCCGGCCACGGCGACCTCACCGCAGATATTGCGCTCCAGACCGCAGGCGCCCATGGAGCCGAACAGCCGGCGATCGAGCGACGCCATCTGAATCAGCCCTTGTGTGCCGGCCAGGCTGTAGAGCAGCAGCTCCTCGGGGGGAATGCTCTTCCACCGGGAAGCGATATCGGCCAGCGCTTCGTCCCAGGAGACCCGCTGAAACTGGCCCGATCCTTTGGGCCCGCTGCGTTTCAGCGGATGCAGGACGCGGTCCGGATGGTAGACGCGATCCAAGTAGTGGTTCACCTTGGCGCAGAGCCCGCCGCGGGTGAACGGATGGGCAGGGTCGCCGTAGAGCCGCTTGGCGGTGCCGTCCTCGATATCGACGAGCCAGGAGCAGGTGTCGGGGCAATCGTGCGCGCAGGCTCCTCGGATGGTGGTCACGCAGTCAGAGTAGCCTATGAAACCGGCTGGCTGAAGAGCCACTTTCGGCGCAAGGGACGGAGCCAGTTCAAGCGCGGAGTTTTCTCACCAGGTCCAGCTTGCCATGGACATCGGTGAGACGGAAATCCCGCCCTTGAAAACGGTAGGTCAGCTTGGTGTGATCGATGCCCAGCAGGTGGAGCATCGATGCGTGAAGGTCATGCACGTGAACCGGAAAATCGACCGCGCGCAGGCCGATCTCGTCGGTGGAGCCGATCACCTGCCCGCCGCGAATGCCGCCACCGGCCATCCAGATGGAGAAGCCATAGGGATTGTGATCGCGGCCTTCGGGATCGCCGCCTCCGTTCATGTTGCCGTCGTTCGTCGGCGTGCGGCCGAATTCACCGCCCCAGACCACGAGGGTCGAATCCAGCAGACCTCGCGATTGCAAATCTTCTAGCAGGGCGGCGACGGGCTGATCCGTTTTGGCCGCTTGTTTTTGGTGGTTAGCGTCGCAGGACTTGTGGCCATCCCAGTCGCCCTCGCCCGTGGTGCCGCCGGACCAAACCTGCACGTAGCGCACGCCGCGTTCCACAAGCCGCCGGGCCATCAGGCACTTGCCCGCGAAATCGCCGGTGACTTTGCTGTCTAAGCCATACAGCTTCCGGGTGGCGGCGGTCTCCTTGGAGAGATCGCCCAACTCCGGCGCGGCCATCTGCATGCGGAAGGCTAACTCATAGGACGAGATGCGCGCATCCAGTGCCGACTCGTCCTCGCGCGTTTCGCGGTGCCGTTCGTTGAACCACTTCAGTTCGTCGAGCATGGCGCGCTGGCTCTTCGCGAGCGGCTCGGGCGGCTTCAGATTCAAGATTGGCGCCCCGCCATCGCGAAGCGTTGTTCCTTGATAGGATGCGGGCAGGAAACCGGAACTGTAGGCGACCGGGCCGCACTTGATGCCGCCGTCCAGCAGCACGACGAAGGCAGGCAGGTTTTGCGACTCGCTTCCCAACCCGTAGACGACCCACGACCCGACGGACGGGCGGCCCAAGCGCGGCCAGCCGTTGTTGAAGAGATTCAGCGCGGCGGTATGCGTGAAGCCGTCATGGTACATGGAGCGGATCACGGCGATCTTGTCCACCTGCATTGCCAGATAGGGGAACGTATCGGCCACTTCGATTCCGGCCTGGCCGTACTTTTGGAACTTTCGCTTGGAGGCGATCACTACCGATTCGTTGAACTTCGAGAACTGCAACTGCACGTGGCCGAAACTGGCGGGCACGTGCTGACCGTGCAGCTTGGCGAGTTCCGGCTTGGGATCAAAGGTATCGAGGTGCGAAGGCCCGCCGTGCATGAACAGAAAAATGACGTTCTTCGCCGTGGGCGCGAAATGCGGCGTGGGGGCCGCCAGCGCATTGGCTGCCACCCAGCCAAAGCCAAGTCCGGCGCGCTCCAAAAAGTCTCTGCGGCTAGTCGACATAGACAAATTCACTCAGGTTGAACATCATTAGTGCCAAGGCTTCCAAGCCATTCGCGGCCGCGAAGGACGCGGCCTTCGCCCGTTCCTCGGCGAGCGGGGCCCGTCCCAGGGCCAATCGGAACGCCGTTTCGATCCGCTCCCCTTCGGCCACGCCCGCAAGGCGCGCGGCAAACCGCTTCGCCTGCTCAAAGGCGAACCCGCCGTTCATCATCGCCAACGCCTGTGGAGCCACGGTGGACGTCTCCCGGCGAGGGCAGCTTTGCGTGGGGTCGGGAATATCGAAGTTCTCCATCATCGGCATTTTGAAGGAGCGTTTATTGAACAGGTAGACGCTGCGGCGCGAAAACTCCTTCGGATCGCTGGTGACGGGCCATTGCGATGCGTCGCGAACGCCATCCATCTCGTCTTCCGCGACCGGAGTGACGACTGGCTTCCCGAACATCTTCGTATTCAGCGCGCCGCTCGCGGCCAACATGGTGTCGCGAATCGACTCGGCCTCCAGCCGGCGCCGGTTCATTCGCCAGTACAGCGTGTTTTCGGGATCCTTCGCGGCGGCGTCCGCGCGATAGGCGCTGGCCGATTGATATGTCTCGCTCAGAAGAATCGCGCGATGCAGTTTCTTCAAACTCCAACCGTTGTCCATGAATTCGGCGGCGAGCCATTCGAGCAGCTCCGGATGCGAGGGCGGGTCGCCCTGGCGGCCAAAATCGTTTGGCGTTGCGACGATGCCGCGGCCGAAGTGCCACTGCCAAACGCGATTCACCATTACACGCGCGGTCAGCGGATGTTCCTTCGAAGCGAGCCACTCGGCTAACGCCTTTCTGCGGCGCGGTACGAACAGATTGTGATCCGGTTCATCGACCTTCACTGCGTTGCCCAACGAAGCCGGGGTGCCCGGCCACACCTTCTCTCCTTTATCCTTCCACTCACCTTTCACCAGGACGTGTGTGTCGTGCACGGGTTCGGTATGCACCAGCAGATTCGCGGTGTCCACGCGCTCCGGCGCTTTCAGAAAGGCTTCGCCAATCTGGCGCAGCAGGGTTTCGCGTTGATCTTTTTCGGCCGGCGTCATGGGCCGCTTCGCTTTCCGGACCGCAGCGTCCAGGCGCCCCAGCTTGGCCTTCAACTGGTCGACGATCACCCAGCGCGTGGCGTGGCGGGTGTGTTCGAAAATCCGCATTTGGCTAACGATGGGGATCTCCCGATCCTCCGAGCCCGCGAAGAATGCCGACAGCCGGTAGAAGTCTTTTTGCGAGATGGGATCGAATTTGTGATCGTGGCAGCGCGCGCATCCCAGCGTGAGCCCCAGGAAGGCGGCGCCGGTGGTCTCCACGGCCTCGGCCTGCCATTCCGAACGGTATTGATCGCCGAAGAACGAGTTCTCCACCGGCAGCGCGCCAAGAGTAAACAGCGCCGTACCCATGCGCCGCTCCAGGTTTTCGAGCTTCTTCTTCGGCATTTCGTAGGCGCCTTCCAGGTCCAGATCCGTGGGCCAGATCTCGTCGGCGGCGAACTGCTCTTTCACGAATTCGTCGTAGGGTTTGTCGGCGTTCAAGGCGCGGATCACGTAATCCCGGTAGCGCCAGGCGTTGGCGAAATAGACGTCGGTTTCGTAGCCGCCCGTGTCGGCGTACCGGACCACATCCAGCCAATGCCGGGCCCACCGCTCGCCGTAGCGCGGCGAGGCGAGCAGGCGGTCGATCAGCTTCGCGTAGGCATCGGGCGCGGTGTCGGCCTCAAACGCGCGGACCTCTTCCGGAGTGGGCGGGAGACCGTGAAGATCGAACGTCGCGCGGCGAAGCAGCATTTGCTTGGAAGCACGCGGAGAACGGCCCAGACCCTTTTCGCGCAGCTTCGCGTCGATGAAGGTATCGATAGAACCCTTCCCGGCGGGGCGCTTCACCGGAGTGAACGACCACCAGGACGAGGCCGGCTTCACGTCTCCACCGTAGGAGGCGCCCGCATCCACCCACTTGGCCAGCACGTCGACTGCAGCGGGCGGCAGCCCCGCCTTTCCCGGCGGCATAGCCAGCGCGCCTTCGCGCTTCACCGCTTGGATCAGCAGACTCTCCGCGCTCTTGCCCGCCACCACGGCCGGCCCGCGGCCGCCGCCTTTCAGCAGCGAGGCGCGGTCACGCAGGTCCAAGCCTCCCATCTTCGTTTCGCCGTGGCAGCCGGCACAGTGTTTGGCCAGAATTTCGCGCGCTGCCTCATCGGCCAGGCCGATGGCGGTCATCATTACCGGAAGAAGGAAACGCTTCACTTGGCGAGTTCCGATGCGTGCGCCTTTATCTTATCGATTGCCAACGCGATTTGCTGCATGTCCTCCTCTCCGCCGGTCAGCATGTTCTGGGTAAACCAAACGGCTTCCGTGCAGAGTTGGTCGTTCGCAGGACAGTGGTTCCGTTCCTGCCATTGCTTCATGCGCTCCCTGGAAAACAGACGCTGGAAGCCTCGCCCCTCCAGTACATTGCGCAGGAACGCCTGCTTGTTGAGCGGTGTGTAGCCACTGGAGCACGGGATGCCTTCGGCGGCCAGCGCCTTCAAGAACTTCGCGCGCGGCAGGCCGTGAAACTGAGCCGCATCGTAGCGGAACATGAACAGGTGCCAGGCGGAGCGCGTGCAACCGTCGGTCCATTCCGCCGGGGCTACACCGCCGATCACGCGAAACTGTTTCGACAGGAGCGCCGCGTTGGCGTCCCGCTGGCGTGCCTGCGCCTCCAGCCTGTCCATTTGCGCCGCCAGCAGAGCCGCTTGAAACTCGGTGAGCCGGTAGTTGCCGCCCATCGACGCGGCGGGCTCCGTTCCACGGCGGGCACTGGAGTTCGTATGGTACGCGTAGCAGCGTTCCCAAAGCGCCTTGTCGCGTGTGAGCACGGCGCCGCCCTCGCCGGAATTCAAGTTCTTCGAGGCCTGGAAACTGAACGTGCCGGCGTCGCAGATGGTGCCCAGCTTCCGGCCGCGCCACTCGCCCAGGTGCGCCTGCGCGGCGTCTTCCAGAATCTTGATCCCGCGCCGGCGGCCGATCTCATTGGCATGGTCCAGATTCGCCGGAGCGCCCGCCATGTCCACGGGAATCGCGGCCACCGTACGGTCCGTGATGGCGGCCTCCAACTTCGTCGTGTCCATCTGGAAGGTGCGAGGATCCGTGTCGATGAACACCGGCAGCGCGCCCTTGGACAGTACGGCGTTAATCGTTGCGATGAACGTGTACGGCGGCACGATCACTTCGTCGCCCGGCTGCACGTCGAGCCCGTGCAAAGCGACCATTAGGGCCGACGTTCCGTTCGCCACGGCCAGACAGTACGGCGAGCCCATGGCCGTCGCGAACTTTTCCTCAAAGCGGCCGACGGCCGAACCGGAGCCGCGATACCACTGACCGGTGCGCAACGTCGAGACAAGCGCGGTCTCTTCCGGAGGCCCATAAACGGGCCACTTGGGGAAGGGATGCTTGCGAATGGGCTCGCCGCCCAGGAGGGCCGGCTTGGCGCCCGCAGCCCTTACAACAGTCACAGCCGCGGCGGCGGCGGCACGGCGAGTCCACTTGGCATCCATACGCCGCCATCGTATCCTCATTAACTTGCGGGTGCAAAAACTCCAAGACCAAATCGTTGCCTGTGAAGCGTGTCCGCGCCTGCGTGCCCACTGCACCGAAGTGGCGCGCGTGAAGCGCCGCGCGTACCGGGACTTCGACTACTGGGGCAAGCCGGTGCCGTCGTTCGGCGATCCGAAGGCGCGCCTGTTTATCCTCGGCTTGGCGCCGGGCGCCCACGGCGCCAATCGAACCGGACGCATGTTCACCGGGGACCGCTCGGGCGACTTCCTCTTTCGTTCCCTGTTCGACGCCGGTTTCGCGAGCCAGCCGCACTCCGCGACACGGGACGACGGTTTGACGCTGAATGACGCATGGATCTCCGCGCCGGTTCATTGCGCTCCACCGGATAACAAACCGGCGCTGGAAGAGATCCGGCAATGTTCGCGGTTTCTGGAGGTTGAGTTGGGGCTGCTAAAGAACCTGCAAGTTGTCGTGTGCCTGGGGCGGATTTCGCTGGACGCGTATGCGACCGTCCAGGGGCTGCGCAAACGGGCGTTGCAATTCGGCCACAATGTCGTTCAGCCGGGCACTACGCCGCTGGTGATTACCAGCTACCATCCCAGCCAGCAGAACACGCAGACCGGACGGTTGACGCAGGCGATGCTGACCGCTGTGTTCGCCGCCGCCCGTGCGAGGCTTCGATAGGGTTCGAGCGAGGATCCGCTACACCTTCGGGCCGCAAGGCAGGGTGTATGATCGAGCTATGTTTCGCGGCATAATCCCGGTTTGTTTGCTGGGGGCGGCATCGGTCTCCGCTCCGGCCGCCGGCGAAAAAGCTGACTTTTTCGAGGCCAAGATCCGGCCATTGTTCGCCACACGCTGCCAATCGTGCCACGGAGTTTCGCGTTCGGCGGGGCTGCGTCTCGACTCTCGCGAATCCATCCTCCGCGGCGGGCGCTCCGGCCCCGCCATTGTTCCGGGAGATCCCGCGAAGAGCCTCTTGTATCAAGCCGTCTCGCACACGCACGCTGTGCTGAAAATGCCGCCCACGGCCAACAAATTGGATGAGCAGGATGTGGAAAACCTCGGCCGCTGGATTCGGGATGGCGCGGTTTGGCCAGAATCGCCGCGCGAGTTCTTCCTGACGCGCGTCAAACCGGTCCTCGATTCCAATTGCCTGGCCTGCCACGGCGCGCAACCGCAAGGCGGGCTTCGATTGGACAACGCCGAGGCTTTCGCCAAGGGTGGCCGTTCCGGCCCCGCCGTGATCGCCAAGGATCCCGCGCGCAGCCTGCTGCTGCAGGCAGTGAAGCACCAGCATTCCACCTTGAAAATGCCGCCGGCGGGCAAGCTCGACGCCGAGGCCATCGCCGATCTCGAATCCTGGATCGACCGCGGCGCCATCTTCGTCGACGCTCCCAGCGAAGCCGCGCCCTACGTCATTCGTCCGGAGCAGAAGGCCTTCTGGTCGTTCCAGCCTCTGCGCAGTCCCGAACCGCCCGGCGGCTTGAAACCCAACCCGGTCGACCGCTTCCTCACCGCCGCCATCGACCGCGCCGGGCTGCAGGCGGCCCCGCGCGCGGATAAGCTCACACTCATCCGCCGCGTTACGTACGACCTCACCGGCCTGCCGCCTTCGCCCGCCGAAACCGGCGCTTTCCTGCACGACACGTCGCCAAACGCTTTTGCGAAGGTCGTTGACCGCCTGCTGGCTTCGCCTCACTACGGCGAACGCTGGGGGCGCCATTGGCTCGACCTCGTTCGCTACGCCGACACGGCCGGCGACGCCTCCGACTATCCCATTCCCGAAGCCTACAAATACAGGAACTGGGTGATCGCCGCCTTCAATCAGGACAAGCCCTACGACCAATTCGTCCGTGAGCAGATCGCAGGCGACCTGCTGCCCGCCGCGAACGGCGAAGAGCGTTGGCGGCAGACCATCGCCACCGGGTACCTCGCTGTGTCCCGCCGGATTGGTGTAAGCCCGCACATGGAACGCCATGTGACCCTCGAAGACACGATTGACAACGTCACAAAAACGTTCCTTGGCCTCAGCGTAGGCTGCGCGCGTTGCCACGATCACAAGTTCGACCCCATTCCCACCGCCGACTACTACGCTCTCTACGGCATCTTCGATAGCTCCGTGTTTCCCTTTGCCGGCGCCGAACACCGCCCGCACCGCGCCGACTTCGTGTATCGAATCGGCCAGGCGCAGGCCGACGCAATTCTGAAGCCCTTCGACGAAAAGCTCGCTCCCTGGAACCGGCGCGAGCGGGAGAAGTTCGCCGAGTATCAAGAGTTTCAGAATCGAAAAATAACCACACCGGGCCGCACACGCGAAATCGTCTGGAAGGAATTGAACGACCTGCGCGAAGAACGCCGCGTCGTCGCCGAATCGTTTCCGCCGCTCGAAACCGCCTACGCGATCAGCGAGGGCGAGCCGCAAGACGCCGCCATCCACAAAATGGGTGATCCGCGCTCACGCGGCGCCATCTCCCGCCGCGGTTTTCTTCAAATCCTCGGCGGGCCAACGGTTCCCCGCAGCGATAAGGGTAGTGGACGCCGCCAACTGGCCGGCTGGCTCATCGACAATCCGCTTGCTGCGCGGGTCATGGTGAATCGCGTTTGGCATTGGCACTTCGGCCGCGGCCTTGTTTCCACCACCAGCGACTTCGGCGTGCGCGGAGACCCGCCCACGAATCCCGAGTTACTCGACTATCTCGCCTCGCGCTTCATTCGCGACGGCTGGTCCCTGAAGTCGCTCCACCGGCTCATTCTCCTCTCCGATGCCTATCAACTTGGCAGTGAATACGTCGCAGTCAGCGCCGCCAAGGACCCTGAAAACCTGCTCCACTGGCGCCAGAATCGGCGCCGCCTCGACGCCGAATCCATTAGCGACTCAATCCGGCTCTTCTCCGCCTCACTCGACCTCACGCCCGGCGAGCGGCACCCTTTCCCGCGAGAACGCACGTACTTCTACCGCCAACACGAGCCCTTCCAAGAGTTCTACGAGAACCGGAAGCGCACCGTCTACGGCATGCAGCAGCGCTTCCAAAAGAACGCCTACCTCGATCTGTTCGACGGCCCGGACGGCAACCTTCCCCTGGCGGAGCGGAAATCCACTACAACGTCGCTCCAAGCCCTTTGGCTGATGAACTCCGAGTTCCTGCACCAGCAAAGCGACGCCATCGCGGAGCGCCTCCGCGGAGCGTCGCCCAACGTGAACGAGCGTCTCGATTGGGCGCACCAGCGCATCTTCGGACACCCCAACCCGTCCCACGAGAAGTCCCGCGAGTTTCTCGCGAAACTCTCGCAACAGCACCAGACGGCCGGATGCCAGGGAGCCTTGTGCGATCAACGCGTCTGGTCCAGTTACATTCGCTCTATGCTGAGCAGCAACGGATTCCTATTCGTCGACTAACACGCCCATGACCACTCGCCGCAACTCCATTCGCTCTCTCGCCGCAGGCGGTCTCCTGCTGCCCGGCATCCTCTCAGACATGATGCAAGCGGCGCCCACCGGCAATCCGCTGGCGCCGCGCGCGCCGCACTTCCCCGCCAAGGCCAAGCGTGTCATCTTTCTCTTCATGACTGGCGGCGTATGCCACGTCGATACGTTCGATCCGAAACCGTTTCTCACCAAGAGCCACGGCAAGCCCGCCGGCCGCCGCGCCTTCTATAAAGGTTCAAATTGGGCGTTCAAGAAATACGGCCAGAGCGGCATCGAAGTCAGCGACCTCTTTCCGCACATTGGGGGCGTGATCGACGATATCAGCGTCATCCGCTCGATGAAGAACATCAACGGCGATCACTTTGGCGCGACCATCGGTATTCACACGGGCTCGGCAACGTTCAACCGGCCGAGCATCGGGTCCTGGGTCAGCTATGGTCTCGGCACCGAGAATCAGAACCTGCCGTCGTTCCTGGTCATCGCACCCGAACTGCCCTACGCGGGCGGCCAGGTCTTTGGGTCGGATTTCCTGCCGGTGCTCCACCAGGGTACGCGCATCGTCCCCGGACCCGAGCCGATCTCCAACATGGGGAGGCGGACTCCCTCCGCCGGCGTACAACGGACCGAACTCGATATGGTTGATTACTTCAACCGCCAGCACCTGGCCGCTCGCGAGGGCGACTCCAATCTTCCGGCGCGCATCAAGTCCTTCGAAACGGCCTTTGGCATGCAGTCGGAAGCGCCCGAGGCCTTCGACATCTCGAAGGAGTCCGCCGCGACACTGAAGCTCTACGGTCTCGAACCAGGCGACACGCGCGGCTTTGGGTGGCAGTGCCTCGTCGCCCGGCGAATGGCCGAACGCGGCGTACGCTTCGTCGAACTCATCGACGGCGGAACCTCCATCGACTACAACTGGGACGCCCACGCGCACATGAGCAACTACAACAAGCTCGCCCCCCGCGTGGATCGCCCCATCGCCGGGCTGATCAAGGACCTGAAGTCGCGCGGCATGCTCGACGATACCGTCGTCGTCTGGACCACCGAATTCGGCCGCACGCCCACCGTGCCGGACCCCACGGCCGAGGGCCGCGGCCACCACGCGAAGGTCTACGCCTCCTGGGTCGCGGGCGGCGGGTTCAAGGGCGGCACTGTGTATGGTTCGAGCGATGAGCGCGGTGACGATGTCGCCGAGAACGTCGTGTCGGTGCACGATCTCCAGGCCACGATCCTCCACCAACTCGGGCTCGACCACACGCGCCTCACGTACCGTCACGCCGGGCGCGACTACAGGCTCACCGACGTGCACGGCCGGATCGTGAAAGAGATCCTCGCCTAGCAGTCAGGCCGGTAGCGCGGCCTCAAGATCAATCTGCTCTCCGGTGACCGGGTGTTGGAACTTCAGATAGTGGGCGTGGAGAAAGTACCCTCCGTCGCCGGGCAGGCCGGGAAGAGTTTCGAGAGGCTGGCCGTTTGCGCCGTACAGGGGATCGCCCACCAGGGGATGGCCAATGGAAGCCAGATGAATTCTGATTTGATGCGGGCGCCCCGAATGCAGACTGACTTCAAAAGTGGTAGCGCCGTCGCTGCGAGAGAGAACAGTCGCAACGGACCTCGACGGCTTGCCGCTTGGATGCGCAGCCCACACAATGCCGATGAGCGGGTGCGGCACGCGGCCGATCGGCGTCAGGATTTCATAAGTGTCGTGCTTCGCCCGGTTCTGCGCCAGGGCCCGGTAGATCTTTTGGATCTTGGGCGTGTTCCAGTCCTGGAATAGCCGGGAGGCCGCCTCTGGGGTTTTGGCGAAGAGGACGATGCCCGAGGTGGCGCGTCCCAACCGGTGGACAGGATTCGCGCTCGGGCACCGTTCTTGCACCAGCCGCAGCAGGGTGTTTTCCATGAATCCGCCGCCGGGGAGCGTGGGCAGCCCGCCAGGCTTGCTGACTGCTAGCAGATGAGTGTCTTCGAACAGGACCTCGTAGTGCCGGGGGGCGCCGGGTTCGATCCATGGCGGACGGTTCCAGACAAGGGTCTCGCCCAAAGTGACCGATTCGCCGCCCGTGGCAGGCACGCCGTTTAGGGTGACCTCTCCGTTGTTCAGTTTCTCCTGCCAGGCTTCTTTCGACGAGTGCGGGTAGAGGCTCGCCAAATGGCGCAGCAGGGATTGCCCATGGTATTTACTGCTGATGATCGTGGTGTAGGCGTAGCCCCGGTTGAGCATCTAGATTGAGTGTAGGGTATGGCTATTCGCGCGGCGCCGGCCGGTTTCCAACATGCGGGTGGACTCGCGTGGCGGGCCGGATTGCGCTATTTGCGCCGTTACAAGAATCTATTCTGCATCGGCGCTCTGAATAATGAGGATGTATGCCTCATTCAGTCAAACGCCGCAAGTCCAACCGCGGCGAAAGCCGTGCGGCCTCGAAGGGCACCGCCTCCGGCAGCGGCGCTCGATATACCGTTGGATTGGCGCCGAATTTGGCGCACCAAGTGGAAAGTTACGCCAAGGCAAACGACAGCAGCATGAGCAAAGCGATCGCCGCGCTGGTGCGAATCGGTCTCGAAGGCCAGGAGCGGCGAAAGCGAGAGTTCTTCAAGAAGTTGCGGTCAAATCTTGCGAGCGCGGATCCAAGCCAGGAAGACGAATTGGTGGATGAGTTCCGTTCGTTGATTCTCGGCCACTGACGAGATACCGAAAATCCAGTGGGAACACCTCCCCAGGGACAGGTGGGCAGACTTGCGAGACCGAGCCAAGGGACGGCAGACTTCGCAAAGCGACCTCTTCGCGCTCGCCGAATGGAAGGCCGAGGACCCCGATGCGCCCGCCGGCGATTGCTACAAAGACTTCGGCACATTCAAGCTGTGCGGGAACCGTCGATTCCCCAGCACCTTTCTATTGCGCGGGCAGCCCGCTCGTGGAAAGAGCGTGTGACGCCAGGCCGCGCCTTCGTCAGTCTGCAAGAACCTCGCCGCTCTGTGCAACGCCGCGAGGGAGTGGGAATTCACTCGCCGCAAGTCCCTGTCAACAGGCTTAGACACAAACCGCCATTTTGTTGTTCCGAAGTTCGCCATCGACAACGCGGGAAGTGCTTTCCACTCCGCTGATTTCCGCCTAGGCTTCCTGTATCCGGCTACGTCGCGATACGCAGCGAAGGCCGGTATCGGCCCGGACATGGCGCGGGCAGCGTTAAGATAACTGAATGCGGCCCTTCGTTGCGATCGTCCTCTGCGTGAGCCTTCTGGCCGCCGTGGATCCGCGCGAGGAAGCGTTCATCGGCAACCGCCGCAGCTACTGGGCCTTTCAAAAAGTCGAACGGCCGGAGGGCGCCGCCGGCATCGACGCTTTGATCCGGGAAGCACTTGCGGCCAAGAAGTTGAGTCCTTCGCCGGAGGCTTCGAAACGCACGCTGATTCGCCGCGCGACATTGGACCTGACCGGAATGCCGCCGTCCCAGGCCGAGGTCGATGCGTTCCTGAACGATTCCTCGGCGAACGCCTACGAAAAGATTGTCGACCGCCTGCTTGCCTCGCCGGCCTACGGCGAACGCTGGGCGCTGAAATGGCTGGACGTCGTCCGCTACGCCGACACCAACGGCTACGAGTTGGATGCAGAGCGCCCGCAGGCCTGGCGCTATCGCGATTATGTCGTCAAGTCTTTCAACGCGAACAAGCCCTACGACCGGTTTCTGAAAGAACAACTCGCCGGCGACGAACTCTACGCCGGCGACTCCGAAGCGCTGATCGCGACCGGGTTTCTGCGTGCTCCGCCCCGTCACGTGGTGGGCGGCAATCAGGATCAGGAGATGAACCGGCAAGAGGTGTTGCTCGAAATGACGCTGAGCGTTTCGAACACCTTTCTGGGATTGACCGTCGGCTGCGCCCGCTGCCACAACCATAAGTTCGATCCCATCACGCAAGCGGATCATTACCGCTTGCAGGCCGTGCTGGCGGCGACCGATCTGGAAGACCCGGTGCCGCTGTACACCCCTGAAGAAAAGCGGCGCTATGACGATCTGCTAATGGCGCACGCGGGCCGCGAGAAGCCGGTCAAGGACGAAATCGCCGCAATCGAAAAGCCCACGCGCGAGAAGCTGCAAGCGGCGAAAAGGGCCATGCTCTCGCCCGCGCATCGCGCAGTTCTCGAAGTGGGGAAGGACAAGCGCACTCCGGAACAGGACATTTTATTCAAGGAAGCGCAGAAGCAGATCGGCCTGAGCTGGGACGAGGTTGTGAACGCGCTGCCCGCCGATCTGAAGGCGCGCCGCGCCGGGCTTCGCCGCCAGTTGCATGCACTGGAGTACGAGGAACCCGCTCCGCCGCCGGCCGCGTTTGCGGTGACGAACCGCAAGGAAGCTCCGGTCACGCACATCCTCAAGATCGGCGATCACCGGCACAAACTAGATGCGGTAGAACCCGGCTTTCTGTCCGTGCTCGGAGGCGTTCCGGCGCCCAAGACGGCGGAGGGCCGCCGCGCCGCGCTGGCCAACTGGCTGGCGGATCCGAACCATCCGCTCACGGCGCGGGTGATGGTGAACCGGATCTGGCAGTTCCGCATGGGCTCGGGCCTGGTTTCGACGCCGAACGATTTTGGACAATTGGGCGGACGCCCAACGAACCGGAAGCTGCTCGATTGGCTGGCCTGGGAGTTCGTTCGCTCCGGCTGGAACGTGAAGGCGATGGACAAACTCATTCTGATGTCGGCCGCCTACAAGCAGTCCGCCGCCATCGACCCCGCCAAGGCCGCGATCGACGCCGACAACAAGTTCTACTGGCGCATGAACACGCGCCGGTTGGAAGGGGAGGCGATCCGCGACGCGGTTCTGGGCGCCGCCGGTGTGTTGAACGCCAAGCAGTTCGGAGAACCCGTCAAGACTCCGCTTGAGCCCGAGATCTACGACATCATCTTTACCGAGGGCGAACCGGACAATCTGTGGCCGTTGCCCAAGGACAAAACGGAGACCTACCGCAAGAGCCTGTACCTGCTGAACAAGCGGACCGTACGCCTGCCGCTGCTGACGAATTTCGATCAGCCGGATGCGATTAACTCCTGCCCGATCCGGCCGGTGAGCACGCATGCGCTCCAATCGTTGTCGTTGCTCAACAGCCCGTTTATGCAGGAGCAGTCCGTGCTGCTCGCCGAACGCGCCCGGAAAGCCTGCTCGTCGCTGGACTGCCAGGTGAACGCCGCTTTCTCGTTCACGCTGCAGCGCAAGCCAACGAAACAGGAACGGCAGTTGGCCGGCGAATTCCTGAAAACACGAAAGCAACCCCTCGAAGACTTCGCAAAGGCACTCCTCAACCGCCATGAGTTCGTCTACATCCCCTAGCCGCCGCAACGTCCTGCGCACAGCGGCCAACGGCTTTGGCGCGCTGGCCGCCGAGTATTTGCTGCAGCGCGAACTCAGCGCCAATCCGCTGGCGGCCCGGGCGCCGCATTTCGCGCCGAAGGCCAAGCGCGTCATCTTCCTGTTCATGGTCGGCGCGCCGTCGTCGATCGACATGTTCGATCCGAAACCGGCGCTCACAAAATTCGCCGGGCAGAAGCTGCCGGCGTCCTTCGGAAAAATCGTCAGCCAATTCACCGACGGCTCCACGACGCTGCTTCCCTCTCCTTGGGAGTTCAAACGGCACGGCCAAAGCGGGCTGCCAATCTCCACGCTGTCGCCGCACGTAGCGCAGTGCGCGGACGATCTTTGCGTGGTGCGCAGCTTCTACACCGAGAGCGTCGTGCATGCGCCCGCCATGTACCAGGTGCACAGCGGCCGCATTCTCACTGGGCATCCGTCAATGGGTGCGTGGGTAACCTACGGCCTTGGTTCTCCCGCCGACAATCTGCCGGCCTACGTGGTGATGCCGCAGCCGGAGGGAACGCCGGAAGGCGGAACGCCCTGCTGGAGCTCCGGATTTCTGCCGGCGGTCTACCAGGGAACGTTGCTACGCTCCGGCCCGTCTCCGATTCTGCACCTAAAGCCGCCCGAAGGCGTAACGCCGGACCGGCAAAAGAACACCCTGGAGCTTCTGCAGAAGCTCAACAAAATGGACTCCACCGCGGGCGACAGCGAACACGCCGCGCGCATCGCGGCCTATGAGCTGGCGTTCAAGATGCAATCGGCCGCACCGGAAGCGGTGGACCTGACCAAAGAATCCGAAGCGACGAAGAAGCTCTACGGACTGGACGAAGACCGGACACGCGAGTTCGGCACGCGCCTTTTGCTGGCGCGGCGCCTGGTGGAACGCGGCGTTCGCTTCGTGCAGATCTACCACGGCGGCGGACCGGTCTCCATTCAGTGGGACGCGCACAAGGATCTTGTGCAGAACCACGAAAAAATGGCTGGGATGAGCGACAAGCCCGTAGCAGGATTGCTGAGGGATCTAAAGGCGCGCGGACTGCTGGACGACACGCTGGTCATCTGGGGCAGCGAATTCGGCCGGCTGCCGATGTCGGAAGGCGGCAACGGGCGGGACCACAACCCGCATGGCTACACAATGTGGTTCGCCGGCGGCGGCGCGAAGGGCGGAACGACGGTGGGCGAGACCGACGAGTTCGGCCTGCACGGTATCGGCGAGCGCTATCACATGCGGGACTTCCATGCGACGGTGCTGCACATGCTGGGCCTCGACCAGCACAAGCTGTTCTACCTGCACAACGGCCGGAACGAAAAACTGACCGATTTCGGCGGGAACCCGATCCAGAAAGTGTATTCCTAGAGTGAGAGTTTTCGCGGTCTGGCTGGCGCTGGCCGCGGCCGCGCCAGCCGAAACGTTTTCGAAAGAGCTGTGGCGCGGAATTGAAACCGTCTACGGCAAGACGCTGGAGCATCCCTTTCTGCGCGGGTTGACCGATGGAACCTTGCCCCGGGCGCGGTTCCAATAATACCTGGAGCAGGACGCGCTGTACCTGGGCGCGTTCGCCGAGGCGCTGGAAAAGTTGGCCAGGAAGGCGCCGGACGCGCGAACCGCTCAGATCCTCCGCCGCCACGCCCAGGAAGCCGTCACGGCCGAGCAATCTCTGCACGAGTCGATTCTGAATTCGTACGGAGTAAAAGCGCGGGAGCGGACCATGGCGCCGGACAACTACGCCTACACCCGGCACTTCCTTCGCGCCGTGGAACAGGAGCCGTTCGCGGAAGGCTTGGCCGCTCTGTTGCCCTGCTACTGGATTTACCAGGAGGTGGGCCGGGAACTGGTCCGCCGGGGATCCAAGTAGCCCAGCTATCAGAAATGGATCGACAATTACGCTTCGGACGATTACGCTAGGAGCGTGCGAGAAGTTCTCAACATGATCGACGCGCAGGGCTCGCGCCTGACGGTACAGAGGAAGAAGCGGTGTGCCGAACTGTTCACGCGGTCGGCTCGCTATGAGTATATGTTCTGGGACATGGCCTGGACCGAACAACGGTGGTTGCCGTGAGCTACGCCTTCCGCCTCTACCAGCCGCAGGACCGGCCGCGCCTTCTGGAGATTTTTCGGGGCAATACTCCGGAGTGGTTCGCGGCGCACGAGATTGAGCAGTTTGAAGCGTTCCTCGACGACGAGCCCGGCCAGTACTTTGTCATGACGGATGAAGCCGGCGTCATTGTGGGTTCCGGCGGAATTTCCATCGAAGCCTCCCGCCGCAGCGCGTGGCTGACGTGGGGCATGGTCGAAGCGGCTCTTCACGGGAAAGGCCTGGGGCGATTGCAACTGGAACACCGGCTGGAGTTGCTGCGCGCCAATCCAAACGTCGACCGGGTGTGCATCGATACCTCGCACAAGAGCGCCCCATTTTTCGAGAAGTGCGGATTCGCCGCGCAACGGATCATTCCCGACGGGTACGCAAAGGGGCTGCACCGGCACGAGATGGAGCTGTCGCTGACCCAAGCCGGCCGGCCGGCAAATTACCAGTAGAAGCGCAGCTTCGCGCCCGCGGTTCGCGGCTGAACCACGCGCGTGCCGACGAACACGGATTGGAAGTTATAGAGCGCGGTGGTGTTGAAGGCGTTCACGAGTTGAAAGCTCAAATCCCACGCTTTCTTGTCGCCCCGGTAGCGATCATAGCCTACGGAAACGTCGGTGATCGTGCGAGGCCGGACGCGGGTTGGGTCGGTGGACAGGTTGACGTACGGCAACAGATCCGCGTAGTCGGGATCGGTCGCCACATCGGCGGGATCGGACGGATTTGAGACCAGGCCCGAGTCGTAGCGGACGGAAAGCGTGGACCACCACTTCTTCTTCCATGCGTAGTTCAAAATGCCGTGAATGCCGAGCGTCTGATCGTGGTCGATAATGAACGGACCTGCGCTGAGAGACTCCAACGCGCTCGAACCCAGGAACAGGCCGCCGGTAAACGGCGGCGTCACGATAGCACGGTAGTGTGTGAAACTTAGCGAACCGGATACGCCGCGCGAGGGCAGGAAGTTGAACCGGCCTTCGGCGCCGTTCACGCGAGACTGAGAGAGCGTGATGGGAAAAATGATGCCGGTGTTCAGAAAGTTGTCGTTATCCTGCAGATCATTGGATCGCTTGTGATAAAACGAGCCGCTAAAACCCACGAACCGCGTAATCGTTTGCTGCAAGCCGAGCTCGAAAAAGTCCTGGCGTTCGGGAGTAATGACGATCGCGCCGCCTCCAAACGCCTCCCGCACGGCGTCTGGCGCCAGCAGGCCGGCCTCGCGGGAACTGGAAAGCAGCAGGTTCTCATTCGGCGGAGTCTGATAGGTCCGGTTGTAGGAAGCCCGGAAGACCGTGCCGGTCTCTTTCAGGTGGTAGGCGACGCCCAGACGCGGCTGCCACTGCGTGCCCCGCGCCAGAAAGCGGTAGTTGTCGAACCGCATACCCAGCGACAGCGTCAGGCGGCCGTAGCGGACGCGATCCTGGAAAAACCACGTGTCCATGGCGCCGGTCCGTTTGCCGGTGAATTGAAACAGGCGGCCGCGGCGCGTCAGGTCGAACGGAAGCAGGCCTTCCAGATATTCATCCGACATTGGGTCGTTGAAGTCCGGGTGTGTCACGCCGAAGGAGAAATTCTCGGAGACCGGAAATCGCTGCACGTCGGCGCCGAACCGGAGCGTATGGGCGCCTGCCAGCCGGTTGTAGCGGGCAGAGAGCGTGATGGTCGAAAGGTGCCGTGCCTGCGACGCTGTCACTGGCGTATCGCCTTCGCTGGGAAAGAGTTGAGCGATGGAGGTTCGATAGGAAGCGGTGGCGTCGAAGGTCGAACGGGCGTCGATGGTGCGCACCCATCCGAGTGACGCCGAAAAATCGCGCATTCCCTGGCGCTGCCGCTGGCCGCTCTCGTGCTGGGAGCGCAGGTTTGCCAGTTCGAAGGAGCTGCGCCCGCCAATCAGATTCAGACGCAACTGGTCCTGCGAATTCGGCTGATAGTCGAAGCGGGCGAATGCCCGTTCGGAGTTGCCGCCGTTGTGCAGGTTGTCCAGCGACACACTATCCAGATAGCGGTGGGACTCCAAGGTGTTCGCGCTCAGGAGGTAGCCGAACTTTTCGGTTCCGCCCATCACCTGGGTCACCTGCGAAAGCGTGTCGAAGCCGGCGGCGTAGAGTTGGGTGGATCCGCCCGCCTTCCTGCCGCTGCCCACACCCGTTCGCGTGGTGATGTTCGCGACCCCTGAGACCTTGTTACCATACTCGGCCGGAACGTCTCCGGTGAACAGCTCGATGGTTTGCACGATAGTAGGGTCCACGGCATTGGCGAAGGCTCCGGTCAGTTGATCGGAGATCGGCATGCCGTCGATAACGAAGGTCATTTGGTTGTGCGCGCCGCGCGGGTGGATCGCACCGTTCGCGTTCGCTGCGAATCCGGGAAAGCTCAGGAGAACCGACTCAATGCCACGGCCGGACGCCTGCTGGGGAAGCCGGTCGAAAGAACTGGCGTCCAACTCGGTTCGCGTGCCGGTGGCCTCCGTGTCGATAGTCGCACGGATCTCCGAAGCTGTCACGTCGATGGCGGTTCCCTGGCCCGAGATTTTCATCGTCACGTCCAAACGCACAGGGATGTTGGAACGCAGGCTGAGAGCGCGCTCCGAGACATCGAATCCGGTCTTTTCCAAACGCAGGACGTAGCTTTGGAACGGGATGTTGGCGAACTGGAAGCGGCCGTCGGCCGTGGTTTCCAGTTGCGCCGAATAGCCCGTCAAGACGTTGGAAAGCCGGACGGCGACGCCGGGCATCGCCGCTCCAGTCTGGTCGGTGATGTCCCCAGACAGGGTCGCGGTTGTCTGTGCCACAATCGGCAGGCAGAACGCAAAGCTGAGAAGCGTACGGACCATTCTTAACCGCAGTTAAGAACAGTGTAGCGGATCTACTCGTGCTTTGGTGTGTTTCGCAGAAGAGCCAGGCTGATGAGCGCCGCACCCATCAGGAGCAGCGTTTTGGGTTCCGGGACCTCTGCGGGCGCGGAGGCGGCTGCGGCCGCAATCGGCGTCAGCAGGTAGGCCCGCTCTTCACCACCGTACATTCCCCGGCCAACGATCCAGCCGGAGTCATTGATCGAAACTGCTTCCAGGAGCCGCCAAGCACCCAAGTTCAGCACCCGCGTGTTCAGGTCGTACAGATTCCCATTCTGGTAGAGAAAGGCCGATGTCCCGGCGCTGCCCGCCAGATCTGCGTAGCCGACGACGCTGCCGCTCTGGTTGATATCGGAGGCATACGAGTTCGTGCCGCCCAAGGAACCCAGCGCGGTTGGAGCCGTCCCCTGCCAAATCACCGCCGCCAATGCGCCGGAGGTGGTTTGGGCACCTCCGGCCACCGTTCCCTGCGAGTTGATGCTCCGCGCGTAGCTATTGCGGCCACCGAGCGTCCCCAAAAGCGAGACGTTGCCGGAGCTTGAGCGGACAAAGCCCTGCATGCCGCCTGTGGCGGTCATACCGGTTCCGGCCACGGTTCCGGAGTCGGAGATCGCATACGCCGAACTCCAGGAGCCGCCGGCGGGCTGGCCCAGCGCCGTATCGCCTGTAGGCCGAAAGACATGCGCGGCACCACTGCCGTCGTCCCGGATCCGCATACCCGCGACCTCGCCGGAACTGTTGATCCCTACGCCGTAGCCAGCGCCCAAAATCGTCGGCGAGGGCAGGTTGGACCAGAGCAGCGCCTGGGACCCTCCGCCAATATCGGCGTACCCCGAGATCTGCCCGGCATCGTTGATTCCAAAGGCCTTGGTATTCGAGGCACCGTCCGGGCCACCCAAAGTGGAGACCACACCATTGTTCCAGACATAGACGCGATAGCTCCCGTCGCTCAGTTGGTAATTGCCAACAACGACGCCGCTGTTGTTGATTCCGGTGGCGCTTGCGCCGGAGGGTCCGATCGCGGTGACCTTGTAAATCGGTGCGGCCCAAGCTGTCGCGGCAAGCGACAGCACGCACATCTCGTGCAAATATTTCATCCCGTTTCCTGAAACCAGCCTTTCAGGCGCTTGCGGCGGACGCCGTTCCATTTTGTGAGCGGATCTGCATACATTTTCCCCCAGGTCCCGGGGATTTCAGTGTAACGATCCCCCGGCAGAGCCGGGGGCCTTCGTTCGTGAGCCGCTCAAAGCGGCTGGTTGGGGTCGCTGGCGCGGCCCCGTGGTTTAGCACCACCTCAAAGGTGGCGCATCAGTAGTCCAGTTTCAACTGGTCCAATCTGGTATCTTCGGCTTCTTGGCTGCGAATGTAGTTGCGGATGACGGCTTCGTCTCGGCCCACGGTCGAGACGAAAAATCCTCTCGC
>Ga0194119_10002521_pt1 | contig 30839 bp, 22 predicted proteins | sample TA2MahC100mmetaG_FD_148620 | JGI IMG/M metagenome (GOLD analysis project Ga0194119, IMG submission 148620) | Freshwater microbial communities from Lake Tanganyika, Tanzania - TA2015018 Mahale Deep Cast 100m | ecosystem: Environmental > Aquatic > Freshwater > Lake | place: Tanzania: Lake...
GTTTGGCGCACACCCACCAACCGGTGTTGTCCCAGAACAGGATCTTGATCCGGTTCTTCCGTGAGTTGGTGAAGACGAACAAGTGACCCGAGAGCGGATCGAGGCGGAGCGACTCGCGGACGACGCCCGCCAACGTGTCGAAGGACTTCCTCAAGTCGGTGGCCCCGGCCGCGAGGTACACCCGGGTGTTGGAGAGAAAGCTCAGCATCGGGGCAACTGGGCCAAGAGCTCACCGACCCAACCGAACTCGGGCCCGAGTGGAACCCGCAGCTTCCACCCACTGGGAGCCACGATCTCGGGCCAGTCGCAGGACATGGAAGCCGGGATGGGGTGAGCGGACGGACTCTGCCGAACCTCGACGGCGACAAACTGGCCTGGAGAATCGGAATGCTTGAGGCGCTCCGCATGGCGGTTGGGTCGGTGGGTCAGGTCGACCGAGGCCGTCTTGAGCCAACGGACCACGGTCTGGACCTGAACACCGGCATTTTGGGCAAACTCCTGCGGGCTGAGGTCGGAGTTCTGGAACTCCAAGACGAGTTGATCGATCTCGGATTGGTTGCGTCGGCGACGGCGTTGGATGTCATGCATCCCCGACCATCGCCTGGTTCAGATCGGATTGGGAACCATGGGGTGGGGCGCACGCTTACCGCTGGGGACCACGACCGAAGCTGCGTTCCCCTCGTCGACCTGCTGGGCCGCGGCAGGCCGTTTCAAAGCGTCGGACTCCTCGGACAACTACCGACGTTTCATAAGATGGTTGCGCAACGTCATGCGCCCCTATCTGGAGGGAGTGCTCGAGTGAATTTGGCTCAGCCCTCGTCGCGATTCCGGGGTGGGGCTTGGGCATCCTGATTGCGAAACCCTTTCCCCAGATGCAAATCGCGGAATCGCCGAACCTTCGGGTGCGTGCACCTGTTGATAGCCGCCGAAGGCAGGATGCCCGCCCAATCCACCTGATGCCCCTCAGCGAATCCTCGGGCACGCCGGGTCGTGGTCAGTTTGAGAACATGATTGACTGCCCCCAACCAGTGCGCAGCCGGCACATTTCCCGCTTCCACCTCCGCGAGGAACTCCTTCAGGAATTCTCGAACACAGGGCCGCAGGATCACCACGTGCAACGCGTCTCGCCGATTCTCCTGCGAGACCTTGGCGACCAGTTCCAGCTTCGATGCCAACAGTGAGATCGGATCCATGACTCGGATGGTGAGTCCGTTCCACTCGGCTTCGACGGCCGTCTCTTCCGGGTTTCCCACAACTCCAGGCACGCGCCGGACAATCTCGATGTTGGATCGGATGTCTCCAATCCGGAACGGGATGGCACCCGCCAAGGCGGTCATCGCCACCTTGGGTGGGAAAACGGGTGGCGTCCCCAACTGCCGTGCAATCCACCGGACATCGTCAGAGCCTCCCTTGAAGTCGATGTCTTCGCTGACAAATGGCACGAGGAGCTCAAGCGCAGGGTCACGTTTCAGGTAGCGCTCCGCCCTGTAGTTGACGGCCTGGCCGCCGATCAAGAGGTAGGGCCGCCCCGCAGCGTTCCGTAGTTTGAAAACCTCGGAAAACTCGCGGAGAGAAAACCTCACGTGCGAGCCCACCCGCCCATGGCCCGGGCCACCTGTTTGAAGTTTGTGATCCGCCAAGGGGCGTCTCCTACCAAGGAGGCACGGCGTTGCAAATCCTCCGCCTGCTTCCGCCCACGCCGAGCCATCCGCAACGCCCTCATCCGGCTGCGTTCCTCCTCCTTCTTGACTTGGGCAAAATTCATCGCCGCTGCGTCGTTTCGATACCGCAAAGGCGACCACGACGCAAGCCCACCCGCGGAACCATGAACCACGCGTAAACACTTTTTTGGGGACCTCGGTCGGGCACTCCGAGCCGGACGAGAGCGGGTTGGCGTCCGAACCTCCTACGAAGCGCCGTGCGCTACATCCAAGAGTTGGCACAGGGCTTGAGGTCTCAGCCCAGCGGGGCGGAAGAGAACACCATCGTTTTTTACACGGGGTTTGGGAACGCTCCGGCGAACGCCGGTTTGAGTGGCTCGGCGGGGTCGAGCCCGAGCGGTCTTCAGGCGGGAATCAAGACCCGGATCCCGGCAGGTTGGCTCCGCTTGGTCGTCGTGCGGATGACAATCTCGATTTCCTGGTCCAGCGCATTGAGGAAGCGGAACAATCGGTCCGACGAGAACCCCTCCAGTCGCCCCCGGAGAGGGACTGAAACCCTGGGCTGGTCCGTGCCCAGGATTCCTGCCGCCTCTTGCTGGGTGAGCTTGCGCTTCTGGATGAGTTCGCAGATGCGATAGTCAATCTGCGCCTTGACGTTGAGCTCCTCAGCGTCCGGCAGCCTCAGGTCATCGAAGATGTTCTTCCCGCCCTGACGGACGGTTGCCTTGGTTTTCATGGCGTTTCCTTTCTCTGCGTTTCGACCCATTGCCGGTAGTGCTCCTCGGCCCGCTTCAACCGTTCCCTGACCCGTTCGATTTCCTGCCTCGGGGTCCTGATCCCGGCTTTCGACTTCTTTTGAAAGGCGTGCAGCACAAAAACCGCCCCGGCGAACTTCACCGTATAGACACATCGGAACATATCGCTCCGATGGTCCTCGACCACCTCCAGCACCCCTGCTCCTCCAAAGCCCGCGAGCGGCTTGGCATCGACGTACTTCCCGCCCGCCTAGGCCAGGCCCAGAGCGAAGCCGAACGTCCGCCGCACCTCGTCCGGACAATCGAGCAGGTCCTCGTAGGACCTTCCGATCCGGAACAACGGCTTTTGGTGACCTACATCGTCCACACGGTCGCCGCACGATTTATACCTGATTTCGTAAATCCGGTCGGTTCTGTCGAACCAAAACCCAACCTTGAACGGGAGCACCCCAACGACGCCCGCGGAGCCCTTCCAAAACCCCAGCGGAGCGGGATCGGTCCGCTGGCGAGCGTAGGAACGTCGACATCCTGGTCCCCCCAGCGCGACAGCGCTGGAGAGCCCCTCCAAAACCGCAGCGGAGCGGGATCAGTCCGCGGCGAGCGTAGGAACGTCGACATCCTGGTCCCCCTCGCGCGATAGCGCGAACGTCCCGCTGGCCCCAACGTTCCCCGCGAGCGCGGACTGAACCCGCGGAGCCCACCCAACGTTCCCCGCGAGCGCGGACTGAGCCAGCGGAGCCCGCTTGCCCCGCAGCAGATTCGGGGTGGTGGGACCCATGCGGGACCAACCCCGCGCGGTAATTCGCTTGAGAATGCCGACGCACACCCGCTAATCGCAGGACGGTGCACGGCGTCCGAATCCTGATCCTCATCCTCCTGGCATGGAGCGCCGAGGGACTGCGCGCCGGCGACGCAGGCCCGTCTGCGGCGGTCACGGATCGGGCAAACCTCCCGGAGGTCCTCCGCTGGGCCAATGACGCCGAGGGCGGCGCGCCCTACATCTTCCACCCGCCAGACCACCCCGACCAACTCGCGGGCTTCGAGGTGGAACTGGCCGAGGCCCTCTGCGCGCGACTCGGATGCCGGTCCCGCTTCGTCCAATACAACTGGGCCAACCTGATCCCAGGCCTCCGGCAGGGCGGCAATTTCGACATCGTCATCGCGGCCCTCGAGCGCACACCCGAGAACCTCGCCCAGGTCGCCATGAGCCGCCCGTACTTCACCTTCGGGCAACAACTCGTCACGCGGGCCTCGGACACCGGCCTCCGCTCGCTCGGGGACCTCGCGGGCCGGCGCGTCGGCGTGCTGGCCTCCACGCTCTCGCACCGGCTGGTGACCCGACACGCGGGCATCGAGGCACGCGTGTACGACGAGAACGTGAACTACTTCCGGGACCTCGAGCTGGGGCGGATCGACGCGGTGCTGACCGATTCGCCCATCGCCGAGGTCCATCTGCGGGACCGCCCGGCCCTGCGCCGGGCCGGACCCACCTTCGCGCCGTCGCACTACGCCATCGCCGTGCCGACCACAGCCACCGCGCTGCTCGCGCGCATCGACGAGGCGCTCGGCAGCCTGATCACCGACGGCACCCTCGAGCGCATCTACCGCCGCCATGGCCTGTGGGATGCGACCCAGGCAGGCCTGGTCACCTGGAACGCGGAGGCCACGGGGACTCCGGACGGCCAGCCCGCCACGACCGAAACGCGCACGGCGGGCGCGACCCGGGGCGGCGCCGGATCGGCATGGCGTTACCTGCCGATCCTGCTGGAGGCCGCCGTGACCACGCTGTGGGTGACACTGGCCTCGATGACGCTGGCGGTGGCCTGGGGCCTGGCCCTGGCGCTGGCCCGATGCCACGGACCCCGGCTGCTCCGCCCGCTGGCGGTGGCCTACATCGAGGTGTTCCGCGGCACCCCGCTGCTGTTGCAGCTGTACTTCATCTACTTCGGCCTTGCACAGGCGCTGGGATGGCGGCTGTCGGCCGGCGTGGCGGCGGTGCTCACCCTCGGGCTCAACTACGCCGCCAACGAGGCCGAGAACCTCCGGGCCGGGCTCGAGGCGGTGCCGCGCGGCCAGACCGAGGCGGCGCTCGCGCTAGGCATGTCGCCGGCCCTGACGCTGCGGCGCGTGCTCCTGCCCCAGGCGCTGCGCATCAGCCTCCCGGGCATGACCAACGACCTCATCGCCCTCTTCAAGGACTCGTCCATCGTCTCGGTCATCGGCCTCGTCGAATTGACCAAGGAATTCCTCATCCGCTCGCTGGACGCGGGCGACTACGTGGGCCTGGGCCTGCTCACGGCGGCGATCTACCTGGCCATGGGCCATGCGGCCTCCCGCGCGGCGCGGGCCCTCGAACGGAGGCTGCGCGCATGATCGAGATCACCGGGCTGCGCAAGCGCTTCGGGTCGGTGCCGGTGCTCGACGGGGTGGACCACGCCCAGTCGGCCGGCGAGGTCGTGGCCATCCTCGGGCGCAGCGGCTGCGGCAAGAGCACGCTGCTGCGATGCCTGAACTGGCTGGAGACCCCGGACGCCGGGTCGCTGCGCATCGGGGACGTGCGCCTCGAGGCCGGCACCTCGCAGGCCGGCGACCGGGCGCTCCGGCAGCGGCTCCGCCGGCGCACGGGCATGATCTTCCAGCAGTTCCACCTCTTCCCCCACCGGACGGCGCTGGAGAACGTCATGGAGGCCCCGGTGCACGTGGACCGGCTGCCCCGCGCCGAGGCGCAGGCGCTGGCGATGGACCTGCTGGCCAAGGTGGGGCTGGCCGACCGCGCCCACCACCGCCCCTCACAGCTCTCGGGCGGGCAGCAGCAGCGGGTGGCCATCGCCCGGGCGCTGGCCCGGAAGCCCGGGGTGCTGCTGTGCGACGAGCCCACCAGCGCGCTCGACCCGGAACTGCGCGGGGAGGTGTTCGAGGTGCTCGGCGCCCTGGCGGCCGAGGGCATGACGCTGCTGCTGGTGACCCATGAGCTGGCCTTCGCCCGCGACATCGCGCAGCGGGTGGTCTTCCTCGAGGGCGGCCGGGTGGCGGAGTCCGGACCGACCCGGACGGTGCTGGACGAGCCCAGCCATCCGCGCCTGCGGGAGTTCCTCGGCAAGGACCGGCCCGGGCGGACGGGCTGAGCCGGCGGAGCGGGAGCCCTTCAGACCTTGGGCGCGGAGATCATCGCCAACCGCCCATCCTGGCCGCCGGCGACCACACGGGCATCGCCCGGCATCCACGCCAGGGCGTTGACCGGGCCGCCCAGCACGGTGCCCCGCAGCGGCTGCGACGATTTGCCGGCATTCCAGAAGAGCACACGGCCGCCCTGGCAACCGGTCACCAGCAGATGGCCGGACTTCTGGTAGGCAAGGCAGCCGACCCGCGCCGGGTGGCCTTCGAGGATGCGGGGCGTGGAACCGGCCGGCCCCTTGCCCCCGCAATCCCACACCATGGGCTCCTGCCCACCATCGGTGGCGAGATAACGGCCGGCATGATGCCAGGCCAGGCCGCGCACCTTGGCGGCATACCCGGACATCGCCAGCTCCTCGCCCTCGCGGAAGGGCAACGGCCAGATTTGCACGCTGTTCTCCTGCGTGCCGGCGACGACCCAGCGGCCGTCGGGCGAGAGGGCCAACGACACGAGGCTGGTCTTCCAGGGAAGTTCCGCCGTGACCGCGCCGGTGTCGGCGTCGTAGAGGGTGACCCCACCGTAGCAGGCGGCCCCCAGGGTCCGGCCGTCGGCCGACCAGGCCAGCGCGGCGACGGTGCTGCGATGACCGACGAGGGTGCGGCTCCAGCCCGCCTCGCCTGGGCGCCCGAGGCAGACGCTCTTGCCGGCGGCGGCGGCCAGGCGGTCGCCCGCCGGGGAAACCAGCAGCTGCTCGACCCAGGCCGAGGGCATGGGCCATTCGGCGGCGATGGCACCCGTCACCGGATCCCACCAGCGCACCCGGCCATCGGCCCCGGCGGTCGCGAAACGGTCGGCCCCGGCACCCCAGGCGACCCGGAACCCGGCCCCCTCGTGGGCACGGAGATCCTTCAGGCGTCGGCCTGAGGCGGCCTCGACCACCCAGGCCGAGCCCTCCGAGCCAAGGGCGACCAGGAGGCTTCCATCGGGAGAGGTGGCCATGGAGGCCACGGGTTCAGGCAGGTCCAGCGCCCAGTCGGGCGGGCGAAGCGGCGGTTGGATCACAGGTCGGGCGCTGGGGAGGTTCGTCACGGCGGGATCGGCGGTCGGCAGGGGCGACCGATCAGGCCAGGCAGCGGCGGAAGCCCGCGTTGAGGGCTTCGCGGTCGAGGTTGCGCCCGATGAACACCAGCTGGCTCTTGCGCTCGAGGGCGTCCTTCCACGCCCGGTCGGGCTTGCCCTCGAAGAGCATGTGGACCCCCTGGAACACGAAGCGGTTGGACTGTCCCTTGAGGTTGAGGATTCCCTTCATGCGGAAGATGTCCTGCCCCTTGGTCTGCAGCAGCTCGCTGAGCCAGGCGTTGAGCTTCTTGGCGTCGAGCTCGCGGCGCTCCTCGATGCCCACGCTGGAGACGGTCTCGTCGTGGGTGTGATCGTGGCCGTGGCCGCCATGCTCGTGGACATGGTTCGGCTCGATCCGCTTCCCGTCGCGCTCGAGGCGTCCCTGGAACTCGTCGAGGCCATGCTGGGTGAAGAGGGCATAGTCGCCATGGGCGGCGATGCGCACGGTGGCGGTGAGGCCATCCTCCCCGAGGATGAGCTTGTGCAGGGTCGTGCCGGGCTTGATCACGCCGCCCGTCCGGATCGCCGTGCCAATGCCCTGGAAAATCCCCTCCGCCACCTCTTCGGCATGGTGCAGCGCATCGTGCAACCCACCGCCGCAGGATTCCTCATGGTCGTGCCCGTGGTCGTGCGCATGCTCATGCCCGTGGTCGTGATCGTGGTCGTGATCGTGCCCGTGCCCGTGCTCTTGGCCGTGGTCGTGATCGTGGCCATTCCCATGGCCATGCCCCTCGGTCTCCAACGGCAGCAGCACCGCGCCCATGACCGGGTCGGGCCCGGCGTCGAGGCGAAGGGTGTGGTCTCCGGCGTGGAGGTGGTAGGCGCCGCTCCACTCGAACGGCAGGCTCTTCTCCAGGAAATCCCCGTCGAGCGAGAGCTTGTGGTTGAGGTCGAAGGCATGCAGGTGCAGCACCTGGTCGACCGACAGGTTGGACTGCTGGGTGTGGAGGATCTTGGCAACCGGATTGACCGCACGGACCTGACGCTCGAGGTGGACCAGCTCGTCGGGCGTCACCAGATCGGTCTTGTTGAGCACGATGCGGTCGGCGAAGGCGATCTGCTCCTTGGCCTCCGGCGCGTCGTGCAAATGCAGGGCGATGTGCTTGGAGTCCACCAGGGTCACGATGCCGTCGAGGCGGAAGCTCTCCTTGATCTCCTCGTCGCTGAAGAAGGTCTGGGCGACGGGGCCCGGGTCGGCCAGGCCGGTGGTCTCGACGAGGATGTAGTCGAACTTGTTCCGGCGCCTCATGAGCTGCCCGAGGATGCGGATGAGGTCGCCGCGCACGGTGCAGCAGAGGCACCCGTTGTTCATCTCGAAGATCTCCTCGTCGGCCCGGATGACGAGTTCGTTGTCGATGCCGATCTCGCCGAACTCGTTCTCGATCACGGCGATGCGCTTGCCGTGGTTGGCGGTGAGGATGCGGTTGAGGAGCGTGGTCTTGCCGGCGCCGAGGAAGCCCGTGAGGACGGTCACCGGAATGCGCGTGTCGTTTTGGTTGGCCATAAAGAGTGCGTCAACCTTGGTGGAAGGTTCTCCCCAAGGCAAATGCCGCGGCGGCCCCGATTCCAGGAAAGGAGCCACCCGCGGTTCTCAGGACGGGGTCGACCCATGCCCGCCACGGACCTTCACCCTCACTTGCCCGGAGGCTTCGGGGGCAGCAGTCCGAGGATGTCCTGCTGCTTCAGGTACCACTCGCGCAGGGTCCGGGAGAGCATGGAGTCCTTGAAGTCCTTGAAGTTGGCGATGTTGAGGGCGCCCTCGATTTCGTCCTTGAGGGCCTTGTTGAGGTCGCCCTTGGCATCGGTGGCCCAGCCGCGATAGGTGCCGGTGCGGTCGTTGAGCATCTTGGCGGCGGCCATGCGAACCTCGGGCTCGTAGCGGAAGTCGATGACCTCCACGAGGCTCTTGTCGACCTTGCCCTTCAGGCGCCGGGTGTCGTCCTTGGCGGTGAGCACCAGGCGGGCGGTCTCGAGGATGCGCTGCTCGAGCTTGGCGGTGATGTCGCCGTCCTCGAGGCTCTCCTGGGCGGCGAGGCCCAGGTCGCGGGGAGCGTTCTCCAGGCGGGAGCACACCTGCCTGACCAGTTCGCGCTCGAACTCCCGGAAGAACTTCTCGCCCCGTTGGAGGATGACCTCCTTCTCGGCGGGGGTGAACGAGTACTTCTTCTCGTCGAGGCCGACGAAGTTCGTGTAGGCCGGGGCGTCGAGGAGCTTGCGCAGTCGGGCCATGAGGTTGGTGTCGGCGACCTTCTCGGCGACGGGCATGCCCTGGGGCGGGTCCTTGAGCTCGAGCTTGAGGTCGAGGGGCAGGAAGGCGAAGAGGGCCCGGTCCACGCCGCCGATGCGCTCGACCTGCGCGTTGAGGTCCTTCCAGTGGGCCTTGGCGCGGTCCTTCTGGTTGAGTTCGCCGATGAAGTCGAACTGGTTCTCCACCCGCAGCGAACGGGCCGAGGCACGGAACCAGCCCAGCATCGACCCGAAGTGGCCGGCGACCTGCGAGGCGTACCGGGCCGGGGAAAGGTTCACCTCGGCGACGGGCGTGGCGTCGCGCGGGTCGCGGGGGGCCCGGGCGGCGATGAAGGTCTCGATCAGGCTGTTGGGCAGGAGGCGCAGCTCGTCGGCCAGTTGCGAGTAGGAGCCGACCACCGGCGCGGACCCCTCGTCGAAGCGTTGGAGGTCGCCGTAGGTGCCGACCAACTCGTCGGACCCGAAGAGCAGCTTCTTCTCACGCGGCTCCTGGCTGCCGAAGTAGCCCCAGCGCACCGTGGCCTGGTCGTGCGGCAGGGCCTCCTTGCGGGTGCGGATGAACCAACCGACCTGCACCGCCGACTTGAACACCGTGTACTCCATGATCGAGGAGGAGGCGTAGTGGTTGGTGTAGGCGTCGAGGCTTTGGCCGGTGACGTAGGCCTGGAACCATTCGTCGATCTGCTGGCGGCTCATGTTGGCGGCGACGCTGCCGGCGAAGTTGTGACGCAGGCCCAGCACATGGCCGACTTCATGGGCCACCACCTCGCGCACGTAGTCCTGCGACGCCCTCAACGCCCCGGCATCGGTGAGCGACTCGTTGGAGAGCAGGTCTTCCAGGCCCTGCGCGTACTGGTGGGCGAACTCCACCGACTGCATGTGGCACAGGCCGTTGGCGGTCATCCACGGGAACCCCTGCGCGGCCTCGGCCCCCGGGGAACCGGCCTCGAGCTTCTTCTTGTCGACGACGAGGTCGCGCATGGAGCGCAGCAGCGCCCGGGCCCGGGCCTTGCCGCTCAGGGCGAAGACGCTGGTCAAGTAGGCCTGGCCATGCTCGGACTGGCCGGTGCGGGGATCGACGAGGATGTCGGCGTAGGCGAAGCCGGCGTTGTCCCAGGGCACCCACTGCACGATGTTGAAGCGCGGATCGGGCGCGGTGATGCCGGCGGGGGCCTTCTCGGCGCGGACCACGTTGGTGCCGAAGGCGCGGTTCCAGTACAGGATGCCGTCCTTCACGGCCTCGACATAGTCGGCCGGGGTGTTGGCGCTGTAGTGGAAGACCACGGGCTTGGACAGGTCGAAACGCGCCATCTGCGGCGAGGGCCGGCCGGAGGTCTCCTCGAGCCGGGCCTGGGTCTCGAAGAAGCGGCCGTACCGCAGGTCGGACGCGGGGGCCTCTTTGCCCTGATAGGAGCCGCCGTCATACGGCGTGAAGAAGTACCGGACCTCGAAGCGCTGCTCGACATTCGAAAGCGACTCGCGGTCGCGCACCTGGACGCTCTGGCGGATGGCCAATTGGTTGTCGAGCCGCTCGACCTGGAATACCCGCGCCTGGGGGATCTCCAGCGCCTCGTCGCGCGACAGGGAGTTGAAGCCCCGGCCCTGCCCGTACCAGATCTCGGTGTAGAGCCGTCGCATGCCGCGGTTGAAGTCGATGACCACCTTCGTGGCGTCCTGCTCGACGATGGGGAAGGTCGTCAGGAGACGGCGGGCCGGCAGGTCCTTGGTCACCACCAGGCCGTCGGTGGCCTCGTACAGGTCGACGCCGTCATGGAAGAGCTCGAACTTGACGATCTTGCCCGAGAGCCCCGTGGAGGTGGCGGCCAGCGCCTGCGGGATGCGCGAGGCCGACATCAGGTGCTCCTTGCCGAAGACCGACCTCGGCAAGACCAGGGTCTGGTTGGTGCCGACACCGATCTCCAGGGTCGCCTTCTTCGGGGCACCCGTCAGGGACGCGGGCACCGCCAGGCCGACGGCGAGGGCCAAGGTGAGCCAGAGGGTCGAGGCCGGCGGACGGAACGGCGCAGGAACGGGGAGGAAACGGGTCGGGAGGAGGGGCATATCCGGGATCGTTGCGATGGGACGGCGGGTAGCGCCGTCACCTGCGGAGCCTGCCATCGATCGGAGGATTGTCTCCAGAACATCCGTCGCGTCACCGAAGGGACGCCAAGGCCTCATCCAGGCGCTTGGGCGAGACGGGCACCGCGGTGCCCAGTTCCTGGGCGAAGAGCGACACCTTGTACTCCTCGAGCAGCCAGCGGAAGGCGTCGATGCGACCGGGGGCATCCGGGATCGCCGGCGGAGCCGCCCGCAGGCGCGCCAGCGCCGCCTGATACGGCGCGACGGCCTTGGCCCGCTCGGCGTCCTTGAGCGGATTGTTGGAGGCCCGCTCGGCCCGCAGGGTCAATGCTTTGAGGTACCGGGGAAGGTGGCGCAGCGTCTCGAACGCCACGCCGTCGAGGAAGTCGGGCGGCATCAGCGAAGCCAACTCCTCAGGCAACGTGGCCGGACGCCCGTCGGCGGCGGCGGCCGTCGGAGCCTGTCCCCCGCCCTTGCCCGCGGCGGGAACGGCCGCGAGCAACGAGCCGAGTTGGCTCAAGTCGTTGAGGGTGCGGGTCTTGGGCGGCAGGGCCTTGGCCGGCGCGGGCAACCCGATGCGGGCGCGGGCCGCCTGGAGCCCCTGGAGCACAAGACCCAACTGGTCCATGAATTTCGGGACCAGCCCGACGATCCGCTCGCGCCCCTGGTTCACCGCCACCTCGAAGGCCGCCCGGCTCAAGGCCTCGGGCAATGCACCCGGGAGGATGTGGCGCAGCAGGTGCCGGAAGGCGCTCTCCCGCAACGCGGCCAGGGTCCCCACCGGGGTGTAGGCCGCCTCGAAACGAGCCAGGGCGCGCAACTCCTTCTCCACCCAGGCGAGGTCCTTGGAGAGGGCCAGTTCCACCAGCCGCTGGAACCCGGGCAGCGAAGATTTCTGGCAGGCCTCGCGGGTGCGGAAGAGGCGGACGTTCACGGCGGCGCCCTCGCGTTCCAGGCCGGGCCAGGCCATCACGGGAAAGACCGGATCGTCGACCACCGTGAGGCGATCGGGCAGGTCGCCGCACGTCCAGGAGGTCATGGCCGGGCGTTCCCAATGGCGCACCGCCTCGTGCCAGGCCGGCGGGTCTCCGGCGGGCTTCGGCGCGGCCTGGGGCAGGCGGGTGCGGGCATCCTGGAGATCCCGGCTCGCGACGAGGGTCCGGCGATCGGAACCCAGCAACTCGAAGCGCAGCTTGAGGTGGGCGGGCACGGCCTCGGCATCCCAGGCGTCCTCCGGGATCGGCACCCCGTAGCGCCGGGTCAGGAACCGGGCCAGGCCAGCGAAGAACGAGGTGCCCTGGGGTTGGAACTCCCGGACGATCTCGGGGATCTTCGGCGGGAAGGGCATCAGGTCGCGGCGCAACGACTTGGGCAGCGCCCGGAGCAACTCCTCGATCTTGGCCTCGCGCAGTCCCGGGACCGCCCACTCAAGCACCGCCGCCGCCGCCCGCTGGGCCAGGGGGGCGGGCAACTTCACCGTGACACCATCGTGGGCCTCGCCGGGTGCGTAGGCGTACACCAAGGGCACCACCTGGCCATCGACGGTCACGCTGTCGGGGAACACATTCTCATCGAGGTGCAGGTCCTTGCCGCCGGTGATCTCCGGCTCGGTGGCGCAAAGGAACCCGGGCTCGGTGTGGTCGCGGAGCAACCGATGCAACTCGTGCAGCGACGAGACGTTCTCGAGATGGCGCGCGTAGAAGTCGAAGAACGCCTGGTCGAGGTCCACGGTGTTGCGCCGCAGGCGGGTCTGCCAGTTCTCCACCTTCTCGCGCAGGGACCGGTTGGCCGCCATGAACCGTGGCTCGGCCGAGGGTGCGGCCGTCTGCAGGGCCCGGACCACGGCGCGCTCATCGTCGCCATCGAAGTCGTCGGTCCGGCCGGAGAGGGCCGGGGGCAGCAGGTCGTCCTCGACCAGGGCCGAGCGGATGAAAATCGCCGTGGCCTCGCGGGGCGCGAGGTTTCCGAAGGCCACCTTGCGGGCGAAGACCTCCAGGCCGTGGAAGGTGGTCTTCTCCTCGACCAGTACCCGGCCCGCGCTGGCGCTCCAATGCGGGTTCTGGTGGGTCACCTTGCACAGGTGCGGGGCGAGCCGGACGATCCACTGCGGGTCGATGCCCGCCAGCGTCCGGGCGAAGAGCTGCGAGGTCTCGACGATCTCGCCGCAGACCATCCAGGCGGGCTGACGGGTCTTCTCCGGCTTGGCCGGGGCCTGGCCCGCGGGCGGCGGCCGACGGTCCTGCCTCGACGAACGCTCCGGCCGGTCGTACAGCACCGACCCGGGGAACACCGCGAGCATGCGGTTGCCGACGCCCTTGTACTGGTTGCGTTCCTGCCGGACGGCCACGTGGCCCAGCAGGCCGGCGAGGATGCAGCGGTGGACGGCCTCCTCATCGGCCGGGCGCTCGTTGAGCTTCACGCCGTCGAGGTCTTCCAGGGCGCCCTGCAACTGTGCGTGCAAGTCCTGCCACTCGCGCATGCGGAGGTACGAAAGGAAGTGCTGGCGGCAGAACTTCCGGCGTGCGCCCTGGGTGCGCAGCGATTCCCACGGGTCGTGCACCCCGTTCCAGAGCCCCAACAGCGAGAGAAAATCGGACTGCGAGTGCATGAACCGGCGGTGGGCCTTGTCGGCGGCTTCGCGCTGGTCCAGCGGACGTTCGCGGGGGTCCTGGATGCTCAGGCCGGCGGCGATGATGAGGAGCTCGCGGCCCGCGTGCTCGGCCTGGGCCTGCAGGAGCATGCGTCCAAGGGTGGGATCGATGGGCAGGCGGGCGAGGTCGCGCCCGAGGGGGGTGAGTTCGCGCTGTTCGTCGAGAGCGCCCAACTCCTGAAGCAGCGAGTAGCCACCACTGATGGCCATCGGGGCCGGCGGGTTGAGGAACGGGAAGGTCTCGATGTCGCCTAGGCACGAGGCCTTCATGCGCAGGATGACCTCGGCCAAGTTGGCCCGCTGGATCTCAGGTTGGGTGAACGGGCTGCGCGACTCGAAGTCCTCCTCGGAGTAGAGCCGGATGCAGACGCCCGCCTCGACCCGGCCGGCGCGTCCCTTGCGCTGGTTGGCGCTGCTCTGCGACACCGCCTCGACGGGCAACCGGCGCGTGCGGGTCCGGGCGTTGTAGCGGCTCATCCGCACCAGGCCGGAGTCGATGACGAAGCGGATGCCCGGGATGGTCAGCGAGGTCTCGGCGATGTTGGTGGCGATGACCACCTTGCGCCGCGAGGACGGGCTGAAGACGCGCTGCTGGTCGCCCGAGCTGAGCCGGCCGAAGAGCGGCACCACCTCGGCGTCGGACCCCAGGCGCCCCTCGACCAGGTCGGCGCATTCGCGGATGTCGCGTTCACCCGGCAGGAAGATGAGCACGTCGCCTGTGCCGGTCTCGAAGAACAGGCGCTCGCACTCGCGGGCGGCCGCATCCACGAAGTCGGTGTCGGCCGGATCCGACGAGGCACCCTCGCCTCCCGGAGGCCGGTACTCGACCTCGACCGGGAAGGTGCGGCCCGACACCTCGATGACCGGCGCATCGTTGAAGGCCTTGGAGAAGGCCGCCGTGTCGATGGTGGCCGAAGTGATGACGACCTTCAGGTCCGGACGCTGGGCTAGGAGGTTCTTGAGGTGCCCCAGCAGGAAGTCGATGTTGAGCGACCGCTCGTGGGCCTCGTCGATGATGATGGCCTCGTAGTCGGCCAACGTCGGATCGCCCTGCACCTCGGCCAGGAGCATGCCGTCGGTCATCAGCTTGATGACCGTGTCGGAGCCGGACCGGTCGTCGAAGCGGATCTTGCACCCCACCTCGCGCCCCCACGGCACCTCGAGCTCCTCGGCGATGCGCCGGGAGATGGACAGCGCGGCCACACGCCGGGGCTGGGTGCAGGCGATCATGGCCCGGGCACCGAGTCCGGCCTCCAGGCACATCTTGGGGATCTGGGTCGTCTTGCCCGAGCCGGTCTCGCCGGCGATGACCACCACCGGATGGGCGCGGATCGCCGCGACGATGTCGTCCTTGCGCGCCGAGATGGGCAGGCCCGCCGGGTAGTGCGGGCGGGGCATCGTCTGCGCCCGGAGTTCCCGCCGCTCGATCGAGGCCCGTGCCTGTTCCAGCAGGCGATCCAGCGGATGTACGCCGTCGCCGGCGGGTCGGCCGTCGCGCACCCAGCGGGCGGCGCGCGCACCGAGCCGGACCCAGTCCGCGAGCATGCAGCGCGGCAGGAGCTGCCGGAGTTCGTCCACGCGCGGGTCGGTCATGCGATCGGGGCGCAGAGCATGCGACAAGCCCGGCCCGTGGCAACGCCGGGAATGGTCCGGGGCTCGGGGGACCACGAAACCCACCGTCGCACCCGGACCTTCGCCCCCAGGCGGTCGCGGGATCCGTCGGCAAGCGACGGGTGGTTCCGGACAATTCCGGAGAAGACCGGGCTTGCGACCCCACTCGGTTCCCCCTCCGGCATGGGCGTGGCCTCCGGCGACCGGTTGGCCCACGCGACCGAGCCTCTGCGGCACGAACTCCAACCCGTCGTCCACCATGCTCCCCAAAAAACAAAGTCACCTACGACATCGACCAGCACGGCAAGACGCCCGCGTCCCACTTCACCACCGACGATCCGGTCACCTGCGAATCGTTCCTGACGGATCTCCTCGACCGGAACCTCCACATCCGCGAGATCGCGCATGAAGGCGTGGCCCTGCCGGCGAACCAGTTCGACGCGATGATCCGCACGGCCGTGCTGCAACTGGCCTCGCGCCATGTGTGCACCTCGCTGAAGATCTCCACCGACGACGCCCACGTCCGCTTCGGATTGCCCGCCTGAAGCAGGACGGGCCTTCGGTCCCTCAATCCCCCCTGGTTCATCCTCCCCGGTTCGGCCATTGATGTCCCCGGCCGGGACGGTCCAGTCTGCCGTGGAGACGACCATGAGCCGCCCCCTGCCCGCCTCCGCCCCGAGACCGAAGTCCGCCGTTCCTGCCGTTTCCCACGACCACCGCAGCCCTCGCCGCCGCCGTCAATGCGGCGCGCCAGGCCGGGGACCTCATGCGGCGGAACCTCCGGCGCGCCAAGCAGGTCAACGAATCCCACCAGCACGACATCAAGCTCGAGCTGGACGTGCGCTGCCAGAGGCTCATCACCCGGGTGCTGGCCCGCGTCTGCCCCGGGGTTCCCGTGCTCGGCGAGGAGGGCATCGACGCCGCCAGCGCGCAGGCGGCGGCCCGCTGGGTGGTGGACCCCATCGACGGCACGGTGAACTTCGCCTACGGCATCCCGCACGCGGCCGTGAGCATCGCCCTGCAGGTGCGCTCGGCCGGGGGGTTCCACAGCGAGGTCGGCGTGGTGTACGACCCCTTCCTAGACGACCTGTGGACGGCGATCCGGGGCCGGCCGGCCCGGCTCAACGGCCGCATCGCCCGCGTCAGCACCCGGGCCCGGCTCGACGAGGCGATCGTGTCGCTGGGCTTCGCCAAGAGCCAGGACAGCCTGAAGGCCGCGCAGTCGGACTTCCTCGAGCTCACCCACCAAGTGCGCAAGATCCGCATCATGGGCTCGGCCGCGCTGGCCCTCACCTACGTCGCCTGCGGCCGGTTCGACGCCTATGTCGAGGCGGGGGTGCGCCTGTGGGACATCGCGGCCGGCGGCCTCATCGTCGAGTGCGCCGGCGGCACCTTCGCACCCCGCACCCTCGACGGGGAGCACCGGTACGGACTCGTCGCCAGCAACGGGCTCATCCACGACCAGATCCCGCACACCCGCACGCCGGGAACACGATCGAAGCCCGCAGGCCCCCGGCGGGCGTCGGGGGCCTGAACCGGCACCCGGTCCGGATTCCGGATCCCGACTTCAACCTCCGGGCCGGGAGTGACACGACCCGGCTGGGCTCAGGCCCAGTCGTAGTTGAAGCTGATGCTGATGCGCTCGGCTTTCAGGGGATTGGCGGGCACCTCGTGCCGCAGCCAGCTCTCGAAGAGCGTCACGTTGCCGGCGGTGGCCGGATAGGTCACATGACGCCGCGACCCCGCCCCGCCCGAGGCCGAGACCGGCGGGGAGGCCATGAAGCGGCTCATCCGGGGGTCCTCGAACTTCAGTCCGGCGCACCCGCGCGGCGTGGCCACGTAGTAGGTGCCGCTGACCACCGAGTTGGGGTGCAGGTGCAGGCTGTGGGTCACCCCGTGGGGCATGATGTTGATCCAGCAGTCGGACATCCGGAGCCGACCCCCGCCGAGATCCCAGTCGAGCGCCTTGGCGAAGGCGCGGACATGCCGGTCGATGCGTCGCTCGAGCTCCATGAAGGTCGAGGAGACGGAGTGCAGGCGGTCGATGGATCCGTACGAGGTGTAGCCGCCGGGGTAATTCCGCTTCGACCACTTCCGGCCGGCCTCGTCGACGTCGCGGAACTGGTGGCATTCCTTGAGCAGTTCGCGGTTGAAGGCGGCGCCATCGGACCGCAACCGCGCGCTGTAGATGAGGGTGGGAAACCAGGTCTCGATCCGCTTCACGGGCGGCGACCTTGACCGAGAGGCGCAGGACGAAGAAACCTTTTCGGTCTGGCCGGCGTCGGTCCGGCTGTTGTACTGCCAAGTCCATGACCGCCCGGAACCCCTCCTCCCGCCATCCGCGGATCGCCCCGATCGCCCGGATCGGCCACCTGCTGGCCGAAGCCCTGCGGGTGACGGTGGTGATGACCGGGCTCGCCGGCGGGTTCCCGCAAGGGGTGCTCGGAGCCGACCCGGCAACGGACGAGGGCGCGCGCCACTGGGCCTTCCAGCCGGTGGGCCGGCCGAAGCCCCCGGAAGTGCGCGAGGCCGGCTGGCCCATCGACCCGACCGACCGGTTCGTCCTCGCGCGGCTCGAGGCTGCCGGGCTGCGCCCCGTGCGGCAGGCCTCGCCGCTCGAGTGGCTGCGACGGGCCAGCTTCGACCTGACCGGCCTGCCACCCACGCCGGAGCAGGTCGCAGCCTTCACCCCGGCGGACGGCGCGGGGGTGCCGGAGTCCCGCTACACCCGGCAGGTGGACGACTGGCTGGCCAGCCCGGCCTTCGGCCAGCGTTGGGCGAGGCACTGGCTCGACGTGGCCCGGTTCGCCGAGAGCGCGGGCAAGGAACGCAACCACCTCTTCCCCGAGGCGTGGAGGTATCGGGACTGGGTGGTCGACGCCTTCAACGCCGACAAGCCCTACGCCGACTTCCTGCGCGAGCAGGTCGCCGGCGACCTGCTCGCCCGGACGGCACCGCCGGAGCAACGCGACGGGCTGGTCGTCGCCACCGGCTTCCTCGCCATCGGCACGAAGGGCCTCAACGAGGGGCGGCGCGAACAGTTCCTGGCCGATCTGGTAGATGAGCAGATCGACACCACGACCCGCGCGATCCTGGGGGTCACCGTGGCCTGCGCCCGCTGCCACGACCACAAGTTCGATCCCATCTCGCAGCGCGACTACTACGCGCTGGCCGGGATCTTCCGGAGCACCGAGACGTGCTACGGAACCACCGGCGACAAGGCCCGCAACCGGCAGCCGTCGAGCCTGATCCCGCTGACCGGGGCCGCCCGCTCTGAGCTGGCCCTCGAGCCCCGGCCCGGCCCGCCGTTGCGACGGCGTTCCCCGGAGCGCGCCGGCCGGCCCGCCGGCATCCCGGACAACCGGGCCACCAACGCCATGGCCATGGGCGCTCGGGAAGGCCGTCCCGAGGACGCGTTCTTCCTCGTGCGGGGCGAGGTGACCCAGCGCTCCGGCCGCGTGCCCCGCGGGCTCCTGCCGCTGCTCGGGCCGACGAACGGGCTTCCCATCCCGCCCACCGGGAGCGGTCGCCGCGAGCTGGCCGACTGGCTGGCGCATCCGGAGAACCCGCTGTCCGCGCGCGTCGCGGTGAACCGCATCTGGCAGCACCTCTTCGGACGCGGCCTGGTGGCCAGCGGTGACGATTTCGGGAGGAACGGTCAGAGTCCCACCCACCCGGAGCTGCTCGACCACCTCGCCCGGCGCTTCCTGGAGGGTGGCGGCTCCACCAAGTCGCTCGTCCGCCACCTCGTGCTCAGCCGCACGTATCGGCTGTCCTCGCAGGCCGACCCGGCGGCGCTGGCGGTGGATCCGGACGACGATCTGCTGTGGCGGGCCCGCCCAAGGCGGCTGGATGCGGAGTCGCTGCGGGACGCCGTGCTGAGCGTGGCCGGGACGCTGGACCCCAGGCCGCTGCGGGGCTCGGTGGTGGCGCAGATCGGCGACACGGCCCCGCCGGGCCGCCTGGTCGGCGAGCGGGCGGGCGAACGCCTCGACCGGCGCAGCCTGTACCTGCCGGTGATCCGCGACGCGGTGCCGGAGGTCCTCGACATCTTCGACGCGGCCGAGCCGAGCCTGGTGGTAGCGCAACGGGACGAGACGCTCGTGCCGTCGCAGTCGCTCTTCCTGATGAACAGCCCCTTCGCCCAGACGCAGGCGCGCGCGCTGGCCCGGAGGCTCCTGGAGGCACCGGTCGAGGACGACGCCGGGCGCGTGGCGCTGGCCTACCGGCTGGCGCTGGCCCGGGATCCCCGGCCCCGCGAGGTGGACCGGGCCCTCGGTTTCGTCCGCCGCGAAGCCGCCGCCCGGGACACCCGCAACGGGCGGCCGCCCGGCCGGGAGACCGCCTGGTCGCTCTTCGCCCAGGCGCTCTTCGCCTGCGCCGAGTTCCGCTACCTTCCCTGACCACCCGACCCGAGATCCCATGAACCCCACGGACAACCACCGGCCATCGGCCCCATCCCCATCCGGCCCCGGCCTGCCTCCGACGGGCAGGGCCACGAGCCGCAGGCACCTCCTCCGCAGCGCGGCGGCAGGCTTCGGATGGCTGGCGTTCCGGGGACTGGCGGCCGATGCGGGGGCCGCCCCGACGCCGGCCGGCACCCCGGGCGAATCCACGGGGCGTCCGGCGATCCGGCATCATCGGGCGACCGCCCGGCGGGTGATCTTCCTGTGCATGCAGGGAGGCCCTTCGCACCAGGACACCTTCGATCCCAAGCCCCGGCTGCGACGGGACCACGGCAAATCCGGGCCGGGACGGGGACGGGGCACGCAACTCGTCGGCTCGCCCTTCGCCTTCCGACAACACGGGCAGTCGGGCCTGTGGATGAGCGAGCTCTTCCCGCACCTTTCCGGCCAGGCCGACCGGCTCTGCATGGTCCACTCCATGCGGACGGACATCCCGAACCACCCGCAAGCCTTCACGCAGCTGCACACCGGCAGCGCCCGGTTCGTGCGCCCGTCGCTCGGTTCCTGGGTGCTCTATGGGCTGGGCAGCGCCAACGAGAACCTGCCGGGGTTCATCAGCATCAGCCCGCCGGCGCGGCTCGGGGCGGCCAACTACGGCAGCGCCTTCCTGCCGGCGCTCTACCAGGGCACACGGATCGGCTCGGGCCGCGAGGGATCCTCGGAGGCCGGCATGAGCCATGTCACCCAGGGGCAGTTCACGACCGGACAACAGCGACGCCAGCTCGACCTGGTCCACGCGATGAACCGGGAGAGGCTCGATGGTGCGCCCGGGGCGGAACCCGGGGGTGGAGCCATCGAGGCCGCCATCCAGGCCGGCGAGCTGGCCTTCCGCATGCAGTCCGAGGTTCCGGACCTGCTGGACCTCGGCCGGGAGAGCGCCGCGACGCGGGCCCTGTACGGGATCGGCGAGACCGGCGTCGACGGGTTCGCCCGCCAGTGCCTGCTGGCCCGTCGCTTCGCCGAGGCCGGCGCGCGCTTCATCGAGGTCAACCTCGGCGGCTGGGACCAGCACCAGAACCTGGAGGCCGCCCTCCGCAAGAACGCCCGCGCCCTCGACCGTCCCGCCGCGGGACTGATCGCGGACCTCGACGCCCGGGGCCTGCTGGACGACACCCTGGTCCTCTGGGGCGGCGAGTTCGGTCGCACGCCCGACAGCCGCCAGCAGGACGGCCGGGACCACAACCACCGCGGCTTCACCGTCTGGATGGCGGGGGGCGGCGTGCGGGGCGGCATGACCCACGGTCGCACCGATGAGTACGGCGCCCAGGCCATCGAGGACCCTGTGCACATCCACGACCTCCACGCCACCCTGCTCCACACCCTCGGCCTCGACCACGAGCGCCTGACCTTCCGCTACGGGGGCCGGGACCACCGCCTGACCGACGTGCACGGGTCCGTGGTCCGGGCCGTCCTCGGGTGACCCGACCGACCGCACCGCCCGATCGATCCGCCCGGCGGGCTCGAAAAAACCTGTTGCTGGAGCCCCCCCGACCGGTAGGATCCTCAACCCCGCCGGTGGTCTCCACCTGACGGGCAACGGCCTTGAATCGGCCCGGCGCATGTGCGTCGGGTGGCCACCATCGTACCCAACCAAGAATAATCCGGTCCTTCCGCCGGATGGGAACGGAGGCTCACCCCCAGGGTGCCAGCCCCGTCGCCCGACACCAGGAAGCAGCGCAGACACACATGAGCACCATCGGAATCAAGGAACTCCTCGAGGCAGGCGTCCACTTCGGCCACCAGACCCGTCGCTGGAACCCCAAGATGAAGCGGTTCATCTTCGAGGCCCGCAACGGCATCCACGTCATCGACCTCTCCAAGACGGTCGTGCAGCTCGAGGAGGCCTGCAAGTTCCTCGCCGCCACCGCGGCCAAGGGCGGCAACATCCTCTTCGTCGGCACCAAGAAGCAGGCCCAGGAGGCCGTCAAGGAGTCGGCCAAGGCCTGCGGGCAGCCCTTCGTCACCGAGCGCTGGCTCGGCGGCACCCTGACCAACCTCAAGACCGTCAAGCGCTCCATGAAGCGCATGAAGGAGATCGAGCGCATGGAGCAGGACGGCTCGATCAACCAGTACGTCAAGCAGGAGCAGTCCATGATCCGCCGCGAGCACCAGAGGCTCTTCAAGAACCTCGACGGTCTCCGCGCCATCGACGCCGCCCCCGACGTGATGTTCGTCATCGACCTCAAGCGCGAGCACAACGCCGTGGCCGAGGCCCGCCGCCTGCGCATCCCGCTGGTCGCCATCGTCGACACCAACGCCGATCCCGATCTCGTCGACTACCCGATCGCCGGCAACGACGACGCCATCCGGTCCATCAAGATCCTCCTGCAGGCCGTCACCGAGGCCGTCACCCAGGGCAAGGCCGAGGCCGACGCCCGGAAGAGCCGCCGCATCAACCGCGACGAGCCGCAGGCCGCCCCCGCCGCCCCCGCCGCTCCTGCGGAGTCCGCCCCGGCCGAGTCCGCCCCGGCCGCCGCCTGATCAGGAATCCCTCTCCAGAACGCGCCGGAGCGGGAAACGCTCCGGCGCGTTTTCACGAACCACACCACCCCCAAAACGATACTCTTCATGCCTGAGATCACCCCAGCCCTCGTCGGGCAACTGCGCGCCATGACCGGCGCCGGACTGATGAACTGCAAGAAGGCCCTGGACGAGACCCAGGGCGACCTCAACGCCGCCGTCGACCTCCTGCGCAAGCAGGGTGCGGCCGCCGCCGTGAAGAAGGCCGATCGCGCCGCCAACGAAGGCCTCATCGGCCAGGCCGTGCTCGGAGGCGGCCAGGTGGGCGCCCTCATCGAGGTCAACTGCGAGACCGACTTCGTCGCGCGCAACGATTCCTTCAAGGCCTTCGTCGGCGAGCTGGCCACCAAGGCCGCGTCGCAGGCCGGCGTCGACCTCGAGTCCGACCGTGTCGCGGCCGTCGCCCGGATCGGTGAGAACATCCAGGTCCGCCGCGTCACCCGCCTCGAGGTCCAGGGCACGGGCGCCCTGGCCGCCTACATCCACACCGGCGGCAAGGTCGGCGTGATGGTCGAGGTGGGAGCCACGAACCCGGCCACGATCCAGACCGAGGAGTTCAAGCAACTGCTGCGCGACGTGACCCTGCAGATCGCCGCTGCCAGCCCGATCGCCGTCAGCCGCGCCGAGGTGCCCCAGGAGATCGTCGACAAGGAGCGCGAGATCGCTTCCCAGTCCGACGCCCTCAAGGGCAAGCCCGCCGCCGCCATGGAGGGCATCCTCAAGGGCAAGCTCAACAAGTACTTCGAGACCAACTGCCTGCTCGAGCAGGGCTTCGTCAAGAACCCCGACCTCAAGGTCGAGGCCCACTTGGGCGCGGTCGGCAAGCAGCTGGGCGACACCCTGTCCATCCGCCGCTTCCTGCGCTACCAGGTCGGCGAATAAGCCCTCCGACGACGTCCAGGCGGGATCTTCGGACCAGGCCAACGACGCGTGCAACAGGCACCCCCACCGGGGTGCCTTTTTTCGTGCCTTCAGTTGCGCACGCTGGTGCGCTCGGCCAGCCAGATGACATCCACGTTGTTCGGCGACGCCACGTTCAGGGGCATGTCGTAGAACTTCACCGGCTGGACGGTGCGCGGGTCGAGCCACCGTTTGATCTCCGTGTGGCCGTCGGCAAAGCTAATGCCGGCGGCGCGGTTGTGGTAGCTGGCGGGGTAGTCGATGATGCGGGCCGAACCCGGGCTCTCGACCATCTGGTTGGCGTAGCCACCGGCGTTGATGCTGTCGGGGTGCTCGTCGAGCAGCACGTACATCTGCGACGCACCCACGGCGGCGATGTCCGAGGCCTTTTTGAAGATGCGGTAGCGCTGCTGGCCATCCTGGTAGCCGGAGCCCGGGGGCAGCCACCCGCCCGGACCGCCCATCGCCTGGCTCATCCCCATGCTCCGGACCCGGGCGTATTTGCGCCCGCCCAGGGTCACCATGCTCAGGTCGGCCGGGCACTTGTAGATCGCGGCCGACTGCAGGTAGGGCGAGAACCACGAGTTGGCCGGGTTGAGCAGCATCTGCTGGTTGGTGTTGTCGCCCGGGAACGGCCCGGGCCATCCCATCCATCCGCCGACCCACTGGAACCGCTCGTCCCGGGAGTTGCCCGGCTGCGTGATGCGATCCTCGTTGTCCAGCGGGTACATCATGTGCGCCAGCTGGAGCTGCTTGAGGTTGTTCATGCAGCCGGTGCCCATGGCCTTGGCCTTGGCCTTGGCGAGGGCGGGCAGGAGCATTCCGGCCAGGATCGCGATGATGGCGATCACCACCAGGAGTTCGATGAGGGTGAACGCAGCGGAGTGCCGGCACGGAACGGGAGTCATGTCCCTTCGTTACGCAGTCGGCACCCTGCCGGCAAGCGGCGATTTCCTGGCAGTGTCCGCCCCGATCCGGGAACATGGCCGGCGTGGGATTCCCGCCCGGCACAGAAGCGCATTCAGGCCGGTTGACCCGAGGGATCGGCCCGCAGGGGCCCGGGGTGACCTACTCGAGGAAGGCCTTGTGCAGCGCGCGCATGGCCTTCTCGCCGCCCGCCAGGTCGATCACCACGCTGATCTTGATCTCGCTGGTGGAGATGAGGCCGATGTTCACCCCCTCGGCCGCCAGCACGGTGAACATCCGGGCCGCCACGCCGCTGTGGCTGCGCATGCCCACGCCCACGATGGACACCTTGCCGATGGACTCGTCGGTGGACACCTCGCGGAAGCCCAGCTCGGAACGCAGCCCCTCGAGCACCTTGCCCGCCTTGGTGAGGTCGGGCTTGTCGACGGTGAAGGTCAGGTCGGTGGCCAGATTGCCGCCCGCGTGGCTGGCGTTCTGGACGATCATGTCCACGTTGATTGCGGCCTCGGACAGGGCGTTGAAGATGCAGGCGGCTCGGCCGGGCTGGTCGGGCAGGCCCCAGACGGTGACCTTGGCCTGGTTCTTGTCGAGCGAGACGCCGCGGACGACGACGTCCTCCATGCTGGAGGTTTCTTCTTTCACGATGGTGCCGGGATTGTCGTTGAGACTGGAACGGACTTCGAAGACGACGTTGAACTTCTTGGCGAACTCGACCGAGCGGAGCTGCATCACCTTGGAGCCTGCGCCGGCCATCTCGAGCATCTCGTCGTAGGAGATCTCGGGGATCTTGCGCGCGGCCGGGACGAGCCTCGGGTCGGCGGTGTAGACGCCGTCGACGTCGGTGTAGATCTGGCAGAGGTCGGCCTTGAGGGCCGCGGCCAGGGCGATGGCCGACAGGTCGGAACCGCCACGGCCCAGCGTGGTGATGTCGCCGTCGCGGGTGCGTCCCTGGAAGCCGGCCACGATCACCACGTTGCCGTCGTCGAGGGCCTTGTGCACCTCGTCGGGCGTGATGTTCTGGATGCGGGCCTTGGTGTGGGTGCCGTCGGTGACGATGCCCGCCTGGGCCCCGGTGAAGGACACGGCCTTCTGGCCCTGGGCCTGGAGGGCGATGGCCGCCAGCGCGATGGTCTGCTGCTCACCGGTGGCCAAGAGCATGTCCATCTCGCGCTCGTCGGGCAGCGGCGTGATCTCCTTGGCCAACCCGATGAGCCGGTCGGTGACCCCGCTCATGGCGGAGACCACGACGACCACCTGGTCGCCCTTGGCCCGGTACTGGGCCACGCGTCGGGCGACATTCTGGATGCGCTCGGTGTTGCCGACGGAGGTGCCGCCGAATTTTTGCACGATCAGGGCCATGGCCGGGTCAAAGGACGCTGTTTCTGGCGAAAACCAGGCCGACACTCAAAGAAAAAATCCGGGGGCCCGTGCGCTCGGGTGCGGGCAGATACGGTCCGGCGCGCACGCCATGGCGCGGAGGCGGGCCAGGGAGCGTGCCCGTCACCCGTCCCGGGAGGCCTTCGGAGGGAGGCCTTCCCGCAGCTCGAGTTCCGGGCAGGGCCAACGCTTGAGGAAGGCCATCTGGGCCTCGCGGTCGGGCACGGCACGCCAGGCCTCCATCAGGAAACGCACCGGGAAGGACGGCTGCAGGCGGAGGATCTCCACGCGGGCACCCTCCACGCGGAAGAGCGCCTTCCATCCGCCGCAGCCGATCCAGAAACCACCCCCGGCCTGACGGCGGATCCTGCGGGAACGATGGGGCCCAGGATCCCGGGCGAGGAGGTCGGCCAACCTCGGGCGGAAGTCGACCGACCACGCCGAGGCGAGCCAACCGGCCTGCTCCCGGGCGAGGTCGGCCCAGGCCACCTCGAAGCGCGGCGGGCCCGCCTGCAGGGATTCGACCTCGTCGATCCAGCCGGCGGAGGACACGGGAAAGGCGTCGTAGGCGGGGACGTAGGGCTTGATGTCGAGGATCGGGGTGCCCTCCAGCAGGTCGCAGGGCCCCAGCAGCAGGCGCAGGCCCTCGATGCCCAGCAGGCGGGCCGGCGTCATGCCGACGGGGTTCGGTCGATGCGGCGAGCGGGTGGCGAAGACCCCGCGACGTCGGGCGGGACCGCGCGGCGGGAGCACCAGGGGCCGCCACGACTCCGCGCGATGGAACCACCACAGCAGCCAGATCCGCTCGATGCCGGCCAGGTCGCGCAGCGCCTCGCGGAGGCCGGGCCCCGGGGTCAGCTCCAGCACGTTGGTCTCCGGTGCCGACTCGTCCGGCTGATGGAGGGTCTTGAAACGCACCCCCTTCCCGGAGCGCAGGAAGCCGATGGGTCGGAGGGTCAGGGTCTCTTCCACGGTGAGCCGGAAGGTGGACCGGAACCGGGCCCGCGGGCAACGACCGAGACCGGCGGGGCGAGGGCCCCAGCCATCCAGAATCGCCGGCAGGCCCCGGCACCGGAACCTGCCGGCGGGTTCGGGACGACGGGATCCCAAGGGCACGGGGTCACCAGACCCGGAGGGTCTCCAGCACGGCCCGGGTGCGGGGCACCTCGTGGGTGCGCAGGAGGTCGGTCTTCCCCAAGGCGGCCAGGACGGCGAAGAAGGGCTCGGCCGAACGCACCTCGTCCTCGAAGCACTCGAAGGCGTGCGGCAGGGCATGGCAGGTGGGGAAGCCGAGCGAGCGCAGGCGGAAGGTGTTGAGGAAGACCCGCATCTGGTGGCGGATGCGCGTCTTCGAGTCGCCGAGGTTGCGGTAGTAGAACCCCAGGCCCGGGTCGATCCACAGGCGGCTCACCCCGTTCCGTTGGGCCGCCTCGATCTGGCGGGCGAAGTGGTCGTGCAGGCGGGCCGCGGGATCGCCCGAGAGGTCGAGGTCGCCCACCTCACGGACGTTGCTCCCTTGGACGTGGCAGAGGATCACGGCCGCGTCGTGGTCGGCCACCATGCGAAAGAGTTCGTCGCTGCGGTCGTTGCCGGTGAGGTTGAGCACCTTGGCCCCGGCCTCGAGGCAGGCCCGGGTGACCGACGGGTGGTACGTCTCGACGGAGACCACATGCCCGGAGGCCGCCAGTTCGTGGACGACCGGCAGGAGCTGCGAGGTCTGGGCCGCGTCGTCGACGCGCGCGGCATGGGCGAGGGTGGACTCGGCGCCGATGTCAAGGATGGCCGCCCCCTGCGCCGCCAGGACATGGCCCCTCCGGATCGCGGCCTCCGCGGTGAGCACCACGCTCTCGCGGTACCAGGAGTCTGCCGAGAGGTTGATGACCCCCATGAGGTCGCTGCGGACGTTGCCGTCGAACCGTCGGCCGCCGAGGTCGAAGGCGGCCACGCGGGCAGGCAGGGCTTCGGCGTGGCGGGAGGCCAGTTCGGCGAGATCCTCGAGGCGGAGCATTGTAGGCCCAACGTGGTGGGACTCGGGCGCGCGTCAACCCGCCTTCGGCCGGTGCCTAGGCATCGGCTTATGGCGGAGCACGCGCGTGAGGTACCGGCCGGTATGGCTGCCCGGCGTGGCAGCCACGGTCTCTGGCGTGCCCTGGGCGATGATCCGACCGCCACCGGAGCCGCCCTCGGGCCCCAGGTCGATCACCCAGTCGGCGGTCTTGATCACGTCGAGGTTGTGCTCGATGACCACCAGGGTGTTGCCCCCGTCACGCAGCCGGAAGAGCACCTCGAGCAGCTTGGCGATGTCCCGGAAGTGCAACCCGGTGGTCGGCTCGTCGAGCAGGTAGAGCACCCGCCCGGTCTGCCGGCGCGACAGCTCGGCCGCCAGCTTGAGCCGCTGGGCCTCGCCGCCCGACAGGGTGGTGGCCGACTGCCCCAGACGCAGGTAGCCCAAGCCCACCTCGGCCAAGGTCAGGCAGGGGGCATGGAGCTTGGGCACCGCTCGGAAGAAGGCCACGGCCTCGTCCACGGTGAGCTGGAGCACGTCGGCGATGTTCAGGCCCTTGTAGGTGATCTCCAGGGTCTCGCGGTTGTAGCGCCGGCCGCCACAGGCCTCGCAGGTGATGTAGACCGGCGGCAGGAAGTGCATCTCGATCTTGAGTACGCCGTCGCCCTCGCACTTCTCGCAGCGCCCGCCCTGGACGTTGAAGCTGAATCGGCCGGCGTCGTAGCCGCGCACCCGCGCCGTGGCCACCGAGGCGAAGAGGTCGCGGATCTCGTTGAACATCCCGGTGTAGGTGGCCGGGTTCGACCTCGGCGTGCGCCCGATGGCAGCCTGGTCGATGACGATGCACTTCTCGAGCCGTTCGAGGTTGCGGATCTCGCGGTGCGCCCCGGGCCGCTCCTTCGAGCCGTACCATTGCCGGAAGAGCGTGCGCCGCAGGATGTCGTCGACGAGGGTGGACTTGCCGCTGCCGCTGACGCCGGTGACGCAGGTGAGCGTGCCCAAGGGGATGCGGGCATCGACGTCGCGCAGGTTGTTCTCGGTGGCCCCGAGGATCTCGATCCAGCCCTTGTCCTCGCGGGGATCGATGCGATGGCGTGGCACGGGGATGCACAGGTCGCCCGACAGGTAGCGGCCGGTGACCGAGCGCGGGCTGGCCATGATCGCGTCGGGCGTGCCCTGGGCCACCAGTTCGCCCCCGTGGACGCCGGCACCCGGGCCGAGGTCGAGCACGTGGTCGGCCGCACGGATCGTGTCCTCGTCGTGCTCCACCACGAGCACCGAGTTGCCCGCGTCGCGCAGCCGGCGGAGCGTCTCCAGCAGGCGGTCGTTGTCGCGCTGGTGGAGGCCGATGCTCGGCTCGTCGAGGATGTAGAGGACCCCGACCAGCCCGGCGCCGATCTGGGTGGCCAGACGGATGCGCTGGGCCTCGCCACCGCTGAGCGAGCCGCTCTCGCGGTCGAGGGTGAGGTAGCCTAGGCCCACCTCCACCATGAACCCGAGCCGCTTGCGGATCTCGAGCACGACCTCGCCGGCGATGCGACGCTGAAGCTCCCCCAGGGTCAGCCCGCCCAGAAAGGCATGCGCGTCGGCGATGGAGAGGGCACAGAAGTCGGCGATGCTCCGGCCGGGCACCGGCGAGCCGGGCAGGCGCTCCTGGCCGAGGGTGATCGCCAGCATCTCCGGACGCAGCCGTCGGCCCAGGCAGGCGTCGCAGGGCTGGAGGGTCATGTAGGCCTTGAGCCGGTTGCGGGTGAACTCGCTCTCGCTCTCGGCGTAAAGCCGCTCGAGGTTGGGCAGGACTCCCTCGAAGGCCTTGCGCGTCTTCTTGGGCACGCCGCCGGACAGGAACCAGAAGTCCACCTCCTCGGTGCCGGTCCCGTGCATGAGGGCCCGCCGTGCCGCCTCGGGCAGTTCCTTCCAGGGTCGGTCCATCGGGGCGCCGCAATGCTGGGCGACGCCCTTGAGCAGCCCCTTGTAGTAGCCGGCCATCTTCTTGCCGCCCATCCTCCGGTAGGGCTGCACGGCCCCATCCTCGAGCGACTTGCCCTCGTCGGGGACGATCAGCGCCGGGTCGAAGACCATCTTCTGCCCCAGGCCGTGGCACACGGGACAGGCCCCCTTGGGCGAGTTGAACGAGAAATGCTGCGGCGTGGGCGTGTCGAAGGACCGGCCGGTGGCCGGCGAGAACATGCGCGTGGAGTGCAGCGTCTCGGTCCACGGGTCGGCGGGGCGGTCCGGAGCCTGGTGCAGCACCTTGAGCCGACCCTCGCCCCAGCGCAGCGCCGTCTCCACCGAGTCGGCCAGCCGCACCCGGACCCCGTCGGCGACGACGATGCGGTCCACCACCACGTCGACATGGTGCGAGGCCTTCGGGTCGAGCCGGATGGGCTCCTTGGGGTTCAATTCGAGGATCCGGCCATCCGCGCGCACCCGCACGAATCCCTCGCGCTGCAGGCGCTCGAGCACGTCGCGGAACTCGCCCCGCTGGTCCTCGACCACCGGGGCGAGCACCATCAGACGGGTCTTGGCCGGCAGGTTCGCGATGCGGTCGGTGATCTCGGAGGCCGACTGGCAGGACATGGGCGTGCCGGTCTCGGGATCGTGGGGCTGCCCCAGGTGCGCGTAGAGGAGGCGCAGGTAGTCGTAGATCTCGGTGGTGGTGGCGATGGTGGACCGCGGGTTGGCCCCGCTGGTGCGCTGCTCGATGGCGATGGCCGGCGAGAGGCCCTCGATGTGGTCCACCTCGGGCTTCTGAAGCTGGTCGAGGAACTGGCGTGCGTAGGCCGAGAGGCTCTCGACGTACTTCCGCTGCCCCTCGGCGAAGAGCGTGTCGAAGGCCAGCGACGACTTGCCCGAGCCGCTGGGCCCGGTGATCACCACCAGGCGATCCCGTGGGATCTCCAGCGTGAGGTTCTTGAGGTTGTGCTGCCGCGCCCCGACGACGCGGATGGTCTCCTTCGCCATGGGCCGGAGGCTACCCCCGGAACGCCTTCAAGGGAAACCGGGGCCATGAAAAAAGGGGCCGGTCTTGCGACCGGCCCCCTGTCCAAACGGGGCCGAGGCCCCGGGGAATCACTTCACCAGGCGGAAGAACGCCGCGGCCGCGCTGGGAGCGACGGTGGCCGAGCTGGCACCCTCGCTGCCCGCCACGTCGGTCCAGGCGCCGCCAAGGGTGGCCGCACTCTGGAGCTTGATGCCGGCGCCGCCGGCCCAGGTGATGACGAGGTTGGCGCCGCTGGCGCTGATGCCGGCGATCTTGATGCCCGAGGAGACCGCGCCGGGGATGCCGTCCGCGGTGGCACCGCCCAGGGCGGCGACCTCGGCGTCGCTCAGCGTGCCGTTGCGGATCTGCACGCTGTTGACCAGGCCGGCGGACGTCTCGCCGTCCTCGTCGGTGAAGAGCAGCG
>Ga0194119_10002526_pt1 | contig 30797 bp, 25 predicted proteins | sample TA2MahC100mmetaG_FD_148620 | JGI IMG/M metagenome (GOLD analysis project Ga0194119, IMG submission 148620) | Freshwater microbial communities from Lake Tanganyika, Tanzania - TA2015018 Mahale Deep Cast 100m | ecosystem: Environmental > Aquatic > Freshwater > Lake | place: Tanzania: Lake...
AAAAAACCAAATTGAAAACGAATATTTTTGATATCCAAAATAACTACTTTTGCTTTTCCCAGTTCAGAGTAAAATCGTCAATTAATTCCAGACGATCTTTTACAAATTGCCTTTCAAAGGTATCGTCATCGGGTAATCCCTCGGTTAAATCACATTGCAAACCCAGTACTTTGCACGTGAGGATTAAATTATCTTTATCGTCCGTATTTGCAACGATATCTATGAATTGGTATGCGACAATAAGCCCTAAGCACCGGAATCCATCCATAGGTATCTGGGAAGTGTCACATACCGCCTGACCTGTCAAATCAGCGCCGCCTCCGCCTGAAACAATGTATACCGGTAGTTGCATACTGCCTGTTTGATCTGTTTTGCAAATCCGTTGGTAATTATGTTCATGTCCGCTGATAACCAGGACTATATTATTGGTCGTGTTGTTGAAAATCTTTGCATACCGATCCCGAAACCTCGATGCCTTTGATTTGTTGTCCATCAGGTCCAGGCACCCATGAAACCCGATCGAATACTGCGGATAGTGTACAAAAACAATTTTCGGCCCACTGAACTGCTTTAATTCAGCTAAAAACCATTGGAACTGTTCTTCGTCGTCTGGCAACGAAGAATTTAATGCTATGAATTTTATCTTTAATCCATCGGTTTCTTTGACAAAAGAATACCATGACTGCCCGTCTTTCGTTTCACATAACACCTCTTTTAAATAAGAAATATATGCGGGATCCAACTTGCCGCAGATTTCATCGCACAAAACCCGACGGCTCCTCGTTTTTAACTGTGCATCCGGAATCGATTCGATCGCCAGATACAAGTTCTTTTTTAATGTTTCTATATCGTTCAAAAGGCCTGACTGGGAGGATACCTGCTCTTTGGATTTATTTACAGTACCTATTTTTTCTAACAGATCCTTTATAATCGCATCCACCTTTTCGCCAAATATAAGTTCGTGATTACCAATAACGGGGTACAGGGGTATCGTTTTATATCGCAGTTCACCCCCTTCCCCAACCCCTTCCACCAGGGGCGGGGAATGCTCATTGTCCCCTTGTATTCCTCCCCCTGTCCCCCTCCCTGAGGGGGAGAAAGTCCTCCCCCTGTCCCCCTCTGGAGGGGGAGGAGGGAGGTTTAGATGGGGGTGGACTGTTACCATTTTACTTCCCGCATAGTTATTGGTAATTACTTCTAAAAATCTTTCAAATTCGTCACAATAAACCATATCTCCTGAGAATAAGATAAAATCAGGGTTCCGCTCCCGTATAACCTTAGCTATTGCATTGTGTTTTACCTGTGGTTTTTCTCTCGTTTTAATATCTCTGCGGGTGTCTCCGTAGGCAATAAAATGTAAAGCCCTGGCATAAAGTTCCTGGGAAAAAAGAAAGAGGACGATTATGACATTGATTATCAGCAGGAATATTTTGGTCTGTTTACGCATGTTTGTTAATCCTTCAGGGCACGTTCCAAAGGTATGGAGATATGGTTGAACTCCACCCCTCCTTCGCAAGGCAGTGTCATTGAATTAAGAAAAAGTTTCGCCCTTTCAGGGCTAAAAATGTTATTGCATCACATACCCAGGGCGTTGCCCTGGGCTATGCTCTTTCAGCCCTTGGGGCTTTCTCTGCTAGGGCAATTCCGGTGGCGACCAATGCCCTCGTACGAAGGCTTCTACCTATCGTAAGAGCCCAGATCACCGCAGATATTAATAACCCCCTTGGTCCCCCTTTGTTAAGGGGGATTGAGGGGGTTGTAACTCTGCGTTCTCAGCGCACCCGGCGGTGAACTGTTATTACCTGTCTTATTACTTTACCTGAAAATACCATCCTAGACGCTAACCGTTTTTACCGTTTCCCAGATACCGTGCAGGTTACAACGGGTTAAAATTCTCAGGGTGGCAGACTCCTTGACGGCTACGGGAATAGTTACCTTTGCCTGGGGACAGAGGGGTGAAAATTCTATCCGTGAAACCAGATCGGTTCCCAGATACGCCTCGATCCACTGTATATAATGATTTGAAGTCATTGGATGCAGGCTTTCACCAATCTGAATGTCCAGGTTAAACGGTTCGCCATTCTTTATGTTTATGGGCCACTGAACCACCGGGGCGTGACCTTTCTCTTTTGGGGTTTTATTGAGGGGGTCTTTTACACGGTTAACGTTCTGAAACCAATCCACCTCGTCAGCGCTGACACTTTTTAAAGAACCGACAATAGTAGCCAATCCCGCGGTAACGGCGGAAATCCCGACTGTTTTCAAAAATTTCCTTCTATCAAAGCCTTGCATAACACTTCCTCCCACTAAAAAATAAGAACTTTAAGTTAAATTAAAACTACCCTGCACAAAAAGTAAATTACATACTACAAATATATACAATAGTGTCAAGCCTAATTATATGTTCAGAAATTTCAAAGGTGCAGTTGTAGTGTGAACTTTAGTTCACATAACAGGATATAAGCGAACTGAAGTTCGCGCTACATTGAAAAAGCGGACGAATGTCTAATTATAAATGTCTCAGAAATTTATAAGATAAGACTTGACGGGATGGAGATAAAAAATATAATGGTGAACATGAGTTCACCTATAGATAAAAATCTATGATTAAACCATTAACTAAAAAACAGTTGAAATTTTTGTCATTTCTGAAGGAACGTCTTCAGGAAATGGGCTATCCACCAACTGTACGAGAAATTATGGATGGGCTCGGGCTTTCCAGCACCAACATTGTAAAAAAATACCTCGATATCCTGGAGCGCAAAGGATACATCAGGAGGCAATTCAACAGTCCCCGTGCGATTGAGATTATTGAGGCGTCTGCCGGGAGCCAGGAATTAATGTCAGTTCCGATTGTGGGAAGGGTTCGAGCTGGGGCACCGCATCCAGCCATAGAAGATGTCGAAGGATACCTTTCTGTAGATAGAACGATATGCCGCAGCAACCATGCCTTTTTTTTGCGGGTGGTGGGAGACAGCATGATTGAGGCGCACATACAGGAGGGAGACCTTGTACTCGTTAGACCGCAGCCTGTGGCCAATAACGGGGAGATCGTGGTTGCCCTCATCAATGACGAAGCCACCGTAAAGCGGTTTTATAAAAAGGGGCATACGATACAACTAAAACCAGAACATCCAACCATGAAACCGATCATTATTAAAGAGGGGCAGGGCGATGTTCACATCATTGGCAAGGTTACAACCGTGATAAGGCAATTGGATAAATAATAATTGTTTGGTGAGATTATGATTACGGAAATCAACGAAACGATCAAGGTGGGAGCCATCTTTGGCGATAATAAAAAGAAACTTAAACCTGTCTGGTTTATATGGAGTAGCCGAAAGTACCTCGTACAGGAAATTACCTATGTTTGGACAGAAAGGATGGGAAAGGCCGTCATGCACCATTTTACAGTCACGGACGGCGCTAACCTTTTTTCCATCTCTTATAATACCGATACCCTTGTATGGACACTTCATTCCATAGAAACGGCAGGTTAGCGTTCCAGCCTGGACAAGCCGGAATCAAGCAGGAAAGGAATTACGGCAAATTTTAGATTTACAATTTTTTAAATCTCAAATCGTAATTCGTAAATCCTACATTCGTGGTGAAAATCAAATAGCGCATACACTCAATATCTTTACAGGGGTTACGATGGATAAGACTATTATGCACATCGACATGAACGCCTTCTTTGCCTCGGTAGAACAACAGGTGAATCCCACCCTCAGAGGAAAACCCATTGCGGTAATTGGTTCTAATGAGAGAACGGTAGTGACCACCTCTTCTTACGAGGCGCGGGCCTATGGGGTCAAGACAGGCATGACCAAATACGAGGCGAGGCGGTTGTGCCCTCATATTATCCTCGTGGCAGGCGACACAGGCCGTTATACGGACACCTGCCGTCGGCTTGTCGGGATATACCGGCAATATACCCCCATCGTAGAGGTTTACTCCGTAGACGAGGCGTTTCTGGATGTCACGGGTTCGATTCCTCTCTTTGGCAATGTTGGGGTTATTGCCAAAAATATTAAGAAAGAAATTCGCAAGACCCTTGGAAGGCTGACCTGTTCTATCGGTGTCGCACCCAATAAACTCCTGGCAAAGCTGGGCAGCGATATGAAAAAACCCGATGGGCTTGTCGTTATCCAACAGGGGGATATTGGCAGGTTGCTGGAACACTTACCTGTACGTGAACTCTGGGGTATCGGCCCGCGTCTTGAAATGCATTTGGCCACAATGGGAATCAAGACTTGCGGCGAGTTGGGGCGGGCATCCATACACGTATTAAAGAACCGGTTCGGCGTGATTGGAGAACGGCTGAAGCTCATGGCACAGGGCATAGACGATAGCACTGTCATACCCCTGGAGCATGAAGCTGATGCCAGGTCGGTTGGACACAGTATGACCCTTGACAGGGATGTGAGCGATAGGGAAACACTGGAACGACATATCCTTCAGTTATCTGAGATGGTAGGCAGACGCCTGCGTCGCGGAGGATATGCGGGCAGGACGGTAGCCCTTACCCTGCGCTATCCTGATTTCAATACCTTTACAAGACGCAGTACCGTGGAAACGTGTATGAATAGCAGCATAGATATTTACCTTGCAGCAAGTGAGATACTCAATACGGTACGACTCCAGCAGCCCATACGGCTGATAGGGGTCAGTGTTTGCAACCTCACGAAGAACACCGTTCAGATACCACTCTTCAGCGCAGACCGGGTTAAACAGGCGGCTATGCACACCATGGATACAATAAACGATCGCTACGGGGATTTCTGTATTACGTGGGGCACATTAATCGAACGCTATTATCATAAGGGTGTTATTTCCCCGGCATGGCGACCCGCCGGAGTCAAATGCGTCAACCTCTCTACGCAGAAGGGTAAAAACGCCAGGGAAATATAGTGGACGAATTAAAAAGGTATACATAATACACCCTCCCCCTGCCCCTCCCATCGTTCGACTGAGCTCACGACGAAGTCAAGGGCGGGGAGATAAAGTAAGCCTCTCAATAATGGTAGATGCAGGAATTTCCTCTCCCCCGGTGGGAGAGGTCAGGTGAGGGGGATGTATACTTAATTTTGTCATTCACTATAGTTCACCGGAGGAAAAAGACTTGACAAATAGCTGAACTATTACCTTCTTTCTCCCTGTCCGTTATTTACTGGTATAGTTGTCATGACGGCATCCTCTGACCACATTGAAGATGGAGGATTTTTGTTATCATATTCTCAAGCAGTAACGTAATGTTGGCATTATAATCAAGATATTCAAGTGACGTCTTGATGGTATTCAAAATACGGAATAACACATCTTCAGACAGCGACCGGCTTCTTGTGGCTAATGCATCCCTCCAATCGGTATGATAAACAGGCAAATCATCGCTCCCTATTTTGCAGACAAGCAAGTCACGGTAATACATAAGAAATGAGAACAGGAGTTCCTTAACGTACAAACGTTTCTCTTCCAAAATATCTAAATCCTGGATATGCCATTCACTGAACAATTCTTTTGAAAAAGTCAAATTGTCATTGATTTCTAATTTCAAAAGCCGGTCAACAAGCCAGTTTTTCTTTTCAAGAGCGCTCGTACCGGAAAGCAGGGTTGCCCTTTCTATGCTGCCATTGGAAATGAATGCCAGCCGTTCTGCCTGTTTATCATCCAATTTAAAGTGGTTTACAAGGATGTTTTTTACGACGGCTACTGATAATGGGGAAAACCTTACGATTTGACATCTTGACCGGATTGTTTCTTTAAGAGATTCAAGAGATGTTACGATGAGTATAATAATGGCATACGAAGGAGGCTCTTCCAGAGTTTTTAACAAACAGTTGGAAGCTTCTTCGTTCATCTTATCCGCAGACTGGATAATTACCATTTTATACCTGGATTCCAAAGGTTTGACCTTCAGGACATCCTGAAGGTATTTTAATTGTTCTATTTTAATCACCCGGCTGTTTTTTTCAGGCAGTATAAAAAATAAATCTGAGAAATTATCACCGGTGATTCTTTGACAATTATTGCAGGCGTCACACGCCTCCAGGGCGGGATGTTTACAAAATATTGTCTTTGCAAGTTCTCTGGAAAATGAGGTTTTACCCACACCTTCCTGACCCGCAAAAATATAAGCGTGCGCCAGGTGGTTATTTCTGATAGCATTTTGAAACAATTCTACAACACGCTCTTGGCAGGCTACACTTTTAAAAGACATGAAAAATTATGATTTGAATAACGGTAAAACTAATGCTTTATGAATATTAATGAATAAGCACTGCAAGGAATGGTAAATTAAAGGCAATTGAAACTTCTTCTTAATTATTCCTCTTCCTCCTCTTCCTCTTCCTCTTCCTCTTCCTCCTCCTCCGCTTCTTCCTCCTCCTCTTCTTCCTCCTCGGTTTCGAGTATTGCCACAATATCACCAACCTTCACTACGTCACCCTCTTGTGCAAGAATTTCTACCAATCTCCCCGATACGGGGGCAGTGACGTTAAAAGTTGTTTTTTCTGTGATCATTTCAACAATATCTTCACCTTCTTCAACTTCCTCATCTTCCTCAATATACCAAAAAGAAACGGTTGCTTCGTCTCCGTTGTTTTCATCTACCTCAGGTAATTCTACTTCGACTCTCATATAGGTTCTCCTTTATCGATGCAGTAGATCTATAAAAAAGTTTATGCTTAACAAAAGGTCTCCTTGTATTTTTAAAGGACGGTATTATACTTAACGGTAATTTGCTTGTCAAGCATCAAGGTAATAATACAAAATTATTTAAAAAGGTCGTTTTTATTGGTAATTTATAACTTCTTAACCCTTTTAATAATATAGATATAAAATAACTTGACTTAATTAAAAATATAGTTTAAAATTCCTTCTCATAAGCTAAATTTTATGTTGCATGATTTTAACAAATTTTACAATTTCCTGAAATCTTTTAGCATAATGCACCTTTGTGTTTATGTTAATTAAGGTAATAGAGAAGGTCGGGAAGGGTTGATCTAAGAAGAATGTCATTTATATTATTAGATTATTAATAAAAAACTGGAGAAATGAGAAAAACAGCATATTAGATGTTTTATAAAACGCATTTTATAGTTATGAAAAATTATTTTTCGATTATCAGTGTGCTGTTTTGGTTTGGTGATTATCACTTAAAGATGATCATTATGGATCTAAAAGAAATATTCTTTAATAAGTGCAATTTGGTTAAACCAGGAAGCAGAGTACATAAATGGTGGTGTAGCTTTGTGTTTAAAATATCTTACATGGCTATATTATCCAGGATACATACTATATTTTATGATACTCAGTTCTTAAGAAGTGTTTCTATAAGATCGTAACCTTCATTTCTTTTCCGTTTAGATTGACATTTCTCTTCGGTCGTACCTCTCCAAAAGTTTTATCCAGCTTTACTTTTCCCGATCTTGGTTTCTCATTATCTTTTACACAATGAAGGCCGTTTTTATTTATTTCTGGAGGGTAAGCCGATAGATCGGCTCACGAAATAACATGCAAATATCCCAACTACTGATGTACCTCCCTATCCCCGCTTGTATTGCCCTTGGATACTTCATTTGTATCCTCGTTTACAGGAAAAGGCAATCGGCCAGCGAAAAGAAGCTAAAGCATCTCATTGAAGAATCAACGAGAGAGGCTGAAAAAGTTAAGAAAGAAGCCGAGCTTGCAGCAAAGGCCGAACTTTATCAGCGGAGGGAGGCTTTTGAGAAAGAAACGCAAGAAACCAGGATGGAATTGAAGCAGCAAGAAAGAAGGTTAAGTAAAAGAGAAGACAACATGGAACGCAAGATGGAGTTACTTACAAAGAAGGAACGGTACATTGACACTCTTTCTGCTAATTTTGCCTTAAAAGAGAAAAAAATAGATGAAAAAAGACTGGAACTTGAGAAAGTCATAGAGGAAGAAAATAACGCGCTCCTGAAAATCTCTCATTTATCCAGGGAAGAAGCTGAAAAGCTTCTGTTGGGCCGGCTGGAAAAGGAACTCGATATCAAATGCGCCGAAGTGATTTCAAAAAAAATGACAGAGGCAAAAGAGAATGCGGAACAAAATGCCGCATCGTTAATTAGTACGGCAATCCAGCGATGCGCCGCAACTCATACGGCTGAAAATATTGTAAGCTCGATAGAACTTCCCAATAACGAAATGAAAGGACGCATCATCGGACGTGAAGGAAGAAATATCAGGGCATTTGAAAAAGCGACCGGAATCGATGTTATTGTGGACGACACCCCTGGTGTAATCGTGCTTTCCGGGTTCGATAGTGTGCGACGTGAGATTGCAAGGCAGTCGATGGAGAAATTGATCCTCGACGGCAGGATTCACCCTGCGCATATTGAAGAAATTGTGAAAGAAACAGAAAAAGAAATTGAACAGGTTATCCAGGAAACAGGGAAGCAAACGTGTTTTGAATTGAGTATCCATAACGTTCATCCGGAGTTAATAAAACTGCTTGGCAGGCTTAAGTATAGAACAAGTTACGGGCAAAACCAGCTTCAGCATTCTATCGAAGTCAGTAACCTCATGGGTATTATTGCCGGTGAATTAAAACTGGACGTCCCTCTGGCAAAAAGATGCGGTCTTCTGCACGACATCGGCAAGGCTATTGGTCCTGAAATGGAGGGCACCCATGCCGTTGCCGGCGCTGACCTTGCAAAACGGTATGACGAAAGACCCGAAGTGGTGAACGCAATTGGCGGCCATCATGAGGAAAAACCGGTTGAATCCATTTACACGGTGCTGGTGAGCGCCACAGATGCCATTTCAGCCGGAAGGCCTGGCGCAAGAAGAGAAACCCTGGAAAAATATATTAAACGGCTTGAAAAACTCGAAAGTATAGCGACTTCCTTTAGCGGCGTCGAAAGCGCCTATGCCATCCAGGCAGGAAGAGAGGTGCGGGTGATGGTATGCCCTGACAAGGTGAATGACAAGATTGCCGCAAAGATGTGTTACGACATTGCCAGAGAAGTTGAGGAACAGTTAGAGTATCCCGGAGAAGTCGTTGTTACGGTCATTCGGGAGACACGCTTTGTTGAACATGCAAAGTAGTGTATATGCATACAGAATTTGATGTAATCGTGGTCGGGGCCGGGCATGCAGGTTGTGAAGCGGCTCTTGCGTCTGCACGGATGGGAATGAGCACTGCACTGCTCACGATAAACCTGGACACGATTGCACAGATGTCATGCAATCCCGCCATCGGCGGCCTTGCAAAGGGGCAATTGGTTCGGGAAATAGACGCCCTTGGCGGAGAGATGGCAAAGGTGACCGATGAAACGGGCATCCAGTTCCGTATGCTTAACACCAAAAAAGGCCCCGCCGTCCATTCCCCCCGTGCACAGGCCGATAAAAAAGCCTATCAGTTTTCCATGAAGAATCGTGTGGAGAACCAGAGCAACCTCTTCATAAGGCAGGAAATTGTTGACGACCTCATCGTCGATAATAAAAAAGTGGTGGGACTCATTGGCCAAAGTGGCATTAAATATAAAGCAAAGGCCGTTATCCTTACCACGGGCACATTCCTAAAAGGGCTTATCCATATTGGCGAATTTACGACCTCAGGCGGACGGACCGGAGAACTCTCGTCCGAAAAATTGTCAGATTCTTTGCGGAGGAATGGGTTTGAGGTGGGGAGACTGAAGACAGGCACTTCACCTAGACTCAATGGCCGCACCATTGATTATAAACCGCTAACATCGCAGAACGGAGACGAAGATCCCCAACCTTTCTCATTTTCGACAAAAAAGATAACCTGTTCTCAGGTCCCCTGTTATATTACATACACAAATCCCACCACGCACAGAATTATTACGTCTAACCTGAACCGCGCTCCACTCTATACCGGACAGATTAAGTCTGTGGGGCCTCGATACTGCCCCTCATTAGAAGACAAGGTCGTTCGTTTTTCAGGGAAAGACCAGCACCAGATATTTTTGGAACCTGAGGGTTTGAATACTTTAGAGGTTTATTGTAACGGAATTTCTACCAGTATGCCTCATGACGTCCAGGAGGCTATCGTTCATTCTATTACCGGCTTGGAATCCGCTGAGATTGTGCGGTATGGTTATGCCATCGAATACGATTTTGTGCCGCCAACGCAGCTCCATCCGTCGTTAGAAACAAAACTTGTGGAAAACCTTTTTCATGCCGGACAGATTAACGGAACTTCCGGTTACGAAGAGGCGGCAGCGCAGGGGATCATGGCCGGTATCAATGCGGTCTTAAAAATACAGGGAAAAGAACCTTTTGTCCTCAACCGTTCAGAAGCTTACATCGGTGTGCTTATTGATGATCTTGTTACAAAAGGCACGCAGGAACCGTATCGGATGTTTACGTCTCGTGCGGAATACCGGCTTCTCCTTCGACAGGACAACGCCGACAGAAGGTTAATGAAGTATGGATACCGTTATGGGCTTATCTCCGACTGGCAGTGGGGCAAATTACAGGAAAAAGAGCGCACCATTTCGGAGATTCTCACCTATATGGATAAAAAAACCGTAGGACCTAATACCCTAACAAAGATATTGAGTCGTCCGGACAGGACTTTTGAGTCCTTGCTTACTGTAGATGACGGGCTTCGTCAAAGGCACGTCCCGAAAGAAATAAGAGAGCAGGTGGAAATCGAGGTGAAATATAAGGGATACATATATCGCCAGCAGATACAAATAGAGAAGTTCAAAAAGATGGAAGATTATAGAATTCCCCAGGGAATTGATTACTCCAGAATTCCCGAACTCAGAAAAGAATCCCGCCAGAAACTCTCCCACATCCGTCCCATTTCCTTAGGACAGGCGTCACGTATTTCAGGGGTATCCCCAGCCGACATTTCAATCCTCATGATTTATCTTGCGGGGAAAAGATGATAGGAAATTGCTTTTCCCTTAAGACTGAGCGATAGTAAAACAAAAACGAAGGAAAGAGATCCCTTTGATTTGCTTAATCCAAAATGATGCAGCGAGCGATAATTCGCCGCCGACTGCCTCCCTGTTTGGATCTCCTGTCGATAATCCCCGCCGGATGCGACTCATCTGCAAAGAGGTCCTGGAGAATTAGGTCAATCTTCTCCTGCGACCTTCCAAGAACGGAAGCGAGGAGACCACAGATAACGGAACCGATGCCCAAAATAATCTGGAGCTGCGTCTGTGTCTTCGCGTTCGTAGAGCCAGCCATAACGAGGGAAAAGAAGATGAGGAAGAAATTGAAACGCTGGCCGAGAAGATTCTCGATGAAGGCGCGCTCCTGGCTCATGTCCCATACGGGTGACGTCTTGTCACGTTCAGCCGTTGTTTGTTTCGGGTGAACTTCGTCTTGGTTCTGGCTCATGGTAGAGTCTCCACGACGCGCGAACGCTGCCTAACAATGATTATACAGTCTGTATAAAACGGCAAACACATACTGTCTCTATATATTTAAGAAGTTGCCACGTCTTCTTATCACGCATTGTAACTTATTTAGCAGCAAGCTTTTTCTGCATTTTCGCCAATCGCCCATTCCGGATTAGCCTTCTTTTATTAAACGAGATTGAATTTTTTCTGGATTTTGTCTTAAATCAAGAACTGCAAAGACAACGATTCTTTTTCTCTCTATTTTGTAATAAATTCCAAAAGGAAATTTCGATATTAATCCACGACGAAAATCCTTATACATTTTTGGACAGGTCTTAGGATGCCTATTAATGAATTTCAATTTAGCATCAACGCAACGGATAAATTCTTCACCTAAACCAGAAGATATTTCATCGTAAAAATTGAAGGCCTCAAACAAATCCAATTCAGCCCGCGGCTTGATGAAAATTTTAAGGTTCATTTTTCTTCAATATTCTGGACTTTACTTCTTCCCACGTAGAGCCTTGTTCCGGATTAGCTTCATGCTCTTTAAGACGTTCGTCTAATATTTTTTTGTGAGATTCTGTAACCGGCAAAACATCTTCTTGTGAAGATAAAGAATCCCATAACTCGTTAATAAGTAACAGTTTTTCAGAATTTGATAATTTTCTTAATTCTGGAATTGTGTCAATAATCATGTGAAAATTTTAGCTTATTTTGGAAATTTATTCAATATACTATTTTAGCTAACGCCTAAATTCAGCCGCCACGCTTTAGCGTAGTCGGCTGTAATGACGAGAGCGAAGGGCTTCACGAATACGGTCCCTGAGTTTCGGCTTGTGACCCATCTTCGAGATGTCTGCTGGATGCTCGTTTACACTGCCCGAGTCTATTCTTATGGAGCGAGCTTGTTGCACAGGTTTCTCTCCTCTGCTGACAAGGTCAAAGACTATGAGAAGATAGCAAGATGATAGAAAATTGCTTTTCCCTTATGACTGAGTAATAGTAAAACAAAAACGAAAAAGATTACAAGCTTTTTTTAATTCTTTCAGCTAAATTGAACACCAAAGAAGATAGAAAATGGAAAAGATGTCATAAAAGTATAGGAGCATTATAAGATGAAGGGTTAATCTGTTCGATCCCATCATTATTATCTACGAACACACGGAGGAAATGTGATCTTTTATTCCATGCAGGAAATTTCAAACTGACAACGTAACAGTTTCCGTTGTATGATCATTGGAAATAAAGCGTTTCAGATGCGTTATTCTTATGTTATATTCATCGTCATCAGGAATTCGGCGTTGGTCTTTGATTTTGCCAGCCTGTTTTTGAGCAGTTCCATGGCTTCTACAGGATTCATTTCATTGAGTACCTTCCTGAGCATCCACATACGTTTAATTTCCTCAGGGTTTACGATCAATTCTTCCTTTCGGGTGCCAGAACGGGTAATATCTATTGCGGGAAATAATCTGCGGTCAGCCAATTTTCTGTCAAGATGGAGTTCCATGTTACCTGTGCCCTTAAACTCCTCGAAAATTACCTCATCCATCCTGCTCCCCGTATCTATCAAAGCTGTCGCGATGATCGTGAGACTGCCGCCCTCTTCGATATTCCTTGCCGCGCCAAAAAATCTCTTGGGTTTCTGTAGCGCGCTGGCATCCACGCCGCCTGAAAGGATTTTTCCGCTGTGAGGGACTTCGGTATTGTACGCACGCGCTAACCGGGTAATGGAATCAAGTAAAACGACGACGTCCCTGCCGTATTCCACCATCCGCTTTGCCTTTTCGATTACCATTTCGGCCACCTGGATGTGCCGGCTGGCAGGCTCATCAAACGTTGAGCCAATGACCTCGGCGTCAACGGACCGGTCCATATCGGTTACCTCTTCAGGCCTTTCATCGATTAACAGGATAATCAAATAAACCTCAGGATGATTCTTCGTTATACTGTTTGCAATTTTCTGCAGTAAGACGGTTTTCCCCGTACGCGGAGGCGCTACAATCAAACCTCTCTGTCCCTTTCCGATGGGGGTAACCAGGTCCATAATCCTTGTTTCAAGCTCGGCAGACTCTTTTTCTAAAAAGAGCCTTTCTGTGGGATGCAAGGGTGTCAGATCGTCAAAAACGATTTTTTCACCCATGATCTCCGGATTCTCAAAATTGATGGCCTCTACCCGCAACAAAGCAAAATATCTCTCCGTATCCTTGGGAGGTCTGATCTGACCGGATACCACAGCTCCCGTTCTTATCCCGAACCGGCGGATTTGAGAAGGGGAGATGTAAATATCATCCGGGCATGGCAAGTAATTGTAATCCGGCGACCGTAAGAATCCAAATCCTTCCGGAAGCACCTCAACAACGCCCTCTCCGTACATAAGACCATTCTGATTGACACGTTCTTTAAGAATTTTGAAGATCAGGTCTTGTTTCTTAAGCCCTGTGTACTCTTTAATGCCTTCTCTTTTTGCCGTATCCTGTAATTCTTTGATGGTCATCTTTTGCAATTCAGTGATGTGCATTTCGCCTTTTTTTATTTCTTCGTATTTTTCGTTTGTTTCCTGATCTACTACCACAGGTTCTTTTTTACCGCTCGTTACTGCCATAAAATTTTCCTCCTTAATGATAAATTAGGTTTTGCCACAGAGAACCTGGCGCGGCCTCTGGCCGCAACCAAATTCGAAATACGAAACAATTTCAAATGACAAATGACAAAAAACTCAATGCTCAAAACTTTGCGTAAGCCTCATTTAATCAATGCCTTACGGTTATGCAGTTTGAAAAACAAGCATAAAAAACAAGAAGTTGATGGATAGTAGTACAGAGGAAAATCCTCTGGGGTCTCGGTGACCTCTATGGCGGTTTTTAAATTTCTTCGATGTAGAGTTGCCAGAACTCCTTTACCTGTCTAAAGGTATTGTCTACCGCAAAATTATTGTCAATAATGTAATCTGCGTTCTTTTTTTTATTTTCCAAAGCCATTTGGAACCGTTCTCTTTTGTCCAATTCCTCGTCTTTCCAATGCCTGCTGATTCGGCTTCGCTCCAGCCTGTGACCTCTGCCGGTATTTACAAAAATAATGAAATCACATATCGAGGAGAGGTCAGATTCCTCTAGTAATGCAGCGTCGATGACAATAGCCTTTCGTCTCCCCTGGTTTTCAATTTCAGCAATCTTTGATTTTATCCGCTCAATGACGATGGGATGCAAGATGCTGCAGAGGTCATCTAAACATGTCTTGTCCTGAAATACAATTTCCGCAAGTCTTGAGCGATCAATTTTGCCATAGATATCCAGCACCGTGTTCCCAAACCTTTTCACAATTTTATCTTTCAGTTCCTGCACAAGAAACAGTCGATGGCACATCTCGTCGGCGTCGATATATTCAGACCCCATGGAAGCAAGCATGCGACCTATGGTGCTCTTCCCGCTCGATATGCCGCCTGTTATGCCAATGATCTTGGGGTGACGGTTCACTCTGTTTCCATCCAGTTTTTTCCGGTCTTTATGTTTATCTTAACGGGAACGTTCAGGGTGACTGCATGACTCATTTCCTCTTGTATCATGGAACGTGTTGGCGCCAGTTTGTCTTCCTGTACTTCAAAGAGTAATTCGTCATGTATCTGGAGTATCATCTTTGCCCCATACTCACCCTTCTTCAGTTTTACATGGATGTTATTCATGGCGACCTTGATTAAATCAGCCGCAGTGCCTTGAATAATCGTATTAACAGCAATGCGTTCTGCAAGGTTTCTGCGTTTTTTGTCTTCGGAACGAATATCGGGCACAGACCGTTTTCTGTTAAAAAGCGTTTGTACATAACCACACGCTTTTGCTTCTTCTATGACCCGGTCTCTGTATTTTTTAACGCCGTGATATAAACCGAAATAGGCATCGATAAATGCACGTGCCTCTTCCAAAGTCAGTCCGGTATCCCTGGAAAGCCCAAATTCACTGAGTCCATAAATGATTCCAAAATTAACTGCCTTTGCATTACGTCTCATCTCTGAAGTCACGCCTTCTATTGGCACGTTATAAATGGCAGAGGCCACAACTGAATGGATATCTTTGTCCTGTCGAAACGCCGTTATCAAAGCAGCGTCTTCGGAAAAATGCGCAAGGATGCGTAATTCTATCTGTGAATAATCAGCCGATAAAAAAAGAGTGTCTTTCTCAGAAGGAACAAACGCACGTCGAATTTCCCTCCCAATATCAGTCCGAATGGGAATATTTTGAAGGTTCGGCTCGCTGCTGCTGAGTCGTCCTGTGGCCGTCACTGTCTGATTGAACGAGGTATGTACCCTGCCTGTGCCCGGATTTATCATGTCCGGCAAGGCATCGACATACGTATTTTTTAACTTGGTGAGTTGCCGATATTCCAGCACTAATTTTGGCAAGGCATGACGCCACGCAAGGGTGCTTAGGACGTTTGCATCTGTCGACGAACCCGTTTTGATTTTTCGCAAACGCGGCAATTCGAGTTTTTCAAAGAGAATTTCACTCAATTGTTTGGGTGAATCGATATTAAACTCGTGTCCGGCTGAAGTATAAATTTCCTTTTCGAGTTGCTGTAATTTTGTGGTTAACCAGGAGGACATCTCTTTTAAAACATGGGTTTCCAGCGATATCCCATTCCATTCCATCTCTGCCAAAACGTAAATCAGAGGAATCTCAATATTCTGGAACAGATGCCATAGTCCTTCTTTTTTTAGCAGTGGTTCCATGATAGTGGCCAATCGGTATGCAACATCGGCGTCCTGACAGGCATATTGACACACCTTATCAACCGCTACCCGATCCATCGTAATCTGTTCTTTTCCGGAACCAATCAACTCTGAGGTGGTTATCGTCTTGTACGAGAGGTATTCAAAGGCGATGTCGTCCAGGTTATGATTTCTTTTCGCGGGATTCAGTAAGTATGAGGCAATCATGGAATCGAATACAATTCCTTGTAAAAAAACATTATTATTTCTGAGCACCAGGAGATCGTATTTAATATTTTGTCCAATTTTCTTGATATTATCGTCTTCTAAAACTGTTCGTATTTTTGGAAGCACTGCGTTTGCATCCAAATGTTCTATTCCGCTCGGTGTCATCAAAGGCAGGTAATACGCCTCTTTTTCCTGCCAGGAAAATGAGATACCCACTATCTGTGCCTGGAGGGGCTTGGCGTTGGTTGTTTCCAAATCGACGGCAAATACTTTCTGATTCTTTAATTGCCCAAAAAATTCATGGAATTTTTCGCCGGTATTTATGAGGTGATACCGTGTTTCCTCGGTCTTTGCCGTTGCAACCATGTCTGCAAGGAGTGTATTGAATCCAAATTCCCTGAACAGTTTTTTGAGTTTAGTGTTTTCAGTCGTATCTAATTTGCAGGCATTCATATCTATCGGGATAGGGATTTCGCTATAAAGTTTTAAAAGTTTTTGAGAAAGCCTTGCCTGATCAGAAAACAACCTTAAATTTTCCTGCCTTTTCTTTCCGGAAATTTGATCGATGCTTGAAAGGACGGATTCCAGAGATCCCCATTTTTGGATAAGTTCCAACGCAGTTTTATTGCCAATGCCCGGCACGCCAGGCACATTGTCCGAGGAATCTCCCGAAAGGGACAGAACGTCAACTACCTGTTCCGGACGAATGCCTTTTTCCCTATAAAGGGTTTCCTGGTCGATCATCACACCTTTTTTTGCATTGAATATCTTTACCTGCGGACTTAATAATTGTTCCATGTCTTTATCTGAAGTCGCTATGATGATTTCAAGATTTTTTTCGGATAGTTTTTTTACCAGGGCGCTAATGATATCGTCAGCCTCGTATCCCCTGGCCGCGTAAATAGGAATATTGTATGCCCTGACGACCTTATAAATTAAGGGAATCTGCGCCTGTAACTCATCAGGCGTCGGTTTACGGTTTGCTTTATATTCAGCGTAACTGTTATGTCTATGAGTGGCATATTTTGTGTCAAATACCACTACTACATACTCAGGGTGATGCTCCCTGAGCAACTTTTGCAACATCCTCGTAAATCCATACACTGCATTTGCCGGTTTCCCGTCAGGGGTTGTAAGCTTTGCCGTAATAGCATAATATGCCTGGTAACAATGTGAATGTCCATCTAAGATAAAGAATCGCTCTGGCATTCTCTGTTAATGATATAAATAACGGCTGTTAATATGTAAAGCCTCTCGCGCCATCAAACCAAGTAATTTCGCTCAGGAACGTTCCGTACAAAACAGACAGGCATTTGCCGGGCAAGATGAAATGAGGAGATCTATCGATAAATATTTATTTGTAATTTATTTTTTTAAATTGTGGAAAACAGAAGTAAAGTATTGTGACTATACGAAAGAGGTATTGATACGGTTAATTCACGACCTTGGAAAATTTCAGAACCAAAAAAAGCAAGGAAAGGTTAGCTTACAGCTATGCTAACTTTAGGCTGGATAACCTATCACTAATTGCCATGAAAAATATCTATGGATAAATTTCGGAGTTAATAATAACAGTATGGGAAATTATTGTCAAGTCAAAATTATATAAATCTTATCGAAAAATGTTTTTTATTTTTTCCCTCTCTCTATTTTAATTTTGTACGTTTGCACGATTACAACGGGTTATAAAAAATACAGGAATATTTCTTGAAAATATTCAGCAGAGGTGTTATCCTTTATAAAAATTATTTGAAACCATCCTTTCTAAAAACTTCACTTCAAAAAGACTGAAAAACGAGTGGCGGTGTAGCTCAGGTGGTAGAGCAGCGGACTCATAAGCCGCGAGTCGGGGGTTCGAATCCCTCCACCGCTACCAATTAATCTGAGCTAAAAATCCTCATTTCCTCATAACTGATATCTCGCTTCTCGCAAGGATTTTACAATCCTTTTCATTCCGGTTTCAGTGTTCACAATAAGGCGCGTGTTGCAAAAGATGATGAAAAAGGACGGATAGCGCTTGCCCAATATATCATTCGTAACGCCTTCTCCCTTGAGAAGCTGACCTATAGCCGGGAAACCGGCACGGTTATGATGAATCCTGTATCATGTTACACTGAACTATTTGGTATTTGGTTTATGCCATTTGTTACAGAAGACAGGGATAGGTTTGTCCATTCCCCGTCAATTCCATACAAAGAATCGGGTAATTTACTGCAAATTACCCAGCCACAGATAATGCTCCTGCCGTTTCATATCATTCTTTCCATCTTCCCCCTTTTTTTGGTATTCAATTTAGCTGAAGGAATTTTAAAAACTTGACATTTTCTTCTTTTTTGGTGTAATATCTGAAACGGAGGTTTTTATGAAGGTTAAAAGAAAATCAAATTAAATAAAACTGTTTATGATTAACAGCGGAATATCCTTAACTTATGGATTAACAGGAACTACTTACCACCCACCAACTAACCTCTCACTCACTGCAAGTCCGGGTTTGTAAATCGTACGATCCCATTACGAAAATTTACAACAGTTTACTATTTGAAAATAATACGGTAAGAATGAAATATAAATAGCCAATAAGGCTTTGCTAAGTAATGGCGCTGGCGTGAATGCCCATGCACAAAGCTAAATAATTTTCATTTTTTTCAAAATTATTTCCATACATGCATAGCGCATTTCAAAAGGAAATACTGTTTTGTAAGCCATATTATAAGAGTTGTATTCCGCAATATTAGTAGTGTCAAGGACATAGAAATTATTGATACATGCTTTTAAAAAATGGAATAGAATTTGTTGCTTAGCTTTACATATATTTTTCATAGTCCACAAATAAAAACTAGCGAAGCATCAGACTGATGAAAAAGAGTATAGGCATTTAATAGCATTTGTCGGGTCTCCTTAAAGTTCATGGTAAAAAAACTGATACATAACTATACCGGAATATAATGAGAATTTTAAAAAGAAAGATGGCCGAAATACGGCTATTTGCAAGGCTTTTAAGCCTTGCAAGACACTTCATTGAAAGGAGGATTTATGAAGTTAGGGTTCGTATTTTTAATATCCGTTTTTTCATTTGTGATGATGGGTGCCGGTGTTGCTCAGAAGTCAGAGGCACAGCTTTCACAAAAGGCAGAGGCACAGCTTTCAGAAATGACAGAGGCATTCAGACGTTACCTGCGGTCTGTGTTGGAGACTATTGAGGCAGAGGTACAGCCACCAGAGGTACAGCCACCAAAGGTACAGCCACCAAAGGTACAGCCACCAGTGGTACAGCCGGAGGTACAGCCTTCAGAAAAGCCGGTGGCGCTGCTTTCAGGAAAGGAATACGAGAGGGCAAACTGGGAGTATTTTAACAGATGCGGCGGATGTCACGGTATGTTAAGGAAGGGCGCAACAGGCCCTGCCCTTACGCCTGACAAGATGAAGCCAATTGGCACTGAGAAGCTTGCAAAGATAATCTTTGACGGAACAGAGGGTGGTATGCCTGGATGGGGCGCTGGTGTTAACGTTTACACAAAGGAAGATGCCGACCAGCTGGCGAAGTATATCCAAATGGATCCTCAGGTCCCGCCTGAGTTTAACATGAAAGACATCAGGGCAACATGGAAAGTCCATGTGCCGGTTGACAAAAGGCCTACAAAGCCGGTACACCATAGAAACTGGGAGAATTTCTTTGCAGTAATTTTGAGGGACGCCGGTAAAATCGCCATAATCGACGGCGACACCAAAGAGATTGTATCTATTCAGGATTCGGGCTTTGCCGTTCATACCCTCAGATATTCCAAGTCTGGGAGATATCTCTATACAATTGGGCGAGATGCCAAGGCAACGATCGTAGACCTCTGGATGGACCCTATCCAGACTATTGCGGAGGTCAAGACGGGACTTGATGCGAGGTCAATTGAGAGCAGTAAGTATGAAAGCAAAAAAGAGAACTATGTTGACAAGCTTGCTGTGGTAGGAAACTACTGGCCTCCAAGTTACGTTATTCTTGATGGTCTTACGCTTGAGCCGCTTAAGGTTATAAGCACAAGGAGCTACACGTATGACACACAGGAATACCACCCTGAGCCGAGGGTTGCCTCTATCGTTGCTTCACATTTTTACCCTGAATGGGTGCTGAATGTTAAAGAAACCGGTCTTATTCTTCTTGTTGATTACTCTGACATAAAAAACCTCAAGGTCGCTACAATTGAATCGGAGAGATTCCTTCATGACGGCGGATGGGATAAATCAAAGAGGTACTTCATTGTTGCGGCTAACATGAGGGATAAGCTCGTTGCCATTGATACAAAGACAAAAAAGCTTGAGGCTATTGTAGAGACGGGCGTCAAACCTCACCCTGGAAGAGGCGCAAATTTTAAGGATCCGGAATTTGGATGGGTTTACGCAACGCCGCATCTTGGAGAGGCAGCAGTGGCTCTTGTAGGCACAGATCCCAAGGACAAGCCTGAAAATGCATGGAAGGTTGTAAGAAAACTTAAGGTGGCAGGCGACGGTGGATTGTTTATTAAGACCCATCCAAAGAGCCATCACCTGTGGGTAGATCACACACTCTCAAAAGATGTAGAGGCACAAAGAAGCGTGACGGTATACGATATCAGGCACCTTAATACAGCGCCAAAAATAATAAAACTCACTGACAGGGGCAGAATTGTTCATATGGAATACAATAAGGGTGGCGACGAGGTATGGATATCCGTGTGGGATAGACAGGGCGAGATTATTGTATACGATGACAAAACACTTACTGAGAAGGCAAGGATAAAAGATCCGAGTCTTGTAACACCGACCGGTAAATTTAATGTCTATAACACAATGCTTGATATTTACTAAAAGATTTTAAAGTATTAAGTTTGATGCGCGAAACTTAGACCACGGATGCTGGAAGAACGGACTTCCGGCATCCTTAAGTTTAGACGCTAAAAGGTAATAATATGGGTTTAAGGGCAATTGAAGCAGTTATTATTACGTTTATATTGATAGCGCCGGTGTCTGTCATTGTGGGAAAAGGGCAGACAGATAAAAAAGTTCCAGATGAATACCTTACAAAGAAGAATCCGTTTACCAGAAGTGATAAATCATCGCTTGAGAGGGGCGAATATATTTATTCAAGGAAGTGCGTGAAATGTCACGGGGAGAAAGGCGATGGCGCCGGCTCTATATTAGAAGGTGCCAGCATGCCGGTTTTTAATAATGGGTATTTTTCAGAAAAAGAGGATGGACTTGTATTCTGGATTATAGAGCATGGATTGCCTGACACCCTGATGCCTCCCTACGGACCGGGCAGCGATGATAATCTCTCTGCGGGAGATATATGGAAAGTGATAGCTTTTATGCGCAGGAGGTTTGGCGAAAAAGTTCCAGATGAATACCTTGCAAAGAAGAATCCGTTTACCAGAAGTGATAAATCATCGCTTGAGAGGGGCGAATATATTTATTCAAGGAAGTGCGTGAAATGTCACGGGGAGAAAGGCGATAGCGCCGGCTCTATATTAATAGGTGTCAAAATGCCGGTTTTTAATAAAGAGTATTTTTCGAAAAGAGAGGATGGATATATCTTCTGGCTAATAGAAAATGGATTGCCTGACACCCTGATGCCTCCCTACGGACCGGGCAGCGATGATAGTCTCTCTGCAGACGATATATGGAAAGCGATAACCTTTACGCGCGAGATGTTTGGCAAATAGGCTTATGCAAAAAAAATGGTTGACTGCAGTCGCGGGCGGCACTCTGTTTCTTGCTATTTTCTGCACAAGCTTTTCTGCGGCGCGTGTCCTGAACGCAGCCACTAAAGACGAAGAACTTTATCAGGCAAACTGCGCCCTGTGTCATCACCCGCAAAGGATAGGAACAACAGCCTCTGCGCTTCTGCCCGTAGTTTTAAAAAATTTCTCAGACAAAGACCTTGCGCGCATTATCAAAAATGGGCTTCCCGCAACACAAATGCCGCCATTCAGCCACCTCAGTGATGAAGAAATAAATATGATAGTGGCATTTCTTAGAAAGCCCGTGTCCATTATATGGAAGGAAGATGATATAAAGAAAAGCCTTGAGATTACAGGCGGGGACGCAAAGCCCATAAAGGTAAAAGACATCAAAAACCTCACTGCAGTTGTCGAGAGGGGCAATAACAAGGTATGGGTCATGGAGGAAGACCGCATACTTGACAAGTTCAATTTCAGCAATATCCACGGCGGCCTGAAATTTACGCCTGATGCCAGGAAGTTTTTTATACCTGCAAGAGACGGCTGGGTCGGGATTTATGATACCGACAGGGGGTTTTATGGAAGGATAAGAGTATGCGTGAATTTAAGAAATATATCGCTTTCAAGAGACGGAAGCCGGTTATTTGCAGCTTGCCTTCTTCCTGAGTCTATCGTTGTTATTGATGTTGAAAGCATAAAGAAGGACAGCGCCCCTGTATTAAAGATTATCCCTGTTAAAGGAAAGATTAACGCCATATACGAGCTTCACTCAAGGGATGAGGCAATATTTACATTCAGAGACAAGCCGCTTCTTGGTATAATGAATACGAAAAGCTTTTCAATTGATTATATGAAGCTCAGGAAGCCTTTCGATGATTTCTTCATAGACCCGCTTGACTCCTATGTAATAGGGAGCTCAAGAAACGGCAAGCTCCTTCAGGCATACAGGATTAAAGACAGAAAAAAGATCTTTGAGTATCCAATAGAGAGCATGCCACATCTGTTTTCCGCTTCCTATTGGTATGACAAGGGCTCGTTTTATTTTGCCACTGCTCATATAGGAAAGACGTACTTAAGCATATGGAAGATATATGACTGGGCATTTCTGGGGAAGGTTGACGTAGGAGGAAGCGGTTTTTTTGTAAGGACAAACTCCAATAACCCGTATCTCTGGGTTGACAACGGCAGCGACGAACTTGTCTTAATAGACAAAAGGGATCTTTCACAGAAAAAGATAATTCCTGTAAAAGGCAAAAAGATGATACATGCCGAAATAAGCGGTGACGGCGACACTGCATATTTAAGCATCTATGAAAATGACGGAAGCCTCATAGTGTATGATGCGCTTACATTGAAGGAGCAAAGGAGATTTCCTGCGAGCCTGCCGGTAGGGAAATATAATTTTGTAAATAAAAGCAGGCGTTATGACCCTGTTCAGCTTGGAGGAGAGGTCTTCAGGCAGAAGTGCTGGGGATGCCACCACCCCACGCATGAGGCGTTTGGTCCTTCTTTCAGGCGGATTTACGAAAGCAGGGATGAAAATATAATAAGGGCTCATATATCACACCCTCATGCCACATACAGCGCCCTCGGCTATGCGAGGACGTCTATGCCGGAAATAGAGATAGGCGCAGAGGAGATGGAATTTCTCCTTAGTTTTATAAAGGAGTCCGCAAATGCTAAGGATAACTGAATACATAAGAGACGCCCTTTCTCGAAAAGGCTATAGACCCTTTAGCGGTACTATCGTTATATGGAATATTACAAACAACTGCAACCTCTCATGTAAACACTGTTACGCAAATGCAAATCAGGCAAAAGGCAAAGATCTTGACAGTGAAGAGGCGATAAGCCTTATACACCAGCTAAAACAGTCAGATGTAAAATTTGCAATACTTTCAGGCGGAGAACCGCTTCTGAGGGATGATATATTTGATATCGCCAGTGAACTAAAAAATGCAGGGATAAAGACATACCTCTCAACAAACGGCATTCTTGTAAGCGAAGATAATATAAACAGAATAAAAGAGCATATTGACTATATAGGCATAAGCATAGACGGAGAGACAGAAATACATGACTCATTCAGGGGCAGAAAAGGTGCATTTGAGGATTCGATGCGGGCTATAAGATTATGCCTGAAAAACGGCTTAAAGGTCGGCGTGAGATTCACGCTTACAGAAAACACGCAGAAGAGCCTCCCGTTTATATTTGGGCTTGCCCGGAAGGAAGGCATCCCGAAGATATACATATCCCACCTTGTATATTCAGGCATGGCCGGAAATTTGCGCGATGTAGAGAGGGATGACTATTGGAGGGCTGTAGAGTTTATACTGAAAAAGTCTTTTGAATTTGTGGAGAAGAATGTCCCAACAGATGTCGTAACAGGCAATAATGATGCAGATGCCGTAATGCTTCTTGATGCCTTTAAAAAGAGATACCCTGATGCATATGACAGACTTTATGAGAGGTTAAAGATGTGGGGAGGCAATCAGGCAGGAAAGCGGCTTGTAAACATTGACTCTGAAGGCAATGTAAAACCCGACCCGTTTTTCCATGACGCTGTTGGAAATGTGAGAACAAGGAGTTTCTGCGAGATATGGAATTCAAACGGCATCCTCTCAAGGCTCAGAGAAAATCCGAGGAGGCTCAGGGGCAGATGTGGGAAATGCGCCTATATTGAAATATGCAATGGAAATTCAAGGGCAAGGGCATATGCCCGGTACGGAAATTATTATGAGGAGGATCCGGCATGCTATATATAAAGTTTAAATCTGATAAAATTCGTCATTGCAAACAAGGCGAAGCAATCTCGCCTTCTTATATAAAATTACTTCACACCATCTGCATAGTCGTTACGACAGGATTATTTATACTCTCAGCTTTTACGTCCGCCTTTGCGGAAAAGGTCTATGTTGTTGAAAGGGAGAGGGAGAGGCTTGCTGTAATAGAGAACGGCGCCATTTCCGGGGAGATAGAAAATCTTGGAAACCTCAACCATGCCACGGTAAAGTTCAATAAAAACTTTATGTATGTAATCAGCAGGGACGGCTATCTCTCGCAAATAGACACAGACTCTGACAGTCTTTTAAGACAGGTTAAGGCCGGTAAAAGCGGGATAGGCTTTATATTTATTGACGACATGGTGGCAGTTGCAAACTATGACCCTCATGATGTGGTTATACTTGACGGGAGCCTTAACACATTAAAAAAGATTAAGACAAACTCAAAAAACGTAGGCATAAAGTCGTGGGAGAGGTTTCTGATATTTGCTCTTATGGACAAAGACGAGATATGGGTGCTTGATTCAAAAAAGAACTTTGAAGTACATAAGACGATCAGAAATGCAGGCGGCACACCTTTTGACGCCCTGATGTCAGAGAATAAGTATATCGTTGGACTTTTTAATGAGGGTAGCGTGGGCATGCTTGACGCAAAGACCATGAACTATTCCAGACGAGACCTCAGAAGGGGCGAGGGGGAGGCGGTATTTAAGATACCTCATTTTGGCACGTGGGGAGTATATAAGGACAGCGCCTTTATCCCTGCAGTTGGAGAGAGGAGGCTTCATATTGTAGATATCAATAGCTTCAGGCACAGCGGCTATATAGATTTGATAGGGCTTCCTGTATTTGCTGCGATCTCTCCTGACGGCAGGTATATTGCAGTAAACTACAGCGGAGACAAGGAGGATTTTCTGACAGTAGTAGATGCTAAAAGCAAAAAGGTCTTAAACGATATAAAGGCGGGAAAGAGAATAATGCATATAAGATTCTCCGGTGATAGCAGGAGGCTTTATCTCTCATCTTATTTTGATAATACTGTAAGAGTATTTGATACAAATGAATGGAAAGTCTTAGACGAGATAACTGTCCCTACTCCATCCGGGATATTTATATTGCCGGATGAATTTTGAGTGTTAAATCTGAAACGGATATTTTTATGAAGGTCAAAAGGAAAATCATTCAGATTGCGGAAGAATTGTGTGATGGCTGTGGAAATTGTATACCCGCTTGTCCGGAGCAGGCAATTCAGATTGTTGAAACTAAAGATGGTATCAAAGCGCAGCTTGTAAAAGAATTTTACTGCGACGGTCTTGGGGCGTGTCTTGGCTCCTGTCCTACAGGTGCATTGACAATCGAAGAAAAAGAATCTGAAGCATACAATGAGGAAGCAACTGTTGAACGAATAAAAGAAGTTGCACCGGAAATGTTAGAAACACATCTGAAACATATGAAGGAACACACCGGGGCATTACATGACCACCAGATGAATGCTGTAAAGAAAATCAACTCAAATAAAACTATTTATGAATTAACAAACGGAGATAATGCACACAAAGTTGATGATGTCAAAAGACCATCAGAACTCAGACAGTGGCCGGTTCAATTACACCTGATTACACCGGCAGCGCCGTATTTCCAAAAATCAGATGTACTACTGTCCGCAGATTGTGTTGCGTTTGCTGTCGGTGATTTTCACAAGGATTTTCTAAAAGGCAAAAGCATCTGTATTGGCTGTCCGAAGTTAGACAAAGACCAGGAAACGTATGTAAAAAAAATACAGCAACTTGTCGAAGATGCAAAAATTAACACACTGCTTGTGATGATTATGGAAGTACCATGTTGTGTTAAATTACTTGAAATAACACAGCAGGCGATGAACAATTCGAATAGAAAAGTGCCTGTTAAAGTAGTTACCGTGAGTATTCAGGGTGAAATTTTATCTGATGTGTGGTCATAGTAATTCATTGCAAGCATAAGAACTTTCTTCGTTATTTACTTTCAAATCCTGTACAAATTTGAGCGGGATAAATATTTGTAAAATTAAAGAAAGGAGATCTGGCATATGGGAGCAACTGTAGACAGTTTTAAAGCAACACACAAGGCAGCAGTCGATTTATTGGGACAAATTGATTCTCAGAGCGGACAAAAAAGGGCGGACACGCTTAACAGCTTAAAGGAGGCTTTACTGGCACACGTAGCGGAAGAAAATAAAACTATAGCAGAAGCAATCGGAAAGTCAGACGATAAGTCTTTTAAGTCGGCAGCGCGGTCGTTTATAGACGAACTCGGAAAGATTGCCGAAACTGCATTATTGCCATTCTTCAATAAATATTCAACCTCTGCTGCTGTAGATAGCGGTGATTTTGTATCTGATTTCGATGGTATAAAAAGCGCACTTGCAGGCAGGATAGCGTTTGAGGAAGGAAAGTTTTATCCGGAGCTTGAAAAGGTAGGTTATTGATGAGTTCGTTGATTTTTTTTATTAAAACCGTGCTTATTTCACTTGTATTGATAGCGTTGATGCCGGTATTTGCGGGGGGATCACAGCAGGTTAGAAAAGTTCCGGATGAATACCGTGCAAAGAAAAATCCATTTACTGGAAGTGATAAGTCAGCGCTTGAAAGGGGCGAATATATTTTTTCGAAGAAGTGCGCAAGGTGCCATGGGAAAAATGGCGATGGAGTTGGTTCTATATTAGAAGGGTACTCAATGCCGGTTTTTAATAAAGAGTATTATTCAAAAAGAGAGGATGGATATATCTTCTGGATAGTAGATCAGGGATTGCCCGGCACCCCGATGCGTCCTTTTGGACCAGGCAGCGATTATAATCTATCAGAGACCGATATATGGAAAGTGATAGCTTACGAGCGCGAGAAGTTTGGCAAATAGGCACAGTTCCGCACAGTTCGGGGACACCATACTTAATTTTAGAGGTTCTTATTTTTCTTTTGAGTCACCTTTGGGCCGGGTTTCTGTTTACGGAGTATTCTCCCAAGTGCATTTTCAAGCCGTGCTAAAAAACTGTCAGCGCCAAGAGGTCTCCCGGTTCGCTCGTGACATCGAAACTTTTCGACTTCTTCATCCGATAGACCTTTTGAGAGGAAATCATAATCCTCGTCGCAGAAGAATGTTTGCAAACGGCGATTTCCTCGCTGAGTAATATGGTGTGGTACTTCTGGTACGACCACACGAGCAATTCTGGACATGCACACATCCTACTTATTTTAAAAACACAGTCAATAATTAAGTATGATGTCCCCTGAATCAATGCGGAATCACCTCGGAATCACCCCCTGAATCACTGAATCATGTCCCCTGAATCAGTGTGAATCAATCCTGAATCAATCATAATAAATTATTGCGAATCAGAGTATAACTCGTTATCATTGTTTTTTATTGTTTTAATACTTTTTAAACTAGGAGAAGGATCAATACTATGGGTTTGAATTGTGGCATCGTTGGACTTCCAAACGTCGGGAAATCCACCATCTTTAATACATTGACGTCTGCCAAAGCCGCCTCGGCGAATTATCCCTTTTGTACTATCGATCCAAACAAGGGTATCGTTGCCGTACCGGATTCTCGTCTGGATAAAATAGCCGAAATAATTCCTACGGAAAAGATAGTCCCCACGACCGTTGAATTTGTGGATATCGCCGGTCTGGTAAAGGGCGCAAGCCAGGGTGAGGGCCTGGGAAATCAATTCCTGGGACATATTAAAAACGTCAATGCCATTTTACACGTCGTGCGTTGTTTTGAGAAGAGCGATATTATCCATGTCGAAGGGAATATCCATCCCATCAGGGATATTGAAATTATTAATACGGAATTGATCCTTGCGGATATGGACACCGTTGAAAAGCGATTGGTCAAAAATGAAAAACTGGTGAAGACAGGGGATAAAAATATTATTGCCTCCATCGATGTGCTGAAAAAGGTGCGAGATGGTTTAAATAACAGTACACCTGTCAGGTTATTATCCCTGACGGACGAAGAAAGGAAACACACCGAAGACCTGCATTTAATGACTGCAAAACCCGTGTTATACGTTCTTAATGTCTTTGATTTAGAAAAGGATAAACAATATATTGACGTTGTTACCGATTATTCAAAGAAGGAAAATTCCAAATGCGTGATTATCTCAGGCGATATTGAATCAGAAATTGCCCAGATGGAACCGCAGGAGAGAAAGACCTATTATCAGGAAATGGGGATAGATGAGTCCGGTCTGGAGAAGCTGATCCGTGAAACTTACAGCTTGCTGGGGTTGATTACCTATTTTACGGCAGGACCAAAGGAAGTAAAGGCATGGACGATTAAACAGGGAACCAAAGCCCCGCAGGCCGCAGGGGTAATTCATTCTGATTTTGAACGAGGATTTATCTGCGCGGAGACTTACAATTACGGCGATCTTATTGCCCTGGGTTCGGAACAAAAGGTCAAAGAAAAGGGACTCTTAAGGCTCGAGGGGAAGGAATACGTTATGAAAGACGGAGATATCGTGCATTTCCGGTTTAATGTATAAAGGGGAAAAAATTATGCCTTTTGAAATAGCGTATTTCATTATCAGCGTGGTGACTTTAATTATCGTTGGTTACTTATTCTATGGGAAATATTTGTTCAAACGTAAAAAGGATAATAAAAAGGAACACGGACAATGAAGAATATGCGATCTTCTGAATCGTTTTCATCCCGAACGGTAATATTCCTTGTCCTGGCACTTTTCTTCTTTTCCTTCGGAGGAATACCTATGGCATCGGCTCAGAAAAAAAGTATTCCGGCCCCCGAACTGGCGGGCGGCACTGCCTGGCTCAATGTTTCAAGACCACTGACCCTCGCTGATTTAAAGGGGAAAGTAGTGCTTCTGGATTTCTGGACGTATTGCTGTATCAACTGCATGCACATCATTCCTGATCTCAAAAAATTGGAAACAAAGTATTCCAGGGAATTGGTAGTTATTGGGGTGCATTCGGCAAAATTTCAAAATGAACGGGAGGCGGAAAATATCCGGCAGGCCATCCTCCGCTATGAAATTGAACATCCGGTAATTAACGACAGCAATCTCGCAATCTGGCGGGCCTACGGAGCCAGGGCATGGCCCACGCTTGTGCTGATTGATCCTGAGGGAAATATTGTAGGGTCGGATACAGGAGAGGGGCATTATGATATTCTCGATAAACTTATCGGGAAACTGGTCTCTGAATTCCGTTCTAAAAATCTTATCAACGAAAAGCCCCTTCCTCTTTCATTAGAGAAGTACAAACAAGGCCCGAGCTTCCTCTCCTTTCCCGGTAAAGTGCTGGCAGACGAGGCATCAAATCGGTTATTCATTGCAGACTCCAATCATAACCGGATTTTTATTACGAACTTAGAAGGCGAAGTCCTGGACATTGCCGGTAATGGTGAAACAGGCAGGAACGATGGCGCCTTTAAGGATGCAAGTTTTCATCATCCGCAGGGGATGGCCTTCCATAATGGCGACCTATTTGTAGCGGATACTGAAAATCATCTCATTCGTAAACTGGATTTGAAGGCAAAGATAGTTACAACAATTGCCGGTACCGGCAAACAGGCAGCATTTATGGATACCGGCGGGATGGGAACATTCTCTCCAGTAAATTCACCCTGGGATCTGGTTTATGTTGAAGGGAAACTCTATATTGCTATGGCCGGAGCGCATCAAATTTGGGTGATGGATTTAGAAACTACTGTTTTTCAGCCATTTGCAGGGAGTGGAAGAGAGGGGTGCATAGACGGTTTATTAGAAAAGAGCGCACTGGCTCAACCCAGCGGCATCACAGATTCTGATTCGAGGCTCTATTTTGCAGATAGCGAGGTAAGCGCCATTCGCTCTGTGGATATGAAAGAAAATAGAGTGACGACCATTGTCGGACAAGACCTCTTTGTCTTTGGCGATGTGGATGGAAAAGGGAAGGAAGTGCGTTTACAGCACCCCCTTGGTGTTGCAAATTATAATAATCTTGTTTATGTTGCAGATACCTATAACCATAAAATTAAGGTGATAAAT
>Ga0194119_10002532_pt1 | contig 30702 bp, 24 predicted proteins | sample TA2MahC100mmetaG_FD_148620 | JGI IMG/M metagenome (GOLD analysis project Ga0194119, IMG submission 148620) | Freshwater microbial communities from Lake Tanganyika, Tanzania - TA2015018 Mahale Deep Cast 100m | ecosystem: Environmental > Aquatic > Freshwater > Lake | place: Tanzania: Lake...
GTTTTTCATGCTTAACAATCGCCTTACCTGTTTGTCTGTAACCATCTGGAATCTCCTAACTTAAGGAAATTCAGATAGTTTATTGTCTCTGACTAATATCCGGAACTTTTATCTGTCGCCGGAAGGCGCATTGACTCATAATTTTTGTTACCGAAACTCCGTCGTTGCCTCATTAGAATGTTACCTAAAAACTGGAGGTATACGATGGACAATCAAATCAGTGCAGATATAAAAACACAGTTAGTTCAAGTTCTGGGGGTTCAATATCGCAAATCGTCAAAAACGGAGAAAACGAGGATTCTCAACCAGTTCATTGCTGTCAGCGGGTATCATCGCAAACATGCAATCCGGCTTTTCACATGTGAACCTGTTAACAATACCAATCCGAGCAATTCAAGTATCGTGAAGCGAAGTCGTCGAATCTATGACGAGGCCGTCAAAGAAGCTTTAATTGTTTTGTGGGAAGCCTCAGATCGAATCTGCGGGAAACGGTTAAAAGCGATTCTGCCCAGTCTCATTGATGCGATGGAACGTCATGGTCATTTGAATCTCAACCCTGATGTGAGAAAACAATTGCAGGAAGTCAGCGCCGCAACGATTGATCGAATATTGTGCTTGGTTCATAGCTCCTCTCAATCAAAAAGAGGAAAACGCCGGCCTAAAAAGGTTGGAAAGCAAATTCCAATTCGTACATTCGGGGACTGGGACAACCCCAATCCGGGTTACTTGGAGATCGATTTCGTCGTTCATGCCGGTGGGGTTATGGCAGGCTCTTTCATCCACACCCTAGTTGGCACCGATGTCAGCTCCGGCTGGACAGAATTTGTTCCATTGCTTGCCAGAGAGCAATCTCTTGTTATCGAAGGGCTGGATGTGATGTTTCACCAAATTCCTTTTCCTGTATTGGGAATTGATTCAGATAATGATAGTGCTTTTATCAATGATACACTGCTGGAATATTGTCGGAAACAACAGATTGAGTTCACGCGATCTCGTGCGTATCACAAAAACGACCAAGCCTGGGTAGAGCAGAAGAATGGGGCCGTCATTCGGCGTATGGTTGGTCATGATCGATATTGCGGTATTGTTGCCTGCCAAGCCCTTTCCCATCTTTACCAAGCTGCCCGTCTTTATGTCAATTATTTCCAACCCTCATTCAAGCTCCGTGACAAAAGCCGAAATGGATTCCGAGTAAAACGGTCCTATGAACCACCTGCAACACCCTGTGATCGATTATTGAAACATCCGGCGATCCATGAGCAAATAAAAGAAAAATTGCAATTACAGCGTCAACAGCTTGATCCGGTAAAACTATTACATCGTATCCGTCAAGGCCAATCTGCCTTGGCTGCTCTTACTTCGACCGATCCTGTTACACAAGGACCGGGACGCGAGAGCCTTGAACAATTCCTGAGTCAGTTACCTCGGTTGTGGCGGGATGGTGAAGTTCGCCCCACCCATCGAAGTAAATCTTCAAAACCCCACTATTGGCGCAACCGAAAAGATCCTTACGAAGGAGTCTGGTGTGAAGTACTTGACTGGCTGCAGCAGGAACCCGATGTGACAGCGAAAAGCTTGCTGAAACGACTCCAATATAAATACCCTGGACGTTTTAGTGATGGCCAGCTCAGGACTTTGCAGCGGCGTGTGAAAGAGTGGCGGAAAATCATGGCCAGAGAACTCGTATATGCAAGTACGGAACAATAGAAAGATTAGGCGGTCCAATGTGTCGGGTATTTTGGCCCCATGGGGCCATCCCAAGAATTGACATGATTAACTGCAACACTTATAGTAACATTTTAAGTTGAGGCAACGGGGAAGGCAAGATTGATTGTCGCTGATCACGCGTTTCCGTAAACAGGACTGCACAGATACGTATGCAGCGTCACGGCAAAGTGCGAATAGACATGTTTGACAACGCAGAGTTTTTTGCCGGCTCGGACACACAGACCGGTTTCTTCATGCACTTCCCGTTCGACGGCATGTTTCAATGTTTCGTTCTTTTGTTTTTTTCCGCCGGGCAGCTCCCACAGACCGCCCAGGAAACCTTCAACCCTGCGTTTGTCAATGAGTAATCTGCCTTTTGAATCAAATAGGACGGCAACCGCAACGGTATAATGCGGAATCTTCTTTCCTTTTTTCCGCAGCGGCAGAACATCCTGTACCCCTTTTTTGAACGCCTCACAAAATCGCCGTACCGGGCATTCGGTGCATCGCGGATTCTTCGGCGTACAGATTTCCGCCCCAAGTTCCATCATCGCCTGATTCCAGTCGCCGCAGTTTTTTATGGGCAAAAGCTCTTCGGCAATACGCCACAGTTTTTCGCGTGTCTTCGCATCCGCCGGATTCCCTTCGACAGCATACCATCGGCACAAAACACGAATCACATTGCCATCGAGAACGGGCTTACGCAAACCAAAGGCGATACTACCTATGGCCCCGGCGGTATATCGCCCGATACCCGGCAAAGCCAGAATGGCTTCAAACGTCCGTGGAAATTCCCCGTCGTGCTTTTCGATGATGAGTCTGGCGGCCTTGTGCAGATTTTTGGCGCGGGTGTAGTAGCCAAGCCCCTGCCAGAGTTTTAAGACGGTATCTAATTGGGCTTTGGCAAGAGCCTGTATCGTCGGCAGTTTTTTGAGAAACCGTTCGTAATAAGGAATGACGGTCCTGACCTGTGTCTGCTGAAGCATCATTTCACTCAGCCAGATGCGGTAAGGGTCATGGGTGCCGCGAAACGGCAAATCGCGGGCGGCCCGGCCGAACCATGACAGAAGCGGTTGGTGAATTTTAGTTTTGTTTATCTGGCCCATCGACCGGCTTTGATGTTATCGACGGCAAAAAAGCGTCGAGCGCGCGCTTTTGACCGCGGATGTTTATCGGCACGAAAATAACGAACAAAATCATATAGACCGCGGTCACGGCGAGAACGCCGATATTAAACCCCTGCTCCAAAGAAAAACCGCTGACCTTCTGCAAGTCAATTTCCGTCCCGGAATTGGACAAAACGACGGCCTTGCCTACAAATTCCTGTATCTGGTTATACTTGACCCAGACGCCGCAGCCGAAAATAATCATCGCCGCCAGAAAAACAATCACCGTCACCGGCCACCATTTCTTTGCCCGGAGATGGCAAACAACCTGTTTTTGCTGCGGCTCCGTCAACCGCTCAAGGGTCAGATGATACTCCGACAAAAATCGGTTCGCCGCAGCTTCAGTGACTTTAGAATAATTTGCCGACGTCATCGTTGACTCCTTACCAGAGTATTACCCCTTTTCCGGATTCTTCAACTCTTCCACCTTGGGCAAATCCTTCAAATCCGCCAGCCCGAAAATATCCAGAAATTTCTTCGTCGTGCCGTACAGCATCGGCCGGCCAAGAATCTCCGCACGCCCGACGATTTTGACCATCCCCTTGTACATCAGGTTGCGGATGATTTCACCGCAGGCGACGCCGCGAATCGCCTCGACATCGGCGCGGATAATCGGCTGCTTGTAAGCGACAATCGCCAGCGTCTCCAACTGCGCCGGCGTCAGTTTGTTGTCCGAACGCACCTTAATCAGCTTCGACAGCCACGGATTAAAACAGCTCAGCGTCATCATCTGATAACCGCCGGCCAGTTCTTCAATCCGAAACGTAAATCCGCCTGCACGATATTTCTTATTCAGGTCTTTAACGGCCTGACGAACGGTCTTGACCGACCCCGCTTCGGCAATCTCCACCAGCTTGGCAACCGATAACGGCTCATCGCTGGCAAACAACACCGCCTCAATCACCGATTCGAGCGTCGTCTCAAATTCACCCTCCGGCTCCGCAGGCTCATCCTCCACCGGTACCTCGCCCGGCTCTATCTCCGGCTCAATCAATTCCTCCGGCGCCTCCGACACGGGCTGCTCGGCCGGAGCCGGGTCTTCCGCAAATTCCTCTACGCGTATCGGCTCAGTCCCGCCGGTCGATTCCGACGCGACAGGCTGTTCTTCCACGGGTTGCTTTTCATCTGTCATATCTTTTTCCATGCAAATGGGTCTTTATCCTGCACACTTTGCCTTATTGTGACGCTTTTGAGCCGATTTTTCAATGTTTTTACCAGTTTTTTCAGAGCAAATCGCTCCGAAACCGTATGCGACAGGCAAATACACGTCAGCCCCGCCTCCGACGCCGCCAATGCCTGATGATGCTTCAGTTCCCCGGTCAGATACAGGTCGCAACCCCGGTTTATCACGTCAAAAATCAGCTTGCCGCACGACCCCGCACATACGGCGGCGGTTTTGACAACCCGTTTCTGCGGCCCAATGATCCCGGCGGCCTTAGCCCCCGTGACGGTCTTAATCCGACGCAGAATTTGCTCCATCGTCATCGGTTTGGCCAATTTACCGAATCGCCCCAGGCCTAATTTGCCCTCGACATCATAATGGCGAAATACATCAAATGCCGGCGTTTCATAAGGATGGCTTTTACGCAGTGCGGCGATGACCTGCTGAACTTTACCCGCCGGGACAACGGTTTCTAAACGGACTTCCGCCACGCGCTCGAACCGCCCCTTTTTGCCGATAGTCGGCTTCGCACCCTCCAGAGGCAAAAATGTTCCCTGCCCTTCCGTCATAAAGCCGCAGTGAGAATAATTGCCGATAGCCCCGGCCCCCGCCGTATAAAGTGCATCGGCAACCTTATTGACATTTGCCGCCGGGACAAAAGTGATGACCTTATATTGCGGCCCGGCCGGGTCTTCCACAAAATCCCCCAGCGGTTTGGCATCCGCCAGGTTCAATATCTCCGCCAGCGCATCATTGACACCCCCCGCCGCCGTATCCAGCGCCGTGTGAATACAATAGACGCCGATATTTTTTTGGATGAGTTTATAGATGGGCGCCGTCGCCCCGCCGGCGGTGACGCGTTTGAGGCCGTCCCAGATGATGGGGTGATAGGCCAGTATCAAATCCGCACCGAAGCGGATGGCCTCATCGGCGACCGCGTTGGTCGTGTCGATGGTTACGAGGATTTTTTTTATGTCCCGTTTGGGATTGCCGACTAAGAAACCGACATTATCCCACCCCTGCGCCAATTTGAGCGGAGCCATCCCCTCCGCCACCGCGATAATTTGAGTCAATTTCATTATTAGCCTCTCATATCGAAAATCATTTCAGAATTTATAATTTCAGTGAAGTAAGAGATGGATTGTGAGTTATTTTTTGATAGACCTATCAAGAATCATTTTTACAAATGACGGCATGTCCTGACGTGCTTCATGGGCCTCTTTCTGTAGCTTATCATAACATTCCGTTTCTTCTCCCTGCCATGAGAGGTCTAAGCGTCTTATCTGCCGCATAGCAACATGTTGATAATTTTCCGGAAAGGCCCAATAGCAGGATGAACAAATAGATTTTCGTTTTAAAGTTGTCCAGTTTGTACAATGTTCGCAAGACCATGACTTTGCCCTGTTTGCTGAAGGGCTTATCAGCATATAATCGTCAATTTCTTCTTGTCCAGAAGGCTCACCTGCAACTTCATATGGGATTCGGTGATCGATCTGTAATTCGGTTTCGGGAAAATTATCCATATAAATGGAACACTTCGACCCCAATTTATCAATAAGTTGCTTCTTTAAGTTCTTAGTCAGCGCCGTCCTTCCGTGTAAATCACGAGTTTTCGTGGGGTCTCCAAATTTATATGCCGCGATTTTTCTGCCGCTTGAACTGTTTACCTTGAAAGTTTCCAACGGAATTCCCTGCTCACGCACATCACGCGCTGCCCTTGGCGGGTGGTTGTAACCATAAAGTTCCTTCAACTCTTCTGTTGTAATATAGCCCTTTTTAAGTATGTGTTCAATGACCGTTTTAGGTCGTTTTGCCTGTATCGCCTTGCATTTTCGCATGAAATCTTTGGGTAATTTCGGTTTCTTCATTTAGGGCAGTCCGCAAAACAAGGGGAGTTCTTCCGCCTCCAAATAATTTGAGGGCAGAATAGACCTTTTATCAGCAATGGATTTTGACACATAAAGGGACTCGTATGTATAATCTGTACGTCCCAATAAAGTTGCCTGGGCTGAACGACCCACCTTAAGTTCAATTCTTTGGAGATTTAGATCGGAGGGCAATTCTTTACCATGAACCTTATTGCCGGTTCTGCCATCATAACTCACAATAAAGTCAATTTTTTTGCGGTTCAATAGAAATAATTGCTCGCAGAATTCGTCAAAATCTACGCTTTGACAATATCGATGATTTCTGACATTACAAACTCCTTGATAGGGAGGGTCCATATAGATCAAGTCGCCTTTACGAGACTTGGCAAGGATTTCTTTGTAATCGTTGCAACAAACAGTTACCCGGCCTTTGAGAATCGCGGAGATATTCGCCAGATTATTCCGCATATTTTCCGGTTTCATTCCTAATCGTCGATTATCCGGACTGTTATTAAATTCTCCATTTCTATTGTAACGGACAGTACCTTTTACACAGCGGGCCAGTAAATATAAAAAATGGTGGGAACTCCCTTTCTCATTAAAACATGTTCTTATGAAATCATAATAGCTCCGCCCCTGTTTCTTTTGGGCATTCCAAAGCGATTCATATTTTTTGCAGAGTCTTTCCGGATTATTGATTATTTCATTCCAAAGATTGGCTATCGGTGTGTGTAAATCGTTAATAACATACCTTCGGGCTTTATTTTTATATGCCGCGGCGATGGTAATCGCCGCCGAACCGGCAAAAGGTTCATATAAAACGTTTATGCCATCGGGCATACATGACAATATATAAGAAGCAAGTTGTCTTTTGCTTCCCTGATATGGAAAAGGATGAGGTACACCTTTTATGCAAGCCATAAACACATCACTCTATTTACAAAAAAACAATGCTATTATAACACTGCTATTATAGTTATTTATAACAGAAACAGCAAGTCAGTTTATTCAGGATTTCAGGATATAAAAAAGCCCGGCGGGCAAACCATCGGGCTTTTGAAACTGTTTCATGCTTTTGGACAGAGATTATTTATGTGCGGCTTCCTGCTCGCGCTGTTCACGCCGGCGGATGATGATTTCCTCGGCCAGCTTCATCGGAACCGGGGCATACCGGCATATTTCCATAGTGAACGTCGCCATACCCTTGCTCATGCTGCGGACAATCGTGGCATATCCAAACATATTGGCCAGCGGCACCTCAGCCATAATAACGGTGATCGTCCCGCGATTTTCGACACCCATAATCATACCCCGGCGGGCGTTCAGGTCGCCGACGATGGACCCCTGGTAATCCGTGGGCGCTTCCACTTCCACCTTCATAATCGGTTCCAGCAGGCATGGACGCGATTTCTTGAACGCCTCATTAAAGGCGTCCCTGGCCGCGATACGGAACGCCATTTCGCTGGAGTCCACGTCGTGATACGAGCCGTCGTCAAGACACATCTTGCAACCGACAATTTCATAGCCGGCCACGGGGCCTTTTTTCATCGCCGCCTGGAAACCTTTGTTGACGGCGGGAATATATTCGCCCGGAATCCGCCCGCTGACGATGTTATCCTCAAATTCATAAGACGCTTCTGCATCGACAGGCAGCGGAATCAGCCGGCCCACAACGTGGGCGAATTGGCCGGAGCCGCCGGTCTGCTTTTTATGCTTGTAATTGAAGGTCGCCTCTACGGTCGGCGCTTCACGATAACTGACGTTGGGAGCGCCGACGGCAACCTCGGCCTTGTATTCGCGCCGCATCCGTTCACAATACACATCCAAATGCAGTTCGCCCATCCCCGCGATAATCGTCTGCCCCGTTTCAGGGTCGGTCGAGACGCGGAACGTCGGGTCTTCTTTCATAAATCGGTTCAGTGCCTTGGCCATCCGTTCCTGGTCGGCGTTGCTGGCCGGCGTAATCGACAAACTAATCACAGGGTCGGCGACATAAATACTTTCCAGCGAATAATTGACGCCTTCGCCGCAAATCGTATCGCCGCTGGCACAATCCAGCCCCAGCAGAGCCACAATATCGCCCGGCCCGGCGTCGGAAATATCCGTACGGTCATTGGCGTGCATACGGACGATGCGTCCCACACGCTGCATCTTGTTGGTGCGGGCGTTGCGGTAATGCTGACCCTTGGCAATCCGCCCCTGATAGACGCGGGTATAATTCAACTGACCGTAGGTTTCGTCGGTAATTTTGAATATCATCGCCACGGTAGGAGCATCCGGGTCGCTGGCAAGCGGCGTTTCCGAACCGTCGTTGTCGTGGTTACGGGCAAAAGTGCAGCGATCCAGAGGACTGGGAAGATACTCGCAGACGGCGTCCATCAGTAATTGAACGCCCTTGTTCTTAAACGCCGACCCCATCATCAGCGGCACAATTTCGCGGTTGATGGTGGCTTCGCGAATCGTCTGGCGAATCATCGCCTGCTCAATCGGCTTGTCTTCGAGAAGCAATCCCATCATCTCGTCATTAAACATACTCAGCGATTCGAGCATCTCGCGGCGGACGATTTGAGCGGTATCCGCGTATTCGGCGGGAATCGGCCCGCGAACCACATCGTCGCCGTTGTCGCCTTCAAACGTCACCGCTTCCATTGTCACCAAATCGATGACGCCCTTGAATTTTTCGCCTTCGCCCATAGTCAGTTGAATTGGAACAACATTAAGGCCAAGCTTCTCGATAATACTCTTGCGGACGCGCTCGGCGTCGGCTCCGGTGCGGTCCATCTTGTTGATAAAAGCGATGCGCGGCACGCGATAGCGTTTCATCTGCTGGTCCACGGTGAAGGACTGGCTCTGAACGCCGCCCACGGAGCAAAGCACCATAATCGCGCCGTCCAGAACCCGCAGCGAACGCTCGACTTCGACGGTAAAGTCAACGTGGCCGGGAGTGTCAATCAAATTGATGCAGTTGTCTCGCCACTGAACCTGGGTTGCGGCGGAGGTAATTGTAATACCCCGTTCACGCTCCAGTTCCATAAAATCCATGGTGGCGCCGGCTCCGTCTCCCTTGACTTCGTTCATACGATGTATTCGGCCGGCATAAAACAGAATCCGCTCGCTGAGCGTTGTTTTGCCCGAGTCGATATGCGCCGATATTCCGATATTCCGAATTTTACTGATTCGTTCCATTGTTTCTCACTGCTCACTTTTCAAATTTCTGTCTGATTTTTCTTCTTCTGTCTCAATAAAAAAACGCCGCCAGTTCCAGCGGCGATTGGATTTCCCTTTCCAGTCGTACTCGTTTTATCCTGATACAGCGACACACTTTTGGAGGCTGTGATACCGGACGGCAAAAAAACCGTCCCCGCGACGGCATAGTCCGTTAAGACAGACGCCGCGGCATAACACCATTCAAGAAGCCTGCGAATTTCACCTTGAGGATTTCAGGGTGACCAAGGAAGCACTTGCCCCACCAAAAGTGTATATAGACCAATAAGTATAGGGCCATAATGAGTAAATTGCAAGAAAAAAATAGAAACCCTCCCTCATGAAAAACCATAAGTTATTTATTTATAACAAGATAACAAAAAAAACAAAAAGCCCGGCGGAGCTTGTCCATCGGGCTTTAAATTGACCGTTTTTCCCCTGATTTTATACTTTCGGGCAGCCGCCCAGGTATTCGGTCTGCGGCAGGCCGCCGACCAGCGGCATCGCATATTCAATAAACGCCTTGGTCATCCCATTGCCTTCGGCATTGATGTATTCGTCCGGCACGGATTTCGTCTTTTCGGCGACATTCTTTAACTCGGTGCGGAAATACTCCACGCCGTAATTTTTGCCGCTGCCGATGCGTTTCATCGCCACCGAACCATTGTCTTCCTTCATCGCAAATTTTACCGCCTTGCGTCCGCACATCCGCGCTTCCTTGGCATCGACTTTGGACTGCAAACCCGCAAAACTCCGCTGCAGGTAGCCGAAGGTATCCGCCCGAACGCGTTTGATGCCAAGTTTGCCTTTGATTTGCCCCGCCAGAAAATCAGCCAGCGCGCCGGTGCCGGAAAGCTGCACATTGCCGTGTGAATCGCGCTCGGCGTTGGCGGCCAATTTCTCCGCCCACGTCACGTGGTCTACGTCGCAGATGCCTTCGCTGACGGCGATGACGCAGCGGCCCAGTCTCTTATATACCCCATCTATATCCGCGATGAATTTCTCCATCGTAATCGGCCGTTCGGGCAGATAAACCAAATGCGGCCCGTCGTCCTGGCGCTGTTTGGCCAGCGCCGCCGCCCCAGTCAGAAAGCCCGCGTGCCGGCCCATCACCACGTCAATCTTAACGCCCGGCAGCGCCCGGTTATCAAGGTCGTCGCCCATCACGGCACAAGCCACGAATTTGGCCGCCGTGCCGAAGCCCGGACAATGGTCAGTCACCAGCAAATCATTATCGACGGTCTTGGGAACGTGAAACGCCCGCAAATCATAGCCGACCTTATCGGCCATCTCGTTGATAATATAGCACGTGTTAGCGCTGTCATTGCCGCCAATATAAAAGAAATAGCGAATATCGCGCTTCTTGAAGACCTCCAGCACCTGGGCACAGTAAGCTTCATCGGGTTTATCCCGGCTGGACCCCAGCGCCGACGACGGCGACACCGCAACCTTCGCCAGCGTCTTAGCCGACAGCTTCTTGAGGTCGATGAAATGCTCTTTCCTGATTCCGGAAACAGCATGAATCGCGCCGTAGAGTTTCTTAATCTGCTTGCACTTGCGGGCCTCTTCAATGACGCCCACCAAGGACGCGTTAATAACCCCCGTCGGCCCGCCGGATTGGCTGACTATCGCATTTCCTATCATAACAAAACCTTTCTCGACTTAGAAATTCCACTTTCGCCTGAAAACGATACACTGAAACGGCAGAATTATATAGGACCAAAAGACAAAATCAAGGACAACCACTCTTCTTTTAAGATATTCATCGAATATCTCGTCTGATGCGAAAAAGGGTTGCAAAAATCGCCCTTTTAAGCTATCTTCCTGTCCCTGTCCGAAAATTTTTTGGAGAATGTATGGCACAGGAAGTCAGACTGCCGCAACTGGGTAAAGCGATGACACAGGCGACGATTGTGCGTCTTCTGGTCGAACTCAACCAGTCCGTCGATAAAGGACAAATCCTCTGCGAACTTGAAACCGACAAAGCGACACTGGAACTGGAATCGCCTGTCGCCGGCGCAGTGAAGCATATTTTCTGCACCCTCGAGCAGACGCTGCCGATTCGTGCGCCGCTGTTTGTTATCGCCCCGGCCAACGAAACCGTCTCGGCGGATTCCCTCAAAAAACTCCAAGCCGAATTTGATTCACTTCTCGCTTCACTGAAGTCGAATTCTCCGACGCAACTGTCTTCCGCCGGCGGCGCCGTTCATCCGAATGCTCAATGGGTTGAACCGGCACAACCCTATTTTCATAACGGCAAAAAAATCCCTCTGACACGCCGGCAGCGGATTATCGCCGACAAAATGCTCGCATCAAAGCAGCACATCCCATGCTTTTATCTGAATATTCGCGTCGATGTCACCCATCTGGTCGAGCTTCTGGAACAGCTTAACAGGACCGCCGCGAATCAATACGCCATCGGTGATTTTATCTTTTTGGCGCTTGCCCGCGGGATGAAACATTACCCGATTATGACAGGCCGGCTGGTGCAGGACTGCATTATGCTTGCGCCGACGATAGATATGGGTTTGGTGATTGCCGCCGAGAGTGGAACTGTTGCGCCGGTTGTGCGGGATGTCGGCTCTAAAACACTCGAACAAATCAGCGCTTGCCGTCGCGACCTGACCCAACGGGCGAAAAATGACACCCTGACCCCCGACGACTTGGCCGACGGATGTATCACTGTCAGTGATTTAGGTGAGGTTGGAGTGGATTCGTTTATCCCGATTGTGATACCGGGGCAATGCAGCATTCTGGGGGTTGGACGGATTTTCGAGTCGCCGATCCCCTCAGGTAAGGGAGAAATTTCCATCCGCAAAATGATGAACCTGAATTTGTCTATCGACCATCGTATCGCCAACGGCGCCGATGCCGCCCAATTCCTCGACTTTGTCAAAAAGCAGCTCGAACATCCCGCCGAGCTGCTGGATAAATCCGCCGCCGGCCAATCGTCTAAAATGTAAATTGCAGCCGGGTAAAGAACGTCCGCCCCGGCGTCTCCAGCCCGGTCATATTGCCGGAGTCATAAACTGCATCCGCAGTTTTATTCAGCACGTCCGAAACGCCGACCATAAATTCACCCGTTCCTTTGGCAAATTTACGCGACAGCGTCAAATCCAGCCGATGAAGAGTCTGCGGGTCTTTCACGACCGTGCCGAAAGCATTGATGCCGTTTTGAAACGCATAGTTAGCGTTGAATATCCATTCATTATCCAGAATATATCGTCCTGACAATCCGGCTTTATGCTGTGAAGGGAATGTTGATCGTAGTTTCGGTGCGAATTCGTCGGTTTCAAAACCATTATATGCGTACCAGCCGGTGAGTTTGACGGCTTTGTACTGCCAGGTCAGGGATGTCTCAGCGCCCCAGGAATTGGCTCCACAAAGATTTTGTAGTGTAGATGTGGTTACCCCCAAAATGTTCGTCGAGCTTCGCGCACCGGCCAAATCTTCCATCCGCTGATAGTATGTATCGACATTGAGGGAAAAATTGTCTGATAATTGTCCGGCATATCCGGCTTCCAGCGAATAAGTTCCCTCGTTATTCCACTCATAGCCTTCAGGCACGTCGGTTTCAAACAGACTAAAACCAAACGGCTGCAGATAGCTGCTGTTGTGCTCTCGCAAAGCAACCGAAGGAGATCGAAAACTGCGGGCAAACCCGGCACGAACGATATGATTCTGCTGTTCATCCATCGCATAGAGCGCCATGAATCGGCCGGACCAGTCGGTAGTCGTTTCACTATAATCATCCCCCCGCATCTGTCCTTCCAAAGTCAGTCGGTCGGTCACGGCCCAGCGGTCGATTAAGAAAAGCCCTGCCCAGTATTCGTCATATTTATTGTTGTCAAACTTAATTACATTTAGAGACGAATCGGTATGCTGAGTGATTTGATCCTATCGAAAATTGCCGCCTACAGAAGCGGTATGGTCGTCGGCGGGTTTGAATGTGAGCTGTGCTTCAAGGTCGTTTCGCAGATAGGTCAGCCTGTCGGAAAAAACCTTGTAGTGATAATCCATGTAATTTCCAAACCACTGGACATGGAAACGGGTGTCTTTATCAATCTGGTGATCCATCCGGGTAAAGAGCCTTGTGTATTCGGACAACATATCCCTTCGAGGAAAGACACCGAGAAGTTCATAATCGCCTTGCTGACCGGAGGTATGCGCCGCGCCAAAACTCCAGTGGGTCTGGTCATTGACGCGATATTCGGCCTGTAAATCCGATTTCCAGAATCGGCCCCAGTCTCTCGCCTGAAAATTATTAAACCCTGTTGAGTTGCCAAATACCATAAAGCCATTCAATCCGGGAGATCCGGAAACATATTTCCCCGCTCCCGCTGCATCGGAATCTTCCATGCCCTCATATCCGGCCGAAGCTTTCCAGCTCCATTTGCCCTGGGTCTGGCCGTAACGCAGGGATGTGTATGTGTCGCCGTATTCATTGACGGTGGTGGAAATCAGGCCGCCGGGGGTATCCTGCGGTTTTTTGGTGATGATGTTGATGACGCCGGTGAAAGCATTGGCTCCCCAGGCCGCGCCGACAGGACCGCGAACGATTTCAATTCGCGCGATATCCTCCATCAGTACCGGCATGGATTCCCAATGTGTCGTTCCGAAAGCGAGATTTGTCGAGGGTCGGCCGTCAATCAGGACCAGGGTCCGGTCGGAAAACATTCCGAACAGACCGCGGACGCCAACTATATATCTGTTCCGGTCTAATCTCCGAACGTCCACACCCGGCGTAAACTGCAATATTTCCGGTATGGTAGTGGCGCCGCTGTAGTGAATATCCTCCTCGGTAATCACCGTGGTTGCCGCCGACAGATACTTGGTCTCTGTCGGTAATCGAGAGGCCGAAACTACCGGAATGTTCATTAACTCTTCCAGTGACATTTCAAACAAATTGCTCGGCTTGACTTCGCTCCCGGCGGCGACGATAACTCCCGGCAAGAATATGCCCATGAAAAACGCCATACAAATAACACCACTGACACCATTACGATTATTTTGAGTAGCCATAAATCGAATCTCCTGAAACGTTTCTATTAGTAAAGAAATCCTTTTTAAAATATCCGCTGTCTTTCTTCCTTATTTATCGATAATTTTCAAGACGAACTCCGGCGGGACTTTACAAAAATTTCATACCCACAAATAAAACGAAAATTGTGAATGTTTTATCGGAACTTACGATATACCTGTATTCTTATGTCTCATAAAAACCGTCGAAAAATCAACATTCAGAAATGTTTCTTTGGAATGAAAAACTTCTATAAAATTGGAGGGAAAATTTTTCTCAAACACGGATGATGGAGGTTGGCGTTTGCGACAGCCTTTATTGGAAAGGTATTTTTCTTATCAGACTTTAGAAGAAGCCAAATACCATACTGGGATTTGCTGCATGCAAACGGCCCCGGTTCAACTATGAGGACAGTTGTGCCTCCGCGGCTCGAATAAGCTTTTGAAGAATTTTATCCGGAATATCCGATAGTTCCGGTTCCGGACGCTCGGCCCGGCCCATCGAAGACAAAATTCGCAGCGTGGTGCGCTTATAAATTTTTAATTTAGAGAAGGTTTTTTCCGCCCCGTCCAGTTCACCGTCGGCTATCTGCCGCAAATACAGAATGCACGTTTTTATCACGGTCTTTTCATCCACGGTGTCTCCTGTGCCGCCGATGCTTTCAGCGGGCAAATCCGTCTCATGTAGAATCTGCCGGGTCAGCACATGCGTCTGACTCCGCAGCATCCCTATCTTGCTCTCTTCGCTTTCCTCTATCGGGGCCAGACGCAGTTCCGGCTCATCCTCGGATTTCGGCATCGGAATATAACAGCGATGTTTGCAATACGGGCAATTGCCCCACTTGCCGCCGGCATTGTCGGGAGCCTTGATTTTTTGCTTACAGCATTCGCAGTGAAAACTGATCGACATAGTACGACTCCTTTATTTCTCCGCCCGATATTGAACCGTCACATCCGTGGTAATCCCGCCGCGCGGCGTAAATTGCGACACAATCTTCATCCATACAGGCTTGCTGGCTTCCACAAGGTCATCCAGAATTTCATTGGCCAGCCGTTCATAAAAGACGCCCTTGTTGCGGTAGCTCTGCATATATAATTTCAGGCTTTTTAATTCGATGCAGGATTTATCGGGGGTGTATTCAATCGTAATCGTGCCGAAGTCCGGCTGACCCGTCTTCGGACAGACGCTCGTAAATTCCGGGCAGCGGATCGTAATAACATAATTCCGCCCCGGCCGGGGGTTATCGAACAATTCCAATGCCGGTTTTTCGCTCATTTCATTGCCCTTTTTCTTCCAAACTGATAATATACCCATTGTAATCGGATTTATTTATTTTGCAAGGGATTCAGCCAAAAAATGACCCCGTAATTATGTATAACCAGTAATTTTACTGATTGACAAAACGAATCAGGTTTCTGTAGTATGATAATAAATAGGGCAATAATAGAAGCATAGAAATGTCTTGTTTTGTAATTAAATACTGAAAGTCCACTGGACTTGTAGCGTTCTCACTGAAACCGGCAAGTTTTATAACGATAGAATCGCATGAGATCAGTGCCCCACACTGGGGCGCTGCCTGCGTGTTCTCTCGTAGGCCTTGCAGGGCCCGGTTGCACATAGTTTTGCAGTGCCTTTTTTACGGGGTCGGCTTGTAAAGGAGGTTTGAATAAGAAACGGTGATCTTATTTTGAAGGGAGCGGTTTATGAAGGCTATTTTGATTGCATGTCTTGTGTTTGTTTCTGTAAGCGCAACCGGGGCAATTACCATTTCCGACCCGAATGCCAGCCTTTCCGAACAACAAAAAGAATCCATCTCAGCCTGGTTTAATATTCTTGTTGTCGTTTATGATAATGATGTTTCTTTAATTCCTAATGACCCCAACGAGATAATTGCTCTCGAAACATCTGAAAATCCAAGAGACCTTATAGCCTGGCAGATTTTCAAAATGCTGCGTTATGCGCTGGACCCGAATTCGACACCCCCTGACGAAACTGTTTCCGTTATTTCCAATGAGTCTAATACGACTCCTCAATCTGTCGTCTCAATGGAGACGGTCGTCAATACCGTGGAAGAGGGGCAGGAATTACAGCAAGTACAGGCGATAACATCTCTTCAATCCATGGAATCCATTGAGGAACTTTCCAATCCTCTCGGCTCCCGTATTTTAGAGAGTAAAACCTATAGAATCACTACTTTGCCTTTGGAGATCCAGGGGCATGTGGTTATTCCGGCCGGGGCGAAACTGATAGTGCCATACGATCCCAATCATAACATTATCGAAGTGATGCCTGGGGGGCTTCTGGATATGGGAAAGGCTGTGAATATTTCAGACCCCAACTTTCCGGATGTTCTGCCGCAGGTGGAAATACTGCCTGAGGATCCAAATTTTATTTTCACGCATAATAATATTGGCATTTATATTCGTCGAGGTGCAAATCCCTGCACACATATTTATAACACCATCGTTACTCACTGCCGAATTGGGATTGTGGCAGATGAAGCCTTGACAAACCCGATACAGAATGTCATTACCTATGGCTGTTATGACGGCGTTCACTTGTACGCACCGGCTGCGATTATCGATTGCCAATTTTGGTCTAATGGTTCGATATGGAACTGGATGGGTGAATATATTTTGGCCCATTTTAATGCATATCTGAATGGAACGCTGTTCGAGGATGAGAACATTTCAGCTTTTGCATCCGCTGCTGTTTATGTGCATCTTGACGGCGAAGCGTTTCCGTACTCTGAAATCTCGATAGAACGGACGGTGATGGATACTGCTGATGTGGGACTGTATGTTCGAGGGACCTATATCGACCCGAACCTGCCTGACCCGAATGTGATGGCGCCCTTTGTGCCGCGAATCAGCTTTGTCAACAACGTGTTGTCGTTAAATAATTTCTATGGATTGTATAAGACGGAAGGCCAGGCGGAACTTGATGTGAGGTATTCGGCCTTTGCGGCCAATCCCTATTACAATACCAATGTCGATCTGCCCTATATCGGCTGTTTTGGGATTTCTTATGATCCGTTTTACTTGATAGAAGGCCGCCTGTATGTCAACCCCGAATCACATTTAATGAACGCCGGTGAGGGGATGGCAAGCGACGGTACAGGGGTTTATTATGATTGGCCGGATATCGGGCAAATGGATATCGGTTGTCATTTTCCGATAGGTGTTTCGGGGAGTTTCGGGATACCGTCGAGTCCGGCGGATTTCAATTGGGACGGGGTTGTGGATGAGTTGGATTTGCAGCTTATGAACGATTGCATGGGCGCGATTGCAGACCCAAATATTGTGCGAATCGATACCGATTATGACGGGCGGGTTGATTGGCCGGATTTTGGGGTGTTTGCCGCCGATTACGGGTATTCTTTCGATCCCAACGAGAGCGGCAATAACGACCCGAATTGCGAGCGGTCGGATTTTGATTTTGACCGGCGGGTGAATTTGGCGGATTTGGAAGTGTTGGCGCAAAACTGGCTGACGAAGGTTTTTGACGAATATCGTATTTGCAGTTTGTGCAATCTGCACACAGGCACAGACCCCAACGATCCTAATGGGCTAAGCGGCACAGGTATCATCGACCAGCGCGACATGGACGCTTTCATGGCGGACTGGGGGAAACAATCGGCGTTTGATCCGAATATTGTCATTGAACAAACGGCGTCTAAAATTACTGTTGCCGTTGGAACTCCTGAGCCGGCTTGGAAAATATCGGCGTTTTTGGATGATGAGCCGATTGGTCAATGGATAAGCGGGGAATTGGATTCGACGGCATTTGACGTGGATTTAATGCGGTATGGGCCGGGCAACCATCGGGTAAAAATAGTTCGCAATATCGGCAATGGATTGGAAATCACCGAAAAAATTATTTCTGATCCAAACTCGATAGGATTGTATTTTGCTGACATTCCGGATACGTTTGAGCCGAACGAGCCGTACAACATTCGCGGATTCAACCTTGGAGATGAGTTGAACGTTCAAATCAGGAATCTCTACGATCAGACGATTTATGATGTGAATGTGCCCTGGGGTCCTGTAACCCTGGGGATTTCGCCGGAAATATTCAACTCAAATCAAATATGTACACTTAGATTGGAAGGAAGCGATTATTCATACGAAGGTTTCGGTGTTTTAGCCGCCGGTGAGAGTCTTTCCTCTGTGGAAAAAGATATAGTGAAGGAATTCAGGAAAGAAGATTACGACAACCAGACCGTGCAAATGGTAATTATTGCGCCTGACGAAGATGTATTCGAATATAGGGAACTGTCAATTAAAGCTTGTGCACAGGCATGCAATGCTCGCAATGTAAATTGGGTAGTATTGTATTATACGGATGTGACGCCTGTAAATCTGACCTATCTTTTACAGCGTCCCACGGTGCGTTATGTGTATTGGTGCGGCGATGGCAACAGTCATGTGGGCCGAACAGAGGAAGAGGAAAAACAAGATATAGGAGGTGTACCGCGAACCTGTATGACCTGCTGGAAACCGGGTAAGCATTGGTGGAACCTTGATGGAAAGAGTAGGGCATTTTCCTATTTCAATCCTCAGCAGGAACCTTTGCCCGATGATTGGGACCATAGAGGTTTCAGTTTATGGAGTATCGGAATGCATGATACGGTAAACAAATGGATTGTCTTTGTGGATTGCTGCAGATCAGCGGCGTTTGATACGTTCGATGTACAGCCGGATATGGCACAAACATTTGGAATCGGCAACAGCGGCAACAACAATCAGATATATATAGGATGGTATTACAAGATTACCACGACTCAGAGTGGATCCAGAGAAATTTTTTCTCCCCGAAATTTTGAAAAATACAAAACGAAAATCGATCCCGGCATTAAACGATTTTGGGAAAAGATGGGAGAGGGTAATACGGTATATCATGCGTTGCATGCAACAACGGAGTATGATGATTTAACAGAAGCTGAGACAGTCCTTGCATTGTGGGGTTTCAATATGCAAATGGATATTGGAGTTCCATACAACGATGACAGTATTCGTGTTTATGGTAATGGAAGTGGAAATAGATTAAGCAATAGCAATTAGCGAGGATTAATAATGAAAAAGATGATTTTTTATGCGCTATTGGTTTTGATGATGCTGGTGTGTTCTTCCTGTCAGAAAAAACAGGAGAGAATCTCTATGCCAGTTGAGGTATGGAATGGCCAAAATTTTCATCTGGCAGAAGACGGGCTTCCGGTAAGTATTATTTGGTATAGAGGATGGTCCTCAGTATCTTACAAAGGGTTTTGTCAGGCAAAGGAAATCAAAGAAATTGTTGAGCGGCTGCAATCCCCTGAAATGCCGGGGCCGATACCTGAACTGCCGCTGGTGCTGGGAACTCGTAATAGGTTGTGTTTATTTTATTACAAAGGCGAAAAATATGTTTCGCGTGTAGCGGTATTCGATTTTGATATTGATGAAGACGGTGTATTTATCGGGCCGCGCGGCAAGAGTCTGGTACTGGGTAAGCTCCTGCAAAAGAAAGAAGAATCCGAAATGGGAAACTATGCCTATGGTCTCCCTAACGAATTTATTACTCAGGAAATGATTGACAGGAATAAAGCGGTACAGCAACAAATGCAAGAATATTTGGAACAACAACAAAAAAATCTTGAATCAAGGCCGTTTGAGCTTGTGGAGATGACGTTAGATGCTTTTTCAAAAGTGAGATTGAGCTGTCAAGGCATTCTGATCCGGCGGAGCGCTGACCCCGACCCGAATCATGCGTTGGTACTGCTTGGCGAACTTCATAAGGCACGCTGGATTGTCGGGCGCGACATTCAGGTTGACAGGGTTCTTCGTTACCCCGGTCCGATGATTACGGTGTTTGCCGAATTTCGGAAGGCAGAGTGTGTCAATAATCTGCCGGTGGAGGGGAGTGAAGAATATCAGGTGATTTTTCTGGATGGGAATAATCGGAATGGGTATAGGATCAATATGGGACTGGATAAGAGGTATGTGTATGGGCCGGGGTACCGTTCGCGGCAATTGCGGAAGGAGTTTGCGAAAATGGGTTTGTTTGAGACAAAATAAGAGATTTACGATGCCATTTTCTCGATAGGTGTTACAGGCAGTTTTGGGATACCGTCCAGCCCGGCGGATTTTAATTGGGACGGGATTGTGGATATGTAGAAAATAAACTGTAATTTCATCCGATTGACAACAGGGCAGGGACCTGAAACATCCCTGCCTTTTTATTTTTATGGAATTACAACAAAAAAAATGGTATCAAAACATTTTCTAATGTGATTGCTATTGGAAAAATGTCCCAAATTACGGCAAAAAAGGCGGTTATTCTGCTCAGCGGAGGCCTCGATTCGGCCACCACACTGGCCATCGCTCAAAACGAGGGCTTTGAGTGCCACGCGATGACCTTCCGCTACGGACAGCGACATCGTGTGGAAATCCACAGTGCCTGCCGCGTCGCTACGGCCTTAAGGGTCAAAGAGCATCGGATTATCGATATGGATTTAGCCTCCTTTGGCGGCTCAGCCCTGACCGATGCCGGCCTGGATGTACCCAAAGAACGCCCCGATTTAACTGACGGAATACCAATTACTTACGTCCCGGCCAGAAACACGGTCTTTTTATCCTACGCCCTTGCCTGGGCGGAAGTTTTGGGCGCCTTTGACATCTTCATCGGCGTTAATGCCATGGATTACAGCGGCTATCCGGATTGCCGGCCGGAATATATCGAAGCCTTTGAAAAAATGGCAAATCTGGCCACCGCCGCCGCCGTCGAAGGAAAAGGAAAATACAAAATCCACACCCCCATCATCCGGATGACCAAGGCACAGATTATTCAAACCGGCACCCGGCTGGGGCTGGATTATTCACTGACCCATAGCTGCTATGACCCCGACCCGCAGGGCCGGGCCTGCGGCCGATGCGACTCCTGCCGATTGCGCCTCAAAGGCTTCGCCCAGGCCGGCCTCGAAGACCCCGTGGAGTATGTAAAATAATTTCATCTTGCAGAAACAGCCCCTTAAAAAGATAAACTTTGTTATTGCCAACAATTACATTCCGGGGGTACAATGAACCAACAATATCTCATTTGAAAGGAGAATACGTATGAGAAAGATTTGCGCAATACTGGTTGTCGTAATGGCCGTTGGTTTCGTAGGATGTAAGAAATCTGCGCCGACCGACCAGCCCGTAACCGAACAGTCCGCCCAGTCGGCTGCCGCAGAAACACAAAAAGCGGTACAGGAAACTGCCGCCAAAACAATGGAAACCGCAAAGCCTGCCGCAGAAGAAGTCAAACAGGCCCTGATAACGGCAGCGGCAGAAGTTGATCTGACCAGCCCGATTGACAAGCTCAAAGAACAGGCCAAGCAAATGACCGTGGATGCTTTGAAGACCACAGCCGAAAAATACAAGGCGCAGTTTCTTTCGACGAAAAAAAGTATGGAAACCAAGACGGATCTGCTGAGCAAGATTCCTATGGCTGAAAAACTCGGCGCCGAAGCCCAGTCGCTGACCAAAGACATTCAGACGCTGACAAGCACTCTGGCGTCCCTGAAAGATCGCATGGCGGTTTATGTGAATGTCCTCAAGGCCCAGGGCATTGATATCAGCGGTTTCGCACTGTAACAAACAGCCGCTTAAAAAGAAAAAAGGGGATTTTCGATTCACGTCGAAAATCCTCTTTTCTATTATCGGCTATACGCCTGTCGTCCATTTTACTCGGCGTCTTTATCTTGTTGTCCGGCGGTGCGACTTTGTCGGGCCATCGCGATAGTGCCGGTACGCACCATATTTTTGATTCCGTAAGGTCGGCAGGCCTCGATAAAAGCTTCTATTTTGCTTTCCGGCCCCGCGACTTCCACCGTCACGTACTTCGGGCCGATATCGACCACCTTGGCCGTGAACATCTCAATCAACGCCAGGATTTCCGGCCGCTTCTCCGGAGAACATGCTACACTGATAAGCATCAGGTCGCGGGCCACCACATCCTGCCCCGCAAAATCCTGCACCTTGACAATCGTCACGATTTTCGCCAACTGCTTGCGCACCTGCTCGACGGTTCTGTCGTCGCCGACGACCACAATCGTCATCCGCGACAGCGACGGGTCTTCGGTTTCACCCACCGCCAGCGAATTAATATTAAAAGCCCGGGCCGCGAACATCCCCGCCACGTGAGCCAGAACGCCCGGCTTATTCTGCACCAACGCACTGATAATATGTTTCATAGTTCACTCCTGAAAATCAAAAACAGTCACGCCGAAGGCGTTCCGTAATTTTGACTTTTTACTTTTAACTTTTGAATTTTCTATGCTATTTCAAACAAATTCAGGCCGTCCATTTCGTGCAGCGCCTTGCCCGCCGGCACCATCGGCCAGACATTTTCCTCGCGGTCCACGTGGAAATCCACCACGCACGGCCGCGTTTCCCTGAGCATCTTCTCAATCACCCCGGCGGCGTCTTCTTTTTTGTCCACCGTATAGCCGACCGCGCCGAACGCACGGGCCAGGTTGGCAAAATCGGGATTCTGCAGAGAGCTGCACGAATACCGCTTGCCGTAAAACAATTCCTGCCACTGGCGAACCATGCCCATATAACCGTTGTTGAGAATGCAGACTTTTATCGGCAGATTGTACTGCACCGCCGTGGACAGCTCCGTCAATGTCATATTGAAACTGCTGTCGCCGTCGATGTCGATAACCGTTTCGCCGGGCCGGGCAATTTGCGCACCGATAGCCGCAGGCAATCCGAAACCCATCGTGCCTAAGCCGCCGGAAGTAATAAATTGCCGCGCCCGGCTGAATTTATAAAACTGCGCCGTCCACATCTGGTGCTGACCAACGCCGGTCACTATCGTCGCCTCACCCTTCGTCTGCCGCCAGACCTCCTCAATCACATACTGCGGCTTGAGCGTCCTGGCATCACGGTCATAACGCAGCGGATATTTTGCCTTCCACTCAGCAATCTGCTTGAACCACGTATCACGCGGACGATGTTCGACTTCCTCGGTCATCGCCGCCAATACTTCTTTGGCGTCGCCAACCACCGGAATATCCACAGCCACATTCTTGGAAATACTCGACGGGTCTAAATCCACGTGAATAATCTTCGCGTGCGGCGCGAACGTCTTGACTTTACCCGTCACGCGGTCATCAAAGCGGGACCCAACGGCAATCAGCAAATCGCAATTCTGCACCGCATAATTGGCGTACGCCGTCCCGTGCATCCCCAGCATATCCAGCGACTCCGGCCGGTTCTGGTCATACGCCCCAAGACCCAGCAGCGTCATCGTCACCGGGATGTTGGCCTTCTGCGCAAACGTCCGCAGTTCTTCCGAGGCATTGGAAATAATGATGCCCCCGCCGACGTACAGCACGGGACGCTCGGCTTCATTAATCGCCTGCGCCGCCATTGAAATCTGTCTCGCGTGCCCGCGCGTCCGATTGCGAAAGCCGGGCAGCTCTATCGGCGTCGGCGACGAAACAGGAATCTGCGCAAGCTGCATATCCACCGGCAAATCAATCAGCACCGGGCCGGGCCGACCGGTCCGCGCAATATAAAACGCCTCACGCAATGCCTGCGGAAGCTCCAGAGGATTTTTTATAATCATATTGTGCTTGGTAATCGGACGGGTGATGCCGGTCGTGTCGGCCTCCTGGAAGGAGTCATTGCCGATCAGCTCCGTGCGCACCTGCCCTGTGATAGCCACCATCGGCACCGAATCCATCATCGCGTTGGCGATGCCGGTCACTAAGTTCGTCGCCCCCGGCCCGGAAGTCGCAATGACAACGCCGACCTTGCCGGTCGCGCGGGCATAAGCGTCGGCCATGTGGCAGCCGCCCTGCTCGTGACGCGGGATGATAAATTTAATCGGCGCATCGTAAAGCTTGTCGAACAGCGGCAGCACCACGCCGCCCAAATAGCCGAATAGCACTTCGACATTCTCTTCCTGCAATATATCGACAACAATCTGACTGCCGGGCTTGCAGGTTTGCTCATTTTTTACCTTGTTCTTACTCATTATTATCTCCTGTGAAGGGCTTATCATATCTAAGGATGAGGTCCACGACAGGTCCCGGAATCGGTCGAACAGCGGCAGCACTGCCGCGCCGAGATAACCAAAAACCGTATCGACGCCGTGTTCCAGAAGGATGTTGACGATAGACTGCGAGCCGGGCAATGTCGGCAACGGGGGTGCGACGGGCCGGCCGCCGCAAGCGGTAGGAAATTGCATTTCTGTCACTCCTGATAAACATATTCGTCATTCCGACGGCTGCGATTTCGATGGGCCTTACCGACCGACCGGCCAAAAACCCCAAGTTTTTGACCCGTCAGGCCGGCCTTTTTTGCCCGACCGCAGTGCCGTAACCACAATTAGTTTTTGTGTCTCAGGTATCCCGCCAAGTCTTTTAACCCGGCAGAACCATAAAACTGTGAACTACTATACTCACTATCGGCAAAATTGTCAACCGAATTTCACAATAAAAATGGAATGGGAAGGGAACATCGTATCCCCCTGATACGGATAAGATGTTCCCTTCCCATTCCAAAATGTGGAAAGTATTATATTGACAATTCCCTATCTTTATTATATTAATCCCAATTGAAATTTTCCGTTTCACAACGGATAAAACAACCGTCGGGCGCCATGCCCAGGTTGGTTTGCGTGGGCATGATGGGAGTCGAATATGCTTGTCCGAGACAAGCATGGCACCAGTCTTGAACACGGAAAATATCAATCGTAAAGAGTATATATAATAAAAAATCGATTTATAAGTTGAAAACCAGATGCATTGAATCGTGGGGCAGGGGTGCTTACAATACTGAAATGGTGTTAAATATACCCGATATTTCAATTGTCCTCTAACCAGCCAGGCTATGGAAAAAGAGGTATCCAAGAATAAATGCTCCTGCAACTGTTCCTGTGTCGCAAATGACCCCGGCAGACTTACCCGGCGTGATTTTGTTAAGATCGCTGCTGCGGGCGCAGCATTCGCATCTCACTCAGGCACTCTGGCTGTTATGGCCGGCCCGTTTGAAGGTAACGATTACTTGCGGATCATTCCCGAGGATAAGAAGCTCAGCCCGGAGTGGATTGCTTCTCTCTACAGCAGGGGACAAAAGCAGGTTTACAGCAGCCGCCAGGCATTGGGACACATCGGTATGCCGGCCGGCGGATTGTTTGCCGGAACGGTCTATCTTAGCGGTGACGGCCGACTCTGGCTGTGGGATATCTTTAACCGTGACCAGGAGGGCATCGTTCCGAAAACCGTAACCTATAAAGGACAAAAAGTCGGTCCGCGGGACGGCTCCAGGTTTGTCGAGCCGGCTCCGATAACGAATCCGTTTGAACAGGGATTTGGTTTGAAATGCAAGCTGGACGGTTCGGTACAGGACATCCCATTAACGAGCGATGGGTTTGAGAGGGTAACATTCAATGGCCAATATCCGCAGGGGACCGTGGAGTATGAAAGTTCTCGCCTGCCGCTTAAGGCTGTTCTAAAGGCTTATTCGCCCTTTATTCCGCTTAACGCCGCCGATTCATCACTGCCGGCAACGCTGATGCAGTATACAATTACCAACACGTCGAAGGAAACGATTGAAGTTGAGCTGTATGGGAGGCTTCAGAATCCCGTTTGTATCGAAACACGTGAAAAGACGACCGGCCGGCTTGTCAACCGTGCTGTCAGTAAACCAGGATTTTCGGCAATCCACTGCGGCGCAGAACCGCTCGAAGAGCCGCAGCAGCGAGCAAGGCCTGATATCGTATTTGAAGATTTTGAAAAAGAATCCTATGAGGGCTGGACGGTTGAAGGAAACGCCTTTGGCGCTGCTCCAATCCCGATGAAGGATATTCCGGAATATCAGGGCAATGTGGCAGGTGAGGGCAAGCGTGTTGTGAATTCACATGCCTCAGCGGCCGGTCAGGATGTTTCTGCAAGAGACGCCTGCACGGGAATTCTGACCAGCCGTCCGTTTAAAATTGAGCGAAACTATATCGTTTTTCTTGTGGGCGGAGGCGCCCATGAAGGTGAAACATGCATCAATCTGCTTCTGGATGACAAAGTCATTGCCTCGATAACCGGGTCAAATAACAATCGAATGACTTCCAGGAAATTTGACGTCAGACGTTTCGAGGGACGGACCGCAAGGCTGCAAATCATGGACAAGTCTGCCGGAGGCTGGGGCAATATCGGGGTTGATCATATCCTGTTTGCAGACCAGGCAATCCACGGCTGCAAGCTGGACCAGCAGCGAGACTATGGGACCATGTCACTGGGGTTGTTCGGCAGCCGACAGGGGGATTTTATTCTTGCCGCAGAGTCCGCGGATAAAACCGCCAAACGAGTGACCGGAAAATTGGAGGATAAACTTGTCGGGACAATCGGGACCATGCTGCAGCTTAAATCCGGGCAATCCCAAACGGTTACTTTTGCCGTGGCGTGGAACTTTCCCAATTATTACGGCCGCGGCGTTGGTGGTAAAATGGTGGGTCGCTTCTATGCGGCGCAGTTCTCAACGTCGCTTGATGTGATACAATACATTGCCGAAAACTTTAACCGGCTTACGGCCCAGACCGAAAAATGGGTGAACACCTGGTATGATTCAACGCTTCCTTACTGGCTGCTGGACAGAACGATGGCCAATACCTCTACGCTTGCAACCACAACATGTTATCGATTTAAGGATGGACGCTTCTGGGCATGGGAGGGGATTGGATGCTGTGAGGGAACCTGTACCCATGTGTGGCATTACGCGCAGGCTCCGGGCAGGATATTTCCGGAGATCGAACGCATTGAACGTGAAAGCGTCAACTTTGGAATCGGCCAGCATACGGATGGAGGTATCGGGATGAGAACCGGATTGAGCGGTTCCAACGAACCGGCCCACGATGGACAATGCGGCCGTATCCTGGGCGCTTATCGTGACCATCAGATGTCGTCCGATGATGTATTTTTGCGTCGTATATGGCCGAAGGTGAAAAAGGCGATTCAATACCTCATTCATTGTGACGCCAACGACGACGGCCTGATAGAAGGCGCCCAGCCCAATACGCTTGACGCGGCGTGGTACGGAAAAGTTTCCTTTTTACAATCGTTGTATATCGCCGCCCTGAAGGCCGGGCAGACCATGGCGACCGAGATGGGCGATATGGAATTTGCGGCCGAGTGTGAAAAAATTGCGCGCCGGGGTGCTGCGACCATCGAAGAGCTTTACAATGGAGAGTACTTTATCCAGGTTGAGGATCCCGCCCATAAGAATGATATTGGTGTCGGGTCGGGCTGCTACATTGACCAGGTGTTTGGTCAAAGCTGGGCTCACCAGGTTGCGTTGGGCAGGATCTTTGACAAAGACAAGCAGTTAACTGCCCTAAGGTCATTGTGGAAGTATAACTTTGTGCCCGATGTAGGACCTTTTCGAGATCGATTCAAACAAGGCCGCTGGTATGCCATGGCCGGGGATGCGGGTCTGCTGATGTGCACCTGGCCCAAAGGCGGTCAAAATCCGAATTTTGAAAAACACTGGCAATACAGGTATTTCAATGAGTGCATGAGTGGCTTCGAGTGGCAGGTTGCATCGCACATGGTTTATGAAGGGATGCTCAAAGAAGGACTGGCGGTTGCGCGGGCTATTCATGACCGTTACGACGCAAAACTTCGCAATCCCTATAATGAGATCGAATGCTCTGATCATTATTCCAGAGCCATGGCAAGCTACGGGGTGTTTATATCGATATGCGGCTTTGAATATCATGGTCCCAAAGGATATATTGCCTTTTCTCCGCGTTTGTCGCCGGAGAACTTCAAGGCCGCATTTATCGCCGCAGAAGGGTGGGGAGCCTTTACGCAAACCCGCCAGGACAGTAACCAGACAGAATGCATCTGCCTGCATTGGGGAGTATTGACCGCAAAAGAAATGGCTTTTGATCTTCCGGTCGGTAAAACGGCTCAACAAGTACAGGTTGCGGTTGGAGGACAGACAGTCGAGATTTCCTATCGTATGTCTGAAAGTCGTATTATCATTTCACCGGCTCGGCCGATAAAGTGCCAGACCGGTCAGGAGATTCAAATCAAGATTGGGTGGTAGAATTTCGGAAGAGTTAAAATGTTGAATATTAAAAGACAGGTTGAAATCGTCGTTTTTTTATGGATCGGTGTGAACTTATGCGGATGCGGTGGTAATGCCTGGAAAAACCGCTTGAAATCGGTACTGCCGGAATATGGGCATCGCAACTGGATTGCAATTGTGGATTCAGCCTATCCCAAACAGAGTGCAACAGGCATTGAAACCATTGCCACTGGCAAAGGACAGCTTGAGGTGCTGGATATTGTTTTGGATGCCATTGCCGATGCCCCGCATGTGCAGGCCATGGTTATGGTGGATGCCGAACTGGACCGTGTCACGGAGGCAGACGCCCCCGGGGTAACGGAATATCGCAGCAAGCTCAAGGCTGCTCTGAAGGGTAAACAAGTCAAAGCGATGCTCCATGAAGATATCATCGGCCAACTGGATAAGGACGCCAAAATGTTCAATATCCTGCTGCTCAAAACAGACCTGACTATCCCCTATACTTCGGTATTTCTGCAGTTGGACTGCGGCTACTGGAATCCGGAGAAAGAGAAACGACTCCGGGATACGATGGCCGGAGATGGCCAGCCAGAATAACCACCGATTGTCGCTGCGGAGTTCGTTGCCAAAAGTAAGATAAAATTTCTCGAAAAAATGAAACGAAATGAAACGGGGTCAGACATGCTCTGTAGAAAACCTGTGTTTTGGAACCCCGAAGGGGTCAAATAAAATAGCCGGGGGTGGAAACCCCCGGAAAGAATGGCTTCCTTCCCTTTTTTTGAGCCCCGAAGGGGCGGCACATGTTCAGCTTTTCTACAGAGCAGGTCAGACACTCTTTTTGCCCGCTCCCTCTTCATTTCCCATTAAAGAAATTCCAGGCCTGCTGCCTCTCTACATCATTCCCTGATTAATGCTCCAAAGTAGTGTTTATGGAAACATAGCATAATGATCGCAAATGGCAGATGGCAAAGCAAGCACTCTTTGACTTATAATGCGTCAGTCTCTCTGTTTGTTCCGCACCGCTAAGCCACGATGAAGACAGAAAAGGGGACTTGTAAGTTATTTCATGATATGAGCTTATAATACACTAAAAGACCGCTCTGTTTTCGTTTTTTTTTGACAAGATTCGGTATTACGGATGTGTGATTTTGCGTCATTTTCAAAGGTTTACCATTCACGGAAAGCGAACAACCTGCGTTCTGTGCCAAAACATGCATTATCCTACCAGGGGATAGAGCCCCACGTGGCCATTTGATAATATTTCAAGTCCTCGTTCTTAGTATAGTCTAAATCCTGAGGCATTTTATAACTGCCTCCGATCGACATGATTTTTTCAATTTCTTCCTTTACCACCCTGACGGTATCGGCGTCAAACTTGTAGCCCTCTACATGGCCGTCGGCAAAACCGTTCACTGAAGAGCCGCTGTGAAAGACGTTAGGGAGATTCCACCATTTGGGTTGGCTGTACCAGAGAGCCGCATAGGCGTCATAGTTATATCCGGCATTGTCCACAAACAAAAACCGCTGACCGGTATTTTTAAGTTTGCTTATTTTATTGATCACTTTTCCTGCTGTTGCTGGATCGCAATAAACCCTATCGCCATCACGTGAAAATTTATTACTGGCATCAACGGTAGCTTTGCCCCAAAACTGGGCGGACATGCCGTAGCTTCTTAAAGACTCTTTTAAGGGATCGGCCGGACAACCCCATGCATTGGGGGTTTGTATGTAGGGCCAAAGCTGTCCGTTTCGAAGGCCTGTATGGGCGCTCCCGGTCCCTTCTATTTGTTGATTCCCTGGAAATACCGATGTCGCGGTACCAGTAACACCGCACCAACCGGCGCGAGCAACACTGTTGACTGTCCATACATTGCTCGAACAGGGAGTGTATCCATCAGTATCGTCGGCAAAGAAACGTGCTGCCATGGACAGGCTTTTCAGGTTGCTTGAGCAGGTGATCCTTCTGGCATGGTTTTTGGCCATTCTTAGAGAAGGCATTACAATACTCAGCAGCAACGCAATAATCGCAATCACGACTAATAATTCGATTAGTGTAAAACCTTTTTTCTTCATACTATCTCCCTAATGTCTTTCCAGTGAACGTTTATGAATAGTTAAACCGGCATGAACCATATTCATAGGCCGCATCATACAGAGCCACGATATTCTCAGCCGGAACACCCGCCTGAATATTATGGACATTATTAAATACATAACCGCCATGGGTCTTAAAAATTTCTATGTTTTTACGCACATGTTCTTTGACTTCCTGTGGCGATGCAAAGGGGAGAATTCTTTGAGAATCAATACCGCCTCCCCAAAATACGATTTCCTTGCCAAACTTGTCCTTCAGTTGCTGTGGATCCATATTCACCGCGCTGATTTGAACCGGATTTAATATGTCCACGCCATTATCAATTAGATCAGGAATATACTCCTGACAATTTCCACAGGTGTGATACCAGATTTTTGCATCGGTGAGCGACTTGATATGCTGAACCAGTTGCTTTTGCCGCGGCTT
>Ga0194119_10002538_pt1 | contig 30654 bp, 23 predicted proteins | sample TA2MahC100mmetaG_FD_148620 | JGI IMG/M metagenome (GOLD analysis project Ga0194119, IMG submission 148620) | Freshwater microbial communities from Lake Tanganyika, Tanzania - TA2015018 Mahale Deep Cast 100m | ecosystem: Environmental > Aquatic > Freshwater > Lake | place: Tanzania: Lake...
TGGTCGAAAGAAGCCATCCGCAGGCACTGGCCCGCCCTCGGAAAGGGGATTCTGATCAAATCCGGCACGGGAGTGAGGCGTTGGTGTATACTGTGGGGGTCCGGGAGACCCAAAATGGAAATCCCGGTTGGAAGCAGCTCCGTTCCGGATCCGCGTTTTTCGGCGGTGCGCTTGCGGGCATGATCCACCAGGATTCGCCGCATCATCTTTGCGGACACGCTGAAAAAGTGCGCGCGGTGCTGCCAACTGGCACGATCCTGATCCACCATGCGCAGGTACAGCTCATGCACCAGCGCCGTGGGTTGCAAGGTATGGCTGTCGCGTTCGTGATGAAGAAACGCACCCGCCATCCGGTGCAGTTCATCGTAAATCAGGGGCACCAGACGTTCAAACGCCGCCGGATCTCCGCCCGACCACTCGCGAAGCAGTGCGGTGACATCCCCGCTGCTCTGGCCGCTTTCCATGTTCCCTTCCGGATTATATCGAAGGGGATTCATTCGCCGCCGGGCACAGCGGGGTCGACTGTCTCGCGGGACCCGCCGATGCCGAAGGCATGGGCGGATCACATGCCGCATCGGTGTTATGGTGCGCATCGTTGGCACCGGCTAGAACTTGACAAGCACATTGCGGCCCTGTGGATACCGCAATAGCGCCCAAAGGTAGGTCGAATCGAATCGAATACAAAGGATCTGGGGCGGCTGCGGCTCCGGGCTAGCCAGTGAAACACTGCCAAGCACCTGCCCTTTGGTTGTGATCCTCGCCACCCGTCCGCCCTCGGAATCGTTAGCGGCCCAGAGGTAGATTCCGTCAAACTCGATCACGCCCGGCATAAAGCCCAACTGCGCTGTGGCTGTGTCGAACTGCCCGGTGGTGGTCCGGCTGATCCGCACCAGTTTGCTCTCGGACGTGCAGGCGATCCAGACCGTGGCGCCGTCGAACACCAGTCCCTTGGCATCGACGCCTGAAGCGCAGGCATTAAGCGTGAAAACCAACACGCCATCCGAACCCCGGTATTGCCGCAACTCGCCCGACTGGCGGTGATATGCCCACATATCGGCGCCGTCCGACACCAATTCGGTGATGCCGCCCGTTGGGGATCCGCCGGTGAACAGCAACTCCCCTTTTTGATTGAGTTTCACGAGCCGGTCCTCTCCCGCGATCCAGATATCGGGACCGTTACCTGCGATGCGCCGGGTGAGTCCCCAACTGGAACTCACTGTCAACCATGCCTCCGGCGGGCTCGCGTAAGGCGACACGCCGGTCGACGTTTTGAAGAGTGTCTGGCCCTGGGCAGCCCAGAGCCACACGCCGTCGAAATATGCGGCTCCGGCTCCTGAACGCGGGATTTCATGAGAGGAGTCCAACAAGAAATCTGGCGACAAAGTCATTGGGACGGCTTCCAGTCCACGCAGGTCGCGGCGCTCAATCGAACCAGCCGAAAGCAGGTAAATTGAGCGGAGATCCGTCTCTAGGGAAACAGGCTGTGGACCGATCCGGAGACCTGTACCCGGCGCAGTTAGCGAATTCAGTTCCAATGCTTCGATCACACCCCGGGCGGCGCTCCACCGCCGCAGAGCGGCTTGGATCAGCGGGGGCGCGCCGCCGTCGCCGCTGCCCGCCGCCGTTGCGCCGGGAGGTCCGGGAGGCCCCTGCGGACCTTGCGAACCAGTGGGGCCAGCGGGTCCCTGCGGCCCCGCGGGACCCGCTGGTCCACGCACGCCGCTCCAGATCAACTGCAGGGTTGGATAACGGCCCGTGGCAGTATTCTCTCTGCTGTCGAACGAACAGTTCGCCGCCGCAATAGCACTCACTACGAAGCCCGCGCTCGCTCCCTGATCCAGATCGGCCCTCACGGCGGCGGTGACATCGATCTCAACAAATTGTCCGGTGGCGGGTAATGCGGCCCTTGTGCTGTTCAACCCGTCCCCTGGCGCCGAGGCGTGGGTCACAGCCGCTTCCGTCCAGCGGTTGCGCGCTGACGAAACCAGCAGACTTCCCGGTGACCCCACGCGGTTCGCATACAGCGTCAGCACCGCGCGGCTGAGCGTTGCGTTCGGCGGCGGCGCCGCCGGTACCGCGAACTGCAAATAGATCCGCTGCGTCGAACTCAAAAGAAGGTTCGCGCGGCTGCCGAAATTCTCATTGGGCGCCGCAGAGTCCGTGTACGTATCTCCGGCGATGGCCACCGATTGCGCCGGCAAGACAGCGCAACTCATAATCATCGCGATCCCCAGTCGATACATTTGGCTTGTCTCCCTTGTCATCTGCATCTTTCCTGCCCCGAACGGAAGTACTTGCTACCGTTTAGATAGAGCACTTCCTTGCCCATCCTCGCCGCCTGATAGCACCACAACCGTCCATCGTGGAAAGCCAACGTCAATTGCGCGCCGTCCGAATTCCCAACGGCCGTCCAGCGGCCCGCGCTATGATCCCCGGTGCGCGAATAGCCCATGGCCTGTGGCAAATCGAACGAGGCGGTGGTCTGTTCACCGTAATGGAAGGATCCGTCAGAGCATAGGTAAATCCGCTCCGTCGACTGCAGGCTTCCCTGGGAACTACTCATCGACGAAGACGAAGACCGGCTGAAGTAGTAGCTCAACTTCGTTCCCCCGAAGTAGGCTCTCCATTGGGGGTCCTGTCCGGTGGTGGAACGCGACGGTGGGAGCAGTGCGATGCCGGCGGCCACCTGATCCGCCACGGGCGCCAGCCTTGGCCAGGATTCCGGAGTCGTGGCCGCCAGAATAATGAAACAGCGGCCGTCCCGGCTGCGCACTCCGGCCAGGAGTCCACGGATCGGCTGCCCATCCAGGGTTCCGGCCACCGGCACAGCCATTCCCAACGCGCCCGCCAGATCGAGCGGGCGCACCGAGTCCGCTGGTTTCAGCGCCACGCCTTCGCCCTCGTAGCCGTTCCGCGCGGCCAACACAAGTTCCGCTTCGGTGAAGCGTTCGCCAGATTCCAGAAGGATCATGCCCGGCGTAGTTTTCGAGCCGAATATTGTCAGCGTCCCTTGACGAGTCAGGAACCCAAAGCCTCCTGAAAGCTGAAGCGTCAGCCCCGCATCCGCATCGTGGAATCGGCCCGGGGTCGCGGCGCGCTCCACTTGCGCGTTGCCGAGATCAGCTTCCGCATTCTGTGCATTGAGTCGCAAGGCGAAGCCCATCAGAGCGGCTCCGGCCAGCAATAAGAGTTGCCTATGCATGCCGAGTGACACGCGCGGGATCGTGCCCAAATGGACCAAGCGAAAGTGGAGGCACGCGCAGATCTGTCAGGATTCGCCTTGAGATGCCACGGGATCGTCCAACAGTTCGAGGAGCTTTTCGGCGACTATCCACACGATGGAAACAAAATTCCCCACCGGAAAGTGCGTCTCCATCAATGGGGTGGAGCCCCTAACGAAATTCGCGATGGCGCGTCTAACGCCCCATGCGAGCCCTATCTCTCTTTCTGACGATGCTGTTGCTCTCCATGGCCACGGCTTTCGCGCACCCGCACCGTTCGGTGCGCCGAGCCCACAAGCCCGCCGTGGCCGAGGCGAAGGCACGCGCGCACCAGCGGAACATGATTCGAAAGATCATGCCCCGCGGCAAGCGTCTGCCTGTGCACCGGTATCGCGCTACTTATGGACGGTGGGTGTAATTTTCAGATTCCGGAACTGGGCGGTTTCGAAGAACGAACCGAGTCCGATTTTCCCGTGCTTTAGCGACAGGTCGATGCCGCGCAGCGCGCCCGTGGTCTTGCCGTTGGCAGAGCAGATTACCTCGCCGGTCTTGCCGTCCCAGGTCATCTTCACGCGCGTCCATTCGGTGGTGGGCAGGGCGCCGGGGCCACCTTCGGGCGGGCTGATGCGAACGCGGTCGCCGCCGTAGACGTGGAAGACACCGTTATGAACCGCGACCTTGGCCGGATCGTCGACGGAGAGGTGCACGTAGTCGAAATGGTTGTCGTCCTGATAGGCGTAGACCAGAATTAGCGACTTCTCGTCGCGCTTGACGTCCACTTCGAGAGTGAAGGCGGTGTAGGGGCCGTCCTCGAGGATCGCGAACTGCTTGGGCCGGCGGGGCTTTTCCTGCGGACGCTTGACCAGAAGCTGGAGCGTGCCGCCATCCGCCTTCCAGTCCGCGGCGAGTGGCACCGACCACTTGCGGCCGAGCGCTGTGATGGTCTCATCGGCCGGCAGCGCCACGGCGGCCAGACAGAGGATTGCAAGAGGCTTCATGGGTACTTATTCTTCTACCACGCTACGGCGCCGTTACGACTGGGAGAGCAATGTAGCTGCCGTGGAGAATTCTGTTGACCGCCTTCCGCGTCTTCGCCGCGGAGGCCAACGGCTCGCCGGTCTGCGGATTCACGCTGAACTGCGGGAAGTTGGACGACATGATGTCGACGCGGATTCGATGGCCAGGCAGGAAGACGTTTGCCGTGCCCACCATGTCGACCTCGAAATCGTAGACCTTGCCAGGTTCTAGGAGCTTGGGCTTGGACAGGCTCTCACGGAAGCGGGCGCGGAGGATGCCTTCGGCGATGGGCATGGCGGCGCCATCGGGATAGACGTCGATGAGGCGCACCATCCAATCGGTGTCGGGCGCATCGGAGGAGGCCCGGAGTTTCATCTTCACGGGCCCGGCAATTGCCAACGGCGAGATCATCTCCTCCGAGGTGTAGGAGAGAACGTCGGGCCGCTTCTCGATCGCCCGTTGATCGCGCGGGCCTGCGAGCGTGGGCGTACCGCAGCAGTTGTTGCCGCTCAACGTCGGCACGGGATTCGCCGGATCGGAGGTGTAGGAATCGTCTCCCGCACCTGGCTTGGCGAACGAAAGGCCCTTTAGAGCCGCCAAATACAGAGGTTTTTCGACGGCGCCCGGAATAGGCCAGTCCGTTTCCTTACGCCACTTGTTGGCGCCCATGTAGAAGATCTCGACCGGCGGCTCCTTGTCGAGACCGTTCTGGATGCCCTTCAAGTGGTAGTCCAGCCAGCGTAACTCGTAGGCGTCGGCGGAGCGGTTGGCGTCCGGGCCGAAGTCGATCTCACCGAACTTCCGGCTGGGTCCGTGGCCCCAGGGACCGACCACCATGCGCGCGCCTTTCTTCTTCATTCCAACGTAGCCGTTGATGGTACCGGCGACGAAGATGTCGAACCAGCCGCCCAGCGTGTGGACGGGCACCTTGATTTTGTCGAAACGGTGCTCCACCGAGGTGTGCTCCCAATACGCGTCGTAGGCTTCGTGCGCCAGCCAGTCGCGATAGTGCTGGACCTTGGAATGGGAGCTGAACAGATCGCCCTCGCCGAGCGGCGCGTGCGCCAGTATGTTCTCGTACTTCATCTCCGCCGGAGTGAACGTTTCGGTGTGCCAATACTGGGGCTGCATGATGCGGAAGGGCATGCGGACAACGCCCCACCCATAGTTGAACGACAAACGGAACGCACCACCGTGAAAGGCCCAGTTGTGATAGATGCTGGTGGAGGCGACGCGCGGGAACATGGCGACCAAGCTGGGCGGCGCTTCGGCCCCGGTCAACCACTGGTTGTTTCCCAGGTAGGAGCCGCCGACGGAGGCGACCTTGCCGTTGGACCAGGGCTGTTTGGCGGCCCACTCGATGGTGTCGTAACCGTCCTTGCCCTCATCGCGGAACGGCTCCCACTTGCCGTCCGATTCGAAGCGCCCGCGCACGTCCTGGGTAATGGCGACGTAGCCGTGCTGCGCGATTTTGATCATGCCGGCATGGACGCCATCGCGCTGCGTGCCATATGGGGTACGCGTGACCGCGACGGGGAAGCGGCCGGCCTTGTCGGGTCGATAGACGTCGGCATAGAGAATCACGCCGTCGCGCATCCGAACCGGTACGTGGCTATCTACGCGAATTTTTTCCTGCGCGAAGCAGGCAAGGGAAAGGAAGAGTGCGGAGAGTTTCATTGCAGTGTCCGGAGAATGGCGGTTAACGTGAAGATGGCGCAGGCAGGCGGGTCGATATGGGTATCGCCGTGCGCATGAAACAAGCGGGAATAGAGTTCCCCTACGACCGCGCCCGCAACGCCGAACGCAGTACCAGCGTAAAGGTTGCCGCCGAATGTGGTGAAGGCGATGGCAGCCGGCAGCGCGATGTGGTGCCAGACCGGCACGGTCGTACCGGTTTGCAGGAACGTCAAGGAAGCCGCGGCGAAACCGAAGCCGGCCACGTCGCCGCCTTTGTCGGCGCCGGCGAACTTTAGCAGCCAGGCGGAGGCGGTTCCGAGCACAGCGCCCAACGCTATGAGCTGCAGCCAATCGCGTTGGTAGGGAAGCCATGCGCCGTCGTCGCGTCGCTGGGGCAAAAGGCCGGATTTGCCAAAGGCGAACCGGACGATGACTGCGCTGAGGAAAACGGTGAGTGCGATGGAATCGGTAGGAAGACCGGCGAGCATCGCTTGCAGCAGGAATCCGGCTACGCCGAACAAGCCGCCCACCAGCAGGACATCCGGTGCGTTTAGGCCGGCCAAACCCCGGCCAATGTCGCGGCCCGTCTCGTGCTTACCTCGCGAAGCGGCGTAGGCGGCGGCGGCAACGCCGCCGGCAAAGCTGATGTGCGGCCCAAGCAGGGGTCCGAACGCGACGTTGCCGATGAAGTCTTTCCCGCCGCCGCCGGCAGCGATGGCGACACCGGCTAGAACGAACCAGCCGGTGAAGATGAAGGCGACGTTTGCACCGAGCGAGGCACCCAGCGCGCCACCGGCGAAGGCTACGGGAACAAGAGACCAGTCGATTGGGTTCACAGGCGACTTAGTTTATCAATTGGGAGGCTCTTGGATTAGACTGGTCGAGTGAGAAAGCGAACTCCATTCCTCGTTTTGGCAGGATTCACGGCCGCCTTGGCGCATGACGGCGATTGGCCGCAGTGGCGCGGGCCGCAGGCGAGCGGCGCCGCCAAGGGTGCAAAGAACTTGCCGGTCAAGTTCGGAGAATCCGAGAATCTGCAATGGAAGGTGAAGCTGCCGAGCTGGTCTGCCGCGACGCCCGTGGTGTGGGGCGACACGGTGTACGTGCTCTCCGCCGAGGAGGGTTTCGTGAACCCGACGTACGATACGAAGAAGCTCAGCCGCAAGGCGGAAACGGCGAGCGATAAGATCTATCTGCTGGCGCTGAACCGCCGGGACGGAAAGCAGAAATGGCGGCTGCAGGTGGATAGCGGCAACGTGTTGAACCGCAAGCAGAACGCGTCGTCGCCTTCGCCCATCACTGACGGGAAACACGTCTGGGTGATGACGGGCAATGTCCGGCTCGGTTGCTGGACCGTGGCGGGGAAGCCGGTGTGGAAGCGCGATTTCGTCGAAGACTACGGGCACGTGGGGCTGAACCACGGGTATGCGTCGACGCCGCTGCTGGACGGTAACCGGCTGTACGTGCAGGTGGTTCACGGCTATCGCTCGGAGAACCCGTCCTACACCGCCGCGCTGGACAAATTGACTGGAAAAACGATTTGGAAGGAACTGCGGCCGGCGCCAGGCATCGTCGAATCGAAAGACAACTATGGAACGCCGCAGATGGCGCAGGTGAACGGCAAGAAAGAGTTGATCGTGTTCGGCGGCGACATCGCAACCGGGCAGGACCCGGACACGGGTAAAGAGCTTTGGCGAATGGGCGGGTTCAATCCGCCGGCGTTTCAGATGAACCGGACAATTTCTTCGCTGCTCGTCGTTGGCGATCAAGTGGTCGTCGGAGGGAACCGAGGGCGCCCCTATATCGGCTTCAAGGCCGGCGGCCGCGGCGATGTGACAGGCAAGGTGGAACTCTGGAACAACAACCTGGGGCCCGATGTGCCGACGCCGGCAACGGACGGCAAGCTGCTCTACGTGCTGAACGATAAGGGCTACTACAACTGCCTGGACTTGAAGACCGGTAAGCCGGTATACGAGGGTCAGCGGATCGAGTTGGGCTCCTACAGCTCTTCGCCGCTATTGGCGGATGGCAAGCTGTATGCCATCAACGAAGACGGTACGGTGACCGTGACGAAAGCGGGCGAGAAGTTCGAGGTGCTGGCGGTGAACAAGCTGGATGGCTATACATTGGCCAGCCCGATCGCGGTGGGCAATCAGCTTTTCATCCGGACAGCGGAGGCGTTATACGCGTTCGCCCATAAGCACTAAGGAACTATTGGAGCGGGAGACGGGATTCGAACCCGCGACATCAACCTTGGCAAGGTTGCACTCTACCAGCTGAGTTACTCCCGCTCAGCAGCGGCAACATTCAGTATCGCACGGAGGCCCTGCACTGTCAAAATCCAGCCACAAGTGCCATGATGAAGTATTCCGATGAAACGCCGTTTGGCTTGGATTGCCGCCTTATTGTGCGTGCCGATTGCGGGCGGGGCCGTGTTGTTCTACCTGGCCAAGCAATACGCCCACTCGATTCAGCCCTACATTCGCGAACAGGCGATTCAGTATCTTCGCGACCGCTACGGCGCCGACGTTGAGTTGGAAACTCTCAGCGTGGATCTGCCGGGTTTCTCGCCGATTCAGCTCTACTTGACGAAGGGCGAGGGCACATTCGCCAACGTCACCGGATCCGGCATCGCCGTGCGCAAAGGGCCGGAACCGTTGCTGAAGATGAAGTCAATGCGCTTTGAACTGGACCTCGGAAAGCTATTCGACGAGAACAAGAACGTGAAGCGCGTCACACTGGAAGGGCTGGAGATTGTCGTGCCGCCGAAAGGGGAGCGTCCGTCGTTGAAGCCGGGGCAGGTGCAGATCACCGGCGCGCCAAAACCGAATGTGATTTTGGAAGAGGTGATCATCTCCGGCGCGAAGCTCATTATCCTTCCAAAAGACAAGAAGAAGCAGCCTCTGGAGTTCCTGCTGCACAAAGTGAGGCTCACCAACGCCGGCGTGAATGTTCCGTTCGCCTACGAGGCCGTCCTGCGCAATGCGAAACCGCCCGGCGACGTTGTGGCGAAGGGCAAGTTCGGGCCGTGGATCAAGGACGCGCCCGGAGACACGCCGCTGAGGGGCGACTATACCTTCGAACGCGCGGATTTAGGCGTGTTCAACGCGATTCGCGGAACTTTGCGGTCCACCGGCCACTTCGAAGGAACCGTCAACGAATTGAAGGCCCATGGCGAAGCGAGCGTGCTGGATTTTGCGTTGAAGATGGCGGGGAACAAAGTGCCGCTCTACACAAAATTCGAGGCACTGATCGATGGCACCAACGGCAACACGATTCTAAAACCGGTGCAGGCGCGGCTTGGAAAGACCGCCATGACCGTGAGCGGAGGCGTCATCAAGCACGATGGCGACGCGCGGCGGACGACGGACCTAGACGTTTTTATTCCGAACGGGCACCTAACCGACGTGCTCCGATTGGCAATGAAGGGCGAGCAGACGTTTATGACCGGCCTGCTGAACCTGAAGGCACGCGTGGTAGTGCCACCGCTCAGCGGGAAAGTCATCGAAAAACTCCGGCTGAAGGGGCAATTCGGCGTTCGCGATGGCCGGTTCCTGCGTTCGACGATTCAGGACAAGATCGACCAGATTAGCAGGCAGGCGCAGGGCCAGCCGAAGAATCAGGAGATCGACGAAGTGGTCTCGACCATGAGCGGCCGTTTCACCATGGCGAACGAGTTCATCACATTCGAGGAATTGGCATTCGGAATTCCGGGAGCCGATCTAAGCCTGACGGGGAACTACAACCTCGAAAACGAAGAGTTAGATTTTCGCGGAGATGTGCGGTTGAAGGCCAAGCTTTCGCAGACCCAAAGCGGCTGGAAACGCTGGGCGCTGAAGCCGGTGGATCCGTTCTTCTCGAAGAACGGCGCGGGGACGTATTCGAAGATCAAGATCGACGGAACGCGAAAGCAGCCGCACTTCGCGCGGACCAAGTAACCGCGGTTAGAGGCCGCCGGTGCGCAGGCTAAACCAGCGGTGCCGGCGCAGCCGGCCGCGGCGCAACCGCAGAATCGCCCGGTAGTCGCGCCAATTGGCGACGATTAACCACACACCAAGCAGCACGATGGTGAGGGCGACGACGGCGACCACCCAAACCGCGCCCCAGTGGAAACCGGCCGTGTGGGAATCGGGCTTGAAAAAGTAGCGCTCAAACTCGCCGCCGAAATTCATGCCGAAGAAGCCGGTGATGACGGCGCCGGCGCCGAAAATAGTGGAGAGCATCGCCAGGCGGTTCACGGCTTCGGTGGATCGCACCTGGTTGTATTCGCCGATGACCTCGTTCATCTTGTCAACTTCCTTTTCGATTTCCGCCCGCATCTCGTCGACGCGGTAGGCCTGGCACTGCATCAGGAAGTGCTCGATCTCCTCGTCCTTGTTGGCGAGTTCGTCGAAGTGCCAATAGTTGGAAAAGTGCAAAAAATCGCTGCGCAGATCGGTCGCAATCTCCATGTTTTGCTTTTGCAGCAGGCCGACTTCGAGGTCCTGATAGAGGCGGCGGGATACAAGCGCAACGTTTTCGGCGAAGTCGAGCAGGGTGGCTCGATAGAACAGGGCAACGATGGCCATCAGGTAGTACCGGCCCTGGAACATTCTCTGGATCAAGTCGCCTTCGGAAACCAGATGCAGCCCGCGCGTTTCCTGCTCGAACGCGAGCGTTACGTTGGAGTAGCGCGTGAAGCCGTAAAAGGTGCCCTCGTGCGCCCAACGGGTGTAGAGGTGCTGGTTCAGCAGTCTGGATGTGAACTCCGGGTCGTAGCGGAACCCTTCGCCGTCGCGATCCACGTACAGTAGCCGGGCGAGGAGCTGTTGCAGCTTTTCGCCGGTTCCAAAGTCGCGAGAGATCGAGACATACGAGTAGGGGATCATCCGCTCGTCGAAGATCTGTTCGTACTCCTGGGTCTCGTAGTTGAGGAAGTACAGCAATGACTGGACGACCTTGGAGAGCGGCGGGTGAAACTGCTTGAGGGATCCAAGTTCGAACGTCTCCTCGGCAAGTACTTCGTTTTGGATCACAAGCCGCGACGAGTTGGGGACACGCCCTTCCCGGCGCTGCCGGCCGCTGGTCGGATAGACCTTGCGCATCATTTCGTTCATCCACAAAGCCTCGCGGACTGAGCAGTCCTTGCGTTCGACGCCGATCGAGAGAATTCCCACGCCGTTGGCGAACAGAAAGAGTCTCAGATCTTTGACGGGGACGGAACAGGCGCGGCCACGAAGGTCCTCGGCCTGCCACAGCAATTGCGACGGCGGTGTCATCTCGTAGACGCGCAAAAGCGACTCGGTCTCACCGATTTTCGTGTCGAAGAAAACGCGCCGCACGAAGGGATGAAAGAACACCATGTCCTGGTAAGCGGGCGAGTCGAGATCGAACCTGTCGTAGCTGGCCCGCCGCCACCCGCCGAGCCGCGTGCGTACGGGCGAGTTTGTTGCGCAGTTCTCGGAACGAAGCCACTCATCGATTGCGTCGACCCAACTCCGTAGGGGCGGCCAGAACTCGGGATGCGCGTTGGCCACGATCTCTTTGTCGATGACGAAGGGAAAGAGGAAGTAGGTTTCCTGGTGAACAACGGGGTTCGGCATGGCCTTCGCTATGATAGCGTTCTGTGGCGGATCCGGCGAAGATCAATAAGGCTTGGCGCGCCGCGCCCTTCGTCACCGCAAGCTGATGCGGTAGACGCTTTTCCGCGCCGTCATCCACAACGTCTTCCCGTCGTCCGCGAAGGCGCAATTGGCGGGAATTTCGGATGGCTTGATGGTTCCCAAGTGTTTCCCCTCGGCGGTGAATATCCAGACGCCGCCTGGGCCGGTGGCCCATACGTTGCCCGCACTGTCGACCTTCAGGCCGTCCGGCGAACCGTCTTCCTTAATTGCGGTGACATCGGCGAATTCGCGGCCTCCGCTTAGTGAGCCGTCCTCTTCCACGCGGAACTTAATCCAGATTTTCTTCGCTCTGTCTGAGTTGGCGACGTAGAGCCAGCGTCCGTCCGGGGAAAACGCGAGACCGTTGGGCCGCGTCATTTCCTTGTGCAAAAGCGTAAGCCGGCCGCTGGATAAGCGGTAAATGCCATTGAAGGGCAGCTCTTTACGCGGGTCTTCGTCCTGTTGCACCAGACCGTAGGGCGGATCGGTGAAGTACAAGGCGCCACTCGCATCGAACGCCATGTCGTTCGGGCTGTTCAAGCGCTTCCCCTCAAAACGGTCCACCAGCGTGGTGACGACGCCGGCTTTGTTGCGGCGCGCAATGCGCCGATTGCCGTGCTGGCAGATGAGGACATTGCCGTCGCGGTCAAACGCCAATCCATTGGGGCCGATGTGGGCGCCGGCCGGCGCATCGGTGCCGTCGTAGCCGCCGGGGCGGAGGATTTCCGTAATGCCCGTGGCCGGCGACCACTCGCGCACAACGTTGTCCGCGACATCGGTGAACCAAAGCGCGCCAGTCTCGCGAAACCACAGCGGGCCTTCCGTGAAGGTAAAGCCCGTGGCCACGCGTTCTATCCTCGCGCCGGGCTTGACCAGAGCGTCGAACGCCGGGTCGACGCGAAGGATTCCACCTTCACCGGCGGGTTGCACCTCCGGCCCTTTCGGGATCTCTGGAGCGGGCGGTGGGGCCGGCGCGCTGCAACTTGCAAGAAGGGCGGCAAAAACCAGGCACACTCTCATCGTTTCTCCCGCACGGCCGCGAGCGCGGCTTCCGTCAACAGTTTCAGGAACGCTGCATCGTCTCGCTGCACCGCGGACCGGGAACGATCGAGCCGTCGGTAGTCGAGACTGCCCAGCTCGGTGAACGATCCGGCCTCCAGACCGTACGCCGCGTTCAGCGTGCCGATGTTATAGCCGTATGTGTCCTTGAGGAAAGACACATATTGTTGCTTAGCCGGGGCATTCTCCTGCATGCCGCGCACCGCGTCCACCCACGCGCGCGACGGTACGGGCCGGAACTCAACAGGTTCTCCGGCCCGCGCCCGAGGCGGCGAGAACGCCGCGTCAAAGGGATCCGGCCACGGCGTCAACGAAACCACCAGCGCCAACGCCGCAGCAAGCACTAGCCTACGACCTCGGTGTCCCAGCCCCAGCCGGGCCGATCCGGCGGCCGCATGTAAATTCCTTCCGGTCCGCGCGACACGTTGTAGTGCTCCTCAAAAATCGAGTAGACCTCCTTCGGACCACCTGGCGCCGGCAGGAAGAGCTCCGCCCAAGGCGCATTGACGTTGGCGATGGAAAAATGCACCGCGCCATTCAAGCCGCCGCCATGCGGAATCACCGGGATGTCGTAAGCGGAGGCCATCGCGGCAATACGGCGCAACTCCGTCAAGCCGCCGCACCATTGAATGTCGGGCTGCCAGATCGACGCGCCTTTGGCTTCGAGCAGGTAGCGGAATCCGTAGCGGCCGTACTCATGTTCGCCGGTGGCGATTCGAGTCGACTTGATTGACGCATTCAGACGGCCAAAGCCGGCGTAGTCGTGCGGCTGCAAAACTTCTTCGACCCAATAGACGCGCTCCGGCGCCAGCATTTCGCACATCTCCATCGTGTACCACTCATCCCACGCCATCCAGCAATCCAGCATGATGTCCCCATCGGGGCCGAGGGCCTTGCGCGCGCGCTGCACCAGTTCCAAATTCTCTTTCATGCCCTGGCGGCCGCTGGCGCGGCCGTGAGGGATCGCCAGCTTCAGCCGCTTGTAGCCGAACTCGACGTGCTGCTCAATGTCGTTGCCCGTGCAATAGGTGGGCACGCGGTCCTTCGTTTCGCCGCCGAGGAGCTTGTAAACGGGCATGTTCAACGCTTTGCCAACGATGTCCCACAACGCCATGTCGAAACCCGAGATGGCGTTCATCGTCACACCCATGCGGCCGTACGACATTGTGGCCCGCCAGCAGATGTCCCAGTTCCGTTCGATGTCGAAGGGGTCGCGGCCCATCATCAGTTTCGCGAAATGCCCAGTGACGATCGCGCCTCCGCCCGGGCCGCCGTTGCCGTAGCCTTTAATGCCTTTGTCGGTTGTTACTTCAACCGTGAAGCTGGGTACGTTCGTCGCGGCGAACAGCTCGCGACGCGGTTTGAATTCGGGGTAAATCGACACCGGGTTCGCCACTTCCACACCTTGCGTGGACCAGGCCCCGGCCGAGGGGGTATAGGCCGGATACGGCCTTCTCGGTCTGGTCCTTACAATCTTGATGTCCGTGATCTTCAGCTTGCTCTTCTCTTGCGCCCAAGCCAATGGCGGCAGCACGATGCCAGCTGCCGCGCCGAGTCCGAAAAAGTCGCGTCGAGTCATTTTTTAGTCACCTTTATGTTTCGAAAATGTCCGATGGTGCCGGGGCCAATCCACAAGCCGATCTTGCCCGCCAACGATCCCTGTTTCAGGTCGTTCACGATTAACACCGGCTGCTCACCGCCGTGCACGTACAACCGCGCCTTCACGCCTTCCACAACAATGCGCACCCGCGTCCACTCGCCAGGCTGCAAGTCGGCGTAACTCTCGTACTTCTCTGGCTCCTCTTTGCGCAACCGGGGCCACGGCCACGCCGGGTGAGAGATGTACTGTACCGAATGGTTGCGCCGAACCTGATCATCGGCGCGCCCGTTGGTCGGACGCAGATAGAAAGCGTCGAACTTATTCGGTTCGTCGGCAACGCGGAACGCGATGCCGACGAACCCTCGCGCACCGCCCGCGGCGCCGGGGCCCGGCTCTCCGCTGATCTCAGCCTCGATTTCTCCGCTCTCGAATGTTACGCCGGGCAGCAGGGCCACCCGGTCTTCGTTCTCGCCGGCCGCGGCGGCAGGCTGCGTGATGCGAAGGCCCTTCTTGCCTTTATGCGTAACAGCCGAGACCTCCACCTTGCGCGTGTGCAGGCCTTCGGCGGACTCCAACGTGAAGGTTTGCGCCTGCAGGCAAACGGTAACGGCAAGGATGGCGGAAAAACGCATAGCAGCACAATTCTATACCCTGAAGACTATGTCCTTTGCCTTCCTGGCGGCGGCCGCCATCCAGCATGTACTGATCATCGGAATCGACGGCTTCTCGAATGCCGCCATCTCCAGAGATCGAACGCCCAACATGCAACGGCTGATCGACCGCGGGTCGTGGACTCTCCGATCCCGCGGTGTAATGCCGACGGTTAGCTCGCCGAACTGGATGTCGCTTCTCAGCGGCGCCGGGCCCGAATTGCATGGGGTCCACTCCAATGAATGGGAGCGATTCAACAAGAAGATCGACCCCGCCTGCACTGGCCCGGATGGCATCTTCCCCGGACTGTTCGGCGTTCTGCATGCGGCGAAGCCCAACGCGAAGCTGGCCGCGATCCACGACTGGAAAGGCTTTGGGCGGCTGGTGGAGCGGAAGACGGCCGACGTCGAGCATGTACTTGGCTCACCGAAGGCCACGGCCGCGGCTATCGAATATTGGCGGGCGAACAAACCGTATTTGCTGTGGGTCCATCTGGATGACGTCGATCACGCGGGCCACGGCAAGGGCTGGGAATCAGACGAGTATAAGAAAGAGGTGTCGTTGATCGACGGCCTGGTGGGCCAACTGGCAGCAGCAGTTCCGGCCGAGAAGACCCTGATTGTCATGGTCTCTGATCATGGCGGAACGGGCACGAAGCACGGTAGCGACACTACGTTCGAACTGGAAGTGCCGCTGCTGTTCGCGGGCCCCGGGATTCCAGCGGGCGAAATTCGAGGTATCGTTCGCAATATCGACATGGCCCCAACTGTGGTGAAGCTGCTGGGCTTGAAGCCGCACGCCTGCTGGGAAGGCCGCCCGTTGCAATTTCGGTGAGAACTTTCCCGCCGCCGAACCACTACCTATATGTATGGTGCGCGCGGAACGAGTGTGGAATGAGCCGATGCTCATCCCCGCCGCAGGGGTGACCGCCGGCGTGCTGTTGGACCGCGCGGCGCCGTTTAACCTCGCCGAAGCGCTCTTTTGCGCGGCGGTTTTCCTCGTGTTCGCAATTCTTCCCGGAGCGAGGGCGCGCCGGCGGCTTTGTGTGGGTCTGACAGGTACCGCATTGGGCATCGCGTCCGCGCGGTTTCACCAGCCGGCACCGAGACCGGTGATCGATGCCACGGGACAGGAGACTGTCGTGATCGCCGGCTGCGTTGTCGAACCGTCCGTTTTCGCGGAGAGCCGTGAACAGTTCACGCTGGAACTGGCTCCGGCAGCGCGAGCGCGCGTGACGTTGAATTTGCGCGAAGGGCAGGCGGCGCCCCAACTTCGGTACGGGCAGCGGGTGGAGTTTGAGGGGCGCATTCGCACTCCGCACAACTTCGGCAACCCTGGCGCCTTCGACTACGAAAACTATCTGGCGCGCCGGGACATCTATTGGAACGTATCCACCCGGACAGGCGCGAGCGTCTCCGTGCTGGAGGGCGAATGCGGCAATGGATGGGACCGGGCGCTGTACTCGATGCGGGGCGCGGCACTGGAGCGTCTGGATTCGCTCTACGCAGACGACGAATACAAAGCTCTAATGATGCAGGCGGTGCTGCTGGGTGAGTCGACGCGTCTCGAGAAATCGTGGACGGAAGACTACAGGCGAACTGGAACCTACCATGCACTGGTGGTGAGCGGGCTGCACCTCACGCTGTTGGCGGGTACCGTTCTGGCGCTGCTGCGCCGAACTTCGGGCCGCCATGGTCTCTCACTCGTCCTGGCGTTCTTCATCTGCTGGCTTTTCGCGCTCGCCGCAGGGATGATGGCACCGGTGGCCCGCGCCGCCGGAGGGTTCACGCTGTTTCTGCTGGCGCGCTTCTTCTACCGGGAGACGCGGATCGTCAACGTCACGTCGATCGTCGTCCTGTGTTTCCTGCTCGTGGATCCCAGCCAACTCTTCGAGGGCAGCTTTCAACTCAGTGTGCTGAGTATATTGGCCATCGGTGCACTCGCGGAACCACTGTTCGAAATCTCCACGAAACCGCTGATTAAGGGCTTTTATCATCTGAGACTCGATCGCGCGGAGTTGGAGATTCCCTGGAACGTCGCCGTGCTGCGAGTGGAGGCCAAACTTGCTGCGGACACCGCCGTACAGTGGACGGGCTTGTCACGAAAACGCATGGAAGCAATCGTCGCGACGATCGTTCGCAAGGCGGGCGGCCTGTTCGAAATCTTCGTACTCTCGGCGGTCGTGCAGATCGCGCTGGCCCTGCCCATGGCCCTATTTTTTCACCGCGCATCGCTTAGCGGATTAGCTGCCAACGTCCTCATTGTCCCGATCATGAACGCCGTTGTCCTAATCGGTTTCGCCGCCGTACTGACCAATTTCTCGTGGCTTGCAGCCCTGGCGGGGGCTCTGTTGGGACTGTCGCGATCCATAGCGGCGCAGTTCGCCGCTATCGAACCGAACTGGCGAATTCCCGACCCGCCCACCTGGCTGGCCATAGGTTTCGCATCGTCGCTTGTCTGGCTGGCGATCCTGGCGCGACGGCGGGCTCGACTCCGTCTTGCCGTTGCCGCCCTCGTCCTCATCTTTTTCGGAGTGCTCTTGGTTCATCCGTTCCAGCCCATTCGGGAGAATGCCAAACTCGAACTCACGGTGATCGATGTGGGCCAAGGCGATAGTGTCTTCGTCGTTTCGCCGGATGGCCACACGTTGATCGTCGATGCTGGCGGTATTCCCGCGTTTCGCCGCCGGCCGAAGCCGAGGTTGGATATCGGGGAGGACGTGGTGTCCGCCTATCTTTGGACACGCTCATTCCAAGCTGTCGACGTGATCGCCCTCACCCATGCGCACGAAGACCACTCTGGCGGTCTCGCCGCACTCATCGCGAACTTTAAGCCCAAGGAGCTTTGGGTGGGCGCAATGGGCGAGAGCGAGGTATGGCGGCGCGTCCGGGAGACCGCCGCCAGCAACGGCGTCAAGATCGTTCCCAAGAAGAGCGGCGAACGGATCGATTTCGGCGGCGCAGAGATTCGCGTGCTCGCACCATTCCCCGACTATCAGGCAACCGAGATCGCGCGCAACAACGACTCGCTGGTTCTCTCCATTCACTATGGCCGTAGAAGTTTTCTACTGACAGGCGACGCGGAGAAAGAACTGGAATATCGCATCTTGGATGAGCGACTGATGCCAGTGTCCACAGACGTATTAAAGCTTGGGCATCACGGCAGCCGCACATCTTCGACGGCCGAATTTCTCGACGCCGCCAGGCCGGGCTTTGCAATTGTGTCGGCCGGATTCGAAAATCTTTACCGGCATCCCCATCCCGACGTGCTGACTCGCCTTGCGCAACGCGGAATCCGCGTGTTGCGCACCGACATTGGAGGGCAGGTGCAGTTTCTCACCGACGGCCACCGCCTGGAGCAGCGCACCTATAACCGGCAACTCGCGGCGATGCAGTAGCAACAGAGAGACGGCGGCGGCCAACCGCAGAGTCAGGCTTTCGAGGGCAAAGCAGCGTTTGCCGATAGCATCGCCGAGTTCACCGGCGTCACGCGAGATGACGGCATCCACAGATCAGTCTGGCTGCAAATTTCCGCGTGCGCCGATCTCCATCCAAGCCAAGGGCCCGAGAAACGAAAACAAAGCGCGGTGGGCAAACGGCGGGTAGGTATCGCGGACACGCACGGCCCAGAGAGCACGCTGTGTTTCAGATGCGCGTTCACCCACACCCCAATTCAACCGCCAGGCACAATCCAATCGCCGTGTAAACCAGCAGCACCGCGATCCCTATTCTCCCGACGCCCAGGCCACTCGAAATTCCGGATAGAGGGTCAACCCGCCGCACGCGAAGATCGTCTGGCCGGTGATATAGGAGGCTTCGTCGGACGCGAGGAACGCGAACACACCCGCGATCTCGTCGGCCGAACCGGCGCGGCCCATCGGGATGTGGCTTTCCACTTCCGCGCGCGCTTTGTCGTTGTTGATCCACGCCAGGTTGATCGGCGTTACGATCGCGCCCGGCCCCACCGCATTCACGCGAATCCCATACCCGGCGTATTCCAGCGCCAGCGATTTTGTCATATTCTCCATGCCACCCTTCGTCATGGAGTAGCTCACGTACTTCGGTTTCGGAATCACCTCGTGGACCGACGAATTGTTCAACACAACGCCGCCTTTGCCCTGTTTCAGAAACGCGCGGATCGCGTTTCGCGCGCACAGGAATGCACCGCGCAGATTCACGCTCACTACGCGGTCGAAGTCCGCCATCTCAATCTCGTGGGACGCGCAGGGTTTCTGAATGCCCGCGTTGTTCACCAATACATCGAGTCCGCCGAGACGCGCCATCACCTGTTCATACATCGCGCCGACCTGTGTCTCGTCGGAAACATCGGCCTGAACCGCGAAGCCGCGTCCGCCGGACAACATGCCGAGTGTCTCCTCCGCGCCGCGCTCATCGCGGAAATGGTTCACCGCGACGTTCGCCCCCTCCCGTGCGAATCGTATGGCGATGGCCCGGCCTATGCCAGACGAGGCGCCGGTGACCAATACGTTCTTTCCCAGTAGTCTTTCCATCGGACTGATATCCTTTGCAATGTGAAAATGCCACGAGCCGCGGCTCTTATTTCCAGTTTGCTCTCAATTTCGCTGACTGCGCAGAAGCATCCGGATCCGCCGGTCGATTTCAGGTGGATCAACCCGCTGCCGGCCAGCGCTACGAAACTGGTCAAGCACTCCCAGTACTTCTCGAAGATTCACTCCACCGCCATCGGCTACGCCATTTACTTGCCGCCCGGTTACGATGCAGGGGCAGCCCGGTATCCAGTCGTTTACTACCTGCACGGCGGCCGTCCGGGCGGGGAGCACAAGAGCGTCCGCATGGCGGAACACTTTCATAAGTTCATCGCTGACGGCAAGGTTCGCCCGATGATCTACGTTTTTTCAAACGGCGGCGCCGTGAGCCATTACGACTACCCTGCCTACAAGTCGCACGGAGAACGGACTTTGATCGAGGAACTGATTCCTCATATCGACATGACCTACCGTACCGATGCCCGCTGGCAGGCACGGGCCATTGAGGGATTTTCACAGGGTGGGCGAGGTTCGGCGCGGATCGCATTCCATCATCCGGAGCTCTTCTGTTCGGCGGCTCCGTTTGGAGGTGGTCATCAATACGAGCGGCACGCGCACGAGAACAATGGCAACGAGGGCGCCCCAGCCTACTACCTGTTTGAGAGGGGCTTCAACACCTACGATCTGGCCAAACGGTACGCCGCACGCAAGCAGCACAAACCGCGCCTGATCGTTTCGGTCGGCACCGGCGACCAGAACTACGAGCCGAATCTCCATTGGATGGCGCATCTCGACAGCCTGGGAATCCGGTACGAAAAGATCATTGTTCCCAACGTCAAACACGACGCAAAGGGCGTCTATGACTTCGTGGGTTCCAGGAGCATGGCGTTTCACGCCGCCTGTTTTGAAGCGAACGCACGCTGAAGCGTGTCAAACTAAAAGATTCAGTCGTAATGAAATCTGGCGATACTCTTTCTCTTTCCTTCGGTCTGCATTTTGAAGACCTATACGAAAACGGTGGGTTGGCGAAACTAGACGCCGCCTTCCAGAATTTTCTTCCCGAAGATCTGCGAATCCGTCTTCAAGCCACGCGCATCGACCCCTCCTCGCTTGATCGCAAGGCGGAGTCCGCGCTCATATTGGATCTTGCGCCTCACATGGAAGACTTCCTGGGAGAGCTGTTCAATATTCAAGCCGAGGTCCGCGAGCTTCAGCACGCACATAGCGAACTCGCACCGCTCTACACGGTCAAGCGAAATTTCGTACAGCGCAAGGCTCTGACGTCCATTAAGGAAGCCGACGCCCAACAGTTTCACGGCAAAACGCTCCGGGCGGATTTGGAGTCGTTCATGGGAGAGAAGCTCACCGAGCTGTCCTATGCCCGAAACGTGACCAAATGGCTCGACGACGCCGAGGCCCATGCGCACCACCTGGATCTGGCCGCCAAGTACGCCGCCTGGGCGCACTATTCAAAGCCGGGCCGGGAGAGACACCAGTCGGGAATACTCTTCAAGAAGCCGCACAAACTGGAGTTCGAGCAGTTGGTGCCGGTGGAGACTTTGACGCAGGACAACGCCGAACGCTTCGTTTTTCCGGAGAAGATGTGGCGCAACCGTGAAGGCTTCGCGCTTACCGATTCCGGCACGGATCGCACCGGAGCGCTCGACGAGGCCAACTACTGCATTCATTGTCACAATCAGGGCAAGGATTCCTGCTCGACAGGTCTTCGCGAAAAGACCGGCGAATTCAAGAAGTCGGTCTTCGGCGTAACGCTCAACGGCTGCCCGCTCGAGGAGAAGATCAGCGAATTTCACTCGGCGATGGTCAAGGGCATGACACTCTCTGCTCTTGGCATCATCACAATCGACAATCCGCTTGCCGCCGGCACGGGCCATCGCATTTGTAACGACTGCATGAAGGCCTGTGTGTTCCAAAAACAGGAACCGGTCAACATACCGCAGGCCGAGACGCGGGTTCTCAAGGATGTTCTAAACCTTACCTGGGGCTTCGAGATCTACTCTTTGCTCACCCGGTGGAACCCTTTGAACTTCCGCCGTCCGCTTCCGAAGGCCGATACCGGCTTCAAGATTTTAGTGGTTGGTCTCGGGCCGGCCGGCTATGCGTTGGCACATCACCTGATGAACGACGGCCACACGGTCTGCGCCGTCGATGGCCTGAAAATCGAACCGCTGCCGGAAGCCTTCTCCGGTGTCGACTCGCTTGGCAATCGCACCGCGTTCCGCCCGGTCAAGGAGATCCACGAGATCTACGAGTCGCTCGACGACCGCATCAGCGCCGGCTTCGGCGGCGTGGCCGAATATGGCATCACTGTCCGCTGGGACAAGAATTTTCTTAAGATTATCCGCATGATCCTGGAGCGCCGCCGTCAGTTCGCCATGTTTGGCGGCGTTCGTTTCGGCGGCTCCCTGACCGTCGATTCGGCCTTTGAACTTGGCTTCGATCACATTGCGCTTTGCGCCGGCGCCGGCCGGCCGACCGTCATCTCAATGAAGAACGGTCTGGCCCGCGGGGTGCGGCAGGCGTCGGATTTTCTGATGGCGCTGCAGCTCACTGGTGCGGCCCGTCACAACTCCATCGCAAACTTGCAACTGCGTTTGCCGGTCGTTGTAATCGGCGGCGGCTTGACCGCCATCGATACGGCGACAGAATCACTCGCCTACTATCCTGTGCAAGTTCGGAAGTTCTACGACCGGTACGAGGAGCTTTGCACGGCGACTGGCGAGGCCAACGTGCGGGCGGTGTGGACCGCGGAGGAGCAAGAAATCGCCGATGAGTTCATCGGCCATGCCCAAGCGATTCGGGATGAAGACCGCCGTGCGGCAGCCGAAGGCCGCGACCCTTCGTATTTGAAAATGTTGCAATCGTGGGGCGGTGTCACGCTTGCCTATCGCCGCCGGTTGATCGATTCGCCTTCCTACACTCTGAATCACGAGGAAGTGGCCAAAGCGCTCGAAGAAGGCATTCATTTCGCCGAGAACCTGTCGCCGGAAGAGGTGGCCATAGACGCCTATGGCCACTGCTCCTCGATCACATTCGGGAAACTTGCCTGGAACGCCGAACAGAAGAAGCTCGTCCCCACGGGCGACAGGGCGACTCTGGCGGCGCGCTCGATCCTCGTCGCTGCCGGCACGCAGCCGAACACCGTTTTAGAGCGCGAGGATTCGGCCAATTTCGTTCTGGACGGCAAGTACTTCCAGGCACTGGACGAAACCGGTTCGCCAGTCAAACCGGAACGAATCGCGAAACCGAACGAAGTGCGGGTTCTGACTTCCATGCGGCCGGACGGCCGCGCCGTCAGCTTCTTCGGAGACCTTCACCCCTCCTTCAGCGGCAACGTTGTGAAGGCAATGGGGTCTGCCAAACAAGGCTACCCGGTCATTAGCCGGATCCTGAAGGATCGCGGCCGGCCGGCCGGAGAGACGGGTGCGCAGTTGATCGCCCGGTTGAACGTGGAACTTCGGGCAACCGTCGACAAGGTCATCCGCCTGACTCCCACGATTATTGAAGTAGTCGTCAAGGCGCCGCTCGCCGCGCGCGCTTTCCATCCCGGTCAGTTCTACCGTCTCCAGAACTTCGAATCGCTGGCTCCGCGCACGACCGACACCGTGTTGGCCATGGAAGGCCTCGCGCTCACGGGTGCCTCCGTAGATCGCGAGGCCGGCACACTCTCCACGATCGTGCTTGAGATGGGAGGGTCCTCCGATCTCTGCTCTTTGCTCAAGGAAGGCGAACCCGTCGTTCTAATGGGACCCACGGGCACTCCCACCGAAACACCGGAGAAGGAGACCGCGCTGCTTGTAGGCGGAGGATTGGGCAACGCCGTACTATTCTCCATCGGGCAGGCGTTGCGCGCCAATGGCAGCAAGGTGATCTACTTCGCCGGGTACAAGAAGTTGATCGACAGGTACAAGGTGGATGAAATCGCGCGCCGCCGACGTTATCGTGTGGTGCTCGGATGAGGCCCCGGGCTTCCGGCCAAACCGTCCGCAGGATTTAACCTTTGTCGGGAACATCGTGCAAGCCATGGAATCCTATGGCAAGGGTCAACTCACTGGCACCATCCCGCTAAGCGACGTGGACCGTGTGATCGCTATCGGTTCCGATGGCATGATGGCCGCCGTCGCCCGCGCCCGTCATGGAGTATTGGCGCCGTATCTGACGAAGAAGCATCATGGCATCGGCTCCATTAATTCTCCGATGCAGTGCATGATGAAGGAGATTTGCGCGCAGTGCCTGCAACTGCATCGCGACCCGGAATCCGGCAAGGAGACCGCTGTGTTTTCCTGCTTCAATCAGGATCAATCCCTGGATCATGTGGACTGGGCCAACCTTCGACAGCGCTTGTCTCAGAACGGCACTCAGGAGAAACTCACCAAGCAGTGGATTGATCGCTGCCTGCAAAAATTAGGCGTTCGCGAACCGGTCACCGCGTAAGAGGTTCGCGAACGCCGGTGAATCGGCGGCGTTAGAAATGCGTCACGCTGGCCGTGCTCGCAGCGCGGCGAGCACGCGGTCTGGGGTAAACGGAACTTCGCGCAGACGTGCGCCTGTTGCGTCGAACACGGCGTTGGCGATTGCGGCGGCGGCGATCGTGATCGTACCCTCACCTGCGCCCATCTGTGTTTCGCCCTTGCGATCCAGTAGCACGTTCACGAACTCCGGCACAAACTCGCCGAAACGGAACGCATTGTAGCGGCGCCAGTCGACCGACGTCACCCCGAAGTCGTCCCAGCGGACCTCCTCGCGCATGGCGCGGCTCATGCCTTGCAGTGTGCCGCCTTCCATCTGGTTTTTCAGGCCGTCCGGATTCGACACCGGGCCGGAATCCTGCGACTGGTAGAACTTTTTCACCACGATAGCTCCGGACGCTTGATTCACGTCCACTTCGGCGATGACGCAGGAGTAGCCGTTGTCGCCTTCGTAGAGAAGAATCGCCATTCCGCGTCCGGTCACGACGCCTGTGCGCGGATTGCCGCGCTTGGGCGACGGCCGGGACTCCCACTTCGCGGCTACGGCCGCCTCATGCATCACGTCGATCATTCTCGGATCGCTCAGATGCATGCGGCGGAAGATGAGCGGATCGTGTCCGAGCGCGGAGGCCACTTCATCCATGAAACTCTCGTTGGCAAAGCTGTTCTGCAAGCGGTTCGGAGAGCGTAGAGGCCCGGTAAAGAACGGCGACTGAATGGTGTGCACCAGTACCCGTTCGCTCCGGATACGGCCCGTGCCGCCGCAGGCGCCGCCCACGCAGCCCGTACCGTACGCAGACGCCGCGTTGCTGTTGTTATTGAATGCTGCGGCGACGGTTGGTGTAGCCGTCGGCACGACGGGCGGCGTTGGGCGGCCCACCAAAGCGCCGGTTGGAATATTGCCAGGGTTGGCGGCGTTTGGCCGGCCGCCCTTGGAGAGCGTCCATCCTTCGTAATCCCACGCTGAAATCAGGCCGTCGTCGCCGATTGCGGCTTTCAGGTTGATTACGTACGCCGGGCCATAGTTTTCGGCTCCCGTGTTTTCGTCTTTTCGCGAAAGCTGAACGCGCACCGGTTTGCCTACGGCCTGCGACAGCAGCGCCGCGTCATAGGAAACGGTGTCGGCACCGTTGATTCCGTAGCAGCCCGAACCCTCCTTGTGAATCACGCGGATCCGGTTCGCGGGGATGCCGAGCACCACCGCCACGCTATCGCGCTGCGGATAGACGCCCTGCGTGGCGGACCAGATTGTCGCGCTGCCGTCACGCACATCGGCCACGGCGCAGGAGGTGCCTAGCGAGCCATGCATCTGGTAGGGATGTTTGTAGGCCGCCGTGATCACTCGCCGCGCCGAGGCGAACTTCTCGTCCATATCGGCCGCGCGGACAATATAGTTGTCGCGCGACGGCTGAGCCTTTACATACTCGTGAATGTTCTCGAACTTCGGCAACGGCGCGACGTTCGACCAGTTCACCTTCAACGTCTCCGCCGCACGAATCGCCTGCCACTGCCCATCGGCCACCACGCCCACGAAGTCGCCTTTCACCACGACTCTCACGTTGCCCGGCAGACGGCTTACCGACGCTTCGTCGACACTGACCACCTTCGCATCCGGTGAGGGCGGCCGCACTACACGGCCATGCAACATGCCGGGCACGCGCACGTGATGCACATACTCGAAGGTGCCGTCCACCTTGAACGGAATATCCTCGCGCGGAATCGACCTGCCGAGCACCTTGTACGTTTCCGGGTCGCGCGGTATCGCACGATTGGACACGGTCGCCGCGAACCGCTGGTTCCCGATCAGGGTCCCGTAGCTAATCCTCTTCGAGGCGTCGCGGGTCGAAATGACCATGCCGTTGTCCACGGTCAGGTCGTCCACCGGCACGTTCAGTTGTTCAGACGCCATGCGCACCAAAGTCTCCCGCGCCGTGGCTAATGCCTGACGCAGGCCGGAGTTCCTGCTAAAGTTTGCCGGATGCCCAAGGCTGCCCGAACTCACGCCTTGGTCCGGAGTAAAGGCCGTGTCGCAAATGATCATCCTTACGCGATCGAACGGCACGCCCAGTTCCTCGGCCACAAGCTGCTTCTGCACCAGGCCGAATCCCTGGCCGAAATCGCACTTGCCGGTCAGTCCGGTCACGCTTCCGTCGGAAGCGATAGCCACCCACGAATCCACCTGTGCCGGCGCGATCACCGGATAGGGCGGGCCGGCCGCAGTCTGCGCGGTCAACTCCGCGTTCACCGAATAGCCGGCGATCAGAACGCCAAGGCCCTTTAGAAATCCTCTTCGGTCGAATTCTTGTATGGTCATGTGCGCAATCCCTCCGCGTAGCGTTCCAGCGCGCGGACCATCCGCGCATGCGCATAGCAGCGGCACATCACGCCGTTCAGGCCGGCGATGATCTCGTCCCGGGTCGCTCGCGGGTTCTTATCCACGAACTCCTTTCCGTGCAGCATTACGCCGCTGATGCAGAAGCCGCACTGTACGGCCTGCTCCTCAATAAACATCTGCTGGAGCGGATGCGGCTTTTCGGCTGTTCCCAAGCCTTCGATCGTCATAACGCTCTTGCCCGCCGCTTCGGAACATGGATAGGTGCAACTGCGCGTTGCCTCGCCATTCACCATTACGGTGCAAGCGCCGCACTGCGCGAGCCCACATCCGAATTTGGGTCCGTTCAGCTTCAAATCGTCCATCAGATAGAACAACAGTGGCATCTCCGGATCGACGGCCGCCGTATGCGCGACGCCATTTACGGTCAGTTTTATTTCGGCCATTATGCTCCCTTTCTCGTTGTTAGGGTTGGACTGCTACCGGTTTCGTGCCACTGGCATGCAGGAACGCTCGTCATGATTTTCGAATCGCGATCAACGTCCCGTCGCCTCGCAGAAAGATGGTTCCACCGGACACCGCTGGAGACGCCAACAACCTCTCCTCAAGCGTGTTCTTCGCCAGTAGCTCCGCCGTTCGCCCGGCTCGCAGGACGAACACCTCACCGGTCTCTCCGGTGAAGTAAATCTTGCCGTCGGCCGCGACTGGTGAAGCGAAAAATATGCCCGCCAGCCTTTCTTTCCAAAGCAGCGTTCCGCTGGCGGCTTCCACGCAGCTCACGACGCCCACCTCATTCGACATATACAGCAAGCCGTCGTGATGAACGATCGACGGCACATACGATCCGCCGTTGGCGAGCCGCCATTTCAACTCGCCCGAGGGCGAGAGCGCGAGCACATCGCTATTCCGGTATCCACGGGTCAAATAAATCAGTCCGCCCGCGTGCACAGCCGATGGAATCGGCGTTTGCCGTTCAGTTCCGAAGCTCCACAACGGCTTGCCGGTGTTGGGATCGTACACGTCGATACGTTCGCTGGAGTTCACCAGCAGCGCGTCGCCATCCAGCCCCGGAATGACCACCGGCGTGCTATGGGACACCTTGCCGCGGCCACGGTCCACCTTCCAGCGCACTGCTCCGGTCTTCGCGTCCAACGCCAGAAGGTACGAAACCGGCCGGTGATCGCACAGCAAGATCAGTGCGTCCCGATAGAGCGCCGGCGAGCTGCCGTGGCCCCAGTTGTTTAGGAACGACCCGTGCTCCGGCGAAAGCGCTTTCTGCCAAATCAGCTTCCCCTGCATGTCCAGGGCGGCCACCTGCCCGTTCCCGAACCAGACGTACACGCGCTCGCCGTCGGTCACCGGAGTCGGCGTGGCCAGATTGTGCTTTTCGTGCAACTCCGGCTCTTCGCCGCCGGCGGGCATTCGAAACTCCCAGGCCCTTTTTCCGTCGCTCACGGCGAACGCCTCGACGCTGAGATACACCCGCCCTTTCGCTCCGCCGATGGCCTTCTCTCGCACCGCAAGAGAACGGTCGTCGCGTGCCAAGCGGGGATCTTCGCCCGTCGCCGCCGAGTAGGCGCCTACCTGAGAACTGACAATTACCAAGCCGGCTGTGACCACTGGCGACGAGGTTCCCGTGCCCGCCAACGGCGCCTTCCACGCGATGTTCTTCGTGGCGGACCATTCGGCAGCTAACCCTGTCTCGCTGGAAACGCCTAAACTCCCTGGGCCGCGCCACTGCCGCCAATCTTCCGCCGCGCACGTGCATGCAAGCACCAGAATCCAACGCATAGGCCCCTACTTTATCGAATTGGCTTGGCCGGTCCCGGCATCGTCCACCACAAGAACGCCGCTATTAGGTTCAATCCCGCCGCGACGGTGAAATAAAGAGATGCGTCGCCGCCATTCATTTTCGCCAGGAATGGGAACGCGTTCGCGCTTACAAAGGCGCCCAGGTTCCCCACCATGTTCATCGCACCGGAAACCGCGCCGGACTTTCCGCCACCGATGTCGATGCAATATGCCCAGCTTGGGCTGATGCTCATCTCCGTTCCGAACGTCGCTAGTGTAAAAAAGGCCACGGCGCTCTCCGCACTCTCCGCCTGCGTGAGCATTGTCAAAGCCGAAGCGGCCAGCAGGAAACCGCCGAGCGCCGGTCCCCGCCGGCTCCAGGAAGGGTAGCGCTTATACAGCCAGTCCGTTGTAAAGCCGCTCACCCATTGCGCGGTCGCGCCTACCAGCAGAATGACCGTCGAATACCACGACGCCCGTTCGCGAGTCAGATGGTAGCGCTCCATCAGATAGGGCAACATCCACGTCAAGGTAAGAAAAAACGTGAAATTGCTGCAAAAGTACTGCGCCATCGCTTGCAGCATGCCGCGGGACCGGAAGACCCGCGAATCGGCGGCGGCGTGCGTGACGGGAGCAGGCTTGTCGTGAAACCACGCGAACCATACAACCGCCCAGACCAAGCCCGGTACGCCCAGCAGATAAAACGCCACTCGCCAGCCGAAGCTATCCAAGAGCCCGGCAAGAATCGGGAACGACAATGCAGCGCCCAGTCGGGATCCCGAGAAGATAATGCCATTGGCCCGGCCGTGCAACTCCGCCGGAAGCCAGGTGTAGAAAGCGCGAGCCGATGCAGGGAACGCACCGGCCTCCGCGAGGCCGAACAGAAACCGGATCACCACCAACGACACGAACTCCGGCGCCATTCCAGTGATCGCGGTGAAAACGCTCCACGCGGCCACGACTATGGCCAGCGTCCATCGCGGGCCGTAGCGGTCCGCAACCCAACCTGCGGGAATCTGACCAAGGGCGTACGCCAGCGCAAACGAGCCGAATACCACGCCCATCGCATCGTTCGAAAGCGCCAGGTCGGCCGCGACAAGATCCTTCGCCGTGGAGATCGCCGCGCGGTCCAGATACAAGATCCACGACAGCAGAAAGAGTAGAACCAACAGAATGATCATCGGCTCACCACGGCGCCCATATGAAGGATTGCCGGCGAGGCGGGATCGCCCGGCGTCTCCAGGCGGTCGAATTCGGCGATGCGAGCGTCAAGGCCGCCATTCCTGCCTTCCGCCATGGCGAACGGCGGAAGCGTCGTCATCACGAGTTTCACAGAAGAGGCGACATCCTGCTTCACTGCCTGGCCGCCCCGATCCTGAACCGTTCGCCCATCGCGCCAAATTCAAGCGCGTCCGCCGATCCCGGCGGCCATCGCCGCGAGCAGCGTGAGCATTTCGCATCTAGCCATGGGACAGATGCACAGTATATACTTCCAGGCATGTCCAACGCCCGAATCCTTCTGATGGTGATATTCTCCGGCCTCGTGGCCACTGTGTTTCTAACGGCACAACCCAACTCCGTGAGGCAGATCGTACCGGGCGTGTGGTTCCGCGAAGGCGACATTGAAAAACAGGGGCATTGCAACAACGTCATTATCGAGATGAAGGACTACCTTATCGTCGTCGACGCGAATTTCCCCGATGGAGCCCGCCTCGCCGCGGCGGATGCGAAGAAGTACTCGAACAAGCCAATTAAGTACGTCTTCGACACCCACCACCACGGCGACCACGCCTACGGCAACGCCGTTTGGACGCAGATGGGCGCCACGACTCTCGCCTATGCCGGCGTTTTGCAGGAGATGAAGCGGTACGAACCCAAGCGCTGGGCGGAGACCAACCGGAAGGACGTGAAGGACCTAAGCCGCGCGACGGCCGAGCCGCCTAAACAGACCTTCGACAAAACACCCTTCGTTCTTGACGATGGCACGCGCCGCGTTGAATTCCATTTCTTCGGCTGGGCTCACACCCGGGGTGACGGGTTCGTCTACCTGCCCAAGGAACAGGTGCTCTGCACCGGCGACGCGGTCACCAACGGTCCCTACAATTTCATGGCCGACGGCAATGTCGCCAATTGGCCGAACGTCATCGCCAACGCCAAAAAACTTTCCGTGCAGCATGTATTGCCCGGCCACGGCCGGCCGGGCGGCCCCGAAGTGCTGGACGGCGAACAGACTTTCCTGCGTGAGATCTACGCCGGCGTCGCCAAACTCCGGAAGAGCGGCAAGACCGTGGACGACTTAACCAAGATGGGAATGGACGGCAAGTTGGAAATCGCTCTGGGGTTCTCGCCTAAGTCAAAGACTTGGATCGGAAAGAGTCTGGGCCAGCAAGCGGTAGTGATCATGGAAGAGCAGCAGGCCGGCAAACCGCACGGTGAGATTTCCGGCGGCAAGTAGCGGGAGTCAGAATTGGAGCCGCAGCGTGTACTGCACTTCACGCCCGCGGTTCGCCTGATTCGTGCTGCGGCCAAAGTTTGAGCCTCACTGCTGTCCGGTTAAAAGTCGAACAGAATCAATTGGTTGGCGGTGTTAGGTAAATCGTCTTGGGAGTCGATGTCGTGGAAGGCCTGTAAAATGGGCATTTTTTCGAAAAGCGAGAGGCTGAGGAC
>Ga0194119_10002540_pt1 | contig 30642 bp, 28 predicted proteins | sample TA2MahC100mmetaG_FD_148620 | JGI IMG/M metagenome (GOLD analysis project Ga0194119, IMG submission 148620) | Freshwater microbial communities from Lake Tanganyika, Tanzania - TA2015018 Mahale Deep Cast 100m | ecosystem: Environmental > Aquatic > Freshwater > Lake | place: Tanzania: Lake...
CGGCGAGTTGGTGAGCAATAGGCGCGACAAACTCTTCGAAGCCCGCGGCGAGTTGCGCGACCCGCAAAACGTCGTCCTGGCCGCGGCGACCGGGAAATACCTTGCGATCAAGCCCGGCGAACTTTCTCTGATCGGCGAGGACTTCGACGGAGATATCATGGGCATCCTTGGCTCGATGCCTGGATAGGAGCATTCTTTCGTCGTTTACCGAATTGTAATAGCCACAAAGCTCAACCAGCGGCACCCTCAGAAACCTCGAACGAACAAAACTCTCAGTAAATTGTTGACATGAGAAAACGATCGATCAAGACGGGCGCGAAGGACAAGGCTTTGCTCCGAGAATTGGACGGACTCTGCGAAATGGGTATGCAGGGCGAAATCGTTCGGATGGTGGGGTGTCTCATATCGCAGAAACCCTTGTCTGCCGTGTTGTTCAATGAAGCGATTCGTGCATTGCTCGCTCATGGCGACGACCTCAAGCCATGGACATGTCGAATCGAAAAGGCTTACACATCCATGGGCCTGCGAAGCAGCCGGAGGTGCCGGTATTCCATGCTGTGCTTCTATCATTCCCTCGGCGATTCCCAAAAGGCTCTGGAGTTCATTCCCGCGCGGTTTTCGCCGACCGTGGCGCCACTAGAATTGGCTTTCGCACTCGACACTTTCAAGGCTCTGCGGCTTGTGAAGAAGGCCGATGCGTTGGTGCCGCGCTGCCTGAGAATACTTCACCGAATGGGCCGGTGTAACGAGATCAGCTTACTGCTCCATTCGCTGGCTGACTACTTTGCTTCGCAGCGGAATTGGGAAGGCGCCATAGCGCTTTGGGAAGAGTTGATCTCGGACGATGTGCTCGGTCCCCAGGCCTTCGTCGAGATCGCGGCCGCACGAGCAGCACAGGCCAGGCATACCGTCAAGGAAGGGCTGAACCATATCAACCTTCTGCGCAAGGCGGCCAAAGACGATTTGGCGATCACGCTTCCTGGCAATTTCAAAGCAAGGCTCGACGAAGCAGAAATGGAACTACTTGTAATCAAGGCAAGCTTGAATCAGTGCTTTCCGGAAGAATGAAACCAACACATCAGATTATGGAATGCCAACCAAACTCGCGTGCAAAAGGCTGCGGCTGCTCAGCCCAGGAAATCCACCAACCATTTCCACCGCGTTCGACTAAGCTGGGTAAGAATATGAATCGGAGCCTTGCTCAGTTCAAAAGAATCAGCCTCAAGAAAGACGGTGAAGTGTATGCCTACCTCCTGACGACAATACGACGCACGGCGAAAAACGGGCTACGACAGGAAGGGAGTGCGCCGAATTTCCAGGGTAACTGCATCACTCTGTGCACATGCAAACACCGCATGCGAACATGGCGTGATCAGTCAGATTGGAAGAAAGGCGTCTGGATAGCTGGACTGACAAACCTTGGGACCGTGAAGCCGGAATATGGCCTCTTCTATCTGATGCGTGTCGGCGATGCTTTTGAATCGCATTTCGACCTCTGGAACGCTCGTTACAGCCTCAAGGACGAATACGGCATGACGCTACAAGCGAAGGTGGCGCACAGGCACTTCCTCGGTGATATCTTCTTCCCGAAATCCTCTCCGCTTCTCGGTCGCGACCGGTTTCTACCAGAGAATTACCTTCGGCCAAAGGAAGAAGGACATTCCCATTCCCAAAGGCGCAATCCTAACCAGTGGCACAAGGATGTCCGTCGGGCGTACCTCTTAGTCGGCGATCCTAAATTGAGTTTTATTTGGGACAAACCGGAATTGCGCCTAAAGAAGGATCGGCATGCAAGAACGAAGAAATACCGAAGCGTTGCCGAATTTCTGGAGGCTTTCAAATCTCTCAAATCATAAGAATGAAAATCGCGCTTCTCCGCGTCGGAATCGATACTGGCTGCGGCGGTATCCACGGGCCACTCTTTCAGGATGGCCGATTTGAGTATGTCCCGATTCCGAGTGAGTCCGCCAAGGATGGGAGAACGTATGGCAACGTTCGCGGACGGTACGGAGGTTCTCTGGTGGAGTATTTTTCGGAACACAAGCAAGCGAGGATGAAAGACTCGCATATCCACTTTGATCCTGAGTTTGAGACGTTCACTTATGGCGACCCGACGCGACCCAAGGCGGGGCTGAGGCATCTTCAGAAAGGTGACTTCCTGGTGTTCTACGCCGGGTTGCAAGGATTTGATTTTGCGCGAGCGCCTGCTCTCTACCTCATCGGTTACTTCATCGTCAAGACGGCCGGCCTTGCGAAGGACTTTTCGCGCGACGCGATACGCCGTCTGTTCAGAAGGAACTATCACATCATCACCAAAGATCGCCGCCCTGGCCTCGTTTTGGTGAAGGGCGCCAAAGGAAGTCGTCTGTTGGAGAAGGCGCTGTGCATTAGTGAGGAGGGCGCAGACAGGAACGGCAAACCATTGAAAGTGTTGTCCCGGAAGATGCGGCGAACCTTTGGCGACTTTGCTGGGAAGGTCGGCATCCAGAGATCTCCGCCGCGCTGGATCCGTGAAGAACCTTGGCTCACCAAAACAGTCACCTTCCTGGAGCGGCTCGTATAAGATCTGACACGCCGGAGACATTCCGTGACTGGCTTGTGACTGGCTTGCTTCACCTGTGCGGATCGGATAGGGTCTGAGTGTCATGAAACGGCCTGCTCGCAAGCGGAAGAAACTGGATTACCCGGAAGAAACGAATGGCACGCGATGGGCGGCGGCAGCGCGGAGGCTCGCCAGCAAGCTCTCACCGGAGGAGGAAGCCGAACATTTCCGCCGGGCGATGGCAAAGGTCTATGGCCGCCAGCCCAAAGAAATCACTGGCGCTGGACACTAACGTTCTGCTGGACCTCGCCGAGGAGAAGGATTTCGCGCACGACTTCAGGGAGGAGTTCGCGGCGCGCGGCTACCATTTCCTCGCACCTCCAACAGTGCTTGCGGAACTAGAGATTCTCGCGAATTCAAATCTTGCACCGCAGTTCCATTTCGCAGAGATCGCCCTGAGAAAGCTCGCGCCCTGGAACTGTCAGCCATTTGCGCTGTCCACCACGGAGATTACCGTCTCCTATCGGTTTGCTGAGCGGTTGCTCGATCTGGGCCTCATCCCCGAAAGTGAGCGCAACGACGGCAAAATCCTGGCCCAGACCTCACTCGCAAGTATTGCACTGCTGGTCACGTCGGACAAACATCTGTTGAACATTGACGAAGAAGCATTCCTGCTGGCCTTTGGCGACTCTGACCTGCCGCCAGTGCATCCGGTTCATCCCAGGCGGTTGTTGAGAGCTTTGCGATAAATGAGAACTCAAATGCTCCGCGGGCGGCGAAGCGCGACGTAATCGAATGCGCGAACCGGTTCTCAATCGCTCCTGCCCGTTGTGCAACGAAGACAAGTCGCGTCTGTTTCTGCGGAAGGAAAGCCTCCGGTTGGTCCGGTGCCAGAGCTGTTCGATGGTCTATGCGAAGGCGGTCGGTTCCGAGTTCGCGTCGGGTTCCTTTTACGACCAACGCGGTGAATCCTTCTATCTCGCCTCCGACAAATTGCAGGGCGATCACGCGCCGGTCCGGTTTGAACGGGAGCTGAAGCTGTTTCGCGCTTACTGCCAGCAAGGCTCGGTCCTGGACGTTGGATGTTCGACCGGCGGATTCCTGATTGCGCTGAAATCCAGGCATCCGAAGGACTACTCGGTGTTTGGCACGGATGTCGTCGGATCCGCCCTGGATTACGCCGAGCAGCACGGGGTCGAAGTCATTCGAACTCCGTTTCTTGAGTTAAGCGAAAAGCAGACGTCCTTCGATGCCGTGACATTTTGGGCTGTGATTGAGCACCTCGTCGAGCCCAAACGATTTCTGAGCAAGGCGGCCAGGTTGCTGAAACCGGGCGGGTATTGCTTTGTGCTCGTGCCCAATCTGAAATCGCTCGCGGTCCGCGTCCTGGGCGCGAAATACCGTTACATCATGCCGGAGCATGTGAATTACTTCACGCCGGCCACACTGCGCGCTTTCGCTCGAAGCGGTCCAGAGTTCGAAGTTGTGACGCTGACTTCGACGCACTTCAATCCGGTCGTCATCCTGAAGGATTTCGTCGGCAAAGGGAGAGGCGTGCCGGACGCGGAGCGGGCGGGCTTGCTCAAGCGCACTACGGCCTGGAAACAGAATCGCTGGCTGGGGCCGGTCAAGGTTGTTTATTCCCTCGCCGAACGCATGCTGGCCGCGTTCAACCTGGCGGATAACCTCGTGTTCGTCCTGCGAAAGAAGCGCGCCGACTGAAGGAGCGGTGGACCACGAAGAACACTATTAAACCCACTCTTTTTGGCAGCCGCGGGACAGAACCCTGAACTTTGAACTCTGAGCAACGGGTCGGCCTGTCACCACCAACCTCCTTCCGCAGCAATCGGGCGGACCATTGGCCGGCCATCAAGAATGACCAAGGGGCCATCGATAGCGAGGCGTTCGCCTCGGATCAGCACGCGACCGGGACCACCCGGAACGAACACTCTGTTGCGCGGGATGGCCATGGGAACGGGCGGCATTCGCGGCACGACACTGGCCGTGGGCTTGGGCCGCGCGATCGGGTAGAACTGCACCCGCTCGAACGCAGCCGGATTCATGACGAGCTTGCCCAGGCTTGGGTGAGAACCGACGACTTCCTGTTGATCCCATTTCTCCAGGCGTAACGTCAGACTGCCGCCACGCCGGAACGTTGCGCGCACCGTGGAAGTGTTGTCCGGCGGGCGCTCCATTTTTTGCCCGGCCATTTGCAGGACCTTTATCCGGTCGATCGGAATGTCGAGCGTCGAGCCCTCCGACAAAAGAAACGTGGCCTTGCCCTCCTGCACGCGCTGAAGGTCGCCGGCAACTTTGTCGCCGTTTTGAAGCCGGCCCAAATCGGTTTTGCTTTCCGGCGCGGCGGAAGGTTTCTCATCGAACTGGCCGTCCCATTCCGTGACCCGGATATTGCTGAGTTTCACCGAGCCTTGCCCCTGGTGGACGAAGCGCACGCCCGTGCCTTTTCCGACGAAGTCATCCGTGTCGATCCACTGTTTGACGAGCAACCCGTCCACCATGAGGGCGATCATGCGTTTGGCTTTGTTAGCGCGGATTTCCACGTGGACCTTGTTTTTCTGGTTCAAGGCCGGCACGGAGGTCTGGCCCAGATAACGCAGCGGCTCTTGCTTGCTCACGGGCAGCAAATTGACCGTGTAACTGTTGAGCTGAAGGCTGTAGAAGCCGCCGAAATCAGGGCCGGTTTCTTTGGTCTGGAGATTGATGGGCTGCATGTAATCGGTGTAAAGGGCCACCGCGATGTAAAGCATGCCTTTCCAGTTCAAATCGAATTGAAGGCTGGCAACGTCCGGGAGTTTGAGGTCGCGCGCAATGGAGGCGGATTGCGTGGCGTAAAAAGCGCCGTTCTTGTAACTCCATTGTCCGGCATTCGGGACCGTCTGCACCAACCCCATCGTCCAGCCTTCCAGGCCGGCCGGGCCCTCGAAGACCGGAGGCCGTTCCACAGGCTTCGGTGAGACGGACTGAACGAACTTGCGGGGAATCTCGAGTTTGCCGGCGTACCAGGTTTCCAGGGTCACGCGCTCCGCGTCGATGGACAGCAGGTTTCCTTCGATCTCATCCTGGTTGCTCAGTCGAACTGTGCACGAGTTGGTGGATTCCTTCTGAGGTTGCGGACGGTACCCAAAACGAACTTCCGAGATCTGGTCCGAAATGAACTCGATCACTTCAGCCGCGGAAGGATGGCGCCAGCGGACGCCGATGGTCGGATCGATCAATTCCAAGGTCCCATAAAGCGTGTCGCCGTTATTCAGCAGGATCGCGTCGCGGGCGTCGTTGGCTAACACGGCAGCGCGGGTGGGTGTTGCGGTTTGATTGGCAGCCTCCGCAGCGACAACACGCCAGGACACAAGCGTAATCAGACAAGCCAACGCCAAACCCGGTAGGGCGAAGCGTGGGCTGGTAGGGACGCGTTCCACCGCGTCCCTGACATTGCTCTTTCGACCGCAGAGTAAAGTCAGGGACGGAGTGGAATCCGTCCCTACCCGATTCATGGGAAGCAGCCATGGCCGCGGCGCCATGCACTCGGCCCTTGAACCGATCGCCGGTAGGGCGAGTCCGTCCCGGCGAGCCGCTCCACGCGCTTTGAACACGTCCAGACCGGCTCGCTGGGGACAGGTTCGCCCCACCCAGCGGCTGATGGAAAGCTCCTCAATCATCCAGGTCCCAAATGTCGATGTTTGGCGCGTCGAGTTCATCCGTTTCCTTCATCGGTTGCGATTGGAATTGAATCTGGCGGATGGACGCGAGATTGACGGCCATTTTCCCGAAGTTCCGGCTTGTCCCGGCGATTTGCTCGCCTCCCCATCTCTCCAGTTGGAACGCCACGGACCCGCCGCCCGCGACGTCAAAGCGCAGTTCCCAGGGTTTGCGCGCGATGGTTTCCGAGGCGGATTCCTTCATGAAAATCTGCGTGACTCGCTCGACTGGAATATCCAGCGCCGTTTGCGGAATGGCAAACTGCAGCTTGCCCTCCCGAATGCCGCGCAACTCGCCCGTGACTTTGTCTTTGTTCGCCAAATAAACCAGGTCTTCGTTCACGGGGCCGGTCGGGACGGGGCGCGGTTCGATCACGCCGTTCCATTGCGCGACCCGCATGCGGCTGATCCGGATGGTCGAACCATCCATCTGGGTCGAGAAGACCACGCCCTGGCCCTTGGCCACGAAACCCGCGTGGTCTTTCCACTGGCTCACGGGCGTGCCATCGATCACGAGGGCGATGGTGGCGTCATCGCGGTTGGCGCGGATTTCGACGTGGACCTTGTTTTTCTTGAGCATGTCCGGGATTTGCGCCTGATGCCCCAGGCTCATCACGCCGGTGCCCGTCTGCACGCGCTGAAGGTTCACATAGCCAGGCGCCATGTGGAACATGTAGGAACTCACGCTGTAGTCGAAGCGATCTACGGCGTCGGTAAACAGAATGAAGCTCAAGCTGAAATGCCCGCTCCAAGACAAATCGAACTCCAGGCTGCACGACCCGGAAAGGCCCAGGTTGCGGCCCAGAATGCCGACGCTGTTAGCCACGAACGCGCCGTCCTTGTAACGCCAGCCTTTTGGGCCTTGCGTCATGATCCAGCCATCCGGCCCGCTCGGTCCTTCGTACAGAATCGCGAACCCTTTCGGAAAAAGCGTAATGGATTGGAGCGCATCGCGCGGCGCTTCGAGATCGCCGCCAAACCACGTCTCCAGGCGCAGTTTCTCCGCGTCGAGCGATTTCAAACTTCCAAAGACTTCATCGCCGTTGCCGAAGCGGAACCAGCAAGTCGGTTTCGACTCGGCGCTCACGCGCTGGGCGTTTTCGAATTTGATGGAAGCGATGCCGGCGGGCTGAAACTGGATCACGTTTTTCGCCGCCGGATGTTCCCATTGCACGCCCTGATTCGTATCCATGGAACGCAGACGCCCATGCACCGACGCGCCGTCAAGAAATTGGAGCAAGTGAGAAAAATCTCCGCGCGCTGCGGTCTGGTTCACATTTTTGACCGCCGGGGCCGTGTTTGTAATTTCTGCACGAACGGAAAGACCAAGGAACAGAAAGTGAGCGACGACAAAGATAAGCAAACAGAGCGGGTATGGAGTGAGATCGGGGGAGCACACGCGCCCTCGCGTGTTTCGACCGGCGCCTCGCCGGTCGAAATGAACGGGTCGATCTATGCCATGTTGATGGTTCCCTCGATTGAAACAACGTGGTCGGCGAGGGCGCCAACCACAGCACGCGAGGGCGCGTGCGCTCCCCAACGCGACTGGATACCGCAGATTGAAAATCTGCGCCACTTTGGCAGCGAACCGTTGCGCTTTACCGCTCATAAATCGGGAGAAACCGGTAATTCAAAGCCAGCGAAAGGAGGGATGCCGACGTCGCAAACGTCGGACCGAACTGGCCGTCCCAACTTCCATCAGGATTCTGCGTCGAAGCGAGCGTCTTGATGTTTCTTCGGTTCCAGGTTTGCCACTGCTCCGGCGAAATGTGAAAGAAAGCCTGCGACGCGTAGTAAAGGTAGTAATGGTAATAGCTCGATTCCAACGGGGCGTTCTTCAGGAAATTCGACGCGGCCTGGAACGCTTTCGAATTCTTGTCCTTCGCCAGCGCCAGGATCACGCAGCCAATGGCGGTGCGCGCGGCGTTGGCCGAAGTCCCGGCCGTGTAGCCGTAGCCGCCGTCCGACGTCTGGCAATTCGAGAAGAAGCTCAGCCCCTTTTTGATCGCCGCTTCCGGCACGTTGATCCCGGCGTTGCGCGCCGCGAACAACGCCACCATTTGCGCGCCGCTCACGGTGGTGTCGGCATCGGTGCTTTCCGGAGAATAACGCCAGGCGCCGAACGGATTTTTGGCCTGCGAATTCAGAATCAAGCTGACCGCCTTCTCCAGGGCCGGGCCCAGCCGGGGATCATCCACAGCGCCGTAAGCTTCCGCGAGCGCCAGGCATGCGAAACCGTGATTGTACATCGACCGGCCGATGTATCCGGTCTGCTGGTTCATCTGTTTCAGAATGAAGTCGAGACCTCGGCCGATCGAACTCTGATACGGGCCGAAATTCGGATCGTCGCCGTGGGCCAGCATGCTGAGCACGGCCAGCCCCACGACGGCCGGCTCGCTTCCGTAAGAGCGGTCCGGCCAGTGGCCCTCGGTATTCTGGCTGCGCGCCAGATATTGCATGCCTTTCACGTACATCCGCTCCACTTCCATCGGCGTGTTATCCGATTTCTCGATGAACAGCTCCTGGGCGCACAGTGACGAGGAGAGCAAAACCAACGCGATCGCAAGCGTAGCGCAGATTTGTAATCTGCCGTATCGCGGAATTGCATTCCGCACGGGCTCGACAAGTTCCAGGGCTCTGGAACTCGCCGACGCGCCGCCGATTGCAAATCGGCGATACGGCAGAGTGCAACTCTGCGCTAGAGCGGAAGGCCCGCTAAACCGGGATGGACTCACCCTACCGGGTTCATGGGCCATATCTGGAATTCGACCTTGCAGGAGGCGGGCGAGTTCAATTCGCTTCTTTTTCGAGGGCATTGAAATAGTTCTCCAGCGCTTCACGGAATTCCGTGGGCAGATTCTCCATGAGACTGCTCGTCTTGTTCACGCCTCGGGCATCCGGACTCTTGCCTTGCGCATCGCCTTGGAGCGGGCCGGCCGGTTGCTGCGTGTTGCCCCCCATCGTGCTGCGGCCTGGATTGCGGCTCATGCTCATGCCGGTGGTCTGGCGGCTTTCCGGGGACATCATTTGCAGCAGGAACGCCATCTCCTCACTGGCGTTGCTCTGCGAACTTCCGCCGCGTTGGATTTGTTCGTTGATCAAATTGATGACGTCGGAAAGCGTCTCGACCGTTTTGGTCTCCGATTGCACCGTCAAGGCGTCCGTCTGAGGCACTCCCAGCAGCGCTTCCGCGCCTTGCATCGCATCGAAGATCTCGCTGAGCGGCTCCTCCAGCGGGGGGAACGGATTCTCCAGTTGCATTTGCGTGAGCTTCTTCAGGAGCTGGCGTTGTCCGGCGTACAGCGCCTGGGCGCCGTCCTGATATACCGCCGTGTCCTCCTTCCGGGTTTCAAGCAGTTCGGTCCGCTCGCGGAGGTTGATCTCGCTTTCCCGCATCCGGAGCAAACTCAAGAGCTGCTGAATCAGAAAATTCGCCAGGTCGTTCGCCTGCCCGCCGCCGCCGCCGCCCGCCCCGCCGGCGGAACTGCTCTTGGGTTCGAGCAATTCGGCCCAGGCGTTGAACTGGCTGGACCAGCGGCCAAGCTGCTGAATCGCTTCCATGGAAATGTTCTCGGCGATCAACCCGCGGACTTTGTCCAGCTCATCGGTCGTTTTGGCTTCGGTCATTTCTTTGCTGACCTGGCCGTAATTCGGCTCCCGGGTGCGCTCGAAAAACCGGCTGATCTCGCCCTGCAGCGTTTTCGTCTCTTCCTCCGCGCGCGATTGGAACGTGGCGAGATTCGTGTTCGCGCGCTGATACGGCGCGGGAAGATCTTTCGGCAACAGTCCGATCGTGACCGTGAGATTCTTGTGCAAGCGGCTTTCGATTTCCTTCTGTTCCGTGCCCAGCTTGCGGAGCCGCTGCGCCAGTGTCATGGCTTGAAGGTCGTCGAGTTTCTTATTGACCATTTGCTGCATTTTCTGGAGCGCCTCCAGGATTTCCTCTTCTTTTTCCAGCGCTTTGGCGAGGTTCTCCTCCCGCGATTTTGGATTTTGCTGGGCGGCCTTCATGGACTCCGCCGCCTGCGGCATCTTGTCCTGCGTCAGGCCCTGCATTTGTTGGACGGTGTCCGCCCACTCGCGCAGGGTTTGTTCCGGAAGGAGCGGATTGCGGAAGGCTTCCTGCAACATCTGGGTTCCCTCCCGGGAAAGCTGTTCCAGGTTGGCTTTGTTTTGCGCCTGGTCCTCCAGCGTGTCCGCAATTTGATCCGACGCTTTGTCCTCGGCGAGCTTGTCTTTGGGCAGATCCTTCAGCTCGCGGGTTTCATCGACGATCTTTTCTTCCAGGCGCGTGACTTCTTCGAGCCGTCCGAGCAGGGACTCGAATTTTTGCCGCACCATCTCGGCGTGCTGTTCGTTGCCCACGACATAAATCCGATAGACCGGCGATTCCGTGGGTTCGCGGTCCGGGAAAAAATCCTTCGCATACGCGCGGAGTTCAACCAGCGAGCCGGCCGGGATCTTCAGCAAGGCCGGATTGAATTTGAACGCGCGCTCCAGCTTCTTTTCCTGCGCGGAAGCTGCTACATATTTGAACGGTGTGGCGGAAGGGCTGTTGGTCGGTTGCCAATCTGAAATCAGGTTCCAAGTCAACCCAAGTTCCCGCACCCCGTAATCGTCCTGCGCGACCGCTTTCAACGGGACCACCTCCGTTTCCAGCACCGCCACTTCCCGATTCATTTCCGGCAACTCCGGCAATGGCGGTAAATCTTTTTGGCTTTGCACGGAGAGCCGCCACGGCGCCGCGGTCTCCAAGCCCAGTTCATCCTGCCAGGTGAACGAACAGTGGAACGCGCCGTCGAGGTTCACGGGCTGGCTCGCAAACGCGTCGCCTTGCACGGCGAGACGCTGCGGATCGCTGCTTTCCACGGCCAGCTCCGCGCTTTGGAGGCCGCGCGTGATTTTGCCCTGAAAAGAAACCTGGCTCCCTTCGAGGACGGTGAGCGAACCGCTGCGGATGTTCTCGGTCAGCGCTGGATACTTCAGGTAGGCGGGGAGATCGATGCGCGCGATCAGATCTTTCAAGGACGGCCGATGCGTCGGCTCGACCGGCACTTCGCGCCGCGCGTCGCCAACCCGGACGCTCAGGCGTCCCGGCTGAACCTGGCCAGGGATTTTCAGTTGCACGCGCTCGTCTTGAACCAGCGTCTTGATCGCCGGCTGCCGCTCGTACTGGCCTTGCGCGCGGGCCGGGTGCCAGAACGACCGGTACTCGACGGCGGAAACCACCTCGAACGGCTCGCCGTGCGGCACGATTTGTTTCGCGGGCAACCCGGCGATATTCACGAGCGTGTAGCGCTCGATGGCGGCCCAGGGCGTGGCCCAACGTTGAAAGGCATTCCAACTCGCGCGCGGCACCGCCGCCGCCGGCAACAGCGCCAGCACGAATAGCCCGAGAGCCGTCGCCGCCTGAACCTTCGCGGGCCGAAGGCTGACCGCTTCTTGAAAATCGAACTTCCTCGCGTCCTCGGCGACCTGCTGAATCGCGGCCCGATACAGCGCCGGAGAAAAATGCGGCGGGCGCTCTTTTTCATCCGCCAATTCCACGATGCCGAGCAACCGATCACCCAGACGCCGGTATTTCTGCTGGACCAGAATCGAGAGCGCCTTCAAATCCCGGCGCTTGAAAACCCAGCGGAGGCTCCACCGCGCGATTCCGGCCAGCGCGATGCCCAGGCCGATCAGGCTTACTGCAATTCGCGACGCGATGGCGGTGTCCCAAATGCGATCCGAGAGGAAGAGGAGCAGATAAGAGAACCCCAGCCCGCTCAAAGCGAGGCACACAGCGACGGTCGTTTCCACCTTCCAGAGGCGCTGTTCCAACTCGGAAAACCGGCGGCGCACGTCGTCCGGCAGGCTCACGGAAATCTGGTTCTCGACATCAGCCATGTTTTGTCGCAAGTGCGCTATACCATGCCTGTTAATCGTCCTTCCGTCCAATAAATCCTCTTGGGCCGCAGTGGGAAGAGCGGGAAGGGTGAGCCTTTTCATGGTCGGCTGATACCTTGGATCCTGCTTGGTCACGGCTTGCCGGATGAACGCCGTCGGCTCTTGTGGAATCCAACACGGCATGAAGAAGGCGCGCCGATTTCGTTAGGAGTGGATTGCTTGCAATTCTGAAGGATGCTGGACTGAGATCATGATCAGAATGAATAGAGGCTGGCGCTACGCATTTTGGCTGGTCCTGGTTGTCGCTGTCGTCTGGGCCAGCTTCTGGCTCCTCGCTCCACGCGAACCGCGCTATGAGGGCAACCGATGCGTCGGTGGTTCCGCGAACTCAGGCTAGGCTGTGAAGGACAAAGCCATGAGGTTCGCAAAGCCGCCGCCCAAGCACTGGGGGACATAGGCGTCGAAGCCGCCTCGGCCAAGTCTGCCTTGAGCAAGGCCACGAGAGACGAATTCCCTTCCGTTCGCGAAGCGGCGTTCCGGGCGCTCGGACGAGTAGTCCGCGAAGAAACGCCGGCCAGAGCAAAAACAAAAAACCCCTTCCGCACAGGCGCGGAAGGGGTGTTAGCAGCGGATTCGCGCTTAGAATTTATATACGATGTTTGCCGCCAGCGTGATGGCGTTCTTGTCCGACACGCCAAATGGCCGGGCGCCGCCGAGGCCGTGGTCCCAGCGCAGTTCCGCGCGAGACAGGACGTTCGCCCAGAGCGAATAATCCACCGTGGCCGTGACCGCGAGCAACTCGTTATGAGAGCCCGCCGCCTGGCCAGCGCCGGCTGACGCATACCAGGTTCCGTCGTCGGCATTGGTGTAATCAACCCGCCCGTTCAGCTTCAGTTTTTCCGTGCACTGATAGGAGAGGTAGCCGGCCACGGCATAGGCGCGGTCGCCACCCACGCCGCCGGTCCCGAAGTCCTCACGATAATCATACGCAGCGCCAAGCGAGAGCCCTTCGATGGGCAGCGGCACCGTGGCGCCAGCGTAGTAGAGCGTGGTGTCGTGCGGTCCGCCGGCCAGCCCATCAATGGCGGCGCCATAGATCGAGGCGCCGGAAAGGAATCCAAAACTTTCCGGCAACGTGATCGTGATCGAGCCCATGTAGGTCTTCTCGGTTTCATCCGCGGCAACCCCGGCTCGCGTCGGGCGCGCATTGATCCCGGCAGTCCAGGTGTTCGCGACACATGCCGCCAGGCTCAGCCAGTCCGAAGCTTTGTAACCCGCGTGGATGCCTGTGTGTTGAGTGGGCTCCAGTTGCCACCCGTACGACCGGCTGTAGTTCGGATTGTTCGGGCCTTCGAAGACTTCATAGCCGACGACTGTGGAGAACGTGCCGATCTTGAAGTCGATCCCGTTTCCGACAGGCGCTCGCAAGGCCACGTACGCGTCCTTCACGGTGACGTCATCGCCAAGTTCCAGAGGACTGTTGTTGTAACCGACCGCGTCGGGTCCGAAGAGCAGTCCCACTTGGTAGCCAGCCGACCACTGGCCCTCATCGAGTGGCTTCTCCAACTGCAGCTTGACAACGTTGAGGTTGAAGCCGTCCATCTTGCTCGTGCCATCGAAGGCACGGCCAGGGAACGGCGCGTTGCCGCGGCCGAACTTCCAGATGGCGGAGGTATCGACGTAGCCGCTCAAGGTCGTTTGCGACAGCGCGGTCATGACTTGTTGCGCGGCTTCTTCCGCCTGGACGAGCGTGCCCAAGCTGACCAAGCCGGCACCCGCCAGGGCGAGAGTCCATGGATTCGGTTGAACCCTGGATCTGGCTTGCTTCAACGGACTATTTATTTCTGTGCATTTCTTCATGGTGTTTTTTTGGTTTGTTCTTACGTGTTGTTGGTTCTGAGCTTTTACGCGTTTAAGGTTTGTGGTTGTGACCACCGACTTACCAGCCCGGAGGAAAGGCCGGCAAAGCTAAAGCCCGGCAGCAAGGATCGCATCGTTCATGAGCGCATGAATCTGCAACCCCGGCTGCCGAGGCACGCAACACATCGCATCGTCGCACCGGAACGAGCAGTCCAGGTGCCATGCATTGATCACGGCGGTACATCATAGGGTTCCAGGCATTCTTGCGCCAAAACCGCGTCATTAAATACACCTCGCCACGATTGAAATAGCCACGGTGCGCAAATTTCAACAGCGAGTAGCTGACAAGGTAGGCGCCGCTTCGACTCGGAACGAGGCGAATTTGTAGGCGGAAGCCTGAAAGACTGCAACAACTTTGTTTGCGCCCTGAACCACGGATAACCACGGATACCACGGATAATTTTTCTCAACCACGAGTGGACACCAATGCCAATGAAGGCAAGGGTTTCACGAGATGCCGCGCCACGGCCATATCTCTCAGATTTCTAACCACGGATGAACACGGATAGACACGGATTTAAATTGCTTCCTATCCGTGTGCATCCGTGTGCATCCGTGGTTAAATTTCAAATCTGTTCGGCTAGAATTTTATGACGTGGATTTGGGTGGCGTGGTTTCGGGTTCAATCGCGCGACTTCCCCAACAAAAAACCCCTTCCGATTCTCTCGGAAGGGGTCCACTTGTATGAAGTTGTTCCTTAGAACTTGTAGATGATGTTTGCGGCCAGCGTAAACGCGTTCTTTTGGTTGCCAGCGCCTCGGCCGTAGAGTTTGTCCCCGGTCAGGCTGTGGTCCCAACGGAATTCCGCCCGGCTGATCACATTATCCCAGAGCGAGTAATCCAACGTGACCGTGTTGCTGATGATCTCGGGCTGCCGGTCGCTGCCGGCGCCTCCGAGGTTCAATCCCAGCGTGCCATCGGAGCCGGAGACGTAATCGAAGCGATCGTTAAGTTTCAGTTTCTCCGTCGCTTGATACGACACATATCCGGCGATTGCAGAGGCCCAATTGCTGTTGTTGCCCGCTGCCGGAGTCACACCGTTAACGCCGTCGAACCGGTAATCCCACGCGGCGCCGATCGACAAGCCCTCCAGCGGAGTGGGGATCGTGGCGCCGACATAGACGCTGGTGGTGTTGTTTTGAGCGCCAGCCAGTCCGTCAACGATGCCCGCATACAATGTCGAGCCGCTAAGGAAGCCCAGGCTTTGCGGCGCGGAGAGCGTCAGCCCGCCCAGGTAGGTCTTCTCGGATTCCGCCGTCAGCGAGCCGTTCGGTTTCACGACTGAGCGACCGTTGATCGCTCCCGTGTGGGTATTGGCCACGCCGCCGTAAATGCTCAACGAATCCGCAAGCTGGTAGCTGGCGAGAACTCCGGTGTGCTGTTTTGGCGACAAGATGTAGCCAAACGAACGACTGTAGTTCGGGTTCTTGCCCGAATCGAAGGTTTCGTATCCCAGAGGCGATTCGAATGCGCCAACCTTGAGGTCGATGCCGTTGCCGATGGGTGCCCGCAGTTCGACGAAGGCATTCTGGATCGCGAAGTCGTCTCCGAAGCTGCCAACGCTTCCGCCGGAAGCAAACGCGCCTTGGTAAGTGACCGAATCCGGCCCGAACAGCAGATCGACCCTGTATCCTGCGGCCCACTGGGCTTCGTCCAGGGCCTTTTCGAGGCCGAGTTTTACGACGTTGAGGTTGAATCCATCCAGTTTGCTCGCACCGTCGTAGGCGCGCGTTCCTGCTGCGGAGCCCAGGCCGCCAGTACCCAGCTTCCAGATGGCCGAGGTATCCACGTAACCACTTAGCGTTGTCTGAGAAAGAGCGGTCAGCACCTGGTGCTGCGCCTCCTCAGCCTGAACAACCGAACCGAGGCTTACCACCCCGCCGGCGGCCAAAGCTATCGTCCATTTGTTAACCTTCATTTAGTTCCTCCTGCGATGTATGTTGTTGCGTTTTAATGCGTTCTTTGAGGCAAAAACCATTTGCCTCAAGCACACCGTTGCCGGTGTAATTGGGGCGAACGATAGAAAAAAGCACCCGCCTTGGCAACAAGTTTTTTATGGCCTTGAGGTTGGATAGGTTGGATCAAATGCCACCAGCGAAGCCGAAAGCGGTAGGCCAAAATGTCGCAAATGTCGCAACACGATTCCGCCATCCGTCAACGGCGGAACAGCCAGAGCAGGAAGGTCAGCACCGCGCTCAAGATCAGGCAAGTTACCCAGGGGAAATGGAAACTGAAATTTCCCCGCGAATACTGAACGTCCCCAGGCAACCGGCCAACCCAGCCGCGTCCAAAGCCCATCCACAGGGCCAACCCAACCAGGGCAATCAATATCCCCGTGACAAACAGGAATTTGCCGACATCGTGCATGGCTGAATTTGTGATCGTCCCGTCGCCGAATATGGCATAAGATCGCGCGTGGGATCAAGTAATCGCAACTGAACCTGCAATTCTCATTTTGGCAACAGAGGGAGCGCGCGGCTCGCATGTAGTCCCGGCTTTAGCCGGTTTTGTGCGTTGGCCGGCTAAAGCCGGGACTACGTGCAGGTCACAATGAGAATTGCTGACCAAACCAATCACGCAAAAGGCATCATGCCGACGATCGCAGTCTTAGGAACACTCGACACCAAAGGCGAGGAGCATCGGTTCATCGCCGAACTCATCCGGCAACGCGGCCATCAGGTCCTGGTGATCGACGCCGGCACGCTGGATCCACCGAAGTTTAGCCCGGACATTCCCCGGCAGGAGGTCGCCGCCGCCGCGGGGGCGGACCTCGCGGCCCTCGCCGCCAGGAGGGATCGAGGCCAAGCCGTGGCCGCGATGTCGAAAGGCGCTCCCATCGTCCTTGCTCGATTGGCCGAGGAACACAAGATCGACGGCGTGATTTCACTCGGTGGCGGTGGCGGGACGGCAATTGCCACGGCTGCCATGCGAGCGCTTCCAATTGGTTTTCCCAAGGTCATGGTCTCGACACTCGCGAGCGGGAACACGGCGCAATACGTCGGGGTGAAAGATATCGTGATGTTCCCCGCGATTGTCGATGTCTCGGGGATTAACCGGATTTCGCGACAGATTTTGACCCGAGCAGCAGGTGCGATTTGCGGCATGGTCGAGGCCAAAGTGCCGCCGGGCGAGGACAAGCCGATCATCGTCGCCAGCATGTTTGGCAACACGACGGCCTGCGTGCAACGCGCCCAGAAACTCCTCGAACAAGCCGGTTATGAGGTGCTCGTGTTCCACGCCACCGGCGTCGGGGGACGGACCATGGAATCGCTCATTGAATCGGGAATCGTGGCCGGGGTGCTGGACATCACGACCACCGAGTGGGCGGACGAATTGGCAGGAGGCTTTTTGACCGCTGGCCCGACCCGTCTGGAGGCCGCGGCCAAACACGCGGTGCCCGCAATCGTCGCGCCCGGCTGTTTGGACATGGTCAATTTCTACGGGCCCGAATCGGTCCCCGCCAAATTCCAGGGCCGGACTTTTTACCCCCACAATCCGCAGGTCACCCTGATGCGCACCACGCCCGAAGAATGCGCCCAACTGGGAAGAATCCTCGCGGAAAAGCTGAATCTGTCGAAAGGTCCGGTCACGGTGCTGATCCCCGACAAAGCCATCAGCGTCATCAGCGCGCCCGGCCAGAAGTTCCACGATCCGGAAGCTGATCGCGCTCTGTTCGACAATCTCAAGTCACATCTCCGAAAGGACATCGAGGTCATCGAATCGGACTGCGAAATCAACGACGCGCGCTTCGCCGACCTTTGCGCCCACACCTTGCTGAGAAATATTGGGCAACAGGCCAACCGCACTGACTGAGGTTAAGAACGCCAACGCTGTAACGACTTCCTTTGCGCCTTCGCTCGGTTGGATTATTGTCCTGTCTAATGAAGCGTCGAAATCAAATTTCTCCGGCGGATCGTGGCGCCCCATATCGACCAGGTTGTTCCAGGGGTGCGCGCCGGTCAGGTAAATCGCCTGGCCGCTCCCATCCGTGAAATAGCGCGGGTTGGCCGGGCTGGCGCGCAACGGGCCGCGGGCGGGCGCGGCTGCGATCAGCGGCGTGGTCAAACGGAGAACCATTGCTGAATCCATTCTTGACGCTGACCACTCCGTCGTATCTATTCGTTATTGAAACAACCTGTTCCCCGTAAGAGAGCGCTCGCAATCATTCTAATTCTATGAATCCACATCCACCTGTTCCTGGTTCGGCCGGTCGCTGGAGTCTCAATTGGCTTCTGGGTTTGTCGCTTCTGCTCACGCTGGCTAAGCCGGTTCTGGCTGCGTCCAAAGGCGAAATGCTCTTTGTGACCAGCAACGCTGACTCGCCGATCAACGCCGACCCGGCTTTCATCGAGTTCTTCACCGCCAATGGCTATGTCGTGACGCTCTTTGGCGCCGGCGGCAGCACGCCGGAGGACTTGCGCGCCGCCGCGGCGGGCAAAAAGGTCGTCGTGTTCTCCGAAACCATCGGTTCGACTTCCGTCCTGGATCCCGCCGGCGACGCCACGGGCGTCTTCAGCCTCAAGAACACGGACGTCCCGATCATTTCCTTCGAGGCCTACATGTTTGACAATGCCGATTGGGTCAAGCGCACCGCGGACGGCTCCAATGATTTCACGCAGTGGGGCAACACGAGCCGCACGGAAGTGGCGGACACGCCGATCAATGACGGACGGGATTCGCTTTATATTCGCAAGGCGGATCATCCCATCGCGAAAGGTTTCACCGGGAAGGTGAAGGTTTACAACGAACTCTACAGCCTCAGCTACGGCTTGCCCTCGCCGGACGCCGATGTGGTGGCCAGCGTGCAGGAGAACGGCACCTTCCCCACGATCTTCGTGTATGAGAAGGGCGACAAGCTCGTCGATGGCAGCGTGGCGCCCAACAAACGCATCGGCCTGTTCCTAGGCCAGAATGCGGCCCCGGACTTCAACACCGCGCTCGACTTTGCGAACTTGACCGCCGCGGGCAAACAGTTGGTCCTTCAGACGGTGGATTACGCCGCCGGCGTCACCAGTGGCACCACCACTCCGCCACCCGTGACGCCTCCTCCAGCCGCCAGCAACATCATCTACGTGGAAGACTTCAACACCGAGGGCGAGGGCACTCGCTATACGGTCGAAGGCCGCGGCTTCGTGCCGAAGAATGGCCAGGCCGTCCCGGTGCCCGCGGGCACGTCCTACTGGACTCGCAATGTGGACGTCGTGGCCAAAGGTGAAGTCGTCGGCGTGCCCTTCCCCGCGCCCGCCCGGCGAGCCACGATGCTCTTCAATCACGGGCTTGATCCCGCCTCGCTCACCGCCGACGGCAAGAAACTGCTCGATGCCACGATCAAGTGGCTAACCGAGGGCAAGCAGAAGATGGTCGTGATGTTCAGCGCGCCGGCCGGCGCCGACAGCCTGGGCGACCAATACTTGATTTCGACGCTGACGGCCCAGGGCCATACCGTGATCGATGATGACACTTCCGTCACGCTGCCGGCAAAAATCACCGCCGACAAGGTGGACTTCATCATCAATTCCAGCACGGGTGGAGACCCCATCCGATTGGCTAACGCTACCGTGCCCTTACTGTGCTTCGCCAGCGATCTTGCCGGTGACATGCTTCTGGCCACTCGAGGATTGAATGACACGACCTTTGACCCCGGGGACGTCAAGATTGCCGCGACCACCCATCCCATCGCCGCCGGACTGCCGGCCACGATCAAATTTGTCAACGCCGCGCAGCCTTTCGACACTGTCGGGCTGGGGTTGCCCGCAGGATCAGTGACGGTGGCGACGTATCAATTCACGGATGACGCCGGGGTCGTCTCGACGCGTCCATTCCTGGTGGCCACGGAGAAAGGGGTCCAACTCCTGGGAGGTCTCATCAGCGGGATGGAAGGAACCGGATACTGGGCCGGGGCGGATTTGAATGAACCCAATATCTCCAACTCCACGTTCGGCACGATCAATGAACCCCGCAGCCTGACGCTGAAACCCGTCAACGTCACCGGCAAGACCAACCTTAAATTGACCTTGGCTTTGGCCGGCACAGAAGTCGATTTCGATCTCGGCGCCGACGACTTTTTCTCGATCAAAGTGGACCTCAAGAACACGGGTGAATTCATTGAACTGGCCAGGTACGGAGCCCCCACAGCCAACGAGAAATTCCTCGTTGAAAGAATTAAGGGCGGAGACGGAATGGGAGGACCAACTGATTTGGTGAAACCCGACTACACGAAAAGGGTGGGAATTGTCGCGAAGGAGTTCACCTACGACATTCCCGACGGCGCCACCCAGTTGGTCGTTCGCTTCGAGTCCAATTCGACCTTCTGGAACGAGATTGTCGCTTTCGACAACATCCGCATCCACACCGGTGCCCTGGCGGCGCCCAAGCCGCTCATCTCGATCAAGAGGGACGCCGACAAAGTCGTCGTGGAATTTGGCGGAGTGCTGCAAAGCGCCAATTCAGTCACCGGCCCGTGGACGGACGTGGCTGGAAACCCCAAGAGCCCTTACACCATCGAAAGAGGTTCGCAAGCAACCGCCCGGTTTCTCCGCGCACGCGCTCCGTAACGGACGCGCTTCACCTTCGGCGACCGAAGTGCCCTGGCTCGGTTGCCGAGAGAGAATCCAGCGCGCCTTCGTTAAGGTAGTTACAGTAAGGTGGGGCGAGGCTCCTGCCGAGCCAGTACCATCGACGAAAGGCTCGGCGGGAGCCGGCGGGAGCCTCGCCCCACCGCCGTTAATTAATTAGGACAACGCCTGGCAGGTTTGGCATTAACCTTCTTTCAACACGGTCATGGGATCCCGCATCGCGCCCCGTTTCGCCGGCCGCCAGATGGAGAGCAATCCCACGAAGCTCATTAAGACCAACACGGATAGAAGCGTCGCGGCATCAAACGGCTGCACGCCGTAAACCTGGTTCTGAAGAATTCTTGTGGCGCCAATGGCCCCGATCAGTCCGCAACCCAGGCCGATGCCCAGGACGCGGACGCCCTCCTTCAAGAACAGGCGAATGATGGAGCCTCGACTCGCGCCCACGGCCACTCGGATGGCGATCTCGCGTTCGCGCTGCTGCACGGTGTAAGTCGTCACCCCATAGATTCCAAGAGACGCCAAGAGCGCCGCGAAGACAGCGAAACCCGTCAGCATGGAAGTCAGGAAGCGCGTGCCCGCCCCTTTCCGATCCTCGCTCACAATCGTCCGCGTGGCGGCCACTTAAACGAACGGCTCGAGCTGGATTGCCGCCGCACGAATCCTTTGTTCCCAGCGTGAAGCCGCACCGGTGGCGCGCACATGCACCGACGCGAAGCGCCCCGGCACTTGAAGAAAAGGCAGATAAATGTCTCGGAGATCCGCATCGTCGTAGCCCTGCCGAACGTCGATCACTGGCTGAACGCCGAGACCGCGAATGAACCCGGGCGGAACGCGCAAGCCGCGAAATGTTTTCACGACGCCATCGTCCATCACGTAGAACGTCGCGCTCGACGGCGTGATCGTGTCCTCGAGGACGTCGCCGAGCGACCTCCAGTCAATTTCAGACATGCCACGCGGCTCGTACGGACCGGGTGGGGCGTACATCACATGATAGACACGCTCGGCTGTGGGATAAGGCAGCGAGCGAATCAGGTAAGCGTTGACCATCGCGAATGTGGCCGTCGCGAGCGCCAGGCCAACAGCGAGCGACGAAACCGCCACGAACGTGAAGCCGGGGTTTTTCAGCAGTTGGCGGAAAGCAAATTTCAGGTCGTTCATGAGAGTTGAGAGTCAGTGGTCAGTGGTCAGTTGCCAGTTACGCATCACGTTTCACGTTTCACCAAACGAAACCACGCTTGCGTTTGGTTGGGCTAAACGCCATTCTGCCTGCGTATGGTAAGACGCCGCTTTTGGCTGGATCACCTTGAGGCCGCCTGGCGGAAGCGCTCCATCGTTTGGCTGCGCGGTGTGCGACGGACCGGCAAGACCTGTCTGGCGCAGACGCTCGATCGGGTGGAATACTTCGACTGCGAACTGCCCCGGGTGCGCCGGGCCGCCGAAGACCCGGAGGCCTTTCTCGCCGGCCTGCGGCGCAAGCGGGTGGTGCTGGACGAAATCCATCGGCTGCCCAATCCGTCCGAACTGCTCAAAATCGCCGCCGACCATTTCCCGGACATCCGGGTGCTGGCGACCGGCTCTTCCACACTGGGGGCGAGTGTGCGCTTTCGCGACACGCTGGCGGGCCGCAAGGTGGAACTCTGGCTGACTCCGATGATAGAGGTGGATTTGGAGTATTTCGGGAACTCGGACCTGCGGCATCGCCTGCTCCACGGCGGATTGCCGCCCTATTTCCTCTCCGCCGACCTTCCGGAAAGGGATTATCAGGAATGGATGGATGCTTTCTGGGCCAAGGACATCCAGGAGTTGTTCCGTCTGGAGCGGCGCGCTTCGTTTCAGCGGTTCGTGGAACTGCTTTTTGCGCAAAGTGGCGGGTTGTTTGAGGCCACGCGTTTCGCCGCGCCTTGCGAAGTCAGCCGCACGACCATTACGAACTATCTGGCTGTGCTGGAGGCCACGGGCGTGATGCTCGTCCTCCGGCCCTTCAGCTCGCGGCGCAGTCACGAGATCATCGCCGCGCCGAAGGTCTATGGTTTCGACACCGGCTTCGTTTGCGCGCATCGCGGCTGGACCGAATTGCGGCGCGAGGATCTCGGCCAGTTGTGGGAGCACTTTGTGTTGAATGAAATCGTGGGGCGAACCGGGAGGGTGGACGTTCGATTCTGGCGGGACAAGCAGGGGCACGAAGTGGATTTCGTCTGGGCGCCCCGGCGCGGTCCGCTGCTGGCGCTGGAGTGCAAGTGGTCGGCGAAGGATTTCGATGCTGCCGGGCTGCTGGCCTTCGGGCGCCATTACCCCAAGGCCAGGCTGCTGGTGGTCGCGACCGACGCCACGCCAGCTTTCAACCGAAACTACGGCGGCCAATCGGTCGAATTCGTCCGACTGGGCGACGCCGTGGCGCGGCTGGCGGATAGAGGCGAAGCGTGAATCGGAGCAAAGGGGTCAGTCCCACATATTAATTCAACAAATCGAATCAAACGAGGATCGCCAATTGTCAAATTGAAATTGTGAAATGCGACCCCTAATCACGCCAATCACGCTAACTCTGACTCCATCGCCCAGCGCTCTTGAAGCTGCAAAATCCCCTCGGGTTGGAGTTCATCCCAAAGCCGATCCAACAACTCGGCCCGCTCTTGAACCGAGAGTTCCTTCACACTTTGCTGAACTTTTGCAAGCGTCATACCGCAAGAATCGAATTCTCCCAAGGATCCGTCAAGCACTCCAGCAAACGATGACGGATCGAACGAGTCTGTCCCGGCGAGCTGCTCGACGTGCGTGGAACACGTCGGACTAGGCTCACTGGGGACAGGCTCGCCCTACCGTCAGGTTTCATGGGAAGAACGCAGTCGTTGCAGTCGTTTGGGTCGTACGATCTGCATGTGGATCACGTGGGACGACTCTGGATCGCCACCTCCGCCGGCCTGGTCGTGTATGAGGGAGGCCACTTCAGACAATGGCGCACGCCGGAGGGACTCCGAACCGCAAATGTGCGGACGCTGGAAGAAGGGAAGGATGGAAGCATGTTCGTCGGCACACGCCAGGGGCTGTGGCAGATCGCCGGAGGGCAGGCTTCTGAACTCGCTGTTCCAGGAGCGTCGTGGCCCGATTCAGCGTGTGCGATCGTGTGCGAACCGGGCGGCGTGGCGTGGATCGCGCATGGCAATCGGCTTTTTCTGCTGCGGGATGGCCAACTGCAAATCCAGGGGAGTTCGGCCGACGTGATCAACGCGCTGGAGGTTTCACGTGACGGCGCCCTGTGGTGTGGTTGGCAGGACCGGCTGGTCCGCTGGCCGCTCGGCCAGACCCCGGAAGAAGTGACGATCGTCTTGGCTCTGCGGTCGCAGTTTCCGGGGGCACGATCTTGGTGGGCGCTTTGGGAGTGGACCGGCCGGAGAAGGCGGACGCTGGCGCGGCCTATGTATTCAATTTGCCTGGAGGCGAGGACTTTAACGAGCGGGGTCCGGGTACGTGGAGCAACGAACCTTCGGGGTGTCGGAGCGAACGCTCAGGCTGTCCGCCATGCCGGAAATTCCGCATTCCCTGATCGATTTCCGACCGCCGATCCAAACGAGCGCAGCTAAGTGGTCCATTTCATAAATACGCTCACGTTCGCGGCAAGGGATTTTTCGGCCAGACGAGCGTTCGCAGCAAGTAAGTTGTTAGTTTCGGGCTGAATCCTTGCGAACAACCTTTAGCGTGTCGGGGATTCAGGGGCTGTTGGGAAGTTGTACCAGAGGGTCAATTTCACCTAAGTCCTTGGGCGGCCCTTGACACCATGAGTTGTTTCAATTATTCACAACCCATAATAATACTCTACTTCCTGGACCAAATTTCAGAGTATTATATCTGTCATGAAACTTGCCATTTCCAAAGAGCAACTCATTGTCGGTTTGCAAGCGGTGCAAAATGTCGTCAGCACTCGCACCACGTTGCCTATCCTCTCGAACGTGTTGTTGAACGCGGGTGATGACAGAGTGGAACTCACGGCAACCGATCTGGATGTTACGGTCTCGTGTTCAGTGGAAGCGAAGGTGGCTAAGCCCGGAGCCGTGACCTTGCCGGTCAAAAGGTTTTTTGGGATCGTTCGAGAGCTTGGCGCTTCAGAGTTGCAATTGGACGTGGATGACAAGCATTCCTGCGCTCTGGAATGCGGCGCGTCCTTCTTTCGCATCAATGGCATGGCGCCGGAGGAGTTCCCGCCCGTGCCCAATTTCAAAGAGACTCGCGCTGTGGTGCTCCCGCAAGAGAAGCTGCGCAGCATGTTGCGGAAAACCAGTTACGCCATTTCGACCGATGAAACGCGTTTTGTCCTCAACGGGATTTTCTTCAGCGTTAAAGAAAACAAAGTGACGATGGTGGCGACGGATGGCCGGCGTCTCGCCCTCGTGGATGAGGAAGCGGAAGGTCTGGAAGGCGTGAGTCTGGAGTTCATCGTCCCGACCAAGGCCGTCAATGAATTGAGCCGTTTGTTGCAAGGATCAGGCGACATCGAAGTCCGGCCTCGCGAGAATCAGGTGGCTTTCAATTTGCGCGGCGAGGGCGGCCTTGCCGTCGTGGTGATTTCGAAGTTGGTGGAGGGCAATTATCCGAATTACCGGCAAGTGATCCCTACGCAGGTCAAGGAAAGGGTACCCATTGTGCGCGAGGAACTCCTGCAGGCGTTGAAACGCGCCGAAATTATGACCAGCGAAAAGTCCAATTCGGTGAAGCTGACTTTCGCCAAGAATAGTCTCGCGATTATGGCGAATACGCCCGATGTCGGAGAAGCGCGCGAAAGTCTGGCCATCAATTACAAAGGAAAAGATATGGCGATCGCTTTCAATCCCGGCTACCTGATGGACCCATTGCGCGCGCTTGACAACGATGAGGTTTTTTTGGAGTTGATTGACGAGCTCAGCCCTGGCGTGCTCAAGATCAACGGGCCGTTTCTCTATGTGCTCATGCCCATGCGCATGAGTTGAGCGACGGATGGGGCGGAAACCTGCCCAAGACCCTTTGAACACCAACACCCCTTCCTCCGACGCGGAGTATATTTCGGCAAACAGCATGGCGTCGAATTCCAATATGCGCGTCGCGATCGCCGCAGGTCTGATCGTGCTCGCGGATCAGATCACCAAATACCTGGTGCAGCGCTACCTCCCGTACATGCAGGAATGGATTGTGATTGATGGATTCTTCAAATTGGTTCACTGGGGCAACACCGGGGCGGCCTGGAGCCTGTTCCGGGACTACAATGAGGTGTTAGCTATGGTGTCGGTGCTTGCGTTGGGCGTTCTTTTTCTGGGCCGGCGGCATTTTGACTCCGGGACGCCAGTCGGCCAAATCGCGCTGGGGCTGCTCTTTGGAGGAATCGTGGGCAACCTGATTGATCGGGTGCATGAAGACCGGCGGCATGTGATCGATTTCATTCGATTTTACGTGAACCAGCGCGGTGGCGGTGAAATCGGTTTCCCCGCGTTTAATGTCGCGGACAGCGCCATCTGTGTCGGCGTGGGACTGCTGTTTTTATTGTCTTGGAAGAATGGCCACGCGCAGAGTCCACCGAGGGAGGACGCCACCAGGCGGGCCTAGTGATGTGTCTCACAACATGCCAGGTCTGTTCTTGCGTGAGCACTTCGAGGAACGGATGGAGGAGACGAAGTCCATCACCAGCGAGACCTCATGCCAGCAGCGCCAGTGAGCTTGGAAGGCGTGATCTTGCTCGGTGGCCCGACGGCGACGGGCAAGTCGGCCGTCGCGAGCCTGCTCGCGGAGCGAGTCCAGGGAGAGATCATTTCCGCAGATTCAATGCAGGTTTTTCGCGGATTGGACATCGGCGCCGCCAAAGCGAGTTTGGACGAACGTTCCAGAGTGCCGCATCACCTGGTGGATGTCGTAGGTTTGACCGAGTCGTTTGACGCGGCGGCCTGGGTGAACCACGTCGAGGCAACTCTGGCCGGGATCAGAGGCCGAGGGAATACCGCGATCATTTGCGGTGGCACGGGATTATACTTCAAAGCGCTCCTCGAAGGCCTCGGCGAGTCGCCTGCTCCCGACACGACGCTGCGCCGGGAGTTAGAGAGGGTTCCCCTCGAAGAATTGCTGGACGAGCTGCGCCGGAAGGATCCGTCGATGTACGAGCGAATCGATAGAGAAAACCGCCGCCGCGTCGTCCGCGCCGTCGAGGTCATCCGCACGAGCGGGCGAGCGTATTCGACACAGCGAGCAGCCTGGACGACACGGAGCGGGGATGCGCACGCCTCAACCGCAAAACGCGAATCCACGCGACAGTTTTTTGGCCTCGAACGAGAGCGCGACGATCTCCGGCAGCGAATTAATCAGCGCGTCGAAACCATGTTTCGGAATGGACTGGTCCAGGAAACAAAGCGATTGATGGACCAGGGCTTGACCGAGAATCGAACGGCGATGCAAGCGATCGGCTACCGGCAGGTTGTCGAGCATCTCCGTGGCGAGCGATCCCTGGAAGAAACGGTGGCGCTCGTCAAGCAGCGCACCTGGCAGTTAGCCCGTCGGCAATGGACCTGGTTCCGGCGCCAACTGGATTTGGAATGGTTGATGATTCAGCCTGGCGAAACTCCGGAATCCGTGGTTGCCCGGTTGCTCGGTAAGCTGCGGCGCTGAGTTGCGCCGCGCGAACCATCCAGGTATAATCCCACTCACGATTTGAAAGCACTGATTTCGACCGCCACCCGGCGCACCGAGCGCGTGTTCCTGGTTGGCATGGAGTTAAAGGGACGCAGCCGCTGGGACATCGATGAATCCCTGAGCGAGTTGGCTGAGCTGACGAAAACCGCCGGCGGCGACGTCGTGGGCGAAGGCGTCCAGCGACTCGACACGCCCTTGGCGGCAACCTACATCGGCTCTGGCAAAGCCGAAGAGTTCTCCGCCAAATGCCGGCAGGAGGACGTGGACACGGTGATTTTCGACGACGACCTGTCGCCCGCGCAAAGCCGCAACCTGGAGAGGATTTTTGAGTGCAAGGTCCTCGACCGGACCGCATTGATCCTCGATATCTTCGCGCAACGCGCGCGCACCCGGGAAGGCAAGCTCCAGGTGGAGCTTGCGCAGTTGCAGCACTTGTTGCCCCGCCTGACACGCTACTGGACTCACCTTTCCCGGCAAAAAGGCGGCATCGGCATGCGCGGCGAAGGCGAAACGCAATTGGAGACCGACCGCCGCCGCGTTCAGGTGCGGATCGACAAAATCAGCGAAGCCCTGGAAACTGTGCGGCGGCAGCGCACCACGCAGCGACAAGGCCGGAAACGAAACCAATGGCCCCTGGCCTCCATCGTCGGCTACACCAACGCCGGAAAATCGACGCTCCTGAACCGGCTGACTCAGGCTTCGACTCTGGTCGAGGACAAACTTTTTTCCACGCTCGACCCGACGACGCGGCGCCTGCGGCTGCCGACCAATCAAAACGTTCTGCTTTCCGACACCGTGGGTTTTATTCGGAAGCTGCCGCATCGGCTCGTGGAAGCGTTCAAAGCCACGCTCGAGGAAGTCGTCCAGGCTGATCTGTTGCTGCACGTGGTCGATATCAGCCACCCGCACGCGGACGACCGGATCGCCGCCGTCAACACGGTCCTGGCCGAATTGGGCGCTCAGGACAAACCCACGCTGATTGTTTTCAACAAGATTGACCGGCTCACAACCGGCGCCGCGATGGACCTGTATCGCGATCGCTTCGCCAACGCCGTCGCCGTCTCGGCCGTGCAAGGCACCGGCCTGGAGGGGTTGCTGTGTGAGTTGGGCAGCCTTCTGCGCCCGGCGCGCCAGTTCGTTGAGTTGCGGGTGCCGCACGGCGCTTCAGACGTGATCGCGCGGCTGCACGCCGTCGGCCAGGTCTTGGAATGCCGGTACGGAAAAGCCAGCGCCAGCATCAAAGCGCGCATTCCGCCCTATCTCGAATCCGAATTCGCCCCGTTCCTTTCAAAGAACGGGCAAGGCGCGGGATGATTCCTTCAGTCCAGAAATCGACCCGCATGCCCATCAACGTCTCCATCGTCGAAGACAACGACCAGTTGCGGGGCACGCTGGCGCGCGTCATTGATCGCGCGGAAGGCTTCCAATGCCTCAGCCACTACTCGAATGCCGAAGCCGCGCTTGAGGCCCTGCCGAAAATGCGTCCCAACGTCGTGTTGATGGACATCAATTTGCCCGGAATGAACGGCGTGGAATGTGTTCGGCGCTTGAAGCAACTTGTTCCGGAGACGCAGGTTGTGATGCTGACCGTTTACGAGGATACGGAAAACATCTTCAACGCTCTCGCTGCCGGTGCCACGGGCTACCTGCTGAAACGCACGCCGCGCGATGAATTGCTGGCGGCGGTTCGGGATGTAGTCCAGGGCGGATCGCCCATGACCACTCACATCGCCCGCAAGGTCGTGCAATCCTTCCAACAGACCAGCGCTTCGGCTCAGCCGACCGAGAACCTTTCGGCGCGGGAACAGGAGGTTCTGGATTGCCTCAGTCAGGGCTTTCTTTATAAGGAAATCGCCGAGAAACTGGGCATAAGCTACGAAACGGTTCACACTTACATCCGGCGGATTTACGAGAAGCTCCAGGTCCGCACTCGAACCGAGGCCGTAGCCAAGTTCCTGAGACGCTAGTGATGTGTCTCACAAATGGCTGGAGAGCCCCCAGCCGATTGTCCCTTGTCCCCAGTACTGGTGACTGGCAGGCCTCTGGGCATAGGCTACTGTAGCTCCGTCAATGACGATGCAAAAATGCAGTTGTTCCGTGTGTGTAGCAATGGCGTAAGTCTGCGGCGCCGCATCGGCTGACGGCTCTTGGTAGCCAGCGCAGCTCCGAGGCAAAATCACTAAGCGCTTTGTTCTCATTGCAGGAAGGCCGGGTGAAAGCCCGGCCTTCTTGTTTTTTTGGCGAGTAGCAAGACTAAGTGATCCGAGATCGAACAACCCGACTTCCTGCGGACCGCGGTATTCGCAAATCAGTTCGAAGTTTCCCGCGGTTTCCGTCGTGAATTCATGACGCACCGGACTCCAGGTCTGGCGGTTGAAATCCCTTCACTGGACCGTTCTCCGGAAATGCGGAGCAAGACCCTTGTCCCGGCAAGGTTCGGCGGAAGTCCGGACACTTTCGCCAGGCCCGTGAGTTCGTAGCGTCCGGGCGGCAACGTGACCGTCTTGCGCCAGGCGCCGCTGCCCTGTCTCAGTAGCCAAACGCGGAGAGATAATTCGCAGTTCGCAGGTAGATGTTCCCGTCCACAATCGCCGGCGTGGCCATAATTTGTTCCTCCAGATCATTTCGTGCCAGCACGTGGAACGTGTCGCCCGCTTTGACGACGGTCACCACGCCCTGTTGCGACGCATAATAGATTTTGCCATCCGCCGCGACGGGTGACGCATAATAGTCGCCGAGCGCGCCCAGTCGTTCTTCCTGATAGAGCACCCGCCCCGTCCTCGCTTCGTAGCACGATGCCATGCCGCCGTTCTTGATCACATAGACGCGGCCTTCATAAAAGAGCGGCGAGGGCACATACGGGAGACCGCGCGTTTGTTTCCATGCCAGATGTGATTCCGTGATGTCGCCGCGCCCGCCGGGCCGAACCGCGAACACCGCATTCTCGGCTTTCGCGAAGATCTCTTCCGAAATGCGCCATTCGTCCTCCGTCACGAAGGAAGAATTCCCCGCCGGCCCGATTCGGGATCGGTTTACGCGACGAGTGCCCCGTTGGCAGCGCGACTCTCCAGAGCTGATGGGTCCCAGGCCCGAACTGCGCCGGCGCTTTTCCTTCGGCGGCGACGCCGTGGCCGTTTGGTCCGCGGAACTGCGGCCAGTTTGAGTTTGATTCGGCGCAACGTCCAACGTCGATGACACGCAGCGAGACAAGAAAACAGAACACAGACAGGAGTAGTCGCATAAGAGCGTGTCCGAAAATTCCGCGGGGTCCTGTTTTCGCGCCAAAGGCCGGATGGCGAGGCGCGACGAAGGAGAATATCCTCCCTGGATCTTCGACTGAGGAGCAACGAAGCCA
>Ga0194119_10002548_pt1 | contig 30591 bp, 24 predicted proteins | sample TA2MahC100mmetaG_FD_148620 | JGI IMG/M metagenome (GOLD analysis project Ga0194119, IMG submission 148620) | Freshwater microbial communities from Lake Tanganyika, Tanzania - TA2015018 Mahale Deep Cast 100m | ecosystem: Environmental > Aquatic > Freshwater > Lake | place: Tanzania: Lake...
CCAGCAGTGGCTGGTTGGAAAATTGGGGTACCGCTCCCCAGCCCAAGCCCGCCGCGAGTACTTTCAAGCGATTGCAGCATGAACAAAGGTGTGTCCAAACAATCGGGTGCGGTACACGCAGTGGAACGGCGTTGGCGTCAACTTCCAGCAGCCGGCCACGTTCGGGCGCATCACGTCCTCCCGGAATGAACGCAGCTTTATGGTTGACACTCGCATTCAGTTCTGACGCGAGCGCCGCCTGCACGCTCTGCCATCTTGAGATCGCGGCGGCCTTTGCCCGCACAGGCATGGGCCGCTCGATCTCGCTTGCGCCCGTGCGCGACACCGCGGCGTTCCATCACCGGGGGTCGAACCGCCACTACCGGATCTCGGGCAGCCTCATGCGCCGCCATCAGATCGACGCGCAAGGCGTGGAAGTGAATGTGGTCGAAAAGCGGATCGGCTTCGCCATCGGCTCCGGCAACCACGCGGTCACTTACGTGCACCGCTCGTCGGAGGGGCGCCTGGTGCAGTTGCCAGTGAGCAAGTACGCACTCGATGGCTGGGCCATGTCGCCTGGCTACGATCGCGCGGCCCATCTGGACTTCCGCCGCGAGGTGGGTGAGGCCTGCCTTTTCTGCCACTCTGCCGGGCGCCAGCCCGCGCCCATCGACTGCGCACGCTGCCATGGTGACGGCGCGGCGCACGCAGCGAAACCGTCGCGCGGCAACATCGTGAATCCCAAGCGTCTCCCGCCCCAGCGCGCGCTCGATGTGTGCTTGCAGTGTCACCTCGAAACCGCCTCGCGGGGCTTTCCCGATTCGCTCCGGCTGCCCGGTCGCGCCGCGTTTTGCTTCCGTCCCGGAGAAGCGCTCGCCGACTACAAGGCCTTCTTCGACCGGGCCGATGGCGCCGGGCGGTTTGAACTGAATCACGCAGGCTATCGCCTGTTGCAGTCGCGCTGCTTCACGCAAAGCCCGCCCGGCGCGCGCACGTGCACCACCTGTCACGACCCGCACACCGCGCAAGTCAGGAAGCAGTCCTGCGCCGGGTGCCACTCCACGCCACACTCGCGCGAGCCGTCCAACTGCGCCGGCTGCCATTTGCCCAAGCGCCGCACCGAAGACGCGATCCATGTGCACATGACAGACCATCGCATCAGCCGGCGACCGGTATTCAACGAGCCCACCCGGGAGGACCACACCTTCGCGCCCGTTGATTTGACGCCCTTCTTCTTCCCTGCCCCAGCAGCGTTGCTCGAACTCGCGCGCCTCCGCCACCTGGCTGACCTCGGCCGCGCCACCCCGCCGGACCACCGGCGCTGGCTCGCACTCGAACCGCAGTCACCCACGGCCATGACCGCCCTCGCCGTAGCGCTGCTGCGTGCTGGCGAGCAGAACGAAGCGGTCGCCTTTTTGCAACGGGCCTTGCTGGCCGAGCCCCGGAATCTCTCCGCCCTCAACGCGCTCGCCGTGCACCACGCCGCCCACGGCCGCTACGCGCCGGCTCTCGATCTGTTGCAACGTGCCCGCACCGCCAACCCCGATCATCCGCTCACGTGGATCAATCTCGGCGTTACCTTCGAAGCACAGGGCCGCCGCGCCGAAGCCGAAGCCGCGTACCGCCAGGCGATCCGTCATCAGCCCGACTCGAGCGAAGCCCGCCGGCGTCTGCAAGCACTACGGCAGCCGCAGTGAAGCCTCAGGAAAGCAGCATTTCCACATCTTCGCGCTTCAACCCGCGCACCAGGCTGTTGTCGGCGTTGATAATGGCGTCCGCCAGGTCGCGCTTGGTCTCCTGGAGCTTGAGCACTTTCTCCTCCACAGTGTCGCGTGCAATCAGGCAGTAGGCGAACACGCGGCGCGTCTGCCCGATGCGGTGTGCACGGTCAATCGCCTGCGCTTCTACCGCCGGGTTCCACCAAGGGTCCAGCAGGAACACATACTCGGCGGAGGTGAGATTCAAGCCCAAGCCGCCCGCCTTCAAGCTGATCAGAAACAGCTTGCACGACTCGTCTTCCTGGAACTCCTGCACTGCCCCCTGACGGTCGCGCGTGTCGCCGTCAAGGTACGCATAACGGATGCCGTCTTCATCGAGTTGCTGGCGCAGCAGCGCGAGGAAACTGGTGAACTGCGAAAACACTAGGGCTTTGTGCCCCTCGGCCAGAACCTCACCGAGTTGCATTCGCAAGATCTCCAGCTTCGCGCTCGGCGCGTTGGCGCCGCGTTTTTGTCGATGAGTCCCGGATAGCATGCGGCCTGACGCAAGCGCAGCAGCGCCTCCAGCACCTGCACCTTCGACTTGCCGATGCCGTCCTTGTCGATCTTGCCCAGCAGCTTGCCACGATAGTGATCGAGCAGATCCTGGTACATCCGGCGCTGCTGGGGCTCCAGTTCGCAGTAAAGTGTCTGCTCCACTTTGGCCGGCAGTTCGCTGGCTACCTGTTCCTTGGTGCGCCGCAAAATGTAGGGCCGCAGCGCCTGGGCCAGGATCTTTCGCGTATCTTCGCTCGGGTTGCGCAGCGAGGCGCCGGCGAGCTGCATCACGGTGGAAGCGCCCATCATGCCGGGGTTCAGGAACTCAAACAAACTCCACAGCTCACCCAGATGATTCTCCACCGGCGTGCCGCTCATCGCCAGACGGTGGCAGGCCTTCAGCAGCCGCACGGCCTTAGCCGACTCGCTGGAGGCGTTCTTGATGGCCGTGGCTTCGTCCAGCACCACGTAGTCGAACTCAATATTCTGGAACTCAATCACGTCGCGCCGCAGCGTGCCATAGGTGGTGAGAATCACGTCATGCCCGGCGAACTCGTCGCGGCTGCGCCCGGCGCCCGCGTACTCCAGCACGCGCAGCTTGGGCGTGAAGCGCGCCGCTTCCTGCTGCTAGTTGAACACCAGCGACTTCGGCACCACCACCAGCGACGGCCCCTTCGCCTTGGCCGCGCGCCGCGTCTCAAGCAGCGCAAGCACCTGTGCTGTCTTGCCCACGCCCATGTCGTCGGCGAGGCATCCGCCCAATCCGAACTCGCGCAGAAATTCCAGCCAGCCCAAACCTGCCAGCTGATACCCGCGCAACTGGCCCACAAACCCGGCCGGCTGCGGCGCGGGCGTGATGCCGTGGAAGTGCTGCAGTTGCTGGCGCATGCGGCTGAACTGCTCGTCAAAGCGGATCTCGGGCTGCGAGGCCAGCAGTGCGTCGAGGAGCCCGGCCTGGCTGCGCTTGAAGCGCATTTGCTCGCCCTGCTGCTCGCCCATATGCAGCACCGTGCCAAAGCGCCGCAACCAGTCCTCGGGCAGTATGCCGTAGGTACCGTCATCCAGGCGCACCATCGACTCGCCGCGCCGCGCCGCGCGTAGCAACTCAGGCAAGGCCGCGGTGGCGCCGCCGCCGAAGTCGATGCCGCCCTGCAGGTCGAACCAGTCGATGCCGCTGACAACTTCGATATTGAACTTGCCGTTCGAGCGAACCAACTTGCCTTCGGCTTCCACCGTCCAGCCTTCGGAGACAAGTTCGCGGACAACTTTCAGCAGCTTGGCAACCGGCATGGTCCAGCCCGGCTCTTTGTGCCAGTAGTCGCGCTGCTGCGGCTTCATGCCCGCAGCCGATAAGCGCATCGTGGCCTGTTCTTCGGCGGCCACATCGCGCACAATCATGCGGCGCTGCTCTTTCGGGATCAGCGGGGCGGCCGCCCCGCCGAACGGCACCACCACTCCCGCATAGTCAAACGGCAATTGTACAAAGAGCCGCTCGGCGGGCGTGTAGCCGCCGGTGTCGCGCGCAATCCACGCGTGCGGTTGCGGCGCCACGGCCACCCGCTCAAACTGCAATGAATCGGGGGCTTCCACGCGCGGCGAGTTCGGCAGCGCCATCAAGGAAAGAAAGAGCTCCTCATGTTCGCCGTCCGGCACGGCCACCGGCCCACGCCGCAGCGCGTCCACCCAATCGAGCGGAGCCGACGGATCGAGCCGCGCGGCATGCGACACCGTGAAAAGCAGCCCGCCCGGCAAGAGTAATTCCGCGTCGGAGAGGCTCAAAGTATTCCCAGGGCGGCGAAACTCGCCTCTCAATTCTCAGCCGGAACCGCGCGTATCGGGAAACAACGATACATGCAGACGCCAGGGTTCCTCCTCCGGATCCCACTCGACGGGCCGCCAATACTCCGGCTTAGCCGACTCCTTCCACATGCGGAGCCGTCCCGTGGCGGGCAGTTGCGGCAGTACCTGAAGAGCCATGCGTCCGTCCACCAGAAACACGCCCGAACCCGAACCGTAATGATGATATTCGTGATCGACAGACCAGCGGTCGCCATAGCGCGATCCCGCCAGTTGCGCCAGCACGGCGCGGTCCGCCGGCTCCGGAATCTGGTCGATCAGGCTGCGTTGAAAGCGCAGTGGCTTCGCTTTACCCCACTCGCCGTTTTGCTTGTGATCACGCGTGTAGAGCTCCATGCTCAGCATGCGTTTGGTTTGCGACATCGGTCCGTCGATGACCCACAGAATCTCGCGCCCTGGTAGCCAGGCTTCCTCCGCGTAACGAGGCAGGCTCACCATCGGCCGGTTGAGAATGGTCGCAAGCTGCGTGCGCCATGGAATGGACGGAGGCGGAGGCGGACCACCGCGCGGCATGGGTTTGGGGGTATGCTTCGGCGGCTGGAACACATCGAAGTCTTCGTCTTCGAGATCCTCTTCCATAACCAGAAACTCGCGGACGCCCCCGCCCAAAAGCATCTTCCGTTCCGCGGCAATCAGCGCCGCCCAGATGCGCTTGCAAGGCGCGTTGTCCTGGAAGAACTGACACGTGCAGTTCACCACCAGGGTGCCCCCGTTGGCGCGCAATGCCACACTATAGTCACGCGCGCCTTGCACGGTGGCGTGAATCTCTTCCTCGCCTTCCAGGTCCAGCCGCACCGCGCCCGACATGTAGTATTCGAGGCCGCATTGCCGGACGCCCGACCCGAACATGTCACCGAGCGTACGCGACAGATAAGTGGGTTGCTTCATTCTTTTTTTAGATAGCTCCCTCCAGTATGAATGAAGGCGCCCCGCGCGCCGCCCTCTACTTCATCTCGGCGATTTTCACCGGTCGGCCCTCGGCTGCCGAACAGTCCGCTGCGAACACCACCCGGTGCGTTTCAAACGCCGTGGCGAAATCGGTGAGCGGCGTGGGCTTCTTTGCTTTCAAAGCGTCCACAAACGCCTGGAACTGCGGCTGGTAGGGATGATCGCTCACGTCGCCCGAATCCACCACGGGCACGCCCAACATGCTCCAGCGGTCTTTGCCGAGACCCGCCCACTTCAAGCTGGTGAACTTGTCATCGAGCACGCTGCCGTTGCTGCCCACCAGATGCATGTGGAAGTAGTAGGGCTGCAGGCAATCGGTGACCGATGCGACCTTGCCGATGCGCCCGTCTTTAAACTTCAGGATCGACACCGACGTGGTGGGGTACTCGTAGGGCTTGAAATACTTGCTTTGCGACGAAGTCTGGTAGCTCATTACTTCTTCCACTTCGCCGCCCATGTAGTCCAGCAGCAGATCCATCGCGTGGCATCCGGCCGTCAGCAGGCTGCTGCCGCCCATCGCTTTTTTGATGTTCCAAGCATACTGTCCATACCAGGGCCCGATGCCGTGGAGGTAGTCCACTTCGCCGTAATAAACCTGGCCGATCGTGCCATTTGAGATGGCGGCGCGAATCGCCATAGTCTAGCGGCTGAAGCGCATTTCAAAACAAACGCACGCCTGCACCTTGGCCTTCTTGATGGCCGCCTGCATGGCCCGCGTGTCCCCCCAGTCAATCGAAAGCGGTTTCTCAACGATGAGGTGCTTGCCCGCCTCGGCCGCGGCGATGGCCTGCGCCGGATGCTGCGGATGCGGCGCGCAGATGTCTATGACATCGAGTTCGTTGTCGCGCAGCATCTCGCCGTAGTCCTGATAGACCCGCAGCGGAATGCCGAACTGCCGCTCCAGTGCCGCCGGGTCGAGCTTGCGCCGCGAGCAAACCGCCGCTACGTCAGCCCCCTTCACATTCTTAAACGTCTCAATGTGCGCGCCGGCTACCCAGCCCACGCCCACGATGCCGATCTTGAAGTTCTTCGCCATGGCACGCTGCTCCCTATACTGCCGGCCAGAACTGCCGCAAATAGCGCTGGCTTTGCCGGAGCGACTCTTTGCGGAACTCGAGCGACCCCTCGTAGCTCCGGTCTTCCACTTCCACACACACCGGCCCGCGGTAGCCCGCGTCGGCCAGCACCGAGAAGAACTTGCCCCACTTCACGTCGCCCAGGCCGGGCAGCTTCGGTGTGTGGAACTGGTTGGGGAAAGCAAACACGCCCACGTCATTCAACTTGTCGGTGTCGATCCGCGCGTCCTTGGCGTGCACATGCACGAAGCGGGGCGCAAACTCGCGGATGGCGCGAAGGTAGTCCATGTGCTGCAACACCATGTGCGACGGGTCGTAGTTCAGCCCGAAGTTGCGGCTGGGAATCTCTTCGAACATCCGCCGCCAGATAGCGGGGCTGTGCGCGAGGTTCTTGCCGCCTGGCCACTCATCGCGCGTGAACGACATCGGACAGTTCTCAATGCCCACGCGCACGCCCTGATCCTCGGCGTACTTGATCAGCCCCGGCCAGATCTTCTTAAAGCGCGGCCAGTTTTCGTCCACCGTCTTTGTCCAATCGCGCCCGACGAAGGTGTTCATCACGCCGATACCCAGCATCGAAGAGGCGCGGATCACGCGCTTGATGTGATCCACATAAGCCCGCGACTCGTCTCCGTCGGGCGTCAACGGATTCGGGTAGTAGCCCAGCCCGCTGATGCTGACGCCGGTTTTGGCGGTCGACTCCTGCACGCGCGCGGCATCCTCCTTCTTGAAGTTCATCACGTCGATATGCGTGACGCCGGCATAGCGGCGTTCTGCTTTGCCGACGGGCCAGCACATCACTTCCACGCACGCATACCCGCTCTGCGCGGCAAACGTCAGGACGTCCTCAAGGGGCAGGTCCGGCAAGATGGCGGAGACAAATCCGAGTTGCATCATCCTCAACAGGATAGGCGGGGGCAGCCCCAAAACACAAACGGGGTCCAGCCATTTGGTCGGACCCCGTTTGCCCTTGGCAGGGCGTCGCGATGGCTGATTAGGAGCGGCGGCTGCTGCGCAGCGCCAAGGCCAGCAGGCCGGCGCCGGCCCGCGCCAGCGTGCTCGGTTCGGGAACGTCGCCGCCCGGAGGCACGTCCGAGATCCGGATGTTGTCCACGGCGACATCCACGTCGAGGCCGTTGCGCTCCGCCGTCAAACGCAGGACCGGTGAATTCCCGCCGTAGATGAACGAGAACGAGAACTGCTGCCACACGGTGGACGTAGGACTACCGAGCGGCACGTCGAACTGGTGCACCACACCATCGGTTTCCACGCCGAAGGCGTTCGGGTTGTTCGACAACGCGCCGCAGCAGCGGTAATAGTTGCGGAAGTCACCCTGCAACGGGTACGACTGGCCGATTGAGAGGCCAGTGACGGATTGCTCGATTGAAGGATTCGTGGCGCTGGCGCCTCAGTTGTTGATGAGGAACATGCCGTCCGGATTGCCCTCGGTGGCGCGGCAGCCACCGTTGGAGTCAACACTGCTGGCGGTCCAGCCCGTGCAGTTGCTATCGAACGTACCGTTGGTAATAGCTGCGGCAGAGGCACACAGCGATGAGGCAACGACGGCCAAGATCAATTTGAATTTCATTTGCTTTTCTTCTCCCCCAAAAAAATGCTGTTCACCATCGACTTTATCTTTGCGTATGGTGACTACCGCTTCCATCGCCAGTCTACGCCCAAAGTACTAGGACCTGCAACCCGGCACCATTACCCAGGTAGCCGTACCGTTCTACTGAGAATTACCGAAGGGTTCTGCTTAGCCATTCGATAAGGTGTTTCTTGTAGCCGTGGTGGCTTGGGTCTTTTTCCCAATTCATTACGCCATGTACGCCGTCTTGCACGGTGTATAGATCCACCGGGATACGCCTCTCCCGGAACAGCTTGACGTGGAGTTCGGCCTCGGAATAAGGTACGCCCGCGTCCTTGGTGCCGTGAATCACCAGGTGCGGCGGCGTCCGTTTGTTCAGCCAGGTATGCGGTGAGGCGTCGGTGAGAATCTTCTTTGCCGCGTCGTCCCAAGCGCGGATGGCAAAAAAGCCGCCATACTCTTGTTGGGCGGCTGAGGCTCAAATTGCTGGGCAAACACAAGCATGCCGATCGGTCCGTAGAAGCACACCACGGCCGCAACGCCGACACGATTGCGCGCGCCGGCCAGGTTCACCAGATGCCCACCGGCCGATTCGCCCATCAGTGCGATGCGCTTCGGGTTCACTTTGTACTGCCTGGCGTTCTCCTTCACCCACGCCACGGCGGCTTCCACATCTTCAAGCGCGGCTGGATAGGGATGCTGAGGCGCGAGGCGATAGTCGATGGTGAACCACGCCATGCCCGTTTGGTCGAGGACCGGGAACAGGTCTTTGACGAAGTTGACGGTCTTGTGGCCGGCCGTCCAGCCGCCGCCATGCACGAGGATCACAGCGGGAAACGGTCCGGGCCCTTGAGGGATGTGCACGTCGAGCTTGAGGCTCGCCGCGCCCGAGTGTGAGTATTCGAGATCGGGGTACACCCGATAGTGGGCAGCGGCGAAAAGCAAAACGAGAGGAGCAAGCATAGCCCGTCCAGTGTATGTTTTTTGCGGTTCGTGAGCCAATGCGCGCGGCGTCTGCGCGCGTAGAGGCAGGAACCAAGACAGGATGCAACGCCACGCCGGAGGGCCCGCGATTCGCGGCCACCCTCCTGAACCGCGTGGGGCCTTAAGGGCGTTATTGGCAGCGCTCAAGGCGGTAGCGGCCGCGGGCGGTGATCATCAGAATCACCGCCGCGGCCACGCAACCGGCGGCCACCCATTGCAACAGCCCTGCGAATCCGATGGTGGCTTTCAGCATTCCGGCGAGATAGATAATGACGGCCGACGCAACGCCGCCCACGCTGTTCAGCACACCAGCCGAAACGCCGTAGTTGCGCGGCGCGGTGACGTCGTAAGCCGAGGCAAAGATGTTGGCGATCATGAAGCCCGCCGTGAAGCCGTAGCCCGCCGAGAACAGCCGCGCAAGGCTCAGCGAGTCGGCGGCGAACGTGAGGTAGCCGAGCGGCGCGCTCAGCAGAATGCCGGCGGCGGCGATGGAGAGTCGAGCGGGAGGATGCGCCCGCGTGAGACGGTCGGCGAGCGCGCCGCCAGCCAGCACTCCTAGCCCGCAGGCGAGTTGGACATAGATCGTGGCGTTGAAGCCGCTCTCGGTCATGCTGAGGTGAAAGCGCTCGTAAAGGTGCGACGGATACCACGCGTAGAACACCCAGAGCATCGAGCAAAACGCGTAGAAGGCGGCGGACAGCGCGAGGTAGCAACGCGAGCGCAGGAGATCCGCGAGTGCGGCGCCCAGCGGCGCGGGAGTGCTGGCCGCTTCCGCCGCGGCGGGCCTCGCGTCGGGAATGCGCCAGGCAAGCACGGCGGCATATGTGAGGCCCAGCCCGCCCGCGGTGATGAAGCCCGCGCGCCACGAAAACGTGTCGGCCATCCAGCCGCCGTACCAGCCGCCCGCGACGAGCCCCGCAAACTGCGCGGACTGGTGAATGCCCAGCGCGCGCGAGCGCTGCGCCGCGGTGTGGAGTGAGGCGATCAGGCCCACCGCCGCCGGATAGTAGAGCGCCTCGGTCACGGCGATGGCCACGCGCCAGAGGAGAAAGACCGTGGCCGAGCCGGAGAGGCTGCAGGCGATCGTCGAGAGGCTGAACAGCACGAGGCTCGCGACGATGAGCCGTTTGCGCGAGACGAGGTCGGCAAGGCGCCCGGCGACGGGCATGCTCAGGGTGTAGACCCACGCGAACACGGTACCGATCAACCCGAGCCGCGCGTCGGTGAAGCCAAGATCCGTCTTCAGCGCCGCGAAGATGGCGTAAGGAATCTGGCGATCGAGATAGTTGATGGCCAGCGCAAACCAGAGCAGAATGACGATGGCCATGGCGTCATGACCGGTGGCGAGCGTACAGCTTAACATGCGGCGTGAACTCGACGCCTTCATCGAGCGGGAAGATGGGACGCGCGCAGCGGCGATGGCCCAGCGAATGGAGATTCGCGCTCGTCGCGCCGGGCGCGTCAACGTTGATCAAGGCCTCGGCGCCGTCGGCGAAGAACTGCGGCTGGCAGTGCGGCGACTTCACCACCACGCTATCGAACCACGCCGGGTTCTGGCCGTGCGCAAGGAACAGCGAGCGGTCATAGAGACTCACCGCGCGCGACGTCACGACGATGGTGAACGGCCCGGACTCCAGCACCGCCGTGCGGCCGCCGTTCCAGGTGCTGCCGTGGGACTCGTTGCGAAAGCTGCCATCGGAGAGCAGACGCACCGTGACGTCGAGCTCCAGGGGCCGGTGCCGCGCGGGGTCAAGCGCGCCGCCGATGGGCGTACGAATGCGCGCACCCACGCCGGCGGCAAAGGCGCGCTCCACGGCGGGCGCGTCCACCAGAGGCATGAGGGCGGTGCGCCTATGACCGCTTTCCACCATCGCGCGCAGGATCGCGTTGCTGTCGCCCGGCGCGCCCGAACTCGTGGCATCGGCGGCGTCCACCAGCACGATGCGGCCGGTGCCCGCGGCGGCGCACGCGATGCTCTCCGCCAGCGGCGTCAATGGCTGCTGCAGATGCTCGCGCATGGCCCAGAACTTTTCGGCGATGCGGATGGCCTCGGCGCGCGCCCGTGCCAACTGCGACTCGCCATCGGCGGCAAGGAAGACGTTCGAGCACAGGTCCGGCACGTCGGTGAACGGGTTGCCGATGAACATGCCGCCGGAGAGGCCGCCGGGGCTGCGCTCAAACGCGATGGCATCGCGCACGCACTCACCCCAGCACCCGGTCTCGGTGATCAGTTCATAGCCACGCACGAGGGCCGGGATCTCAAGGCGCAGTATGATGGGATTGATCTCGCCCGCCAGCAGGCGCACGAGGAGCCGCGCGGCGCGCTCGCCGGTCTCATAGAAATCCACGTGCGGGTACGTGTGATAAAGCGTGAGGATGTCGCAGTGGGTGAGGATCCGGTCCGTCACGATGCCGTGCAGATCGAGCGAGACGGCGATGGGCACGCGCGGCCCGACGATTTTGCGCGTCTCTTCCACGAGGTAGCCCTCGGCGTCATGCTCGGTCTCGGAGGCGAGCGCGCCGTGAAGCGACAAGTACACGCCGTCCACCGCGCCCGCCGCGCGCACGGCCGCCAGGAACTTGCCCGACATTTTGTGCCAGGCTCCGTCAGCGAGCGTACCGCCAGAGGTGATGGCGCGCGACGAGTAGCCCGGTACGACTGCGATGTCAGGATGCGTGGCGAAGACTTCGAGCGCGCCGCACATCTCCGTGCCGACCTTGCGGTGCACGTCGAGGAGAGCGGGGCCGGAGCAGATCGCGAAGTCCTCGTAGCGGCCGAGGACGGGGTTGAAGGAGGAGACCTCCTGCTTGCATTCACAGACGAGAACGCGCGAGCGAGACATAGAGCATCCGTGATGATACTAGATGGGCGGGCTCGAACTTGGGCCGCGGCAGCCGAGCAGAGTATGATCGAACTGGTGCGATTGGCGATTCTATTCCTTCTCGTCGCGGCTGCGGCGTGGGCGCAGACTCCCTCGGCGGAACACTTCGAGCGCCACGTGCGGCCCGTGCTTGCGCAGCGCTGCTACGCATGCCATGGGCCGGACAAGCAATTCAGCGGCCTGCGCGTGGACTCGCGTGCGGCGTTGTTCGACGGTGGCAAGCGCGGCGCGGTCGTAGTGCCCGGTTCGCCCGAGTCCAGCCTGCTGCTACGCGCCATACGTCATGAGCCTGGCCTCACGCCGATGCCATCCGGCGCGGGAAAGCTCAGCGCGCCGGAGATCGCCGCCATCGAACAGTGGATCAAGCAAGGCGCGGAGTGGCCCGCCTCCACTGCCAAGCCAACAGAGGCTGGCGGACTGCCCGCGTGGTATGACCGCGCGGCGAAGACCCACTGGTCTTTCCAACCCGTCAAGCCCGCCACGCCGCCGCCGGGTTCCGCGCCGCATCCGGTAGACCGCTTTCTGCGCGCCGCGCTCGCCGCCAAGGGTCTCGCGCCCGCGCGCCCTGCGGAAGCGCTCACGGTCATCCGCCGGGCCAGCTTCGTCCTCACGGGCCTGCCGACCACTCCGGCTGAGATCGAAGCCTTCACGCAAGACCGCGCGCCCGGCGCGTTTGACCGCGCCGTGGACCGCCTGATCGCCTCCCCGCACTTCGGCGAACACTGGGCGCGGCATTGGATGGACGTGGTGCGTTACGGCGAGACGCGCGGCTATGAATGGAACTACGAGATCGTCGGCGCGTGGCGCTATCGCGACTACCTGATCCGCGCGTTCAACGCCGACGTACCGTACAACCAGTTTGTGCGCGAACACATCGCCGGCGATCTGCTGGAGAAGCCGCGCCTCCATCCCGCCAATGGCCTCAATGAATCTGTGATCGCCACGGCCTTCTTCCGCCTCGGCGAAGCCGGCCACGATGACTGCATCAAGTTCCGCGAGATCTCGCTCGATGTGGTGGACAACCAGATCGATACGCTCGGCAAAGCGTTCCAGGGCCTCACGCTTTCCTGCGCGCGCTGCCACGATCACAAGCTGGACCCGATTCCCACGGCGGACTACTATGGCCTGTTCGGCGTGCTGAACAGCTCCCGCGCGCAGACGCACACCATCGACGCGCCCACGGCGATTCCGGCTGAGCTCGCGGCGCGCAAGCGGGCCGTACGCAACGAACTCGCGGGCGCGTGGACCGCGCAGATCGCCTCGCTCGAACTCAGGTCTTCCACCGGTAAGACGAGCTTTGATCATCCCTTGTTTCCCTGGCTGGCGATGCGGCCCACTGACACTGCGGTCTTCGCGGCCACGTGGCGCGCACTCGCCGCGCGGTATCGCGAAGAAAGCCAGGAGCGCGCCCAGTTCAACCGCGAGCACTTCACGCCGTACCTCGATTGGAGCGCCTGGTCGCAAGACGGCCTCGGATTGCGCAACGCAGCGGGAGTGGCGCGCGCTGGTGACGTGGCCATCGCCACCGAAGGCGCGCAGGCGCTCACGGCGATCCTGCCCGCGGGTCTGCACACCAATCTCTATACAGACCGCTGGAACGGCGCCTTGCGCTCACCGCTCCTGCCCAAGACGCACAAGTATCTCAGCGTGCGTTTGATGGGCGGGCGCCTCGCCTCGTGCCGCACGGTGCTGGATAACTGTGCGATCGGCGATGGCTACCGCGTGCTCGAAAACGACTCGCCGCGCTGGCATCGCCTCGATACCTATTCCCGTGAAAAACTTCCGGCGTTTGCCGAAATTGTCACCAAGCGCGACAACCCGCGCATTCCAGACCGCCCGCGGCAGATCAAGGCGACCGAAGCCGAGATCGCCGCGCCCGGGTCCTACTTTGGCGCGACGAGCGCCGTCTTGCATGACAAGCCCGAGTCGCCGCGTGAAGAGCTGGGCCACCTCGCGCGCCTGTTCGAAGGCGAAACCCCCACTTCGCTCGAAGAACTCATCCAGCGATACCGTGCTGTGCTGCGCAATGCTATTGCCGCGTGGGCCGCTGGCCGTGCCACCGATGATGACGTCCGGTGGCTTGATGCGGCTTTGCGCGCGGGGCTCCTGGAAAACAGCGTCGGCCCCGCCTTGGCTGCTTATCGCGAACTCGAAGCACGCCTGCCCGAACCACGCACGATCGACGGCATGGGTGACGCGGGCGCGGGCTTCGATACGCCCATCCTGCGCGCAGGCGACCCGCACGCGCCCGGCGAAGTTACGCCGCGTCACTTTCTCAGCCGCATCGGCAATCACGCCCCGGCGCTGAACTCACCGGGCAGCGGCCGCCGCGAGCTCGCCGAGTCCATCGCCGATCCGGCCAATCCACTCACCGCGCGGCTGATGGTGAATCGCGTGTGGCACCATGTCTTCGGACGCGGCCTCGTACCAACCGTCGACAACTTTGGCCGCGAGGGCGAGCGCCCCTCGCATCCACAACTGCTGGACTACCTTGCTACGCGTTTCGTGCAAGAAGGCTGGTCGGTCAAGAAACTGGCGCGGCTCCTGGCCACGTCCGAAGCCTTCCGCCAATCGAGTGAGGGCCCTGCGCCGGAAGCCGATCCCGCCAACGCGTTGCTGCACCACTATCCGGCGCGGCGTCTCGCCGCCGAGAGCATCCGGGATTCGATGCTTGCCACGTCCGGTGCGCTGAACCGCACGCTCCACGGACCCAGCATTGCCCCGCCGCGCAACGAGCCGCAAGCCTACCGGCGGCTGTTTGCCGGCCCGCTTGACGGGCAGGGCCGTCGCAGCCTCTACACGCAGGTCACGCGCATGGAAGGGTCGCGATTCCTCGAAATTTTCGACTATCCCAACCCGATGGCCGCCCGCGGCGCGCGCGACATCACTAATGTCCCCGCGCAGGCGCTGGCGATGATGAACGATCCGTTCGTGCATGAGCAGGCACGGGTGTGGGCCGAGCGCCTCGCCGCGCAAGGGGATGCGCAGCAGCCCGAGGCACGCGTGGACGCGATGTTCCGCGCCGCGCTCGGCCGCCCCGCCACCGCCGCCGAACGCGCCCGGTTTGCCGGCCTCGCCGCCGAACTCGCCAGCCTCCACCGCGCTCCCGTCAACAGCGCCGCAGTCTGGAAGGATGTTGCGCACGCCCTCTTCAACCTGAAAGAATTCCTGTATCTGCGATGACCATCACCCGCCGCCGCGCTCTCCAACTCGCTTCGAACGGCTTCGGCTGGCTGGCCGCGTCGTCCATCCTGCAGGGCGCGACGCATCACGCCGCCAAGGCCAAACGCGTGGTGTTCTTCTTCATGCCGGGCGGCGTGTCGCACATGGAGTCGTTTGACCCCAAGCCGAAGCTCACGGAACTCGACGGTAAACCCGCCAAGCTCGACAACTACGTGGCCGGGCCGAACCGCAAATGGCTCCGCCCGCTTTGGGAGTTCAAACAACACGGTCAATGCGGCGCGCCTGTGTCCGCGCTGTTTCCAAACATCGCCAGGCACATCGACGATCTTGCCATCATCCGCTCGATGAAAAGCGAGTTCCCCCTGCACGCGCGCGGCAACGTGTTTCTGCACACCGGAAAAAACATCGGCGGCTTCCCCAGCCTGGGCTCCTGGATCACTTACGGGCTGGGCACGCTGAACGCCAACCTACCGGGTTATGTGCTGCTGCGCGACGCGCACATCCCGCCCGGCGGCATTGAAAATTTTTCGAACGGCTTCCTCCCCGCCACCCATCAAGCCACGCACATTCGCGACGAAGGCGCGCCGGTGGATCACATCAAGCCGCTCGATACGGATGCGCGGATTCAACGCGCCAAGCTCGACGCGCTGCTGCAACAGGATCGCCACTTGCTCGCGTCGTCCGGCGGCGGTCACGGCGCTATCGAGTCGGCGATCGCCAACTACGAAATGGCGTACAAGATGCAGTCGCTGGTGCCCGACGTGCTGGATCTGGCGAAGGAGACCGAGTCGACGAAGCGCATGTACGGGCTGGACTCAGCCGACAAGCCGAAGCGCCTGTACGGGCTGCAGTGCCTGCGCGCGCGGCGGCTGCTTGAAGCGGGGGTGAGGTTCGTCGAAGTGACCTGCCCGAATCTCGTCGGCCAGAACGGCACCTGGGATCAGCACGATCATCTCACGCGCGACCACGAACATAACGCCGCTGTGACGGACCAGGCGATCGCAGCGTTGATGACGGATCTCAAACAGCGCGGCATGTTCGACGACACCCTGATTCTCTGGGCCGCCGAATTCGGCCGCACGCCCGACACCGGCAACGGCGACGGGCGCGACCATCACCCGTTCTGCTTCTCGCTGTGGCTTGCAGGCGGCGGCGTGAAAGGCGGCGTCACGCATGGTGAGACGGATGAGCTGGGCGATCAGGTGGTGCGCGATCCAGTCACGATTCATGACCTGCACGCCACCATGCTGCATCTGCTGGGGCTGAACCACGAGCACCTGACCTACCGCTACGGTGGGCGCGAGCAGCGCCTTACCGACGTCTACGGCAATATCGTACGCACCGTCGTCGCTTAGTTCTGGCCGCCCGCGTCGATGGTGACCGGGAGTACGAACGGGGCCGGGGTTTCAGGAACCGTCGGCGCGGCCTGCACGGGGGGCTCAACCGGCTGCAACCGGCTGACGGTGGCCTGCCTGTCCGTCTCCACCAACTCGCGCAGCAAGGGATACGGATTCACCGTGCCCAGATCGCTCGACCAGCCGCCGGCGGGGTCCACCACCAGAATCTGAAAATGGAGGTGCGGACCGGTAAACCGGGCATTGCCCGAGTTGCCGACGAACCCTAACACCTGACCGCGCAAAACGGGCATGCCTTCGGTGAGGCCCTCGGCATACTCGGAGAGGTGCGCATAAAAGAACCGAAAGCGCCGCTCGGCATCCACTATGTAAATGCTCGTTCCGCCCAGCCGGCTGGTGGCCATCTTCTCCACGACGCCGTCTACCACCGCTAGCAGCGGTGTGCCGGTCTCGCGGGAGATGTCGATGGCGCGATGTGCGCGATAGCCCGAGCGGGCTGAATGGTAGGAGTCCTGCACTTCACCCGGTCCAAGTTCAGGGACCGGCGGCACCATTTCCGGGAAAGTGGCGGGGTCCGGCGTAACGGCGGCGGCGTAGATGAACCTCGGCATCACCGGGCGACGCCGGGCGCCTACCCGGCGCCGGGCACTAGCCATCCTGCTAGGTGTAGCTTTGGTTACTTTCGCCGTGGGCCGCTGCTGCTTGGCGACCGGGGCGGCGGCGGCCGTCTTCCGGGCCGGGGCCTTCGTTTTTGCTGCTACGGGCTTAGGTGCTACCCGCTTGGTGGCAGCCTGCAACCATGCGGTTGAGGCGGCGAGGAGCGGCAGGCCACAGGCCGCTTGTAGTATTACTCGCTGCAGAGTCCTGCTCATGCCAATTCGTCTAGAGTACCAGAAGCTCCCTAGCTTTTGGGATAGACCGAAGACCCTAGTTTCCAAAAATGGAAGAAATTCCGGTTACCGTAGCACGAGCTATAGCGCGAGGCGCAGAACGGTGATGGGCCGGAATCCGGTGGTTTTGTTTTCCTGAATGTTGGCCATGTGACAGAGGTTGCCGCCGACAATCAGGCCCGTCGCGACTTCGTCGTAGAGCGGATGGCGGCGCTCGAGCACGTCGGCCCGTGTGATGCGCCGGCCGTCCGCGCTGAGGCAGAACCGCTTCACCACGGGGACCATGACGCCGGTTTGAATGGAGATCAGGTTGCCGCGGTGGAAATAGAGCCCGTCCACGCCGCCGAGGCTCAATGCCTCCGGGCGGGCGAGAGGCGATGCGGCATGCGTAATGGGGTCCATCACGCTGATGCCGTCCGGAAACGCCGCCACGCAGAGAAGCCGCTCGTCGCCCGATATCGTGATGCCGTTGCAGCGGCGGAACAGGCCGGGCAAGCGCGTGAGCGCCGCCGCACCGGGCGCAAGATGCCACACTGCGCCCGCGCGCGAATCGGTGATGTACACGTCGCCCGCGCGTGTGAGGGCAAGGTCATTAAACAGATGCTCGCCCTCCGGTTCGTAGCGGCCCGTCTGTTTGCCGGTGGCGAGGTCAAAGCGCACCAGCGCCGCGCGACGCCCGGGGTTGCTGAGCAGCCACAGGTGGCCGTCTTGGATCTTGAGACCAATGACAACATCGAGGCCGCTGGCAAACGGCGTGCATGCGCCCTTGGCCGTGCAGCGCACCACCGTGCCCTTGCGGAGGCTGCCAAAGTAGAAGAGCTTGTTGCGGCGATCTTCGGCGAGGCTTTCTGGCGCAAGGTCGCCCCCGGCGATGTCAAAGGCGCGCTTGCTGCGGATGACTGGCGGCGTGGAGGCGTCCATCCGGCGCACGATGGCCTGGAATTCGGGCGTTTCGCGGATGTCTTTGAAGAGCGGATCGGAGGCCGGGTCAAAGCTAGCTGCGCCATCGGCCACACGCCGCAACCATTTGACGATGTCAGGCCACTGTTTCCAGGCCGCCCGGTTGCGCGCCATCAGGAAGTCCATGACCGGTTTGTCCGCGGCATTGGTGCGGAGCTTCTCGATCTCGGCCATATCGGCGTCGAACTTCCGCTGGCCTTCTCCGTTCAACACAAGGGAAGCAGGGAGTTCGGCGAGGGCAGTAGACGCGGCGACGAGTAGAGACACCAGCAGACAGACAATCACTCTAAGACGATACAATGCCTTCAAACCCGATGAAGCTCCGTTCGACCGTCTTCCCACTACTCGCGGCGGCATCCGCCTTGCTGGCTGCGCCGGTGAATTTCGCCGATCATGTGGCGCCGCTGATGAAGGCGCGCTGCGCGGCGTGTCACACCGGCGAGAAAGCGCAAGGCAAGCTGGACGTCAATTCCGCGGCGGCGATTTTGCGCGGCGGCAACTCGGGCGCGGCGGTGAAGCCGCGGCGCACGCCGGATAGTCTCCTGCTCGCCAAGATCACCACGGGCCAGATGCCGCCCGGGCCTGCGAAACTCAGCGCGGCAGAAGTGGACGTGGTGCGGCAGTGGATCGACGCGGGCGCACCTGCCGACGCGCAAGCAGCGGCTTCGCAGCCCGTGGCACATGTGCCCACGGAGAACGAAATCCTTCCCATCTTTCAAATACGGTGCCTCGAATGCCACGGCAAGCGCCAGCAACTCGGCGGGCTTGATCTGCGCACGCGTGCGTCACGCCTGAAGGGCGGCAAGTCCGGACCGGGCCTCGTGCCCGGCGACCCGTCGGCGAGCCTTATCATCAAACGCATTGAAGCCGGGCAGATGCCGCCGATGGAAATGCTGCGCGAACATTCGATCCGCCCGCCCACGACGTCTGAAGTGGACAAGTTGAAGGCCTGGATTGCCGGCGGCGCGCCGGAGCCTGCGCCGGGTGGGAAGTTCGTGAGCGCCGCGCCGGTGGTGACGGAGAAAGACAAGCAGTTCTGGAGTTTTCAACCGCCGCGCCGCACCGCGCCCCCCGTGGTGAAGAGCGCCGCTCTCGCGCGCAATACGGTTGACCGGTTTCTGCTGGCGCGGCTCGAAGCCAAGAGCCTGAGCTTTGCGCCCGAGGCGGACAAGCTGAAGCTGATGCGGCGTGCGCATCTTGACCTGACCGGCATGCCGCCCACACCCACTGAAGTAGCTGCCTACATAAAGGACACGCGGCCCGATGCCTACGAGCCTTTGATCGACCGGCTGCTCGAATCGCCGCACTATGGCGAGCGCTGGGGCCGGTATTGGCTGGACCTCGCCGGTTATGCGGACTCGGAAGGCTTCGGCCAAGACGACGGCGTGCGCCCGTTCATGTGGCGCTATCGCGACTACGTAATCCGCTCGTTCAACACCGACAAGCGCTATCCGCAGTTCCTCACCGAACAGATCGCGGGCGACGAAATGGGCCCGTGGAAAGACGTGAAGCCCGTCACGCAAGACCTGGTGGACCGCATCGCGGCGACCGGCTTTCTGCGCACCGTGCCGGACCCGACCAACGCCACCGAGCGCGGCTTCATTCAGGAGCGCATGAACATTCTGGCGGACGAAGTGGAAGTGCTGACCTCTTCGGTGATGGGCCTCACCGTGGGTTGCGCGCGCTGCCACAACCACAAGTACGACCCGATTCCGCAGCGCGACTACTATCGCCTGAGCGCGATCCTGCAGACTTCCTACGACCCCTACGATTGGCTTTCGCCGAAGAAGCGCGAAATTGCGCTCGCGACCGATGAAGAGTTCGCCGCCGTGGCGAAGCACAACACGCCGATTGAGGCCGACATCAAACGCCTGGAAGCGAAACTGGACGACGTGGCAAAACCGCTGCGCGAAGAAGCGAAGGATCCGAAGCTGTCGATCGATGCGCTCATCAAGCGCTTCCCCGATTTCAAGGCCAAAGGCGAGCCGCTGCAAAAAGAGATCCAGGCGCTGCGCGGCAAGCTGAAGCCCAAGCCGCACGTTCGCGGCCTCACCGATACGGGCGGGCTGCCGTCCACTTCGTACCTGCTGCATCGCGGCGACGCGACGATGATGACGGAGCCTGTCGATGCTGGTGTGCCGCATGTGCTGCAGACGGCGGGGCTGGAGCCGTATCGGCCGGCCGAGCCGTTTGCCGGCGCGAATTCGAGCGGCCGGCGGCTGGCGCTGGCGAAATGGCTGACGCAACCGGACCATCCCCTCACCGCGCGCGTGTGGGTGAATCAGGTATGGCTGCGGCATTTCGGGCGCGGCATTGTCGCGTCGCCTTCGAACTTCGGCAAGAGCGGCGTCGCGCCGTCGCATCCAGAGTTGCTCGATTGGCTGGCCACGGAATTTGTGCAGCAGGGCTGGAGCACCAAGGCGCTTCACCGCCTCATTATGACGTCGGCCGCGTACCGGCAGAGTTCGTCGGCATCGGCGGAGGCCATCGCGGCGGACCCGGAGAACATTCTCGTTTCGCGCATGCCGATGCGGCGCTTGGATGCCGATGCGCTGTATGATTCGGTGCTGCGCGCCACTGGGCGTCTGGACGCAAAGCCGTTCGGCCCGCCCGAGCAGATCGAGACGCGCGCGGACAAAGAAGTGGTGCCGAAGGGCGGCGCCGACGGTTATCGCCGCAGCGTGTATGTGTTGAGCAAGCGCCAGTCGCCCGTGACGATGTTCGACGTGTTCGATCAACCGTCGATGACGCCGAACTGCATTGAGCGGCGCCAGTCCACCGTGGCCACGCAAGCGCTGCAGATGATGAACGGCACCATGGTGTGGGAACACGCCAAGTACATGGCAGGCCGCATTATCGATGAAACCGGTGAAGACGCCGGCGAGCAGATCCGGCAGGCGTTCCAGCGCACGCTCGGCCGCGCGCCGCGCCAAGCTGAGTTTGACGCGCTGTCGGATTCCTACGCCGAGTTCGGCAAGTTGTGGCCCGGGCGCCTTGCACGCGACAACCCGCAGGCGCCGCGTTCGCATCTGGCCAAATGGATGTCGCTCACCACCGTCTGCCACACGCTACTCAATTCCGCGGAGTTTGCTTATGTCGACTAGTTCTTCCCGCCGCGATGTTTTTGCACGCATCGCCAACGGCCTGCACGGCGCCGCGCTCACCGCGCTGTTGTCGCGCGACCTGTTTGCCGCCGAAACGGCGCGCACGTTCGATCTTGCGCCCAAGAAGCCGCACTTTGAACCGAAGGCGAAGTCCGTCATTCAGTTCTTCATGAACGGCGGCCCGAGCCAGGTGGATCTGTTTGACCCCAAGCCCGCGCTTCTGCGCAACGCCGGGCAAAAGGTGCGCGACGTGAACACCGATGTGTCGGACCCGCGCGCCGCCGGAGGTTTGCTGCCTTCGCCGTTCCAGTTCAAGAAGCACGGCCAGTGTGGCATGGACATTTCCGACGCGCTGCCGCACTTGAGCACCGTGGTGGATGACGTGGCGTTCATCCGCTCCATGTACGGCGAGCATTCGAATCATGAGCCCGCATTGTTCCTGATGCAGAGCGGCCGCATCGTGCCCGCGCGGCCCACGATGGGCGCGTGGGTGGCGTACGGGTTGGGCACGGAGAATCAGAATCTGCCCGCGTACGTGGTGCTGGACGATCCGAAGGGGCTGCCCATCAACGGCATTTCGAACTGGCAATCGGCGTACCTGCCGCCCGTCTATCAGGGAACGCGTTTTCGCACCGAAGGTCCGCCGGTGTTGAACCTGCAGCCGCGCGAAGAGCTTTCAACGCCGCTCATTGAGGCGCAGCGCAAGCTACTGCGGCAGCTTGATGAGATCCACCGCGTGGAGCGTCCGCATCAGCCGGACCTTGACGGCCGCATCGCGAGCTATGAACTGGCCGCGCGCATGCAACTCGCCGCGAGCGATGCGCTCGACGTCAATCAGGAGACCGAAGCCACGCGCGAAGCGTATGGGTTGAACGATCCGGCTACGCAGTCCTACGGCAAGCGCTGTTTGATGGCGCGGCGGCTCGTCGAGCGCAACGTGCGTTTCGTGCAGCTTTACATCGAAGGCCAAATCTGGGACAACCATACGAACCTCGAATCGTCGCTGCGCTATGCGACGACGAAGACGGACAAGCCGGTGGTGGCGCTGCTGCGCGATCTGAAGCAGCGCGGCCTGTTCGATTCGACGCTGATGGTGTGGGGCGGCGAGTTCGGGCGGCTCCCGATTTCGCAGGCCGAGCCGGGCCAGGAAAAAGAGGCCGGGCGTGACCATGGTCCGTCAGGCTTCACCGTGTGGCTGGCCGGCGCAGGCGTGAAGGGCGGGACGATCTATGGCGCCACCGATGAGGTGGGACACAAGGCCGTGGAAGACCGCGTTTCGGTGCATGACTTCCATGCCACGATTCTGCATCTACTGGGTCTGAGCAATCGCGAGTTGGCGTACAAGCGCCACGGGCTCGCTGAGCGGCTCACGGATCAGTTCCCGGCACGCGTGGTCAAAGAGGTGTTGGCTTGATGACACGGCGTACGGCGCTGGGTGCGATGACGGGCATGGCGTCTGCGGCGGTTCCGAAAGCCGCCAGCATTCGCGTGGACGAGGTGCAGTTCAGCTTCGAAGATATTCAGTACCGCGCGCCCTACAAATTCGGCGGCGTGGCGGTGGACCGCGCAACGCTTCTCAACGTCACATGCCGCGTGAGCAATCGCGCAGGCAAGCCGGCGAAGGGCTTTGCGTCGATGCCGCTCGGCAATGTGTGGGCGTTCCCGTCGCGCACGCTGCCGTATGACCGCACTCTGGACGCGATGAAGCAGCTTGCCGCGCTGCTCGGGCCGCTGACGGCGTCGTATAAGGAGTACGGCCATCCGATCGACATCAACACCGCGCTAGAGCCTGAGTATCTGAAGGCCGCCGCGCAGGTGAAGGTGGACCCGGCGGTTCCGAAGCTGTGCATGTTGGTGACGGCGAGCCCGTTCGACGCCGCGATTCACGATGCGTTCGGCAAGCTCCACGGGCGCAGTTGCTACCAGACGTACGGTCCGGATTTGATGGAGCGGGATCTTTCGGCGTACCTCGGCAAGGATTTCAAAGGCGAGTTTCTGAACCGGTATCTGCTCACCCAGAAGCCGCGCCCGTCGGTGAATCTGTATCACTCGGTGGGCGGTTCGGATTCACTGCTCGCGGCGGATTTGAAGTCGCGCATCAACGACGGGCTACCCGAGACGCTGCCGGACTGGATCAAGTTCAACGGCTTGCATCACATCAAAATCAAGCTGCAGGGCGACGACTTGAATTGGGACATCGAGCGCACGGTGGGGATTGACCGCATCGCGCAGGAGACGCGGCCCGAGATTCCATGGCGCTACTGCGTGGACTTCAATGAGCGCTGCCCGAACGTGGCCTACCTGCTTGAGTACCTGCGCAAGGTGAAGGAGAAAACGCCGCGCGGCTTTGAGCGGATTGAGTACATCGAGCAGCCCACGCAGCGCGACTTGAAGAAAGACCGCGCGAACGTGATGCACGAAGCGGCGAAGTTGCGGCCCGTGGTGATCGACGAGTCGTTGACGGATCTGGAGGCGCTGCTCGACGCGCGCGCCATCGGCTACACGGGCGTGGCGCTAAAGGCGTGCAAGGGGCAGAGCCAGGCGATGCTGATAGCTGCGGCCGGGCAGAAGTACAAGATGTTTTTGTGCGTGCAGGATCTGAGTTGCCCCGGCGCATCATTGATTCACTCAGCCTCGATCGCCGCGCGCGTGCCCGGTGTGTCTGGGATTGAGGCGAATTCGCGGCAGTATCTGCCAGCGGCGAACGAGCCGTGGGGGGGGCGGTTCCCGGGGATTTTTCAGATTAAGGATGGGCTGCTGCACACGGCGTCGTTGACGGGGCCGGGGCTGGGCGCGGTGGCGTAGTGGCTCTGTGGAGGTGCGGCTCACGCCGTCGCCTCGGAGTGCTGGAGTCTGACGGTTTGTGAGCTGATGGCGCGTGGCCTGCGGGCCGCTTTTGTGGGCGACCGCCTCGCTTCGATTCGGCACTCGGTGAAGCCAAACCCGTTACGGGAGCGGTGGTGTCCGCTACGTCCACAGCCAACAAACGCTACGCCACTTCGCTCACCTGCAGCACGTCGCCGGTAGACTTGCTTGAGGCGTTGGGCTTCCCCTCGGTAAGCAAGAGGAAAGTGAGATCAGACGCGGAGCGAGGCCCGAAAAGCGCGCGCGGCGTAGTAGGATTCTGCCCCGTTGTGATAGAGGAAGACTGTATCGAAGCGCCGGTCGCAGAAAAGCGCGCCCCCGAGTTGACGGATGCGAGGCGGCGTCTGGATCCAACTCGATGTCTTGGTGTCGAACTCGCCGAGCGTCTAAAGTCGGCGGTATTCGTCCTCGGTCAACAACGTGACGCCCATCGCGGCGGCCATGCAGAGCGCGCTGCCGGCTGGCTTGTTCAGCTTTCTCGCTGCGAGAGCCGCGTCGTCATAGCAAAGACTGCGGCGGCCGGCCGGGCTCTCGGCAGGACAGTCGAAGAAGATGTATTCGCCGGTGGCTTTGTCGAACGCCACCACGTCGGGTTCGCCGCCGGTTCTCTCCATTTCCTCCAGCGGCCGCAGCTTTGCTGGTGCGGCGTCCAGCCTGGCTTGCACGTCCGCCCAACGAAGCCCCGGATGGCGGCTTGCGTTGTTCTCGAACCGGTCTTGCAGGGTTGCGAGGAGTTGCTTCGCGGGCGCTGGGCTCTTCTTCACTTGGAAGAGGTTACCACCACCGGCGTTCGCGACGTGGAAAAGCGGCGGCCCGCCTCATCGATCATCGTCAATTGCGCTGCGTACTCTCCCGCAGCAAGGCTCGCTTGCAGCGGCAGTTCCACCAGCACCGGCGCAGCGGCGCGGCCGGCCGCGGTTTGCGACACCCTCACGGGTTGTGACTGCGCCACCAGCTTGCGGTCCCGATACAGGCCCACCACTGCGGAGACGGCCGTGGCTCCGTCCGTCTGCGTGGGATCGTACAGTTCGGCGTAGGCGGCCAGCTTCTGGCCGTGGCGGAACACGCGCGTCACGCTCGGCATCAATTTCTGTTTACCGCCGCCCATCACCAGCGGATGTTCGCCTTGCTTCTTCACCAGCTTTTTGTTCGCGGCGCCCACAGCCTCGGCAATCGGTACGAACTGGCTGCTCCACACCACCGAACTCACGCGCGCATTGGCGGCGGGCGAGGCATTCAGATCGGGGATGGAAAACGGCGTCTCAAACGTGCCCATGCGCCCGCTCTGGCTCTCGCGCACCAGCATGCGGGTCTTGTAGTCACCCGGCGGCAGCGTGAAGCCCGTGTCGTAGAGCAGGCTGGCGGACCCGCGTCTGCCGGTCTTTTCCTCGCGCAATTGAATCTTGATGGCGTCGCGCACGGTGGCCACCACGCCGCCACGTGAGTTGCGGACCTGGCCGATGAAGTCGAACTCCGTCGTTTCCGCCGCGCCCTTCTTCGCCAGCGGAATCGCCGACCCGGGAATCTTAACGGCTACCGGCACGAAGTAGCGGTCCTTGGCAAAGCGGAACCAGTTCACTTCCAGCGCCAGGCGCAGGTCCGTGACAGGGTCGCCGAGGAGCAGCGCGTCTTCCAGCTGCCGTTCTTTGTCGAAGCGGTTGAACGCCTTGAACTCTTTCTCGGCGAAGTAGCCGCCGCGTGAGTCGAGCTTGGCGCCGCCGATGCGCGCGAGGGCCGCAGGCGTAAACTTCACTTCCACGCGCCGGAAGCGCCCGTCGCGCCGGTCGTCGCTTGAGTAGTAGCCCAGCACATAGTAGCTCTGCAGATCCTGCTGCGCATGCACGATTCCCGTCGCGAGATTGTTGTCATCGAGGAGCGCTTTGCCGCCGGTGTCTGAGGCGAGCGCGGTCATGGTGTCCTGCTGTTGCATTGAGCGGTCGCGCTGCTTGGTTTGCGTTTGGCCGGAGAACAGCCCCGTGCCGCGCGCGCCCGCCGAAGCCGCGCCACCGCCTGGAGGCTCAGCGGTGAGGCCCTTCACGTCCACTGGGTAGAAGCTAACGTTGCCGCGCACGGCTGCGTTGATGGTGGCGCGCAGTTGCGACTCGTTGTCGCCGCCCGTGCGCCCACATCCGCTCGAAAAATAGATGAGTGCTTTCTTCTCCGGCAGCGCGCCCAATCGCCGCGCCGTGTCCTCGAGTGCAATCAGCTTGCGGTCTGTGTTGAAGATGTTGAACTCAGTCTCGTCGGCGGAGAAAGCCGCGTCTTCCGACGTGTCGGCTTCGGCGTCGCCGGTTTCGGCGAATTCGCTCGCGATGCCCGATTGGTACTTGACGATCTGTTCGAGCAGGGGGTTCTTGTCGGCGGTGAACTCAACATCCACTGTGAGCTTCGACGCAAAGCTGACCATCGATACCAGATCCGCCGGCGTCATCTGCGTGCGCACGAACTGCCCGGCAGCTTCCTTGGCGCGAACCTGGTCGGTGGACTGCATGGAAGACCAGTCGAAGTAGAGCACCAGCAAACGCCGGTCACGGAGCCGCTCGCGTTCTGACAATTCCGGCTTCGCAGCTTCCACCGGAGGCGCGACGGCGGCGGCGGGGCGTTCGGTGAGCGCGGTAGCTGGCGCGGGAACCACTGCGTCGATCCTCTGGAAATCGAAGACCGAGATCGTCTGCGGCTTGCCGTTCTCAATCAGCGTGAAGTCTTCCTTCGTCAGTCCAGCAAGCGGCTTGCCCTGTTTGTCGCGCGCAAACACGGTGACCAACACTAAATTGGACGACGCGCGAAAGACCACGTCTTCTTCGGGCTTTTGAGGGGCCGGCGGTGACTGCGGCCATAACAACGCGGCCGAGAGCAGGCAGGCGAGCATCGTACGTTTCATCAGAACCTCAATCTCAACTGCAACTGCATCGACCGCATCTCGCCGGCGTTTGTCGCCAGCCCAAAGTTCGCTGAATTCACCACCGTGCCGATGCCCGTGATGTTGGCGTGGTTCAGCGCGTTGTCCGCCGACAGCCGCACTTCGAGACTCCGGCGCGGGTCGCCATTCAACGGGAACGACCGGCCGATGGAGGCGTTCAATATGAACTGCCCCGGCCCGTCGATCGTGTTGCGCCCCGCCGACCCGAACGTACCCGCCGCAGGTACCGCGAACGCCGCGGGGTTGAAATAGTTGCCGCCGTTGACCGTCACCCCCGTCGCGTCCGCCCGCGTGCTGCCTGTTGCGCCCGTGCCCGCTGCGTCCGCCGCCGTGCCGAGCACGCGCGCCGTGAAGACCGGCCCGGAATTGGCCGTCACGCCCGCCTGCAGGTTCCAGCCGCTCAGCAAGCGCGACACCGCGTTGCGTTGCCGCAGAAAATAGCCGCGTTCGCCGAACGGCGAGAACAGCATGCCATTGAACGACAGCGTGTGACGCCGGTCGAAATTCGAGCGCCCGCGTTCAGCCGCCAGATTGTTGTCATCCTGAATCACCAGTGCACCTGTTCCACCGATGGTGGATGCATTGTCAAGCGACTTGGACCACGTGTACAACGCATTGACGGCCACGCCCTTGGACATGCGCCGCGTGACGCGCACCTGGGCGGCGTGAAAGATGGATGAGCCCTCGGTCGAGTCCCACGTGAAGCCCAGCGCGTTCGCAATGGGACGCCGCGCTTCGGCTGTCGCCGCCTGGCCCGGCGCCGCGCGGTTGGGCATCCGCTGCACCAGCAATCCGGAACCGCGCGTGCCGAGATAACCGGTCTCCACCACCAGGCCCCGGCGCCATTCCTGCTGCACCGAAAAACTCCATGTCTCGGCGCGCGGAGCAGGATACGTTGGATTCACCACGAACGTGTTGCGCACCGTCACATTCGCCGGACTGGCAAACGGATTCGCCATCGTCAACGGCGTCGAAAGCGAAGCATTGAACTGCGCGCTCTCCGCAAAGGGCGGCTACCAGCCGAGGCGCTGCGGAATGCGCGAATAAACCGAACCGTCGTAGAAGATCGAGTAGCCCGCCCGCACCACCGTGCGCGACTTCTTGAAGGGCCGTCAGGAGAGCGCCAGGCGCGGCGAGAAGTTGTTGCGGTCCGGTGCAATCACCGGCCCGCCGGTCACCACCGTCACCGCGTCGCGCGCCGGCGAAAGCAGCAGATTGGAAAGCCGCCCGTACTTCTCGGTGAAGGGCTCCCAGTCTTCATATCGCAACCCCAGATTCAATGTCAGGTTCGGCCGCATACGCCACTCGTCCTCGAAAAACGTGCTGTACTGCGACTGCCGCATGTAGGCGTCGGCCGCTCCAAATCGCACCGAACTCTGCTGAGGTAAGCCCAGCAGAAACTCGGCAAAATCATTGCCGGTGCGCGGCAGCGCATTGCCCGAAGCGTCAAGGCCGCGGGTGGCAAGGCCGCCAAAGAACAGCGTGCCGCGCGCGTTCTGCTCCACCACATGATTCCAGCGCGGGCGCGTGAACTCAAAGCCCGCCGACACGCTATGCGCGCCGCGTACCACTGTCCAGCTATTGCTCGCGCTCACCGTGTGAATGCGCCGCAGTGAGCGGTTGCCGTCGGTCAGGTCGCCGTAGTTGGTGAGGTTCAAATTTGGCGGACCGAAGTTAACTGCCTCACGCGAATTGCCCCGAATCCCCAGCGCGCCCGACACATCTTCGCCGTTTGCGAAGAACGGCTCGAGGCCGGTGCGATTGGCGTTGTAGCGCACGCGCGTGTTCATGATCAGGCGCGGTGAAAAGTTGTGTGACCACGTTGCGTCGTAGTTGCCTCCGCTGCCTGTATTCTGGTCGCGCCATCCGTATAACTGCACGCTCTCGCTTGCGCGCCGCTGATAACTGCCGCTGAACGCGAGCCGGTTCGTTGCATCGATGGACCGGTTCAGCCGCAAGCTCAGGTTATCCGAGCTCGATTGCTGCGAAGTGATGCAGCGATAGTTCTGCGTGGCGCCTGTCGAGTTGGGCGCGGGAATGAACCGCAGCAAGCCTGCCGACGCCGCGTCGATCCGCGCCGCCGGAGTCCGGTTGTTCGGAAACGGCTGGCGCGTCAACGGGTCATAGATCGGCAGACCCCCGGCGAAGTCGCCCGCGCGCTGCGCCTCAGTGGGCATGACGGCGAAGCCGGAATAAGGGTTGCGGCCACGCGTGCCTTGATAGTTGATAAAGAACATCGAGCGCTCCGCAGGCAGGAACTTTCCCAGCGAAAGCGGCCCGCCGAGGCTCACTCCGAAGCGATTTTGCGAATAGTCCGGCTTCTGGACCGCACGCCCGTTCACCGCGAACGGCGTCGCGTCGAACGCGTCGTTGCGCAAGCTATACGTGGCTTGGCCACGAATCTGCGCGCGCGTTTGCCGTCCGCCGCGATTGCCGAAGCCTTCCGCAAGCGCGCCCTGGCGCATACGTTCCGCAAACCGCCGGCGCATCTCTTCGCGCTCTTCAGGAGTCATGTTGGCGAAGCGCTCGCGGAAATCTCCCGGCGGTCCACCACCGCCCTCACGCGCTGTCGCCTTGGCCTCTTGTTTTGCGCCTTTCTTGGCGGCCTTTTGATCCGGGTTCTTTCCGGACTTGCCTTTTTGCTCGCGCCCCGAACGGCGGCCTTCACCCGGAGGTCCACCGCCAAAGCCAGGAGGAGGCCCACCGCCGAAACCTCCACCCATGCCTCGCCCGCCGCCCATGCCCGGGCCACCCGGCACGCCGCCGCGGCCAAAGCCCGCGCCGCCTGCTTCCTCGGCGCCCGCTCCGCTGCCCGGTCCTCCGAACCCCTCCATTCCGAAGCCGCCGCCGCGCCCAAACATCCCTTCCATCCGCGCCATCATCATCGCGTCTGAAACGGCGGGCAGACCCGGGTCGGCAAGGCCGCGGCTCAAGCTGCCCTGCACCAGAAAAGACTCCTCGGCGCCTGTTTCCGGACTCAACGCCGGGGCGGCCACAGCAAGCGCGGGTTCCTCTTCAGATTCCTGCGTTTTGCGCTGTTGAGGCGCTTGCGGTCCGCGCGGCCTCCGCGGCCCGCCGGCCGCCAGTGGCGGACGCAGTGTCAATTCCACGGCCACGGGTTTGGAAAGATCGGCCACGTCCAGGTTCGCCAGCTGAAACCCAAACATCTGCACCGACAACTTGCCGGGCACGACCGCATCCGGCAACTCAAACCGGCCCGCTTCGTCACTCGTTGTCACCGCGTCTCCCAGCGTGACTACAGCGCCCGGCACGGGCCGCCCGGCGGACACCACCTTACCCATCAAGCGCGGCGGCGGATCGGCACTCCAAGCTGCCATGGCGGCACACCACACGCCGGTGGCCACCCATAGGAGATTTCGCATCGGCCTCTTTCTCACCCTGGTATCGACAACGGTTCGCTGGCAGGGATTACTCAGGAACCCACGTTTCTCTGTAAAGTTGTGTAAAGTGGGCGCCTTGTTTCAGTACGCAGCCGGTTCTTTGAAGAACTTCCCCGTGTTTTCGAGCGCCGTCAAAGTGATGTCCATCAGAGGCTCAGCGCGCCCGGCATGGCCCTGCGTGTTAGCGATCATGTAAAAACGTATTTTTTTGATCTTCGGCCGACGGGGGATGACGGGGCAGCGGCGGAAAGGGGTCGACCCAGATACTGTGATGCCCGCACCGGGCGCAGCGGCACGCGCCGGGACTGCCAAGGACGGGTGCCGCCGTAGTGATCAACGGCGGA
>Ga0194119_10002563_pt1 | contig 30479 bp, 21 predicted proteins | sample TA2MahC100mmetaG_FD_148620 | JGI IMG/M metagenome (GOLD analysis project Ga0194119, IMG submission 148620) | Freshwater microbial communities from Lake Tanganyika, Tanzania - TA2015018 Mahale Deep Cast 100m | ecosystem: Environmental > Aquatic > Freshwater > Lake | place: Tanzania: Lake...
ATGTGATTGTACTGGATGCTTACAATGCCAACCCCTCCAGCATGGAGGTAGCCATCCGCACCTTTGGTAAGATGACCGGAAAAAAACACAAAATTGTCATCCTAGGAGACATGTTTGAGTTGGGAGACTATGCAGCGGAGGAGCACCGCAAGTTGGGCGAGCTGGTCAGTGAATTTGCCTTTGACAAGGTCTGCTTTACTGGAAAATTGATCGTATCGGCCTTGGAAACCGCCCCGTCGGCCTTGTATTTTCCAGACCCTTTTTCTTTCCGCAACTGGCTGAAAGACAGCAAATTAGAAGACTACCTGATCCTGATCAAGGGAAGCCGAGGCATGAAGTTGGAAACGCTACTGGAGTTTATTTGATTTAGACCTTTGAGGTCTCCAAGACCTCGAAGGTCTAAATGTAGGGGATGTATCCTTAAACCTTCGCTGTTAAAAAAAACAGCAAAGGTTGTCCGACCTTTGAGGTCTCCAAGACCTCGAAGGTCTAATTGAAGAAGATGAATCTTAAACCTTCGCTGGTTTGAAAACAAAAAAGGGTAATTAGTACTTTCATACCTGAATATTATCCTTACCAATCCGCCATGCGTCCCTACCTAGATTTTCTTTCCGCTTTGAGTGAAAACAACCACAAAGACTGGATGGATGCCAACAAAAAGTGGTACCTGGACACGAAGGCGATCCTCCTAGCCGAAACGGAGGTACTCCTAAAAACCATGGTAGAATTGGAGTCGAGCCTAGCTTCCTTCAAGGCCAAGGATTGCCTCTTTCGACAAAATCGGGACGTACGCTTTTCTGCCAACAAAAATCCCTACAAGACCAATTTCGGGGTATACTTTTCCCCGGGAGGGAAGAAATCCCCAGGACCAGGCTACTACCTCCAAATTCAACCTGGAAATTCATTTCTGGCGGGAGGCATCTGGATGCCTGAAGCAGATACCCTCAAGAAAATCCGGAAAGAAATCGACTTCAGTGGAGCGGATTTGGAGCGGATCGTGGAAAACCCCGAGTTCAAAAAACTATTTCCTAGTCTGGAGGGAGAAAAACTCAAAACCTGCCCTAGAGATTACGAAGCCACTCACCCCTACATCGAGTACCTCAAACTAAAAAGCTTCACGGTATCCCATCCCATCTCCGACCAAGCGGTACGTACGGGTGCTTTCATTCATTTTGCGCTGGAAGGATTTCGTCAGATGAAGCCCTTGATTGACTTTCTAGGCCAAGCCCTAGAAGAAGTGGAAGACGGGGCTGGTCTGCTCTAAGCCCAACTAGGATTTGCCCGATTCCTTCGCCACTCTCCAAATTCTCCCTACCTTTGTGGCATGGTAGATTTCAAACAAATCCTCTCGGTTTCCCTCATCCTCTTTTCCGTCATTGATATCCTGGGATCCATTCCCATCATCATCAACTTACGAAAAAAAGTAGGTCACATTCAATCCGGAAAAGCGACGATTGTGGCGGGTATCCTGATGATCACTTTTCTATTGGTAGGAAAATCCATCCTCACCCTGTTTGGAATTGGCGTAGAGGATTTTGCAATTGCAGGAGCCTTGATCATCTTCGCTCTCGGGGCTGAGATGATTTTGGGGATTGAACTCTTCAAACCTGATCCCGATGCCACGGCCAGTGCCTCCATCGTGCCCATTGCCTTTCCACTGATTGCTGGAGCGGGTACGCTCACGACCATCTTGACCTTGAAGGCAGAATTTGAGCAGATCAACATTGCCATTGGCATCCTACTCAACCTGATTTTTGTGTTTATCGTGCTAAAAAGTACCACCTGGCTGGAACGCAAACTCGGCAAAACGGGTGTGGACGTCCTACGCCGCATATTTGGAATTATTCTCTTGTCGATTGCTGTAAAAATCTTCAAGACCAACGCTTTTCCATTGGCAGGAGGATGAAAATACCAGGCTTCGCTTTTTTTGATTTCTTTGTAGCATGATTGTCATTTTTACCGATGGAGCCGCCAAAGGCAACCCCGGCCCAGGGGGCTATGGGGCGGTCTTAAAGTTTGCACAGCACCGCAAAGAACTTTCGGAGGGATTTCGGTTGACGACCAACAACCGCATGGAACTCCTGGCGGTCATCCGCGCCCTACAAGAAATCAAGACCACGGACTATCCCGTTCAGGTCTATTCTGATAGCAAGTACGTGGTCGATGCGATAGAAAAAGGATGGCTTTGGTCCTGGCAAAAAAAAGGGTTCAAAGACAAAAAAAATCCTGATCTTTGGCAGATGTACATCCCTTTGCACCAGCAATTTAAACCCAAATTCATTTGGATAAAGGGACACAATGGTCATCCGGAAAACGAACGTTGCGACCAACTTGCAGTATCTGCCGCAGAAGGCAATAGACTTCAAATCGACCAAGGTTACGAGCAGCTGGGCTGAGCGCTCAAGTTCATCTCCCTCCAAGAAGTTGATCGATGGTCACCCCTGGAATTTCTTTAGGTTGCCCCTCCATTAGGGGGCGATATGCTGAAGAGGGGTATATCCACCCGTCGTCGGAAAGATGCCAAAGTAGAGGAGCTAAATTTTGAACCGCAGCTTTACATCCCTGAACAATAGCTCCCATTTTTCCCGTTTGCTTGGAAAGCAGGGCTTCGTTTTCAATTTCAAAAGGCCCATGAAAACCTTTCTTTTGTAACACCTCCACGAAGGATCTCCAGTCCATACTATCTCCCAAGCCAAAGCCAGGAAGTGTGGCTTCGTAATGGTGGCGGTCCCAAGGGTTTTCGCTAGAGGTAATTCCTATCTTTTCTGCCCATTCGGGCCGAATTTTTTGCATAGGATACATATTGCCCCAGAAGGGATCCGCTACATTTCGAGTGGACTTGACATGAATCCTACGCACTCGACGGATGTCGGTGTGCTGCATGACCTCCACAGGGTCGGTATGCTGCCATACGTCATGGGAAGGATCGTAGATCTCCCCATGATTTTTTTCAGGGACAAGTTCATACATGAGCTTACGGGCGGCAAGGACTCCAGACAGATTGTTGAATGTTCCCGTAAATCCAGAGCTTCTCCAACCTTCCATGGGACAATTTTCATAGACCACGGTGACACCTAAATCTGCAGCATAGCGAATGATGGGTCCAAAAATCCTCTGGTATTCCAGTAAATTTTTTTCAAATCCCCCCTCTTGGTTGCCGAGTTCGTGATTGTAGCCCACAAAAGTACCTACCGTCACGTCATTGGCATCCCCTCCCAAATAATGAGCCATTCGAATCAACTGCAGGAGGTGGTTTTGATTCTTGACCCGATGGATAGGATCTCCACCGATGAGATTTTCAAAAGCGCCGAGGGAAAGTCGTAGCCTGGCAGAATTAAATTTTTCGATCAAGGCTTTGGCTTCCTCGGGACCAAAATGCACGTAATCCAAATGGGTGGCCACAAAATCGTCTCGGGTACCGTCTTTGCGGAATACACAAAGGTCTAATCCTTGAACGCCAATTTCCTGGGCTTTTTCTATTGTTTCCTCCAAGCTGAGTTGATCAAAGGCGGAGGTCATGATCCAAATGGGATGTGCCATGGGCGAGCTTTTTTTTTAAAATTACACAAAGCCAAGCATAGTGAAAATAGCTAAGTAGAGGCGTTATCTCATTCGGAGGAATAGCGTTGCCGGAGCAACACTTTTTGTTTTTGACGTTCCCAAAGTGCCTTTGCCAAGTCTTTGGCCAGCTGCTCGGGTGCCGATTCGTGCAAAATCTGCTTCAGTTGTTGTTCGGGCAAATCTACTCGGTAGCAAATCTGAAGTAATTTTTCCAAGTTTCTATCCAATAACTGTCCCACGGCCTTGGCAAGCTCCTCAAGGGCTTCTGCTTCAGTAAACTCCGCTTCTGCAACCGGCAGCTGTAGTTCTTTGGCTACCAGGGAAAAGGTCTGTTGATGAATAGAAGGAAGCATGGGAGTCCAAAAAATGTACTGATTGCCTGGGATTGAGGAGAAATTAATTCGTGATTTCAGCGTCTAGAAGAACCTCGGGAGCAAATTTTTTAATGAGGAGGTACCAGGCATTGAGCTTTTTGATGTCTGACACATACACTCGGTCTTGATCAAACTCATGCAAGACAGATTTCAAAAAGGCCCTCAATTCCGAATCCGTAGCAGTCGCATCCACTCCTGTATCCCCTTGATAAGTTTCTTCGATTTTTTTCATGACCTCGGACAAAGGGACAGCACCTTCTTCAGTCAACGCATAGATGGAAATGTCGTTCAGAACTGATACGCGCATGGACATCCCGGCGACTAATTTGGATTTTTTTTCATCCAAAGCCTCTAGGATCACTCCCGAACGAGTAGGTTTAATGATTTTGAACAGTCCAGGTTTGCCTGCAACGGAGGCAAGGTCTTTAAAATTCATAGGATGTAGTTTTCAGGTGTAAATATAAAAGGATCCCTCAATTTGTTTGATCTTGTTCAAATTCAAGCACTAGCTCTTGCATGTAGGCAAGCACGGCTTCTTTCCCCGTTCCCTTTTCAGCAGAAGTCACAAAGTAATCCGGAACGTCTCCAAAGATTTCTTGAAGTTTAGATAGAAAAGCTTTTACTCGGGCATCTGTCTGGGATTTGGATTGCTTGTCTGCTTTGGTAAAAATGACTGCGAATGGAACCTCATGTTCTCCGCACCAATACAAAAATTCTAAATCTATAGTTTGGGGCTCGAGTCGGCTATCTACCAAGACAAATACCCCGCAAAGATTTTTACGAGTGGTGAGGTAGTTGCTAATCATTTTTTCCCATTTCACTTTTTTCTCCTTGCTCACCTTGGCAAAACCATAGCCTGGAAGATCTACCAAATACCAGCGATCATCGATCATAAAATGATTGATAAGTTGTGTTTTACCAGGTTTTTGAGAGGTTTTTGCCAGTTCCTTCACTCCAGTCATCATATTGATTAGGGAGCTTTTGCCCACATTAGACCTTCCTATGCAGGCAATTTCCGCCCTTTCTGGTTTGGGACATTTGGATACCTCGGTATTGCTGACTAAAAAGGTGGCTTTCCGTATCATGACTCTCTAAAGGAATTCAAAAGTAGGGTTTTATTTTGGATAGCTTTGGCATCTGGGAGAGCAACAATTTTCCTTTCCTAAGGTTTGTGTAGTAATATTGTACCTCCAAAGAAGAATCGTGATGTCCGTAGTCCCCTATAAAGATAAGTTAGATCCCAAAAAAGAGCAGGTCGCTGAAATGTTTAATAACATCAGCCCCAAATACGATCTACTCAATCACGTGCTCAGTCTAGGGATAGATATCGTTTGGAGAAAAAAGGCCATCAAAAAGTTGAAAAAAGATACCCCTAAATTGATTTTAGATATAGCCACAGGCACAGGGGATTTTGCCCTAGAAGCACTTGCCCTAAATCCTGACAAAATCATTGGGGTAGACATTTCAGAGGGCATGCTCCAGGAAGGACGAAAAAAAATGAAAAAGCGTGGCCTGGAGGAAAAAATAGAAATGTTGCTGGGAGATTCGGAAGGCCTACAGTTTGAAGACAATAAATTTGACGCCGTCATCGTTTCCTTTGGGGTAAGAAATTTTGAAAACTTGGAAAAGGGATTGGCAGACATGTATAGGGTACTGAAGCCTGGAGGAAAAACGGTCATTTTGGAATTTAGTAAGCCTAGCTCCTTTCCCATGAAACAAGCCTATGGTTTTTATTCCAAAGCGATCTTGCCCCAAGTAGGTAAAATTGTATCCAAAGACAATTCTGCTTATACTTACTTACCTGAGTCAGTTCAAGCCTTTCCTGATGGGGAGGATTTTCTTGCAGTATTAAAAAAAGTAGGCTTTCATAGCTCCACATGCACACCTCTCACTTTCGGCATAAGTTCGATCTATGTGGGGCTAAAATAGCCCTTATCCTGATCCTATTTTTTGACTTAGGCACCCAGGGATTTTCCCAAGGTTATTTTGGATTGACCAATAATTCGGGTTCGGACGATAAATGGACTTCCTATGGATTTTTTCTAGGCATGCATACGGCCAGTTACCAACTCAGGTACTCTCCAGAATTTTTAAATCCTGCAAATGCTTCCACGGCAGCCATCTATTCCATTTATCCCAAATTTACTCCAGGCTTTTCTCTAGGATTTATCGGAATTTTTCGGTTTCACGACCAAGTCAACCTCATCTTTACCCCTAAAATTGGCTTTTACGAATATAAAGTTGATGTCAACTACGCGAACGGGAGTACAACAACGAATTCCAATTCTAACACCGGTTCGGCCTTGCCTGATCTTGGCTACCGCAGTGAAGAATTGGTCAATGAAGCCACCTTGGTGGAGCTCCCCGTGCTCTTCAAGTACCGCTCCATGCGATTTAACAATACCCGCATGTTTTTTATTGGGGGTGGAAGTTATTTGTTCAACACCAAATCTCAGGAAGAAATCTTCCTAGATCCCTTGGTCACCGCAAGTCGAGACTTTACGGTAGAAGCAGGAATGGGTTTTGAAATCTACTTCAAGTATTTCAAGTTTGCCCCAGAGATCCGATTCTCCCATGGACTCAACAACCTCTACCTACCCGAGCGGAATGCCCCTGAGATTCGGGATGCCATCTCCTGTATACGGAGAAAAGGGATCAGCATTTATCTCAATTTTCAGTAATCTTTTTAATTGGCATGGTCCACGGTCGATGTACCTCGGTACACAGGCAGTCCATGGTCCACCGAAACATGTAGATCTTTAGGACCAGCCGCTAACAGCTCCAAATTTTTTTTGAATACCAACTTGCTGTGGACCGTCGACTGTGGACAGCTCATCTTATTTTTTTATCTCGGATACAATTGGCTATTTTGAGACCATGAAGACAAACGCCAAAACTGAAATTCTTGCAGGGCTTAGCACCTTTTTGGCTTGTTTTTATATCGTCATTGTCAATCCAGCGATTTTATCTGTCACCGGGATGCCCTTTTCTGCAGTGCTGACCGCCACAGTTCTCGTCGCTGGATTTGGGAGCTTGATGATGGGACTGTATGCAAAAAACCCCATCGTAGTAGCCCCAGGAATGGGAATTAATGCTTTTTTTACCTACACCGCGGTATTAGATTTTGGACTTAGCTTTGAAGAAGCCTTAGGGTCTGTGGTTTGGTCTGGAGTAATTTTTCTTTTGTTGACCCTTTTTAAGACCCGAGAAAAAATAATTCAAGCCATCCCCCATTCCCTCAGACATGCCGTTTCTGCAGGAATTGGGATATTTATCTGTTTTATAGGTTTTCAAAACGCCCATTTTATTGTCCCTGATCCAGCCACTTTGGTGAGTATGGCCAGTCTTCGAGATCCTGTTGCCCTAACTTTCTTGATAGGGTTAGTTTTGACGGCAATTTTGTCCAGTAGAAAGGTGCCAGGAGCACTTATCTTGGGAATCGTATGCACCACCCTTCTCGCATGGCCCATTGGGCGCTGGTGGGGGGATGCTTCTGCCATACAGTTGGGGTCTCCCACCTTGGTCAATTTCACAGGAGTATTTTCCTGGCCAGACTTTAGCCTGATCGGGAAGGCAGACCTGGTAGGATCTCTACGTTATGCTTACCTCCCCGTTCTCTTTGTATTCACCTTCACCATTCTTTTTGATGGTATAAGCACTTTTGTAGGCCTTTCAGAAGCTTCCGGCCTGAAAGACTCCGATGGAAGTCCGAAAAACATGCGTAAATCCTTACTTACAGATGCCTTCGCCACCTTACTGGCAGGATGGGTAGGCAGTAGCTCAGGCACCGCCTATATCGAGTCGGCTGTTGGCATTCGAGAAGGAGGCAGGACAGGACTTACCGCAATTACAGCTGGCTTACTTTTCTTTCCCTGCATGTTTTTTTCACCCTTGCTTTCCTTGGTACCCAGTATTGCAAGTTCCATAGCTTTGGTCTTGGTGGGCACTTTTATGGTAACTCCTCTCCTGCAAATCCAGTGGAAAGACCCTGAAGAAGCCTTGCCTTGTTTCCTCACCCTAGTGCTAATTCCCTTTACCTTTAGCCTATCCATTGGTATTTCTTTTGGATTTATCACTTGGACCTTACTCAAAATTGCCTCTGGAAAAAGAAAAGAAATCCACCCTATCCTACTGATCATTAGTCTTCTAGCTGCCTTCTTTTTATGGATCTAAAATCCCTAGTGCTGAGCATACCCCTCTTCTTTTTTTTACTTACTGCCCAGGCGCAGCGAACGGCTATACTTGGGGCCTTAGACCAAGAAATAGAAATTTTGCTAGATTCCTTAAGGGGAAAAAAGGAAGTCTATAGGGGTGGCTTGCCCTTTTATCTGGGTAAGCTACAAGGAAAAAAGGTGGTGGTAGGAAAGTCAGGGGTAGGAAAGGTAAACGCAGCCTACACCACTGCCATTTTGCTGGATCGTTTTCAGCCCGATCAGGTTATTTTCACCGGTGTAGCCGGTGGACTACACCCAGAAGCTTTACCTGGAGATGTGGTAATAGGCACACATTTGCTCCAATTTGATTTTGGACAAATAGACTCCTTGGGTTTTCACCTCTCTCCCTTTCGTAAACTCGAGGGAGGTAGGCACGAACAGCTACTGATTGCCTCCGATTCCCTGTTGGTACAAAAAGCACAAAGTGCCGCAACTCAAGTCTCTTTCCTCAGCATTTCCTCCAGAGTCCCTAGGGTTTTTTCAGGGGTGATCGCAACGGGAGATGTATTTGTCAGTGATCAGGCTACTGCCCAACAACTTTACCAAGACCATACGGCTCTGGCAACCGAAATGGAAGGAGCAGCAGTGGCACACCTCTGTCGATCTCTCGGGGTCCCCTTCGTAGTGCTTCGAAGCTGTAGTGACAATGCCAATCAAAATGCACGAGTAAGTTTCAATCAATTTGTACGGCCTGCTGCCATTAACTCCGCCTCTTTGGTCCTTCACCTCCTAGAAGAATTGGACTAGCTGGGTTTTCATTTGCTGACTGTTTAGGCTTTTGACATTCTTTTTTCCATCTTCTGGTGCTTTGGCACGGAATATTTTCCACTTGTCAAAAACCCTAACACCCTCCTTTCCTTTCGATTAATTTTATCTTAAAGCATGGTTTACTCTCCTTTTTTCCTACTTTAACTTTTGCATGAAGCCGAACATCCTCCTTTTTTATTTCCTATTTATCCTGAGTCTACCCCTATTCTGCCTATCTCCTAGCCAGGCACAGCAGCGAGGTAAAATCAAGGGGATGGTCCAAGATCTGGCTTCAAGGGAGCCACTGCCCTTTGCTACGGTCAGTGTGTATAGCCTAAAAGACAGCTTGGTGGGCGGAGGGATTACCGATGAAAAGGGTCGCTATGAGATAGATTTGCCCTTGGGCACCTTTTACGCCTTAATGGAATTTATGGGATATGAGGCAGCGAAGTCTGAGCCATTTTCCCTAAGCAAGATGAGCCTTTTGTTGGAATTGCCTCTCCAATCTCTACAGACCCAGGCCGCTGACCTCGACGAAGTGCTAGTTCAGGGGGACAAAACGCTCATGGAACTTTCTTTGGATAAAAGGATTTTCAATGTAGGAAAAGACCTGGCCAATGCGGGAGGCAATGCTTCCGATATCCTGATGAATCTCCCCTCGGTAGCGGTAGACCCCGAGGGAAACGTGCGCTTGAGAGGATCTGCCAATGTACGGATCCTGATCGATGGTAAACCTTCCGGTTTGGTGAGTTTTAAGGGGAGCAGTGGGCTGAGGCAACTCCCCGCCAACCTAGTAGAGCGGGTAGAAGTCATCACCAACCCTTCGGCAAGGTACGAGGCCGAAGGCATGGCAGGGGTCATCAACATCATTTTAAAGAAAGACAACAAGCAAGGCTTCAATGGATCGGGGGAAGTGGTGACCGGATATCCACTGAATTTGGGAATCACTGCCAATGTGAACTATAGAAAAAACCGAATCAACTGGTTTATCAACTACGGAATTGCCCATAGAAAAAGCCCGGGTCGAGGAAACTTGTCACAGGAAGTGTACAATGAAAATGGTACTACTTCCCTACTTCAGCAAAGCGTCACGAGTACGGTAACTAGCCTCAACAATTCCCTGCGAGGGGGCTTGGATTATTTCTTTAGCGAGCAAAGCATTCTCACCGCTTCCTACGTGTGGAGGAGGAGCGATGCCCACCGCATCACCGATATCCGGTACCAAGACTACCTTAATACCTACGAAAACTACTTGGGTTATGCCTTGCGCAGACAGGATGAAACGGAAGACGAACCCAACAAAGAAGCTATAATCAACTTTAAAAAGAAATTTACACAGCAAGGCCATGAACTCAATGCTTCTTTCACCTACCTGAATTATTGGGAAAGGTCAGACCAACTCTTTACAGAAAATGCATTTGACCCCATGGGCCAAACTCGCCCAAAGGGTTCGCTCATCCAAACTTCCCTAAATGACGAATATGAAAATCAATTTCTCTTACAAGTAGATTATACCCAACCCTTTGCTACCAAAGGCAAGATTGAAACCGGCATTCGTACCAGTTTTCGTGAAATGGAAAACGACTACCTGGTTCAAGAAAAGCAGGAGTCTGGAATTTTTGAGACCATTGATGGCTTGGACAATGTATTCCTCTACGACGAAAATATCTTGGCTATCTATGGGATCGTGGGAAATGAACGAGCCAAGTGGAGTTACCAAGCAGGACTCAGAGCGGAGTACACGGACATCGAAACCCGATTGGTTGCAACCAAAGAGTCCAATCCGAGATCCTATACCAACCTTTTCCCTAGCGGGCATATCAATTACAAGGCCAATGAAAAAAACGCCTTCCAGTTGAGTTATAGCCGCCGAATCAGACGCCCCGTATACAATGACTTGAGCCCTTATGTGACCTTTTCCGATCAACGAAACTTTTTCTCGGGCAATCCCAACCTGGATCCTGAGTTTACGGATTCCTACGAGTTCGGCCACATCCTGTATGGAGAAAAAAGTACCCTATTTTCAACGCTATACTACCGAAGCACCCAAGATAAGATTCAACGCATCCGAACTGTGGGAGACAATGGTTTCTCGGTAACAGCACCCTACAACTTGATAGGGGAAGATTCCTATGGATTGGAATTTAGCGGGGACTATGTAGCCAAGTCCTGGTGGAAGCTGGACTTCAACGCGAACTTCTTTTATGCGACAGTGGATGGAAGCAACTTGAACCAAAATTTTCAAGCCACCACCACCTCGATGTTGTTCCGACAGAGTTCTCGATTTACGCTGCCAAAGGGATGGGATTTACAGGTTCGGGGAAACTACGAGGCTCGACGAAAAACAGCCCAGGGTGTTCAAAAAGGAATCTTCTTTCTAGACCTTTCGTCCAGCAAAAAAATCTTGAATCAACGGGGAACCTTGATTTTAAATGTAGCGGATGCACTCAACTCACGCATCAACCGCTACATTACCGAGGGAGCTAATTTCTTCACGGAAGGGGAATCCCAGATGGTTTTACGGCAAACGAACCTGACCTTTACTTACCGAATCAAACAGTAGTTTTCTATCCAAAGGCACGGTTCATGCGTTTTTTAATCCCCATTTTATTTTCATTTTTTCTTATCAGCGCTCCAATACGAGCTCAAAAAATCAATGCGGGTTACCGCCTAAACATTCAAAAGGCGAGTAGTCCCATCGCGGTAGATGGAATGATGGATGAACAGACTTGGCAGGAGGCGGAAGTGGCGAGCAATTTTTTCATGATCACCCCCATGGACACGAGTTTCTCCAAGGTGAAGACCGAGGTTCGGATGAGTTACGACGAGGAGCAACTCTACCTTTATGTGATCAACTACCATGCGAGTGAGGGACCTTACATGGTGGAATCCCTGCGACGTGATTTCAATTTTGGGAAGAACGACAACTTCTTGCTCTTTATGGATCCCTTCGATGACCTCACCAATGGATTCACCTTTGGCGCCAATGCTGCGGGTGCGCAGTGGGATGGGCAAATGTCCAATGGAGGCGCTGTAGATCTAAGCTGGGACAACAAGTGGGTATCAAAAGTCAAAAATTACCCTGATCGCTGGGTGTTTGAAGCAGCTATCCCCTTCAAATCCATCCGCTACAAAAAAGGCATTACAGAATGGGGAATCAACTTTTCTCGTCTAGACTTAAAAACCACCGAAAAGTCCGGATGGGCTCCGGTACCTCGACAATTTCCTTCGGCATCCCTAGCCTACACCGGTATCCTGGTCTGGGACAATCCTCCACCTGACGCAGGAGCAAACATTTCCCTGATTCCCTACACCTTGGGAGGCTTTCGTAAAAATGGACAGTCCAGCGAAAAAGCAACTTACAAGCGCGAAATTGGCTTGGATGCCAAAGTTTCCCTGACCTCATCCCTCAATCTGGACCTAACGGTGAATCCCGACTTCTCCCAAGTGGAAGTGGATCGGCAGGTTACCAATTTGGATCGCTTTGAGTTGTTCTTTCCGGAGCGTCGGCAGTTCTTCTTGGAGAACGGGGATTTGTTTGGGAGTTATGGCTACAGTACGCTGCGCCCTTTTTTTTCGCGTAGAATTGGGCTCAATGCACCCATACAATTTGGGGCAAGGCTGAGTGGGAAGCTGAACAAAGATTGGCGGATTGGAGCCCTCAACATGCAGACAGGAGCAGTGGAAGAGACAGGGCTACCTGCTCAAAACTTCTCGGTGCTGTCCCTGCAACGGCAAGTGGGGGCTCGCTCCACCATTGGCGCCTTGGTGGTCAACAAGCAGTCCCTCAACTATGACCCCTCGCAACTTCCCGAAAACCAAACCCCCTATACCGAATTCAATCGTAATGTAGGCCTAGAGTACAACCTCGCCTCTGCCAATAACCTATGGACGGGAAAAGCGATGGTTTTACAATCTTTCGGGCCTGAAGGTGTGGGAAGGGGGATCGCACACGCAGCCAACCTGAAATATGCCAGTGGCAATTTGACCTGGAATTGGCAGCATGAATATGTATCTGAAAACTACACAGCCGAAGTAGGTTTTGTCCCTCGAACTGCTTTTTACAAAATTAGCCCTTCCATCGGCTATCGCTGGTTTCCAAAAAGTGCGCTGATCCTCAGTCATGGACCTGAGCTGAATTCCATTCGGTATTTTTCCTTGAAGGGAATCCAGACAGACAATACCACCTACGCCACTTACAGCATCAAATTTCGTAGCCAAAGTAGTCTCTTGGTCTGGGGAGCACATGACTTTGTATTACTTCAACGCCCCTTTGACCCAACCAACTTCTCCGGAAAAACTTTGGCTTCAGGTACCGAACACCAGTGGTCGGCGCTGGGTTTGGAATACAGTTCCAAACCACAAAGTGTGTTTACCTATGCCTTTAGCGGACGTCTAGGCGGGTACTATGCGGATGGAAAGCGGCTCAACTTGAGCACAGAACTGGGCTACCGCTTTCAGCCTTATGTGAGTCTAGCATTCAGCAGCAATTACAATTCCATTGACCTTCCCGCACCCTGGGGCAAAACCCAGTTCTGGTTGGTTGGTCCGCGAATAGATGTGACGCTGACTAACACGGTATTCTTTACCACCTTTGTGCAGTACAACGAACAGATCCAGAACATCAACCTGAATACGCGCTTTCAATGGAGATTTAAGCCAGCTTCAGATCTTTTTTTGGTATATACCGACAATTACCTACCTGCACCTTTCTTGATGAAAAACCGTTCCCTGGTGCTAAAATTTACCTACTGGTGGAACCCTTGACTAGTCAATAGAAAAGTTAAGAAAAGTAGCTACGCCGAATAAAGGTCGTGCACGAAGGAGGTTACCATTTTCAAATCCAGCGGCGAGTTCCACACGAAAGATGCGGAAAAGATTATCCAAGGAGTAGCCGATTTCCAAGTAATGCGGAGAATGTTGTGTTTTGAGGTAGTTGACAAAAATATTTTCCCGCACACCGGAGAAGCGAAGCATGGGAAGTTGTGTGAAGATGAATTTACGAAATTGATAATGCGCAATGCTGGAAACATAAGATCCCGAAGTGCTGTAGCGGTAATAGTCCATCACTCGGTAATTGGAGGCAGCACCCATGGAAGAAAAAAGCGTTCGATTGCCTCCAAAATGTTTATAATCCTGAAAGAATACTTGCTTCGAGTTTAAAAATGACCCTCCAGAAAAATTGAAAGCAAAGGTGCCGCTGACTCCAAAATCAACCTCGTGTTGTAAGGAGGCTTCCACATGGTCAAAGTTTGCTGCCCGAGCTGAAGTGGTGAGTTGGGGAATAGCCTTTTGATAAGTAAGGGTGATTAAAGGCGCTCGGTCAAAATTGGCAATTTTTCGTCCGTTGCGGATGGTGTAAGTCAGCCCGGGTCTCCATTCTAGGATAGCCGATATCCTTGAGATATGATGGTTGGTAAATGCTCCGTCCTCTGCCTCCACGGAAAAAGGTCGATTGGAGGAATACTGGAGCTCTGCCGATTTGGTAAAACTGAAATCACTGGTATTGCTGAGTTGATTTCTTTGAGCCCATAAAAACGAAAAGCGGTAAGATAATCCAGGATACACGCGTACCCCCCAAGTCCCCTGTAAAAAACTCTGCTCATAGAGTTTTAAGTAATTTTTTCGGGCATAGAGAGAATAAGAAGCATTCACTTGTTCTTGAATGGGATTTTCTCCGTTAAATTGGTAAGCAAACCTACCTCCTTCCAGGCTCCAGTTACTACCTGAGGTAGGCTTGACAATCGACCTTCGGAAATTTAATTTTCCATAAAAACGTTGGCTTGAAAACCCGTACCGGAGCTCTGGCTCAATTCGAAAAACTTTTCGAATGCGATTCACCGAATCTGGCAGTTTGATCTCTTCCACCTTACGGTAGAAAAATCCAATTCCCAGTTTCCATCCTTCTACTGTATTGAATGAAAACTTGGTAAGATTGGCAGGAAATCCTATGGAAATCCCCTTTCCAAAACTGTAAGAGCCCCCCATAACCAGATCCTCAGGGCTAAATTTGGTTCTGGCTTTTTTGGCGATGGAATCTACCTCGCTTTTCTTGGCCGCTTCAATGACGGCTAGGCTGTCGTCACGTTTATAGCCTTCAATCTCTTTCAAACTCAGTGGTACGGGCCGAATGCTATCCCAGTAGGCAAGGTCACGCTTCCGAGCCAGACTATCCACCGAATAATTTCTTTCCGCAACAACCCCTTTTTTTTCTTCTTCTTGCCGCTCTTTAAAAACTTCTTTCTCGTATTGATTCAAAAGTTTTCGGTATTCTTTTTGGGTCTTGGGCTGCTCGCTGGCCAACTGTTCCAGTGAAGATTTAGTCTTGGAAATTCGTTGGAGATTACTTGGGGCTTCTTGGATTTTTTCATCCACCAGTTCTGGCTTGTGGGCTAGATCGGGATTGAGTTTGATGTCGTAATCTCGTGTAGAGACCAGGTAATTGAACTGGCCTGCAAAACCAAAGACCTTTCCACCAAAAGTGTACTGTTGGGTCAAAGGCATCCAAACGTTAGGAGCGATGGGCGAATAGTTTTGGCGCACATGTACTTGGAAGCCCAACACGGATGTCTTTAAGTCCAAACTATGGATGGCCCAAAGATCATCGATGATGTAGATGTAGCCTTCAAATACCTTTTCTCCCCTGGAACGAGGCGTTACTTTTATTTTATTAATAAGGAGATTCTGGTCAAAAAAGCTTCCCTGAAAGGTGAATTGATAGTAAATGAAAGCAGATTTGGAAAGTGGAGAGACTACCTCATTGATTTTATCTTGGTAAAAGGAACTTTGAATGTATGGAGCAGGTGAGGTTCCCTGGTTGTCTCCGTTAGTTCGAATAGAAATTACCTTTTCTTCTACTTTATTGGGTAGGCTGAAGGTGATGCGAGATACGGATTCCGAAGTGTAGGCCTCATTCAGCTTTAATCCCTCTTCTGCCAGCTTTTTCCTTAAGAAAAAAGGGGCGTCGGTCAGCTGTCCGGTTCCTTTTAAATACACCGTCATAGAGTAGCGCTGCAGTTGCAACCTGTGGTAGGTAGATTTCGCAATAGCCTTTCTTATGATGGTCAAGGCAGGATCTTCTGCACCGGCTTGCACTTCCACCTGACTTAAGGTGATGGCCTGAGGTTCTAGGGAAAAATGAAGCTCTACCCAATTCGATCCTACTTCCACCGTCTGAATCTGAGTAGCATATCCTAGGAATTGAACTACTACGTCATATAATCCTGGCCCCAACTTAAATTCATAAGAACCATTTTCGTTGGTAGGTACCCCATCTTGAAGGTTTCTGATATACACCGAAGCAAAAGGGAGTGGCTCTCCTGCTGTAGTTTTTACCGTTCCTTTGATCCCTTGTCCAAGGGAAACCGTGGCCAGGGATATAAAAATTAAGTACGTTAGTAAAAAAGGAATACGAGGCATATAAATCCAAGGGGTGTACTAAAGGTAAAGATGCAATTAAGAACGCAGGGGTTGCCCAGTAAGTTTTTCATGGTCTCGATTTTCCTTGTTTTGGGCTTCCTATTTTTACGTTTGGAACTTCAAAAAAGTAAAAATTAGTCGTTTTTAATAGCTAATTGAAACGAGAATTAATCAAAGAGAAGGTGCTGATTTAGGGATACTTAATAAACAAACTAAAAGAAAATCTGATAAATAAGATAAATTTTATTTTAGTTAATAAAAATTATTTTTTTTAAGAATATGTAAATGGAAAACGTTTTCCATTATTTAATTATTAAATATTTTAGATTAATTTACCAATTTATTAAGATAAAGGGTATTCTTTTAGAAGGCCGTTTTTGATTAAAATAGAAAGGTTTTTGTTAAATATTGCAAAATCCAATTTTAAGGGTGATTTTAGCTCCGAAATTAAGTACTCATACCAATTTCGCTTTTTTAAAAACACATAAAACCCTATGAGAAATTATTTACCAAAACTAAAGTCATTGATGCTAGCAATGGCCCTCTTTATGGGAGCTGTCATCGGCGCCAATGCCCAAAGTCGAAGCGTTTCAGGTACCGTCCTTGACGCCAGACTTGGAGACCCTGTTCCGGGAGCAACGGTACTCGTAAAAGGTACTACCCGAGGTACTGCAACTGATTTGGACGGTAAATTTACCCTACCACTTCAGGCTGGAGATCAAGTGCTTGTGGTTTCCTTCGTGGGATATCTTACCCAAGAAGTAGAAATCGGAAGCCAGTCAACCCTAACCATTAGTCTTCAGGAGGACGTTACGAGCCTTCAGGAAGCAGTAGTTATCGGTTATGGCTCACAAGACAAAAAAGAAATTACTTCTGCGGTGGTGGGTGTGAGGCCCGACAACTTCAACAGAGGTAACGTATCCAACCCTGCACAATTGCTTCAAGGTAAGGTGGCAGGTCTTTCCATCACTCGTCCAGGTGGTAACCCCAACAACGGATTCAATATTCGTTTGAGAGGTCTTTCTACCTTTGGAGCCAACTCTGCTCCATTGATCGTATTGGATGGAGTCATCGGTGCTTCTTTGGAAAACGTGGACCCAAATGACATTCAGTCTATCGACGTGTTGAAAGACGGTTCTGCAGCAGCTATCTACGGTGCTAGAGGTTCTTCAGGGGTAATCTTGATTACTACTACCAAGCAAGGAAGCAAGCAAGGCACTACTAATGTAAGCATCAACTCTTTTGCTACAGTAGACAAGGCTACTAACTTGATTCCTGTCCTTTCTGCTGAAGAATTTGTAGCGAGAGGCGGAACAAACTTCGGTAGTAATACCGATTGGAGACAAGAATTGATCGATGATGGTTATTCTTTCACCACTAACGCTAGTGTTTTAGGAAGTTTTGGTAACACCAATTATCTGGCTGCAGTTAACTACCGTGACAACAACGGTATCGTAGAAGGAGTAGGAAATGAAAGATTAAACACCCGTTTGAACCTTTCTCAGAGTGCATTGAACAACAGATTGAGATTAAATGTAAATCTTTCTTTCTCTAACGTGAATTCAGAGTCTATCAACGATGCTGCTTTCCGCTATGCAACTATCTATAATCCAACTGCTCCTATCTTCGAAGATACTCCAGCAGCTAACCAGAAATTTGGTGGTTATTTCCAAAGAGACCTTTTTGATTTCTACAATCCTGTAGCCTTAGCAAGACAGCAAAAATTTGTTGGCGAAACTAAAACTGCTCTTCTTTCTTACAGAGCTGAGTTTGACATTCTTCCTAATTTGACTCTTTCTGCTCAGTATTCTCAAGATAGAAGAAACACCCTTTCTGGTGGTTTCTGGTCTATCCAAGACTATCAAGTAGGATTTGGAGCTCAAGGTTCTGCTGAAAGAAATACCTACGATAGAAGCCAAAGAATTTTGGAAACTACGCTTCGTTACGAAACCAACTTGACTGACAAATTAAATATGACTCTTTTGGGAGGAGCGGGTGTACAATACACCACCAACCAAGGTTTCAATGCTAGGGTCCGTCAATACCTATTTGATTTAGGCTGGAACAACCTTGGCGCTGGTGCGATTCGTGTGGGTAACAGCACCAACATTTATTCTTATGCAAATGAGGATCAGTTGAACTCCCTATTCGGAAGAGCAAACTTCAACTACGACAATACCTTCTTCTTCTCTGTCACCACGAGAGCTGAAACCTACTCGGGATTTGGAGCCAACAACCAAACCGGTTTGTTCCCCGCTGTTTCTTTAGGAGCTGATTTAACCCAGTTGTTTGACATGGGTATCTTCAACCAATTTAAGCCTAGAGTTTCTTACGGTATCACCGGTAACCTGCCTCCTTCTGCTACCTTGGCTTTGGGTGTGTATGGCAACGGAAACCGTATTGACCTAGATGGAGATCCATTGACTCAAAACGATATTTTCGTAGGAATCAACCAATTCTCCAACCCCAACAAAGACTTGAAGTGGGAAACCAAGCAAGAATTTAACGTGGGTGTGGACTTCGGTATCTGGGATGGAAAAGTAACCGGTAGCATTGACTACTACACTAGAAATATTTCTGACCTTTTGTTCAACGTTCCTGTAGCAACAGGTGCTCCTAACCCATTTGATCCAGGAAGATTCAACACGGCATCTTCTACTTGGGTGAACTTGGCAGATTTGAGAGCTGCTGGTTTTGAATTTGCTGCTTCCGTAAACCAAATCGGTAAAGGAGCTTTCAAATGGACTCCAGCGTTCAACTTCACCATTTACGACAAGACTACTATCGAAAGCTTATCTGCTGGTGAGTTAGGGTTCCAAGAGTTGCGTTTTGCTACTCCAGGAGCTCCAGGACAAAACAATAACCCTATCGTTTACAACCGAGTAGGTCAAACTTTGGGTGATTTCTATGGTCCAAGATTAACTGGATTGACTGAAAGAGGGGAATATATCCTTTCAACTACAGATCCTAACCAATATGAAAAACTAGGTAACGGTCTACCTAAGGGTGAATTTGGTTTTGCCAACACCTTTATGTATGGACAGTGGACCTTAAATATGTTCCTTAGAGGAGCATGGGGACATGACTTGTACAACTCTTACAGAGGTTTCTACGAAAACGGCGATACCGCTTCCAATACTTGGAACTCTGTAATTACAGACAAGACCCCAACCAGCCCCCTTGTAACTTCTACTCCTACGTTTAACAGCTCCGTGATCGAAGATGCTTCTTTCATTCGCTTGGACAACATGGAATTGGGTTATAACGTGAAAACAAATTCACAAAACTTCTCGTCATTAAGAGTGTATTTTGCAGGTCAAAACTTGTTTACACTTACCAATTATACTGGTGTTGACCCTGAAGTACGCGTGAATGATTCTGAGAATGGAGATTCCTTTACTACCTCTCTATCTCCAGGTATCGAGCGTAGAAATACTTATTTCCAAACTCGTTCTTTCACTTTGGGCATTACCGTAAACTTTAAATAACCAATCAAATTCTACAGATATGTTTAAATCAATTAGTAAAATCTGTTTAATGCTCCCGTTGGTTTTTGCCATGGGCGCATGTCAAGAGCTAGAGCAGGACGTTTTGGATGGGGTGACCGCGGAGGATATTGCCAAAAGCACTAACCCGAATTTGATTAACGTCCTTAAGGCTTCTGCTTATGCTAGAATCGTAGGTTCTTGGGGTGGACACAACAGCATTTGGTCTATCCAAGAGGTATCGTCTGACGAAATGGCTATCCCTCAAAAGGGTGCTGACTGGGAAGACGGTGGACAGTGGCTAAGAATGCACAGACACACTTGGAATGCTTCCGAAGAATCATTCAATAACTCTTGGGCGTATTGCTTCTCTGCAGTGGGTGAGATCAACAACTTGCTGGTTCAGTATCCTAACGTACCTGCTTTGAATGCCGAATTGAAGGTATTGAGAGCCTTGGTGTATTTGTGGTTGATTGACTCCTTCGGTAATGTACCCATCATTGATGAGACTTCTACTGGAGCTAGCCCAACCAACAAGTCAAGAGCTGAAGTATTTGCATTTATCGAAAAGTCAATAAAAGATAATGCAAACCTACTTTCTAAGGATGCTTCTAAGTCTACCTTAAACTACTACAGCGCACACGCGATTCTAGCCAAATTGTACTTGAATGCACAAGTGTATACAGGTACTGCTCGCTGGGCAGACGCTGAAGCAGCTGCAGACGTAATCATCAACAGCGGTAAGTATTCTCTTTCCTCTAACTTCTTCTCCAACTTCTCTGAGAGAAACGGAGGATCTACAGAAAACATTTTGACACTTCCTTACGATGAAAACAATGCAGGTGGATTTAACCTTCCTCAAATGACTTTGCATTATTCTTCTCAGGCTACTTACAACTTGCAAGCACAGCCGTGGAATGGATATGCTTCCTTAGAGGAATTTTATAACACCTTTGACAATGCGGATGCTAGAAAGAAGTCCTTCTTGGTTGGCCCTCAATTCGCTGCAGACGGAACTCGCTTGAAAGATATCTCTGCTGAAGCAGGAGATCCTGATGGACAAGCCCTCACCTTTACACCTGCGATTAATATGTTGGCTCCTAATGCCTTCAGACAAGCAGGTGTTCGTGTAGGTAAGTTTGAGTTTGCTTCTGGAGCAGGACCAAGCTTAAGCAACGACTATCCTCTATTCCGATTGGGTGAAATCATCCTTACCAAAGGAGAAGCTGCACTTCGTCAAGGAAAGACTTCAGTAGCCTTGGCTGCTGTAAACCAAGTGAGAACTAGAGCGGGTATGCCTGCATATACTTCTACTACACTTACTTTGGATGAATTGTACAATGAAAGAGGTAGAGAAATGTTTGCAGAAGCAAGCAGAAGAACAGACGCCATTCGTTTTGGCAAGTGGGGTCAGCCTTGGTGGGAAAAATCAGCTTCCAACGCCACAGTTAGAAGTCTATTTCCTATCCCTCAAAACCAGTTGAATGCTAACCCTGCTTTGAAGCAGAATCCAGGTTATTAATTTCTTCTGAAATAAATATTAAAGGAAGTGTGCGCAAGTACACTTCCTTTTTTTTACACTTGTCTCGTGAAAAAAATTGACGAGTATCTTTCTTCTCTTCCTATAGCCAAGAAATAGATGACTATTAAGATTTCTTTGATTTAAGAGTAAGATAAGATCAAAAACAAAATTAGTTAGTTAAAAAATTAGGATTAATGCCCCTAAAATTAAATTTTTAATGATTTGAATTTTTAAAACTTGGATAAGTAAAAAGTATAACCCTAGTTAATTTTCGAAATACGAAATACTTCTAACCTTGAATTATTTATTGCAAAAACAAACCATTTTTCAGATCCTACGATCACTTCTTTAATTTTCTTCACATCCCCATTTATTTTTAAAGGACTTTCCTTAAACGACTTGAAGGATCCAGTTGCATCTCCTTTTAGAATAAGACCCCAATTCCCCTGATAGGAGCCAAAATAAGAAGCAACAGCAGTGGTGTTCCCCCCTAAAATAAGATCTAAGTATCCATCTTGGTCGATATCTTCAATAGCAATGTCTGCTATTGGAGAAAATTGCGCTTCAATGGGTAGCACCTGAGAAATGAAATTTTTGCCTTTCTGGTTGTAAAGAACCAAAGATTCAAATTGATTTGATTCCAAATACGGAAGCTCCTTAATTTGGAATTTGGCGAATATTTCATCGACTGTTTTACCCGCAAAATCATTGTAGCGGACAAATTCTTTTTTTAATGCAGGAATTTGCTTGACTAGTTCATCTTTGCTTGCTACCGTAAAATACTTCCCCTCGACAGGATAGGAGACGATTTGTTCGACACTTCCATTTTTATCAAAATCGGCCAGCATCATTTTTATGGGAAACTCTTTGGTAGGTTTCATTCTATGGTTTAATCCTAAATTGCCAACCACTACATCTGGGAAACCGTCTTGATTAAAATCTTCTACAGCAAGTGAATTCCACCATCCATGTGTGTTTTCCAATCCAAAACTTGCCGTTTCATTAACTAGCTTCCCATTTTTATTCAAGAATACGGTGAGTGGCATCCATTCTCCAACTACGATTAAATCGAGCTTGCCATCTACGTCGATATCTGTCCAAGCAGCATCTTTGACCAAGCCTATGTTTGCCAATTCTGGGGCAATTTGATTGGTAATGTCTTGGTATCGATTTGCACCCAAGTTTTTCAACAAATAGCTTCGAGGAATTTGCCCATATTTTCCAGCAACACTCCTTCCTCCAACCATCAAATCTTCTAAGCCATCCTTATCAAAATCATGTGCTAGAATTACGGAAACCTGTGCATTTTTTTCCAAAGGAAGAATGATACTGTTCTGAAACTCTCCTTTCCCGTTATTTAAATATATTTTTGATTGCCCCCCTGAATCACTAGAATTAGAGATATTGCCCCCTCTTCCAATTACTAGATCTAGAAAACCATCTTTATTGCTATCAAAAAATATGGCCTCTGTATCTTCATATAGGGCGTCTTTCTCAAAAATAGCTTGATTCGATTTTTCAAATTTTCCTGATTTTACTTGCAAAAACAAGGTTCCTGCTTGTCCTGCTGCTCCACCTACATAAAGATCTTCTCTACCGTCACCATTTACATCTCCCACAGCTAGGGCAGGCCCCTCTTGTGAAAGCCTATGTGGAAGAAGAGATTCATAATTGAAGTCATTGAAATTATCTTCGTAATGGTCAAAATCTAATCCAGATAGGTTATTGTCAACAACTTTCAGCAGAGGTTCTTTGGTTTGGACCAAATAACTAGGGCCAGTTTTTGCCTCAGACTCATTCACAGTGAGGGTTTGGTTGGCTTGGACATTGGTAAACTTTTCAATCTTCCCGCTTGGCCAAATAATTTTAAGAGAGTCTAAAGTTCTAATTTCTCCAAGGCCCAAATGAACTTCAGGCGCAGTAGAGGATTGAAAACCACGGCTAGTAAAGTTCTCTTGAATAATTTGTTCCTTATTTCTATACGCTTCAACCCGACTCCCAATTCCAAATTTATTTGACTCTAGGCCCTTAAATCTGATTTTTAAAAAATTATTTTTTGTTTTATCAGGTTGTTGCGCTTGCTGGTTTTCTAAGATTTCTGCTGCAGCATTGATGTTGTTGATAATCAAATCTAAATCCCCGTCGTTATCCAAATCGGCATATGCTGCACCATTAGAAAAATTTTTCTGGGCAATATTCCATGTAGAACTCACGTCTTGAAATGTCAAATCCTTGTTGTTGCGGAAGAAGAAATTGGCAACATCTCCGGAAGGCATTTCTGAGGCCAACTCTAGGTCACTAATTTGAGAGTTGTTCTGTAGGCCATTATCCAAATTGGGATTAGTCACAAAGTTCATGTAGTCCAAATCATTTGGTCTTCGAACAATCCCATTGGAAATGAAAATGTCTTTCCAGCCATCGTTGTCGTAATCAGCCAATAGCACACCCCAACTCCAATCTGTAGCCGAAATTCCTGAAAATTGTGCAATCTCTGAAAAAGAGCCATTCCCGTTATTTAATTGAAAACAGTTTCTTGAAAATTGTCTTTCAAATCCATAATTCAACTTCTGCTGTAGGTTTTCTTCCGTATCCTCTCCTTGGGATAATTTCTGAATGTTCTCGTCCTTTGCCAACATGTCTAGGGTAATAAAATCGACCCAGCCATCATTATTTAAATCAGCAAAATCACTCCCCATGGAAAACCTACTGCTGTAATTTAGGGATGAAGCTGTTTGGTCCTGAAAGGTCCCATCTGCCTTATTGAGGTAGAGGTAATCATTTTCATTAAAGTCATTGGACACATAGAGGTCCGGCCAGCTATCGTTATTCAAGTCCGAAATTCCGATTCCCAACCCATAGCCCAACTGACTTGAATAAATCTTCGCCTCGTTCGTGATGTCTGTAAATCTCTTTTCCCCTATATCGCTATTGTTTTTATACAATCGATCCCCAGCTAAGCCATCATCCAGATAGCGAAGCGATGCTCTTCCAAAGCTATTTTCAGTATGAACTGCATGATTCAGCAAATACAGGTCTAGATCCCCATCTCTATCGTAATCAAAAAATGAAGCCTGTGTACTAAAGCCTTGAAAATCCAAGCCATAGGCAGCAGCATTTTCCGTAAAAGTCAGATCACCATTATTGATATACAGTTCATTCTTCCCAGTAATACCCTTAAAATTCCCCAACCGGCAAACATAAACATCAAGCAAACCATCTCCATTAATGTCGACCATGCTTACGCCTGTTTTCCAGGAGCCTAAAGATTCCAAACCCGACTTTTTTGTGATTTCCTCAAAAACCATTTTTCCTTTATTTAAGAAAAGTTTGTTTGGTCCTTGATTCGAAGAAAAATAAATATCAATAAGCCCATCGTTATTGATATCACCCACTGAAACACCAGCTCCGTTGTAAAAATAAAGGTAGTCGATGATGTTAAACTCCTCTGTTTCAGTCAGCAAATTGATGAAATCAACACCCGTCTTTTGGGGGGGCAGACTCACAAAAAGTGTATCCTTTTGTATTAAGTCAGAGTTTTTAGTGCATGAATAAAAAATGATTAAAGACAGAATCCAAAACTTAGCTAAACCGAGTTTCATTATACCTTTAAACTTTTAGACAACTTTATTATTGAAAAAGTCACTTTCCTGATTTTTCGCTCTGACTTTTTTCAAATTCTACTTTGAGCCTCTCTTCAACCTCCATATCAGTAAAAATCGCTTGAACAAACTGATCATCTTTCATAAAAAGATTGATTCTTCGCTTTCCATCCATTCTATAATATATTTTACCATGGTACCTATCATCTACAACTTTGAAATCACCTCCATAGGTAGCTTTATAGCTTTCCAATATTTTAGGCAACAAAACTGCAGATGAGTATTCCTTGTTCCAAGGAGCCCATGAATCATAGGTATAGGTAACCGGCATTTCAAACATTTCCTTTTTAATAAACGTTGGAAAAAACTGCATGCTGACATCACCCCCATAGGTGCCTTTTATTTTGTGCTCCACACTGGTGGTACCTCCAGGACCTTGCGTTATTTTTTGTTGGCTATTCAAAACAGTGCAATGGTCAAAAAAATCCTTTTGTGCCATGCCTAAATAAAAGCCCAAAAAAAGACTATCTGAATTCGCCAATCCACTATCGGAGGAATTAAACGTTGGGGAATTACAACCTTGAATGGAGATGCTAAGAATTAGCAGAGCAAGAATTGGTAGAGAAATACGCATACAATTTTTTCTTTTTACACCACGAATTTAATGATTCTTCGATAAAGTTAAGGTAGAAAAGCCTGAATACCTCCCAGATGTTTTTCATCTTTTTTGCTTTAGGATTTTGATACCCTTAGAAACAAATCAATGACTTCAAAGCCAATTAAAACCCATCAAAAAAAAAAGCAGGCTGTCAAAAACAGCCTGCTTCAATATTAGAATCAAGATTTAATTAATTGTATCCTGGATTCTGCTTCAAGTTGGTATTAGCAAGAAGCTGTGGTTGTGGAATAGGGAAGATTTCCAAGAAGCTGCCTGGGGCATGAACTTTCTTAGGTCTGTTCATACCAGCAAACGGCCACCAAGCATCACCATACTTCTTAAAGCGGATTTGATCTTGTCTTCTAGTCATCTCCACATACATTTCTCTACCTCTTTCCGCGTATAAATTATCAGCAGTCAATGTAGTGAAAGGCTGAAGTCCACCTGCTCTAGCACGGATTTGGTTCACTAAAGCCAAAGCTTCAGCAGTTTTTCCTAATCTAAAGTTAGCCTCAGCAAGAGAAAGAATGACATCAGAAAGTCTAAAGATGACGAAGTCATTACTCATGTTAGGTGTACCACCTCTTTCGAATTCATACTTAGCAATTCTAGCTCCTGCTTGTCTCAAACCTCCTGGAGAGATTTCATTCAAGAAAGGCATGAACGTCAACGGAGGACCATTAGGATCACCTTTCAATCCAGTTGGATCGGTAACCTCAACTCCTGGATCGATCAAAACTGACCCATCGGCTCTCTTCTGTGGACCAACCAAGAAGTTAGATAATCTACCATCAATTGTACCTGTAGAAGGCGCCAAGGCCAATCCTTTCCATACTGGACCTTGAGTTCCAGGGTTCTTTTCTGGATCTATGTAGGAATTGTAAAATTCTTCTACAGTTTGATATCCATTCCAAGGCTGGTCAGTAAGGCCGTAAGTAGACTGACTTACAATGTGAAGCGTCATCTGTACCCAGTTAAATCCACCAGCAAATACCTTGTCATATGGATAAACAAAGATATTCTCTGGAGATCCTGAGTTATTGATGGCAAAGTTTGCCGCATAGGAAGGGTTCAACGTGTAAGGACCAGTATTGATAATTGTAGCAGCATCAGCAGCAGCTAGAGCCCATTGAGGAGTTCCAGTGTAAACTTCTGCATTTAGATACAATTTCATTCTGATAGTCAAAGCAGCCCATTTGGTCATTCTACCATAAGTAGTTCCATCCTTTTTTGTAGGAAGTAATGGGATAATTTCATTCAATTCTTTCAAAATGAAATCATAAACCGCTTTTCTTGAGCTATTAGAAGGCTTTACAGTAGACGTAAAGTCAGTTACAATAGGAACGTTTCCAAACGCATCCATAGCCCAATAGTAATACAAAGCTCTCAATGCTCTAAGCTCACCGATGTAAGCTGGAGAGTTCGCATTTTTAAGTTGCTCGAAAGAATAGATCAATCTATTGCAGGTGTTGATTCCTCCATAAAGGAAGTTCCAAGTATTATTCAAAAATGGATTATCCTTTTGGAATTCATGCTGGTGCAATTGTAAAAGAACACCACCGTCAAACCAGTCACCACCCTTGTGGGAAACTACGATTTCATCGGATGCAATTTCATTTATTGACCATAGACCCGAGTGGTTACCCAATCTATTTAAGGTAGTGTAGGCTCCCCCTAGTGCTGAAATAAATTCTTCATCTGTTTGGAAGAAGTTATCTGAAGTAACCTGGCTATAAACCTTCTCCTCTAAATCAACGCACGATGAAGCAAAATAAGTCAGTCCTAGGCCAATCAAGAAGTATTTAATATTTAATGTTTTTTTCATGATTTTTTTATGTTTTAGCTTAGAAACTTAAATTTAATCCAAAAGTAGTAATGGTAGTAGTGAAATAAGTAGCTCTACGCTCTATACCAGGGGCAAGTGGATCCCCATTTTCTGGATCCTGATATCTTACTGAAGGATCTACACCAGTGTAACCTGTAAACATGAAAGGTGTTTGTACAGAGAGGAAAGTTCTAATTTTTCCAAAAGATTTACCTTGTTTCACGTTAAAATTGTAACCAATCGTAGCGTTATCCAAGATCATAAAATCTGCTTTTTCAACGTGGCTACTGTTATATTCTGCCTTTTTAATTTTTGGATCAAAATATTTAGTTTTCACAACGTTCCAGTTTTGAACTGTAGTACTTTCAGTGTTTTCATAGAAACCTCTGTAACTGTTGATCAAAGAGTGACCAAGTGAACCTCTAAAGAAGAAATTCAAATCCCAATTCTTGTAATTGAAATTATTATTGATACCGAAGTTGATTGTCGGATAAGCAGTACCTAATTGAGCTCTATCCGCATCACAGTTACAATAAACAGGGTTTCCTTGTGCATCCTTAGCAGTACCATTAATCACTTTCATGATCGGAGCTCCTTTATCAGAAATCCCTACTTGAATCGGACCCCAAATCTGTCCCAATGGACCGTTCTCTTGAACTCGGATCAACTGAGTAAGGTTTTGACCTGGAGAACCGAAGTTAGAGCGGTAATTAACTTTTCCAAATGACAAATCTCCTGCTGACAAACTTCTAAGGTTGGTAGCTAGCGTAGAGAAGTTAACACCCGTACTCCATTTAAAATCACTCTTATCAATAGCCTTGTAGTTCAACAATACTTCGAGACCAGAGTTCTCAACTTCACCGATGTTAAGCAATGTAGTTGGGAAAAGGTTTGGTGGAACAGGTACGTTAATCGGTAAAATCATTCCACTTGTTACTCGGGTGAAATAGTCGATGGTACCGTCTAATTTATTGTTCAAAATAACAAAATCTAAACCTACGTTAAATTCGTCTTTAGTTTCCCACGATAAGTCTGGGTTGTTATTGGATACTGGTCCATATGACGGTACAAAGGCTCCATTGTAGAAGAAGTTGCCCTGACGGCCATATCTCAACAAGGAAATGTAAGATTCACCTGGCTGAGTACCTGTTCTACCGTAACTAGCTCTGAGCTTCATTGCATTTACTCCTGTAATGTCCACCAAGTTCGCAATGTTCACACCAGCACTTACTGCAGGAAACAATCCCCACTTGTTGTTCTCACCAAATCTTGTAGAACCTTCGTAACGAGAGCTAATTGACAATAGGTAGGTGTCATCGATATTGAGATTAGCACGACCAAAGAACGCAACTAATTTATTTTCGTTGGCAAAACTAGTCACTGTTGCTAATCCATTTGCAAAATCAAGAGCGGCACCAATGTTATTGTAAGTGAATGCATCAGTCAAGAAATTACCAGCTTGTGTGTAATCGCCCTGAAAAAAGAACTCCTGGTAAGAATACCCTCCCAAGATGGATAAATCTAATTTCCCTAATTCTTTGTCGTAGTTTACAGTCGCTTCAAACAAATCATTTAAACTTTCTCGATTCTGGATAGTAGCTAGGCCCTTTCTTCCAAATCCTCCTCCAAACTTAGCAGTCTTTGGTGAATAGGAACCATTCCAAAACGTTTCTCTCTGGCTAGCATAGAATACAGCAGCTTTAAAGTTATTAGTGAAGTTGTACTCACCTCGGATACTAGCTAACAACCTACCTTCGCGACCGTCATTTTTGTTTTGTTCAACAATAGATACTGGGTTGAACCAATCAAAGATATCTCGCTCTGCGTAGCCTCCAAAATTTGGAGACTGTGGATTTGGATCGTAAATAGGAAGCGTTGGGTTAGTGATAATTGCATATCTAAATGAGTTTTCATTACCAAACTGTCTATCCGCTGTAGTATTGGAAATGCTTACTGTAAACAAAGCTTTGTCATTCAATGCTCTTTGGGTTAGGTTCAATCTAGCATTCAATTGATCAAAACCAGAATTAAGACCTACACCTTCTACATTTCGTGAATTTAAAGACATTCTGTAGCTTGTACCTTCATTTGCACCACTGATGGAAAGGTTGTTTACAAAGCTAACACCTGTTCTTGTCACTGCATCAAACCAGTCAGTTTCTGAGCCAAGATTATTTGAACCAGGAAGTGCTCTGTATTCGTCAGCATTCATTACCTGAATCGTACGTGCAACATTTTCTGTCGCTGCAGTGCCACTATACTCAACAACTGCCTTTCCTTTTTTACCTGATTTTGTAGTAACCAAAATTACCCCTGAGGATCCTCTAGTTCCATAAATCGCAGCAGCAGATCCATCTTTTAGTACATCCATTGATTCGATATCGTTTGGATCTACTGTACTTAAGGAAGCACCAATAACCCCATCAATTACGATTAGCGGCTCAGCGTTAGCTCCAAAAGAAGAAATTCCTCGAAGTCTGATGTTGAAGCCAGCATTTGGGTTACCCCCTGGTCTTGAAATGTTAAGACCAGCAACTTTACCTTGAAGCAATTGTCTAGGATCGTTAACGGTTCCTCTGTTGAAATCTTCCGCCTTGATACTTGCAACAGCACTTGTGATTTCTTTTTTCTCTTGGGTACCGTAACCTACAACAACTACTTCGTTAAGTCCTTGAATCGACTCAGATAGCGTTAAGTTGATTGTAGTTCGAGTGCCTACAGTTTCTTCAACGGTGTTGTATCCAATGAAGGAAAACACCAAAACATCAGTGGAACTGGCTTCAATGGAATAATTTCCATCTAAATCCGTGACCATTCCACGGGTGGTACCTTTTACTAAAACGCTCGCACCAGGGATTCCTTCCCCCGTACCCGCATCAGTAACCTTACCTGTTATTCTCGCTTGCTGAGCGTTAGCAGAAAAACCTATGCTAAAGGCTAACAAAGAGAAAAAACACAAAATTAGTAGTCCTTGTTTTTTCATTAGTAATGGGTTTGAGTTAAAATTTGACTTAGGAAGTTAATAAAATTTTAGATTTTAACAATTTTTAATTTTTATTTTTTGAAATTTGATTT